>Ga0163151_10000654_pt1 | contig 60387 bp, 48 predicted proteins | sample OliLakLV19MP5IB2_FD_145596 | JGI IMG/M metagenome (GOLD analysis project Ga0163151, IMG submission 145596) | Freshwater microbial mat bacterial communities from Lake Vanda, McMurdo Dry Valleys, Antarctica - Oligotrophic Lake LV.19.MP5.IB-2 | ecosystem: Environmental > Aquatic > Freshwater >... | reverse complement strand
GAGGAAAACGTGGGGGGCGGAGGGGATTTCCAAGGCTTCGATTTCGACGCCGCGGCTGACGGTGCGGCGGAGAGTTTGGTACGTCGCGGCGGGGGGACGGTCGAGACGGAGGAGGCGGTCGAGCGGCGTTGGAACCATGCGGCTGAGGCGGCGGAGATTCATTTGGTGAGGCGTGAGGCTGGCGAGGCTTTTCACGGTGCTGCCGGATTCGGTACATAGGAGTGTTTCTTCCGGCTCGGGCTGGGTGGGGGGTTCTTCGGCGATCGGTTTGGCGTCTGTCTTTAGCCAGCGGAGGAAAAAGTTATAGATGTGCAGGCGGGAGTCGTAGGCCAGCGAATGGGGGAGGGGCGTGGAGGTCCATTCGAGATGGCCGGACTTATCGAGTAGCTCGTATATTTTTCTTAACTTTTGGTATTCTTCCCAGCCACTGGCGATGTACTGGGGTGAGTAAGTGCCGAAGAAGTCTTTGTCACTCACGCTGATGAGCAGGGGCTTGGGGGCGAAGGGGTAGAGCAGATCCCATCGGTCGAAGTTATTGGGGGCGGAATCGAGGAAATTCTGTTCGGCGTCGTCAGTGGAGCCGGGGGCGCTAAAGCCGGCGCAGGCGTAGTTCTCAGTGATCGCGCTCGAGAGTGCGGCGGCGTCGATGCGATCGTCAACCGCCATGAGCAACATGCTGTTAGTGGCGCCGCCGGACTGGCCGGTGGTACCGATGCGCGTGCGGTCAACGTAGGGGAGAGTGTATAGATAATCGACGGCGCGGACGGCGTCCCATGTTTGAAGACGGGTAGCGGTATCGCCGGTGAGGAGCATTTGCCGGCCACCGGTGGAGTGTTCGTCATCGACGGAGGCGAGGCGGGATCGTTTGCCGGTGGAATCGGGGTAATAGACGCGCTCGCCTTGGCCCATGGGGTCGAAACCGAAGGCGACGAAACCCAGTTTGGCCAGGCCTTGGCAGAGGCGTTGATAAGAGGGGAAGGCCTTGCCGATGGGGGAGTGGCCCATTTGCACGAGCACGGCGGGCATCGGGCGGCGTGCGTTCTTCGGGACGTAGAGATTACCGGTGACGTGGAAGCCTGCGCGGGACTCGAAAACGACTTTGTCGACACGGTACGCGGGGCGATCGAAGGTTCCGGTGGTGCGGAGATTGAGAGGGGAACGGTCGGGCTGGCCGCCGATGAGGGTCCAGAATTTTTGGCGGGCCCAACGGCGGCGTTCAGTAATGGCGTCGGGAGTGGTGAGCTTGGCGAGATCGTCATTGCGGCGTTTGTAGGCGGCGAGAGCGAGTTCCCGTAGATAGGCGGGGAGGCAGTGGGCGTAGTTGCGATACGGGACGCCGGGGTAGGGCGGGGTGTCCTGCCAAGCTTGCAGCGATAAGCCGGTTCCGAGGCTAAGCCATTGGCGGCGATTCATTCGATAAATTAGTATGGCATGTCAATAATTCGGTGCTTGCGGGAAACTGATTTAGTAGATTGTATGCGGTTGAAGGAGGCGGCGGGGTGGAACCAGACGTTGGCGGATTGGCGGGCGTTACTGGCCGTTTCGCCGTCGGGGTGCTTTGGCATGGAGGTTGATGGGCGGGTGGTTTCTTCCGCAACGGCCGTCGTGCATGGAGGCGTGGGATGGGTGGGGATGGTCTTGACGGACCCTCAATTTCGCGGGCGGGGGTTTGCGACAGCGCTGATGGGGAGAGCGTTAGAACATTTGGATGCGCTGGTGGAGACGGTGAAATTGGATGCGTCGGCGGAGGGGGAGCCGTTGTACCGGAAGTTGGGGTTCGTGGAGGAGGCGGTGATTGAGCGGTGGGTTGGCTCCGTTTTTGAGGATTCGCCTTTGTCGGGACGGTATTTGGGTCCACTGCGGCATGCGGCGATTCCCATTGACCGTGTGGCGGAGTGTGAAGGGGCGTGGGCGGCAGGACGCGCGGGGAGCGGGGCATGGTATTTTGGGCCTTGTTACGGGCGGGGTTCGGACGATGTGGAACGGGTGGCGCGGGCATTGTTGAAGGGCCGGGGGCGGGCGTATTGGGATTTGTTTCCCGGGCACAAGGCGGCCGCGGTGGCGGGACGGCTGGGGTTTGAGCCCTCGAGGCGGTTGTTGCGGATGGTACGGGGGCGGGCGGTTCCGACGCCGGAAGACGTGTATGCGATTGCGGGGTTTGAGTGGGGCTAGCGTGATAGACTTTTTTCACGAGTTATGTCAGATCAAACCCTTCGTAGAGACCTAATGAAGTCCGCCGCGGCCGCGTTTACGACGAACCTGTTCACTGCTCGCGTATTCGGCGCGAACGATACCTTGCAGACCGCGTTCATTGGCATGGGCCGGATGGGTACGGGCAACATGAATGCCGCCATGAAGCAGGACAACCTGCGGGTGGCCACGGTTTGCGATGTCTATCAACCCGCTTTGGACGCGGCGGTGAACAAGACGAAGGCGCAAGCGGGCGGCGCGGCGCGGGCGGTGAAGGATTTCCGAGAGGTACTTGCCGATAAGTCGATTGACGCCGTGTGTATCTCGACGCCCGATCACTGGCATGCGTATATGGCGGTGGAAGCCTGCAAGGCGGGGAAAGATGTCTATGTCGAAAAGCCAATTAGTGTAACTATCGACGAAGGCAAGAAGATGGTATTGGCAGCCCGGAAGTATAACCGCGTGGTGCAGGCGGGGACGATGCAGCGTTCGGCGAAACACTTCATTGACGCATGTGAGTTAGTGCGGCAAGGGCGCGTGGGCGAAGTTACGATGGTGAAGACCTGGAATTACGGGAATAGTAAGCCGGAAGGGATTGGGAATCCTCCGGATGGCGCGCCGCCAGCCGATTTGGATTGGGATATGTGGCTGGGACCGGCGCCGCAGCAGGAGTTTAACAAGAACAAATTTGGCGTGGACCCAAAGGCGTTTTCCCACTTCCGGTGGTTCTGGGACTTTGCCGGCGGAATGATGACGGACTGGGGCGTGCATGTCCTGGATATCGCGCGCATGGGAATGGGGGAACCGATGCCGCGAGCGGTGTCGGCGATGGGGCGGAAGTTTGTCGTTCAAGACAATCGGGACACACCCGATACGCTGTCCGCTATTTACGAGTTTCCGAAGTTTATGGCGCAGTATGAGAACCGGATGTTCAACGCGAACTCGATGTTCAAGCAGGGTTATGGAACGATGTTCCATGGGACGAAAGGGACGTTGTTTGTAGACCGTTCGTTATATCGGATTCATCCCGAAGGGGTGGCGCCGTCAGAGACGCCGGAAATCGTGGAGGTGAAGTCGTCGGATAACTCAAATGTGAAGCATTGGGCGAATTTTCTGGAGTGTATTAAGTCGCGACAGCGGCCGGCGGCCGATATAGAGATTTGTTATAAGTCGACTGTAACTTGCCTGCTGGCGAATGTTTCGATCATTTCGAAGCAAAGGGTGGATTGGGATGACGCGAATGACCGGATTGCGCAGCCGGAGTTGCGGAAATATATGAGCCGGCCGGAACGTGCGCCTTGGAAGATTGTGGTTTAGCAATGCGGATTTTATTGGTTTTTGTTGCTGGACTGTTGGGAAACGCGGCGGAATGGCCGCGTTTCCGTGGACCCAATGGGGTAGGCGTAGCAGAGGGCGCGGCGCTGCCGGCGGAATTAGGCGCAGATAAGCCGTTTGTTTGGAAGACATCTTTGATGATGGGGAAATCGTCGCCGGTGGTGACGGCTTCGCGGATCTTTTTGACTGGGCATGAAAAGGGCCGGCTCTACACGTTTGGGATGGACCGGAAGACCGGGAAGATTTTGTGGACGAAAGAAGCTCCAGGTTCGAGGGATGAGAAACGGCATACGTTGAACGATCCGGCGGCGCCGAGCGCGGTTAGCGATGGATCGAATGTGTATGTGTTTTTTGCGGGGTTTGGGCTGTTGTCTTATACCGCGGACGGGGCGGAGCGGTGGCGCAAGGCGTTGGGCCCGTTTTCGAATTTTCATGGGATGGGCGCGTCGCCGGTTTACGCGAACGGGAAGCTGTTCATGGTCATCGATCAGGACCAGGAGGCGTATCTGCTGGCGGTGGATGCGGCATCGGGAAAGACGGTTTGGAAGGTAGAGCGACCGGAGGCGGTGCATAGTTTTTCGACGCCGGTGCTGTACAAGGATCAGTTGATTGTGCCCGGTTCGTATCAGATGGAAAGTTACGCCATGGCTACGGGCAAGGAGATCTGGAAGGTGCGCGGAATGACTTACCAGGTGAAATCGGTACCGGTGGTGGATGGCGACCGATTGTACTTCAACGGGTGGGCGCCGGGGGCCGAGCCGGCGGAGAAGAAGGTGATGCCGGATTTCCCGGAGATGATCAAGAACCACGATAAAGACGGGGATGGGAAGCTGGCGAAATCAGAGGTTCCGAAGGAGTTGTTGCCCGGCAATTGGGACATGCAGGATTTGGATCGGGATGGGCTTTATGACGCCAAGGATTGGCGCTGCTACCAGAACAGACGAACGGCGAATAACTTTGCTATGGCGATGAAGTTGGACGGCAGTGGCGACGTTACGAGTACGCATGTGTTGTGGCGGTATGAGAAGTCACTGCCGGATGTGCCGGGAGTGTTATTGTACCGGGGCGTGTTGTATCTGTTGCGCAATGGCGGAATTGTCCAGACGCTGGATCCGGCGACGGGTGAGGTGAAGAAGCAGGGGCGGCTGCCGAAGGCAATGGACGAATACTATGCGTCGCCGGTGGCGGGGGATGGGAAGGTCTATATGATCAGCCGGAATGGAAACGTTTCGGTGTTGAATGCGGGAGCGGAATGGGCGGTTGGGTCTTCGGGGGCGTTTGACGAAGAGGTGTTTGCGACGCCGGCGATTGCGGATGGACATATTTGGGTGCGGACGGCGACGGCGCTTTACGATTTTGCGGTTCGTTAACGCTATATAATGTCCGTAGCGTGCGAACCTCCTATTTCCTTCTATTTTCCTGGGCTGGATTGATTTTTGGGCAGAGCTTTGACGCGTCCGCTGGGGCTGTGTTCAAGGCCAAATGTGTGGCGTGTCATGGAGCCGCGGCGCAGGGCAAGTTAGACCTGCGGACGGAGGAAGGCGTTTTGAAGGGTGGCACTTCGGGGCCGGTGGTGGTGCCTGGCGCGGCGGCGAAGAGTTTGTTGTTAGACCATGTCGTAACCGGGCAGATGCCGCCGGGCAAAGTGAAGCTGACCGATGCCGAGATGGATGTAATTCGCGGGTGGGTGAATAAGCTACCGGCGGAGGTGGCCGCGGTTGTTCCCGAGCATGAAGTCCGGGGGATTCTGCAGGCGCGCTGCGTGGCGTGCCATGGGTCGGGGAAGGCATCGGGCGGGTTGGATTTGCGGACGCTGGCGAGCCGGCTAAAGGGCGGGAAGTCCGGGCCGGCCTTGGTGCCGGGGAAGCCGGAAGAGAGCCTCTTGTATAAGCGGATTGTGGATGGGCAGATGCCGCCGGAGAAGGCGGCGAAGGCGTTGGCGGTCGAGTTGCCGACGCCATCGGAGACGGAAAAGATTCGGGCTTGGATTGCGGCGGGCGCGCCGGGACCGGCGGCCGTGGCGGCGGCTAGTGGAGTTAGTGAGAAGGACAAGCAGTTCTGGTCGTTTCAGCCGCCGGTGCGGCCTCGCGTTCCGGTGACAAAGGGTTTGGCTCGGAATCCAATTGATTCGTTTCTGCTGGCTAAGTTAGAGGCGAAGGGGTTGGGTTATTCGCGTGAGGCGGATAAGTTGGCCTTGCTTCGGCGGGCTTCGTTGGATTTGACCGGGTTGCCGCCGACGCCTGTGGAGATAACTGCCTATTTGGCGGATACATCGGCGGATGCTTATGAAAAGCTGATTGACAGGTTACTGGCGTCGCCGCGGTATGGGGAACGGTGGGGGCAGCATTGGCTCGATTTGGCGGGGTATTCGGATTCGGAAGGGTTTGGGCAGGACGACGGGGTGCGCCGGTTTGCGTGGCGGTACCGGGATTACGTGATCCGGTCATTGAACGCGGATAAGCCATACACGCAGTTTCTGACCGAACAGCTGGCGGGCGATGAGATTTCCGATGACTGGAGGAAGGCGAAAGGGACTGTAGGTTTAGACATTTTGGATCGGTTAGCGGCGACCGGTTTTCTGCGAACGACACCTGATCCGACTAATTCGGCGGAGCGCGGGTTGTTATCGGAACGGATGAATATTGTGGCGGATGAGTTGGAGGTTTTGACTTCGTCGGTGATGGGACTTACGGTTGGTTGCGCGCGGTGCCATAACCATAAGTACGATCCGATTCCGCAGCGGGATCATTACCGCTTGAGCGCCATTCTGCAAGGGGCGTATGATCCCTACGAATGGCGGACGCCCAATAAGCGGGAGTTGGATTTGGCGTTGGAATCGGAGCGGCAGGAGTATGACCTGGCTAATGCTCCGCTTCAGGCGGATGTTAAGAAAATACAAGAGCAGATAGCCAAGGCCGGTGAGCCATTTCGGGCGCAATTATTGGAGGAGCGGTTGAAAACGCTGCCGGAAGAAGTGCGGGCGGATTTGAAAATTGCTCCGGAGGTGCGGAATGAGGCGCAGAAGTATTTGGCGGAGAAGTTTAAATCGACATTGACGATTAATGAGCAGGAGTTAGTGCGGAAGTATCCGGAGTACGCGCGGGAGGTGCAACCGCTGCAACGGGAGTTGCAGACGTTGCGCGGGAAGATGAGGCCGAAGCCGCATGTTCGTGTGTTGACGGACAACGCGGAGCCTTCGACTCATTTCCTGCTGCGGCGAGGCGAGCCGGCGAGCTTTGGCGAGGTGGTGGAGCCGGGCGTGCCGGTGGTACTTACGAATGCCGCGCTGAAGCCTTATGCGGCAGAACCCTTGTTTGCAGGCACAACGGGACGGCGGTTGGGATTGGCGAAGTGGTTGACGCAACCGAATCATCCGTTGACAGCGCGCGTGGCGGTGAATCAGCTTTGGATGCGGCATTTTGGACGCGGGATTGTATCATCGGTTTCGAATTTCGGACGGTCGGGCATGGCGCCGTCGCATCCGGAGTTGCTCGACTGGCTGGCGACTGAGTTTGTTGCTCGTGGGTGGAGCATGAAGGCGATGCACCGGATGATGATGACGTCGCAGGCGTACCGGCAGTCGTCAAAGGTGGACGCGGCATTGTTGGCGGCCGATCCGGAAAATGCGTTAGTTTCGCGAATGCCGTTGCAGCGGATGGATGCCGAAACGCTTTACGATAGCCTGATCACGGCGGCGGGCCGGTTGGACGCGACAGCTTATGGGCCCCCTTCCGAATTAGACATTCGGGCGGATAAGGAAGTTACTGTTAAGGCGGGCAAAGATGGATTCCGGAGGAGTATCTATGTGCTTCATCGGCGGCAGACGCCGGTGTCGCTGATGGACGCGTTTGACCAGCCTTCGATGACGCCGAATTGTACTGAGCGGCGGCGGTCGAATGTGGCGACTCAGGCGTTGCACATGATGAATGGTTCAATGACTTGGGAACTGGCGAAATACATGGCTGGGCGTGTGATTGACGATGCGGATGGCGACCGGGCACGACAGGTGGAACTGGTCTATTTGCGGGCGTTGTCACGAAGGCCGGCCGAGGCGGAAGTGAAGACTGGCATGGACGCGATTGCCAGTTTTAAGGAGTCGTGGCCGGCGCGGTTGACGGCGGATAATGGGGCCGAGCCAAGGGCATCAACGGCGGGTTGGCTGGCAGTGGCGAATTACTGCCACGCGATTTTGAATTCGGCTGAATTTAGCTTTGTCGATTAAGGGATTCTATGTCTAAGACAAACAGGCGCGATTTCTTCTCTTCGGTGGCGAATGGTTTACACGGCGCGGCGCTGGCAAGTCTGTTAGGCGGCGACCTATATGCGAACGGCGGTGTTTTTGACCTGACGCCAAAGAAGCCGCACTTTGTGCCGAAGGCGAAGGCGATGATTCAGCTATTCATGAATGGCGGACCGAGCCAGGTGGACTTGTTCGATCCCAAGCCGATGCTGACGAAACTGGCGGGGACTGCGCCGAGCAAGGAATTAAGCTTTGCGATCTCCAATGGCGAAACGCCGGGGGTGTTGATGCCGTCGCCGTTTGAGTTCAAGAAGCATGGGAAGAGCGGGATGGAACTTTCAAACGCGATGCCGCATTTGGCGGATTGCGTTGACGAAATTGCAGTTATCAGGTCCATGTATGGGGAACATGCGAACCATGAGCCGGCGCTGTTCCTGATGCATAGCGGACGGACGATTGCGAGCCGGCCGGCGATTGGTGCGTGGGTGGCGTATGGGTTGGGGACGGAGAATCGGAACCTGCCCGCCTATGTAGTTCTGGATGACCCGAAGGGGTTGCCGATCAATGGGATTTCGAATTGGCAATCGGCTTGGCTGCCGCCGATTTATCAAGGTACGCGGTTCCGGACAGAGGGTCCGCCGGTGTTGAATTTGGAGCCGCGGCCGGAGATTCCCACGCCGCTTGTCGAGGCCGAGCGGAACCTGATGCGGAAGCTGGATGCGGCGCATTTGGCGGCGCGGCCGTATCAGCCGGAACTGGATGCGCGCATTTCGAGCTATGAGTTGGCGGCGCGGATGCAGATGGCGGCGTCGGACGCTTTGGATGTAAATAAAGAGACGGAGGCGACGCGGGAGGCTTATGGTTTGAATGCGGTGGCGACGGCGTCCTACGGGAAGCGTTGTTTGATGGCGCGGCGGTTGGTTGAGCGCGGCGTGCGGTTTGTGCAGCTATACATTGAGAATCAGATTTTTGATTCGCATGGGGACATTCAAGGTAGTTTGAATTATGCGTGCGGGAAGACGGATAAACCGGTGGCGGCGCTGTTGAAAGACTTGAAGCAGCGGGGCCTTTTGGATTCGACTTTGGTCGTCTGGGGAGGCGAATTTGGACGGTTGCCGATCTCGCAGGGGTTAGGGTCGAAGGCGGGGCGCGACCATGGGCCGAATGGGTTTAGCATCTGGATGGCGGGCGGCGGAGTGAAGGGCGGGACGACGTTTGGGTCCACCGATGATATTGGATTCAAGGCGGCGGAAAACCGGGTGAGTGTGCATGATTTGCATGCGACGATTTTGAATCAACTTGGAGTTCGGCATCGCGACTTGGTCTACGAGCGGCATGGGTTGAAGGAGCGATTGACGGATCAGTTTCCGGCGCGCGTGGTTACCGAGGTTTTAGCTTAAACCATAATAATTGGTCGGGGCGGACTCCTGTTAGAATTTCGCCTATTGCCGATACGTCGATGGAGTGGTGCCCTAGGCTATCGATTCGTCCAAGGACCTTGCCTGTAGTAGGATCGAGTTTCATGATCCAGCCGGGGGCGCCGTTCGGTTCGTTTCGCGGCTGGGAGCCGATCCAGAGGGCGTTGTTTTTGATGGTTAGAGAGAAAGTCTTGCCGAGGCCGTTGATCTCGCTCAGGTACTTCCCTTCCCTGGAAAAGCGCTGAATGCGGCCATTTTCCCGGTCGGCGACGTAGATTACCTGCTTGTCGTCAATGGCGATTCCGTGGGGGAGATTGAGTTCCCCGGGGCCTTGCCCGGGTTTGCCCCATTGGCGAAGCCTGGTGCCTTTGGCATCGTATTCGAGGATGCGGGCGTTGCCGTAACCGTCGGCGATGAAGAGGTGGCCATCGGGGGAGAATGCTATGTCGGCGGTGCCGTTGAACTGACTTTTGGTTTGGGGTTGTTCACCGACGACGAAATCGAGTAACTTGTCGCCTTGCGGGGAGTATTTGATGATACGGCTGCTGGCGGAATCGACGGTCCAGATATTACCACTTGGGTCGATACGAATGGAATGAGGGATTTGGTAGAGCCCTTTGCCCCATTCGCGGAGGACCTTGCCTTGCTCGTTGATGGCGACCACGGGTTGGGCGGTGAGACCGCGCTGTAGTAGGTAGATGGTTCCTTTGCCGTCGGAGGCGGATGATGAGATCATCCCGAGTTCCCAGTTGGGGCGGGGTGGAATGACTTTGAGTGTGGTTAGTTCCAGGGGGAGTTGTTGGGCGGCGGCGAGGGCGGAAACGAATAGTAGGAATTTCATATTGTTGAAGTCCGGGTGCTGGAGGCGTACGGCGCCTTGGCGGCGAGCGAGAAAATGGGATCGATGGGAGCGCCGTTGAGCAAGGCATCAGCCACGTATTCGCCGATGACGGGACCGTGCTTGTAGCCGTGGCCGGAACCGCCGCCGAGTAGCCACACATTATCATGTTTGGGGTGGCGATCAATGAGGTAGTCGCCATTGGCAGTGTTTTCGTACTGGCAGACTTCGGCTTGGAGGAGGGGGGCGGCGCTAAGTACGGGGAAGCGCTCGGCGAGATATTGGCGGGCCTGATCGACGGATTGTTGAGAGACTAGGCGGGAGTGGGTGTCGGGGTCGACGGCGGGGCCATGCTTGTCGAAAGCAACCTTGAAGCCGCGACCTTCAATGTCGGGAATACCATACATGCCGGCGGCGCTATCGACCCAGCACGGTAACTCGAGGCCGCCGGGCGGAGTGCCGAAATACAAAACTTCCTGGCGGGTGGGGCGGATACTATCGCCGAGTATATCGGGGAACAGTTTGGGAAGCCACGGGCCGCAGGCGTAGATGTAGGTATCGGCCTGGATGTTGGTTTTTTCGAACGTCTCCTGGCGAAATTCAAGGCCTTGATTGATGGTCTCGCGGACAACGGTTTGGACGCCGCGGCGGGCGAGGAGGGCGGCGGCGTCCGGCTCCCAGATGCCCCAAGTTTCGGGTGTAATTTGAATCCGCGGGAAGCGTTGGTTGATATCGGCGGAAGTGAGAATTCCGTGGGGGATGGCGCAGTTGGCGAAGGTCTTTAGGGTGTCGTGGGCGGATTGGTCGTCAGGCTGGCAGAGCCAGAGGATGCCGGTGGTTTGGATTAGGGTTGGATCTGTTGTCGCGTAGAAATCCTTGTAGAGTTGCAGCGCTTGCCAGGACCAGCGGGTGTAGATTTCGTTGGCGCCATATCCCATGCGGAGGATACGTGTTTCGCCGCCGGAGGAGGCACGGCTGTTAGCGGGGCCGTATTGATCGATGAGGACGACGCGGCGGCCGCGGAGATGGAGAGCGCGTGCGAGCCACGCGCCGAAGACGCCCGCGCCGATGACCGCGAATTCGTATTTCGCCATTTCGCTATTTTGCCCCGGATTCGGATAAGATTGCTGGCATGTTATTTCGATACGCTGTTTTGTTGCTGGCTGGGTTGGCCTCCGCGCAGGAGTTTCACTTGAAGGATGGCGACCGGGTGGTCTTCTACGGCGATAGCATTACCGATCAGCGATTGTATACAACTTTCACGGAGACGTTCGCGGTAACGCGGTTTCCGAAACGAAACATCACGTTTGTGCATTCGGGCTGGGGCGGGGATAGAGTGACAGGCGGGGCGGGCGGCGGCATTCAGGAACGGCTGGCGCGCGACGTATTCGCGTATAAACCGACGGTGATGACGATCATGCTGGGGATGAACGATGGGCGGGTGCGGGCGTTCAATGACCAGCTTTTCGATATGTATTCGAAGGGCTATCGGGACATTGTCAAACGGGTGAAGGCGGAGGATGGGGCGACGCGGATTACGGCGATTCAGCCGTCGCCATATGATGACGTCACGTACGAGCCGAAGTTTGCGGGCGGGTATAACGGGGTTCTTCTGCGCTACAGCGATTTTGTGAAAGAGTTGGGCGTGGCGGAGGGATTGACCGTAGCGGATTTGAATCGGCCGGTGACGGCGATGTTGGCGAAGGCGAAGTTAGCGGACGCAGAACGGGCGCAGAGGATCATTCCGGACCGAGTGCATCCGGGAGCGTCGGGGCATTTGATCATGGCGGCGGGATTGTTGAAGGCGTGGAATGCGCCGGCGGTGGTGAGTTCCGTGGCGATTGACGCGAAGGCGAAGCGAGTGACGAAATATGAGGGCGCGGCGGTTTTAAACGCCGGTTTTGGCGCTGGGGTGGCGTGGACGCAAACGGATGACTCCCTGCCGATGCCGGTGGATATGAGCGATCCGGTAATGGCGCTGGCGGTGAATTCGTCCGATTTTGTGGAGTCACTCAACCGGCAGATGGTGAAGGTGGAGGGGTTGGCGGCGGGGACGTATACGCTGCGAATTGATGGGTCGGAGGTGGTGACGAAATCGGCGGCGGAGTGGGCGGAGGGGATAAATTTGGCGACGTTAAGGACGCCGATGTGGGATCAAGCAACGCGGGTCCATTCACTTACAGTCAAGCATGTGGGGATTCATCAGGCGCGATGGCGAACGCTGCAGGTGCCGCTGATGAACGACGTGAAGGACACGATGGCGGAAGCGATTTCGGCGCTGGACAAAGTGGAAGCGGAGTTGGTGGCGAAGCAGCGGGAGATGGCGATGCCGAAGCCGCACCGGTTTGAACTGGTACCGGGCCCGAGCGCGTTTCGTGCGGTTTTCAATGGGACCGATTTGAACGGCTGGCACATCAGCCAGGTGAACCATCATGGCAAAACGAGGGGATGGGCAGTAGAGATGCAGGCGATTACGGGGACGCAGGACCGGGCAGGGCATGGGGGCGTTTTGTTGACGGATAAGAAGTATAAGAACTTTGAAGTGAGCCTAGAGATCAATCCGGATTATGGATGCGATAGCGGGTTATTCCTGCGGGCGACGGAAAAGGGCGAGGCGTATCAGGTGTTGTTGGATTATTTAGACGGAGGCACCGTGGGCGGAGTGTATGGGGAAAAATTGGAAGGGGTGACGGCGTTTATTCCGGCTTGGCAGGAGTGGTTTAAGCGGGGGGAGTGGAATCATTTGCGGGCCCGGATTGAAGGGGATGTGCCGCATATTCAGGTATGGATGAATGGTGTGAAGATCACCGATTGGACCGACACCGCGAACCATCTGCCGGGCGGGGCGGTGGATGGAATGGTGGCCGTTCAAGTTCATGCGGGGAACCGCTGGGTGCCGGGTGGAAAGCACCGGTTCCGGAATATTGCGATCCGGGAATTGCCGTAAGATGGCTATCATAGAAGCAACAAATCCTTAGGGGGGTTGCTTCTCATGCGTTTCTACTTGCGCACACTTTCCTTGCTCCTCGTCGCGAGCTTTGGACTTTTCTGCCAGACATCGACGACTCAGTTGTCCGGCACCGTTACCGATTCGACGGCGGCATCTGTTCCAGGCGCGAATGTGGCGGCGGTTAATGAATCGACAGGGCTGAAATACTCTGTGGTTACGACGGACGCGGGGCTGTATGCTTTCCCTTCTATTCCGGCTGGATCCTACACGTTGTCGGTCGACAAGACGGGGTTCAAGAAGTTTCAGTTGACGAAGATTGTCCTTCAGATAAATACCCCCGCGACGGTGAACGCGAGTCTGGATATTGGCTCGGCCGCGGAGACGGTGATGGTGGAGGCGACGGCGGAGACGCTGCAGACTAATAACGCGACGATTGGGAATGTGATTGAGCGGAAGGTGATTGAAGCGATGCCGCTGAACGGGCGGAATCCTCTCAATCTCCTGATTTTTGAGCCGGGCGTGGTACAAAGGTCCGGCAATCAGGTGAGCGTGAACGGTTCGCGAACGGGCGCGGGGAACGTCACGATTGATGGCATTGAAGCCAACGAGAGCACGAATCCGAACCCGACGCAAAACCTGTTCCGCTTGAATCCGGACAACGTGCAGGAGTTCAAAGTCACGACGCAGAATCCGTCGGCGGATGAGGGGCGGAACTCCGGCGCGAATGTTTCAGTGGCCACGCGGAGCGGGACGAATCAGTTTCATGGGACAGCGTTTGAGTTTTTCCGGAATACGAAATTGAACGCGAATGAGTTTTACTCAAATGCCCAGGGACTGCAGAAGCCGATTATCAAATTGAACCAGTACGGGTTTGAACTGGGCGGGCCGATTCGAAAAAACAAGACGTTTTTCTTTGGATCGTGGCAGGGGCAGAAGGTGAACTTCGCGGATCCAATCGACAAATCTTTTGGGACCGTTTCGCTCTATCAGCGTTCGGCGCTGGACGGTATTTTCAAGTACTTCGTAGTGGACAACCGGAACCCGCTGACAGTGAACGGGCAGCGGGTGACGCAGAACTCGCCGATCCTTTTGACGGGTCCGGGGGGCGGATATGCGCCAGGGGTGAGGGATTGCGCGAGCCCGACGGATGCCAACTGCGTGGCGAGCTACAATGTTTTCGCGAACGATCCGTTGCGCAGAGGGCTCGATCCGTCGGTGAAGAGCGTGCTGGGCGGGTATCCGGCGCCGAACGCGCTGAACTCCGGCGACGGTTTTAACACCGGAAACTTCCAGTGGAACTCGCCGTTTCAGATTCGCGGGCCGCAGTATCTGGCGCGTATCGACCATGTGATTAACGACAAGCACAACTTGTTCGGGCGCTATCTGGGCGCGGAGCAGAGCACGTTGAACGGCGACCCGCTGAACAGCCGTCCGGTTGTGCTCCCGGGGTATCCGGCGCGCGGCGAAGTGTATCGCCCCGCGACGAATATCGCAGTGGGGCTGCGCAGTGTTTTGACGCCGCGGCTGGTGAATGAACTCACCCTTGGCTTCTCGCGATTCGATTTCTTGTTCACACAGGGGGAGGCGAATCCGGCATTCCCGAACACGCCGCGGTTTACGTTTAACAATTCCTCGGTCGATTATGTTTCAGGGCCACGCACACGGCGCGCCGTGAATACGTATCAGATCATCAACAACATGACGTACGTGACGGGCGCGCATGTAATTAAGTTCGGCGCGAATATCCGCATGTACCAGCACAATGATCAGCGCGGCGATGTGGGCGGGGTATCGCTGACACCGGCGATTTCATTGTCCCGCGCCACGCGACCGCCGGCCGGGTTCACGTTTCCCGCGCTGGCGACGGCGACCGTTCCGGGAATCGCGGCGAACGACCTGACGCGACTGCAGGGCATGGTGAACGACCTGCTGGGTATTCCGGCGACGCTCGCGCATAATTTTATCGGTGACTTGAAATCCGATACATTCCTGCCGTTCCTCACTGGCGAAAAATCGGTGAGTTTGTGGGCCCAGGGCCAACGCGCAAAGCAGTACAACTTCTTCTTTCAGGACGAGTGGAAATTGCGGCGGAACTTGACGATGAGCGCGGGCGTGCGATGGGAACTGAACCCTCCGCCAACGGAGGCCGGCGGGCGCGTCTACGTGCCGAACAAGTCGATCGACGGCAGCGAGGGATTGGTGAGTTTCGTCAAGGCCGACCGTTGGTTCAAGAATATGAATGCGGGCGCGTTCGCGCCGCGATTGAGTTTTGCGTGGTCGCCGGGCGGGTCAACGAAAACGGTGATCCGAACGGGCTACGGATTGGCGTTCGACCCGGTGGCGACGTTCCAGGTGACGTCCGTCGCATCGGCCGTTCCAGGACAGGTTTACCGATGTACGGCCGTGGCGGCGACAGGAGCGACGACAGCGGGATGCGCGACGGTTCCAGACGTGCGATTGAGCCAGTTCCCGAATGAGTTGGCGCCGCCTACGTCGAAGCCGTCGAGCCAGTTGACAGCGCCAATGTCACTACAGAATACGGCGGCTACGGCACGTGTGTTCGACCAGAATCTGCGGCTGCCGACGGTCCACATGTGGAACTTCACTATTCGGCGCGATTTCGGGCGCGGCTATGTAACCAGCATCGGGTATGTGGGGCGGCGCGGGACGCGGCTGTGGCGAAGCTGGGACGTGAACCAGATCGACGCGACGCCATTGCTGCCGAGTTTTCTGGCGATGCAGCGGAACACGGGATTGGGCGGCGGTTGCCGCGCGGACGGGACCCTGACGAACGGCGCTCCGTGCGTGGGCGCGGTGGCGGTGCCGTGGATTCAGCAGGGTATCGTCACAAGCGCGTTCGCCAACTCGGCGGCATCGACGACGGACCTTTCGCCGTTGCAGAACGCGGCGGGCAACATGGCATTGCGGCTGGAGCAGACGACGCTCGACGGGAAACTTCGCCCGAATCAGCAGTTCGGTTCCATCCTGTTATTGGATAACGGCGCGGACTCGAACTACCATTCGCTGCAGGCCTCGCTGCATAAACGATTTGACACGGCGGGGCTGGTGTTCGGCGGCAGTTACACGCTAGGGAAATCGATCGACAATTTGTCGGTGGATCCGGTGGCGGCGGCGACGGGCGGCGGGCTGACCACGACGGCGGCGCGCACTCCGGCCGATGGGCGGAACTATCGGAACGAACGGGGGCGTTCCGACTACGATCAGCGTCACGTAATCAACATGACGGGCGTCTATGAGTTACCGTTTGGCAAGGGTAAAATGTTCGCAGGCAATTCGAACAGGGCCGTGAATACGGTGATCGGCGGCTGGAGCCTGAACGGCATCTATACGTTCCAATCGGGCGAGCCGTTCACCATTCGGTCCGGCTTCCTGACGGCGAATAATGTGTCAATAAGCCGGGCCGCGTTAGCGCCAGGCGTGACCTCGCTGCCGAAACCGCAACTCCAAAGCAAAGCGGGCGTGGTGGGACCGGTGTTCTTTCAGGACCGAGCGCGTTCGTGAATCCCGGCGCCGGGCAACTCGGATTCGGCCGCAACCTGTTCCAGGGTCCGTCATTCTGGAATATGGATTTGGGCATTGCGAAGGGATTCCAGATGTCGGAGCGAGTGCGGCTGACGTTCCGCGCCGAGATGTTCAACGCTCTTAATCATGCCAATTTCCGAAATCCGCGCGATGCTTCCGTAGGGTCGCCGTCGATCAATTCAAACGTCTTCGCGCAGGCTTGCTGCGTGACTTTATCGACGACTAGCTCGGCCAATACGAACCAGAATGGCGAGAGCTGGCGCGTGGTGCAATTGGCGTTGAAGCTGGCATTTTAACCCCACCAGGATTCGCCCGGCGCGAGATGTTTTTTCGCTACATCGGGGTTGAGTTCAACCCCGAATCCGGGCTTTTCCTGAATCGTAAGATAGCCGTCCTTGATGATGGGCCCTTCGTGGATGACGAGGTCCTGCCACCAATCGATGTACTTGGCGAGTTCGTGGATGCGGAAGTCGCGCATGGAAGCGGCGGCGTGGCAGGAGGCGATGGTGCCGATGGGGCTCGCGGGATTGTGCGCGGCGGTGGCGATGAAGGAATTCTCGGCTAAGTCGTGGATGCGTTTGGACTCTAACAGTCCGCCGGATTTGGGAATGTCGAGGTGGACGTAGTCGCAGCCCTGCATGTTGATGAGGCGTCGAAATTCGTTGCGAGTGTAGAGATTTTCGCCGGTGCAGATGGGCACGTTGACGGCATGGGTGACGCGAGCCATGGCATCGACGTTGCCGGGCGGGACGGGATCTTCCAGCCACATCGGCTTCGATCCTTCGATGGCTTGCGCCATCCTGATGGCGTCGCGGACGTCGTATTTCCAGTGGGCTTCGACGCCGAAATCGATATCGGGGCCGAGGGCGTCGCGCACCGTTTCCATCGCCTTGCCGATGCGGCGTAAATCCTGATTCGTCAGGCCGCGGGTGTAGCGGTCATGGCCGGGTTCCTTGTACTCGGGGTCGGCTTTTGGAGGGATGCCGTCGCCCTGGAATTTGAAGGCGGTCCAGCCGAATTTCTCAGCTCTGGCCTCGGCCACCTGGGCACGCCAGGCGGACATATCTTCCACCTTGTCGACGGTCTGCATGGTGCGGTAGAAGCGCACGCGATCGCGAAAGCGGCCGCCGAGGAGATTGCAGCTTGGGGTTTCCAGGATGCGTCCGGCAAGGTCCCAAAGGGCGATTTCAATGCCGCTGGCGGCGGTGACTGTGACGCCGCTTTGGGCCCCCGCGCCGGCGGTCCGCATCAACATCTTGTGATAGATTGAGCATTAAGCAGCGAAGTCCCTTTTGAGTAAAGACGCCGGCCGCCATGCCGCCGGAGTGGCCGGAACCAACGATCAGGACATCATATTCTTGCTTGGGCATATTGTTTTAGCGGGTGGGATGGATGGGGCGCCAATAGAGAGATGTTCCGCCGGGGCCGCGGCGGCGGCGGGTTGACGTCGCGGCGACCTGGCTCATTTCCTTCGAGTTGAAGGTGGCGGTGCGGAGGTCGGCGCGGAGATCGGTGAGGAATCGTTGGCGAGGGTTGGCGAGCGGGTCATATGTCCAGGGTACGAGGAGGGGACGAACGACCTTATCGGCCTGCTCGGCGCTGAGTTCGGGGAAGGGTTTTGAAAATAGGCGGCGGGACTCGGCGTCCACGAAATCGAGGCCGGCGCGATAGAGCTGTTGGCGCGGTTGAGGCGAAGCGCCGATTAGGCAGTCGAGGAATTCGGCGGCCCCTGCTTCGATGGCGCCGGGGCGGCCGTTGGCGGCCGGTTGGAGTAGCCCGCCCAAGTGCTTCAGCGTGGTGAACTGGCGCGGAGTGAAGAAGCTGGTAGTGGGCTCCGCGGCGGACTCGGCGGTGACAGTGGCGATTTTGACGGACTCCGCGATAGGCGGCGCGGATTGCTGCCCGGCGAGGACTTCGGCGGCGGCTGTGGCGGTTGATACGGCCTGGACGAATCGACGGCGTTGCATCGTTCTACTTTATCGCTTAGGGAAGCCGGTGAATACGCAGCTTCCGGAAACGGACCTCGCTGGCGTGATGCTGTAAGAGGATCGGGCTTGCAAAAGGGACGTCGACCGAATATTGCGCGGTTTGAACTCCGTTGAGCCAGTGCTCGATGTGCTCGCTGGTCACGACGATCCGGGATTCATTCCATTCTCCGACTGGTTTCGCTGCGGGCCGCAGCACGGGTACGACTGCGTACAACGCACCGCTTTTCTGACGCGGGTCGATGCGCGCACCCCGATCCCCGTCGTCATCGGCGATCTGGTATTCGAGTCCAGCCGCCCCGGTGGCAGTCGGCTGGGCTCCGAAAAAATCGACGGTATACAGGCGATATTGGCATCCGGAGTTCGCATTCGCCGTCACTTGCCATTCAAACTTCAGATCGAAGTTGGTGAACTCTTCCCGTGTGCGAATGGCCATCCGTTGTGCGCTGGCATCGGCAACGGTGGCAAGAGACCCATCTGAGATCCGCCAGCCCGTCAGCAGTTTCGTTTCGCCGGACACAGTCACCCAGCCGTTGCTGCTCGTGCCATCGAATAGCGCCTGCCAACCTTCCTTGATCTCGGCCGGGGTGAGGACGCCTGTTCCGTCAACTGCGGCGACCTTCGATAGCAAGTTCGGCAGATACGGCGAAGGGACGTAGGCCTCGCGCCAGCTAGTGACTTTCCATCCTCCGGGTTCGAGCCTCATCGTCCAGTCGAACATTCCCGCGTCCTGGGGAGGTGGGGCGCCAGGACTCCGCCACAGGCCCACTACCAGTGCGGATTCTGCTGTCAGTACTTGAATGTGCCTCACGTAAAACGAATAGGATTTACGGACGCGCCAGAAATTGGCGGGGGCTGTCCGTAACACACCCAGCGCAACGCCGCCCGGACTGTAGACTCGGCTTCCCTCACTCATCAATGTGCGGGCGTGTTCTACGTTGCCGGCGCGAATCGCAGCGAGAATCTGATTGACGGCCGGTTCGATGGATTCCACTGAGGGCAGCGGCACAGTGACGGGCTGCGCAACCGCCAGACCGGCCAATACCGCGCCGGTGATTGCGAGCTTACCCGCGGAAGACATGGCGCCAAGAATATCACACCCCGGGAATTTATCCGCTTTGACGGCGGCGCGGCGGCGAGATAGGATCGGTCACATGAAAATGACCCGCCGCCAGTTGAGCTGTGCGCTAGCGCTTTCCGCGCAGGCCCAGCCGTTGCGCCCGAATATTCTATTGATCCTCTCCGACGATCACACTGCGGAGTTCATGGGCTGCTACGGCAACCCGGCGATTCACACGCCGAACCTGGATCGTTTTGCAAGCGAGGGCATGCGGTTCACGCGCTATTTCTGCGCGGCGCCGCAGTGCGTGCCATCGCGCACGGCCTATTTGACGGGCCGGAGCCCCGTGGCGGCGCGGATGGGCCGGTTCACCTCGCCACTGCCGCCGGACGTGGTGACGCTGCCCGAATTGCTGCGTTCGCAGGCTGGATACTTCACGGGGATTTGCCGGCGGCAGTTCCACTTGGATGGTGCGCCCGGGCCCAATAGCCGCGCCGTTTATGAGAAGAATAACTTGCAGACCTTTGCGGGCCGCGTCGACTATTTGGATCGCGCCTCGCCGCGTGCGATGACCGAGAAACGGGTCAACGAGTTCTTCGATAAGCGTCCATCTGACAAGCCGTTTTTCCTTTGGGTTAATTTTGACGATCCGCATTTTCCGTGGGACAACATTCCCAACGGCATCGACGCGAAGAAGCTGCGGGTGCCGGCGTTTCTGCCGGATCTGCCGGGCGTGCGCGAGGATTTGCGCCGCTACTACGACGAAGTACACCGCATGGACGGCGAGTTTCAACTGGTGCTGGATACAGTCAAGAAACGGGCCGGGTTGGAAAACACGATTGTGCTGTTTGCCGGCGACAACGGCTTTCCATTCCCGCATGGAAAAGGGACGTTGTACGATCCGGGTCTGAACGTGCCTTTCATCATGCGCTGGCCGGGCAAGATCAAGCCGGGAAGCGTTTGCGACGATCTGATTTCCGGCGAAGATTACACGCCAACGATGCTGGAGGCGGCGGGAGCGAAGCCGGTGAAAGAGATGTCGGGAGTGAGTTTTTTGAGGCGGGCTTTGGGCTTATCCCATACACCGCGGAAGTATGTCTTCGGCCAGCGCGTCACGCATGGCAGCAGGCCTTTTTCGGAAGGCACGACCACGCACACGTTTGACCTCTCGCGCATGGCCCGTTCCACGCGTTACAAGCTGATCTACAACTGCACGCCCCAGCAGAAGTATTCGCCAGTGGATAGCTACAACGAAGCGAGCTGGAAAGAGATGTCGGATGAGAATGCCTGGGGGCGGCTGGCGCCTCGGTTTAGCCGCGCTTATTTTCCGCATGCGCGCCCGGTTTTTGAACTTTATGACCTGGAGAAGGACCCGGCGGAGATGGAGAATCTAGCTGGGAGATCGGACTTGGCGGTAGTTGAGCGCGAGTTGAAACTGGCTCTGCAGGAGAAGATGATTCTCGACTACGACTATTTGCCTTTGCCGTTGACGCCTTAGAATGACTGCTATGACGCGACGTATGTTCGTGCAGCTTTCGACGGCGGCGCTGGCGCAATCGGCGCGGCCGAATGTTTTGTTTATCGCGGTTGACGATCTGGATTGCCGCATCGGCTGCTACGGCGACCCGATTGCGAAAACGCCGAATCTGGATGGACTCGCAAGCCGCGGGGTGCGGTTCGACCGCGCTTATTGCCAGTACCCGCTGTGCAATCCGACGCGTTCCTCCGTGCTCTCCGGCCGCTATCCTACGAGCACGGGGGTGTTGGACAACAACACGTTCTTGGTCCTGGGCGAAGGTCAAGCGACGCTGCCGTTTTACTTCGAACGTCACGGTTATGCGATGGCCGCGTTCGGTAAAATTTGGCACGCGATCAATCGCGGATTTCCAAAGGGCGACACGAAGGGACCGGCGGCGTGGTTCACGCCCGATCAACGCGCCGCCCAGCAGGCGGCGGAGCCGGACTATTGGGATCGTGTCCATTCGCCATACCGGAACATTCGTCCGGCGGATCCGGCGACGTTCGCGTGGGCCAATGTAATTGGGCCATTGGCGGAAGGGGACGAAGGGCTTGACGCGAAAATCGCGGGGCAGGCGGAGGCGGAATTGGACGCGATGGCGGCGGGCGGAAGGCCGTTTTTCCTGGCCGTTGGATTCCATAAGCCGCACGTCCCGTTGCAAGCGCCGAAGAAGTTTTTCGACATGTATCAGGTCGCGGAGATGCCGCTGCCGCCGGACTTCGACACGGAGCCGCGCCAACTGCCCGGCATGCCGCGTGATGAGTTCCGTCAAAATATTGACTTGTATGCAGGGCGGTCATTTACAGCGCTGGAGGCGCGGGAAGCCATGCGCGCTTACTACGCGTGCATCAGCTACATGGATGCGCAGGTTGGGCGCGTGCTCGGCAAGCTGCGTAGTTTGGAATTGGAGAAGAACACGATCGTCGTGTTGTGGGGTGATCATGGCTGGCATTTGAGTGAGAAGGGGATGTGGGCGAAGGGCACGCTGTTTGAGGTGTCGGCGCGCGGTCCGCTGCTGATTGCCGATCCGCGGAAGCGGACGGCGGGACAGGTATCGGGCCGCGTCGTGCAGTACCTTGACATGTATCCGACGCTGGTGGATTTGTGCGGACTTCCGAAGGCGGAGTGGACTGAGGGGACGCCCTTAACGCCGTTGCTCGAAAATCCGCAGGCCGCTTGGGATCGGCCGGCCTATACCGTTCAAGCGCGCAATTGGTCCATTGGCCGCAGTGGGCGCGATGAGCGTTGGCGATATACGGAGTGGGACGAAGGGCGGCGCGGAACGGCGCTATTCGACCATGTTCTCGACTCGAATGAAACGCGCAATGCCGCGGCGGATCCGCGAAATGCGGGCACCGTCATGCGCTTGAAAAAACTGCTCCACGAAGGGCCAATCAAGTGACACGCCGCGAATGGCTGGCCTCGAGTGTTGCGGCGGCGGGGCCATCAACAGGGTTGCGCCATCTGCTGCCCGCCGCCACACACGATCGATTCTTGATCAAGGCATCTTTTTATCAACCGTTGCGGAAGGCGCCGGAACTGCGCGTTCGCTCACGTCGCGTCGCGGGACAGCGCACCGATAGCGAAGGCCAGTTTTGGCAATTCGATGTTCCCGGGCTGCGTCCGGACACAACTTACTCGCTGCGTATGGACGGCTCCGAGCCATGGACGCTGCGCACCTTCCCACCGCCGGATACGACCGTCGACCGGTTCCGGCTGTTGGTCTATACCTGCGCCGGCGGCCACGACACGCAACGCATCGAAGCATCGAACGATCCATATTGGGTGAGCATCCCCACGCGCCGCCGTCTGTTCAATCGGGCGCTGCGCGAAAAGCCGGACGCCATGATCGCCATCGGCGACCACGTCTACTGGGATCTGCGCTTCGGCCGCGCGACTGGTCGCCTGCCCCTCGGGCAGCAGCCATGGGCGCGTGCGTTAATGGGCGGAGATTTTGACCGCGATATTCCGGTGTTGGGCACGCGCAACGAGCCGATTCTGAAGCACGTTGTGGACCTGCAGATCGCCGAGCTGTACGGGACTTTGTTCCGTTCGACGCCCGTCCATTTCATCCAGGACGATCACGATTATTTCGAGAACGATGAAGCTATCTCCAGTGGGATTTCATTCCCGCCCGATGACTTCATGACACGCCTTGCGCGGGCCACACAGCACCTTTATTTTCCGGAGCATCTGCCCAACGCGGATCGTCCAGCGGGATTGCCGGGCGCCGGCGCGGGTGACCGCGCGGCGGCGCTTAGCGAATGCTACGGCACACTGCGCGTGGGCACCCTGGCGGAACTGATGCTCTATGATTGCCGGCGCTTCCAGACGTTGCGCGGGCCTCATGCACGGCTGGTTCCGGAGAATGTCGAGGACTGGCTGGTACGGCGTATGAAGACTTCGCCGGCGCGGCATGTCGTCAATGTCCCGTCCATGCCCATTGGCTGGAGCGCCGGAAAATGGGGCGAATGGTATCCGGATGTACTCGACGATAACGGCCGGCTGGGCGTGGCGAAATCGAAGTATTTCTGGCAGGAGGGTTGGCGTTCGCAGCATGACCGGCTGTTGACGGCTGCCTCGGAATCCGATCGCCTGGCAGTATTTCTAAGCGGCGATTTGCATGCGTTGGCGCATGGCGCGATTGCGCGCAGCGGCCGCGTCGACCTGCGCCGCAACCCGGTTCACAGCGTACTGACTGGCCCAATCTCCACCGGTCCGCGCGGCTGGCCGTCCGCGGCGCGCGGAACGCCGCCGTTAATTGCGACAGGCCTTTCAGTGAAGGAGACGCTGGCGCCGGTGGAGAACAACGGCTTCACGATCGTCGATTTTACACGCGACAAAATGGAGTTCCGGCAGTATGGCTGGAAATTGGGCCGCACGGAGGATGAGATCGATTCGCTCGAGCCCATCCATCGCTTCACGTTGGCGCGTTAGTCGTAATATTCCAGCCCCAAATGCGTAATCAATTCCTGGCCGCGCATCCACCGCAGCGTGTTCTTCAACTTCATCAGTTGGATGAACACGTCATGTTCGGGATAAAGTCCGGGCGCGGTCATCGGCGCTTTGAAGTAGAAGCTCAACCACTCCTGGACGCCCTTCATGCCGGCGCGCTGGGCAAGGTCGAGAAACAGTACCAGATCAAGTACGAGCGGCGCCGCGAGGATGGAATCGCGGCACAGGAAATCGATCTTGATCTGCATCGGATAGCCGAGCCAGCCGAAGATATCGATGTTGTCCCAGCCTTCCTTTTGATCCCCGCGCGGCGGATAGTAGTTAATCTTCACCGAGTGGAAAAGATCCTTGTAGAGTTCCGGATACAGGTTCGGCTGCAGGATCTGGTCCAGCACGCTTAGCTTTGTTTCTTCTTTGGATTTGAACGAGCCTGGATCCTCCAGAACTTCTCCATCACGGTTGCCCAGAATATTCGTCGAGAACCAGCCATTGCAGCCCAACATGCGCGCCTTCAAGCCAGGCGCGAGCAGGGTTTTCATGTAGGTCTGGCCGGTTTTGAAATCCTTGCCGCAGACGGGCAAGCTGCGATCGCGCGCAAGCGCCAGCAATGCCGGAATGTCGTGCGTCAGGTTCGGCGCACCATTCGCGAATGGCACGCCGGACATCAGCGCCGCGTACGCGTACACCTGGCTGGGCGCGATGTCGGGATCGTTCTTCGCAAGGCCATGTTCAAAGGCGGCCAGCGTTTGATGCACTTTCACCGGTTTGTGAAAAACTTCTGTCGATCCGCACCAGATCATGATCAGCCGGTCCGCACCGCTGGACTTCTTGAACGTCTTCATGTCGTCCATCAGCGCTTCGGCCTTGTCCCGCAACGAACCCTTGGTCTTCACGTTTGGTCCGTCGATCCGCTTTACGTAGTTCTTATCGAAAACCGCCTTCATTGGCTTGATTTTCTGCAACCCCGGCTTCACCTTTCGAAGCAGTTCCGGCTCCAACACGCGAGCGTTTACTGCGGCCTCATACGCGTTGTCTTCAAAGATGTCCCAGCCGCCGAAGACGAGTTGATTCAGGCCGGCCAGCGGCACGAAGTCTTTAATCTTCGGCGTCAGATTGTCGGTGCGCTTGCCGAGCCGGACGGTGCCTAATTGCGTTAGCGACCCGATAGGCTCGCCCAGTCCCTTCTTCACCGCCTCCACACCGGCCATGAATGTTGTGGCGACCGCGCCAATGCCAGGAGTCAAAATACCGAGTTTACCCTTTGCGGGGGCGATTTTGTTGGACATAGTTCTCACTAAGGTTAGGCGGCCCGGCGGAGAGCGGTCAACGAGATGGGAGAAATCATTGTGGATTGCGGGTCGATTGAGTATGTATATACGTTTATCTAAAATGATATTACATGATCCATAGAACGATAGCCTTGCCCCTGCACCGTGCCACGCAACTCGGCGAGCCCGTGCTGCTGCAGGGTCCGCGATCTTCCGGCAAGACCACACTGCTCCAGCGGGAGTTCCCTGGCCACACCTACGTGGCGCTTGACAACGCGTCTGAGCGCTCACGCGCGCGAAGCGACGCAGCCGGCTTCCTCGCCCGTCTGCGCGGCCCGGCGATCGTCGACGATCTACACCGCGCGCCGGAATTGATCGAATATTTGAAAGTTGACCGCTTCTCCGGCTCGCTGATCCTGGCCAGTTCCCGTCGCCTTCAACTGCCAATCGAAACGCTGCACCTTTATCACCCGACCCGCGCTGAACTCCACGGGCGCCAACCGCTGGCGCTGGCGATGCTTGGAAGATTCGTTCCTCTCGCCGCAACGCCCACTGCGCCCGTCCCGCCATGGCCAAACAGGCGGAACTTCATCGAAAACGACCTGCGGGACCTGGTTAGCGTACACGATACCGACCGATTCGAAGCGTTCCTGCAAGCGGCCCGGGCGCTGAGCGGACAGGTATTGGACCAGCAATTTCTAGCCGATCAATGCGGGATCTCCCATCGTACGGTGACACGCTGGCTGGCGGCATTGGATACTTGTTACCTGACGTTGCGCTTGCCTCCCGCCGATGCCGATTTCGGCCGGCGGATCGTCCGCAGCCCCAAGCTTCACTTCATCGACAGCGAGTGCCACCAAAGCCAGGTAGTCTCGGAGATTTTCCGCAATGCGGCGCACGAAGGCGAGATTCCGGATCTACGCTATTGGCGCGACTCGAACGGTTTGGAGATCCCGCTAATTATTCAGTCCGGCTCTGGGGGCGCGATGCCGGCCGGCATCGCCGCGGCGCCAACACCGGCGGATGTGTCACGGCTAAGGAGGTGGATGGAGTTGGCCGGCGTGAAGCAAGCCGCGCTCATCGGCCAAACGAAGTCACCTGCCAAACTTGACGGGATCTGCCGCTACTCCATCGAACAACTTTAGTCGAATATCAATTGTCCGCCCCGAGCCCGCCAAACAGCCGCCGCCGCGGTTTGGCGGGCGCCGGCACAGCGCCATTGGCTTCCCGAACCTGCCGCAGCAAATCCCCTACTAGCGTCTCCAGTTCATCCCGCACCTGCCGGAAGGCGCCGTCGCTCCGCCCATAAGGATCGGCCACAGTCCAACGACGTTCCTTCTCCTTCAATCCCTTCGGCAGCATGATCCCGCTCATATTGATGACCAAATCGAACTCCGTATTCCGAAAGACTTCGACACCCTTCGGGAACTGATCGTCAATCGGCATCTCCCGCTCAAGCATGACCTTCCGCGTCTGCGCGGGTACCGACTCCAACGGCATCAGGCCCGCGCTCCGCGCTTCCACAATGTCCCCGCCCATGTGCTTTGCAAACCCTTCCGCAATCTGACTGCGGCACGCATTGCCGATACACACAAACAGAATCTCAAGCTTCTTCACGCAGTCACCTTCGCCAGGAAATACGCATGAACCCGGTCATCCGCGCTCAGTTCCGGATGGAACGTAGCCACCAAATGCCGGCCCTCTTCCACCAACACCGGATCGCCGTTGTAGCTCGCCAAAACATGGACGCCCGGTCCGGTTTTGCGAATGATCGGAGCGCGAATGAACACCGCCTCCAAGATGCCAAACCCCTCGCCCTTAATCCGCGCCACCCGCGAATCCAACTGCCGTCCATAACCGTTCCTTTGCACCGAAATGTCGACCAATCCGAGCGAAGCCTGTTCCGGATTTTCCACTTTCGCCGCCAACAGAATCGCTCCCGCGCAAGTTCCAAATATCGGTTTCCGCAGGCCAAATTCCCGCAGCGGTTCGAACAACGACTCGCGATCCAACAGCTTCAGCATCGTTGTACTCTCGCCGCCCGGAATCACCAACCCGTCCACAGCCTCTAGCTCAAGCGCCGTCCTGACTTCAGAAACCTGCGCGCCCGATCGTTCCAGCGAACGCGCATGTTTCTCATAATCGCCTTGCAACGCCAAAACGCCAATGTGAGCCATGCTGCGTTACCAGCCGCGATTGGCCATCAACTCTTCAACCGGCAACTTCGAGGTATCCAGGCCCCGCATCGGCTCGCTAACCCCAACCTCGTCGGAGGCCTCCATCACCTTCACCGGGTCCTTCCAATAGGTGGTCGCCTTCACAATCGCTTTGGCGAATCGCGACGGATCGTGCGACTTAAAAATTCCCGATCCTACGAACACCGTCTCCGCGCCCATGGCCATCATCAGCGCCGCGTCGGCCGGTGTCGCCACGCCGCCCGCCGAGAAATTCGGCACCGGCAGCCTGCCGTGTTCAGCGACATATTCAATCAGTTCAATCGGCGCCTGATGCCGCTTCGCTTCCGCATACAGTTCGTCGTGCGAAAGCACTGTCAACTGCTTCATCTCGCGCTGAATTGTCCGCATGTGACGCACGGCCTCAACGATATTTCCACTGCCCGCCTCGCCCTTTGTGCGAATCATCGCCGCGCCTTCGCTGATGCGCCGCAACGCTTCGCCCAGGTTCTTCGCACCGCAGACGAATGGCACTCTAAACGGGCGCTTGTCGATGTGATTTTCCTCATCCGCCGGCGTGAGAACTTCGCTCTCGTCGATGTAGTCGACTTCCAGCGCTTCCAACACGCGCGCTTCCATGTAATGTCCGATCCGCGCCTTCGCCATCACGGGAATCGATACCTGGGCCAGAATGCCGCGAATCATGCTGACGGGCGACATTCGCGCGACGCCTCCGTCCCGGCGAATATCGGACGGAACGCGTTCCAGCGCCATCACGGCGCAGGCGCCCGCCTTTTCCGCGATCACGGCCTGCTCCGGCGTGGTGACGTCCATGATGACGCCGCCCTTCAACATTTCGGCCAAGCCGATCTTGAGTCGAAACTCTTCATTCAGAATCATGTGATTAGCTCCTAAATCTAAACAACCGCTGTCTCCGCCTCGGCAACCGGCGACAACCGCCGGCCGGCATGCTCTCGGAACACCCGGCCAAGTATGCGCAAACCTTCTTCAATTCGTGCCGGCGGCTCGCTGGCAAAGCTCAACCGCAACGCGTTCGCCGCCGGCCGTTCGACCGCGAATGCGCTGCCCGGCAAGTAACTTACTCCGGCGCGCCGCGAAGCTTCCAGAGCCACCGCCGTATCTGCCGCGCCCGGCAATTCGACCCATAAACTCATCCCGCCCTCAGGCCGTGTCCAGCGGCTTCCGCGCGGCAGGTGTGCCGCGCAAGCATCCAACATCGCCCGCAACCGCCGCGCGCCGTGCTGCAACATCTTCTTCCGATGCCGCTCTAGCCGCCCGCTCTGAGCGAAGCGCAGCAGCACGGCTTGCGACAACTGATCGGAATGCAGATCGCACCAATGGCGAATTTGGGTCAAGCGAGCGATCACCGGGCGCGGGCCAAGCACCCATCCCACCCGTAGCCCTGGAAACGCCAGCTTACTAAAACTTCCAAGCTGCAAAACGGACTCGCGGCCAAAGGCCCGGACCGGTTGCAACGGCGTGCCACTATATCGAAGATCGGCATAGATGCCGTTCTCGACGATCAGCGTCCCGGACCGCTGCGCCATCGCCACCAGGCTCCGTCGCGCCGCCTCGGAAAGCGTCCCGCCGGTCGGATTTTGGAAAGACGGAGTTACCACCAACAGCTTTGGACGCTGCCGGTCCAGAATGTTCTCCAACACGTTCAAGTCCATTCCGTTTTCCGCCGCCGGAACCCCCAGCAGCCGCGCGCGGCCTCTGCCAAACACATTCCGCACGCCTGGATAAACCGGATCTTCCACCGCGATCCGCGCCTCACCGTCCGCCGTGATCAGGCGTTCAATCAGGTCCATCGCCTGCTGGCATCCGCTCGTGACCAATACATCGTCATGCGGCCCCGCCAGGCCCTGCGCCAGAGCTTCCGCCAACAAATACTCGCGCAACGCGGGCATTCCTTGCGGCGCGCCGAGTTGCAATACTTGCGCCGCGCCGTCACCCGCCAGCACTTCCTGGCAACTGGCGCGAAACTCGTCCAGCGGGAACAGGTCCTCGCTCGGCCGCGACGAATCGAAGTGGATCGCCGCGCCGCCCGTCGCCGCAACGGCGGGCGCGGGCTGTGCGATGGAGCCCCAGCCATTCGCGCGTTCTTCTGGGAAACCCGCGACGAAACTTCCCTTCCCCACGTGGCCCGTCAACAGCCCGTCGGCCTCCAACAACGCGTAGGCCGATGCAATCGTCGCGCGGTTCAAATTCAATCGTTCAGCCAATTCCCGCGTCGCCGGTAATCGTTCTCCGCGCCGCAGTCGGCCGGAGGAAATCTGCTCCCGGAGCCACAGCCCCAGTTGCCGGTAAAGCGGCTCCGTGGAGTGGGAATCCAGTCGCGGCGGTGAGTCTGGCAATGGCACCATCCAAAGCATACCATATTGGTCTGCTATGGCTGGTACTTCTAAAACAGATCCCCGACCCGAATCGCAACCCCCGGCGCGCCGAGTGTTTCCACCATCTCATCCGACGAATACGCAACCACGTCCAGATACTGCCCTCCCTCCGGCCGCCGATGTACAATCACCCGCCGCCCCTTCAAGTCCACCACCCAATACTCCGCAATTCCGGCCCGCGCGTATAGCCGCGCCTTCACCTTCAGGTCAAACGATAACGATGTATCCGAAATTTCCCCCACCAGCCTCACACGCTCTGGCGTCGGCCGCCCGGAGATCGTACGAATCGAACGATCCAACACTACGGCATCTGGCTGCGGTTCGTTCGTGGAATTCTCCGCCGGGTGCAGATCGATAGTCGGGTCTTGCAATGCGAATAGTGGACCGAAATTGCTCTGCAGCCAACTCAAAAACAAAGCTTGCACAGCCATATGAGGCTGGTTCTTACCCATCTTCAGTATCAATTCCCCTTCAATGAGTTCATACCGCTCCGGGTCCAATACCCCGGTGCCCTCCAAAACGGCACACTGCTCCCGCGTCCACAACTTGTGCGGCAGTGCAACTAAAGTGTCCGTGTCTTCCACTAGTACAAGCATGCCTTCATTATCCACCACCTCGCCGCCTCATCCATCCTTCCCGACATCCTCTCAACCGGAGATCCAAGCTCGACGGTGTTCCCAATTGATAGTCTAGTAATCCTATGCAACGCCGCGATTTCCTGCGCCGCCTCGGCCTCGCCGCTGTTCCCCTGCAAGCCCAGGCCAAACGCCCCAATATCCTCTTCATCATCGCCGACGACTGGGGCCACGGCCACGCCGGCGCGTATGGCGCCAAATGGGTGAAGACGCCGAACTTCGATCGTGTGGCCCATGAAGGTGTCCTGTTCCATAACTGCTTCACGTCTAACCCCAAATGCAGCCCGTGCCGCGCGACCATTCTGACCGGCCGCAACTCCTGGCAGCTCAAGGAGGCGGTCAACCACATGAGCATTTTCCCCAATGATTTCGCTGTCTATCCAGACGTGCTCGGCAAGGCGGGCTACTTCGTTGGACACACCGGCAAAGGCTGGGGCCCCGGAGATTTTCAATCCACCGGCTTCAAACACAACCCCGCCGGCCCGGCTTTCATGAAGCATCGCAACGCCCCGCCGGCCAATGGCATCAGCCCCGTTGATTACGCCAACAACTTCAACTTCTTCCTGGAGCAAAGGCCGAAGGACCAACCGTTCTGTTTCTGGCTGGGCTTCCAGGAACCGCACCGCAAATACGAAGACGGATCGGGAATTCGCGCCGGCAAGAATCCCGCCGACGTCACTGTTCCCAAGTATTATCCCGACAACGCCATCGTCCGCGGCGACATGCTCGACTATGCATTCGAAGTCGAATGGATCGACCAGCACCTCGGCCGCGTGCTCGCCAAACTTGAATCGACCGGTGAACTCGATAACACCTTTATCGTTGTCACGTCCGATCACGGCATGCCGTTCCCCCGCGCAAAGGGCCAAATCTACGAACACGGCTTTCACATCCCCCTTGCCGTGCGCTGGGGCAAACATATCCCCGCCGGCCGCACTGTCGACGACTTCATTAACACGCGCGACTTCGCCCCCACCTTCCTTGAGCTTGCCGGCGTTCCGAAAGCGGCGACCATCACCGGCAAGAGTTTCCTAGACGTGTTGAAGTCTAATAAATCCGGCACTGTCGATGCCACGCGCGACACAATGCTCGTAGGCAAAGAGCGTCACGACCTCGGTAATCCCAACGACGCCGGCTACCCCGTCCGCGCCATTCGCACCAAAGAATGGCTCTATGTACGCAACTATCAGCCCGACTCCTGGCCCGCCGGGAATCCGGAAACCGGTTACCGCAACGTCGACGATTCACCCACCAAAACTATGCTCATCTCTGGCTTCGACGAGCACTACAAACTGTCCTTCGGCAAGCGCCCCGCTGAAGAGCTTTATCATGTCTCCGAAGACCCGGACTGCATGAAAAATATGGCTGTGGATCGCGCCCACGCTGTCACCATGCGCACCCTCCGCGACCGCATGGAAAAGACACTGAAAGAGGAAGGCGACCCGCGCATGAATGGCGACGCTGCCTTCTTCGACACCATCCAATACACCGGGCCGCGCAAGCATAGTTTCGACGAATGGCTGAAAAATCAGAGGTAATCGGACTCTTCGGGGTGGGACTGCTTGGCTCGGCAATTGCCGATCGCCTCACCGCGGCCGGGGAGCGCTGGATCGGATATGACCCCGCGCGCCCTGAACTCGCGCCGTCCCCCGAAGCCGTTCTGACGAAGGCCCAAACGCTAATCCTCTGTCTCCCGGATTCAAACTACACCGCCCGTCTGCTGCCAACAATCGGCAGTGAAAAAACTATAATTGACTCGACCACCGGCGACCCCGATCAAATGGCCCGCTTCGCCGCCAGCCACGCCAACTATCTCGACGTCACCATCGGCGGTTCCAGCGCCCACCTCCGCGCGGGCCAGGCTATTCTCATGGCCGGCGCCGAACCGGAAGTTTTCGCAGCCAACCAGGAGTTGCTGCAAAAACTGAGCAATCGGGTCTTCCACTGCGGACCGCCCGGCGCGGGCGCTCGAATGAAGCTGGTTTTTAACCTGGTTCTGGGCCTCAATCGCGCCGCCCTCGCCGAAGGCCTCGCCTTCGCCGGACGATACAAACTACCCCTCGACCTAACCCTGCAAATCCTCCAATCCGGTCCCGCCGCGTCGAAAATCATGGAGCGCAAAGGCCCCAAGATGATCAATCGCGAATATACTCCGGAAGCCCGTTTGGCGCAACACCATAAGGACGTCCGGCTCATTTTAAATGAAGCCGCGAAGGGCCGCCTGAAACTCCCCCTAACCGAAGCCCACGAACTGATCCTGACAAGCGCCGAAGAACTCGGCCACGCCGAAAGCGACAACAGCGCATTGATCGAAGCCTATCGAAATGATAGTGTCGTTAAACCATGAAACTCGTACTCGTGCTAATCGCCGCGGCCCTTTCCCTCCCCGCCGCCGGCATTGAAGAAATCATCAGAGGCAATTTAGAAAAGTTTAACGCCGCCGCCAAAGCGGGCGATGCCGCCGCGCTCAATGCTCTCCTGGCTGAAGAATTGACCTTTGGCCATTCCAGCGCCAAATTTGAAAGCAAAGCCGAATGCGTCGCGGCGCTTGTCAAAACCAAGCCGACGTACACGCACCGCGACGTCAAGGTTCGCGTCTACGGCAACACCGCGGTAGTGGACATGAATATGCGCATCGAGCCCCAAGGCTTCGATATCGCCGTGCTCCAGGTGTGGGCGAAAAAGGGCAAGGACTGGCTGATGGTCGCCCGCCATTCCACTCGTCTCCCGAAGGCTTAGTCATGCGAAGGTTAATCCTCTCCCTCGCGCTTGTGCCGCTGGCAGTTGCGCAACGGCCCACATCGGAAATTAGTAACAGCGCCGCCGAGGCCGTTTTCGATCTCGGCGGAGGCTCTCTTGTGAGCTTTAGGCTGAAGGGCGGGCTCAATCCGCTCGCCTGGATCGGACCGGCCGACCGTAACGCCGCGCTTCGTCCCATGGCTCACTTCCTGTGTCTCGATCGCTGGGGCCAGCCCTCGCCCGGCGAGCTCAAAGCGGGCGTCCCCTATCACGGTGAAGCCACGCGCGTCGCCTGGAAGGTCGATCCGGCCAGCTCGAACGAAGCCACTATGTCCGCCCGTCTCCCGATGGCCGGTCTTGACGTTCGCCGCCGCGCCAAACTAGACGGCGCCGTGTTAAGAATCGAAGAAACCGTCACAAACCGCAACAAAATGGGCAAAGTCTACAACATGGTGCAGCATCCCACCATCGGCCCGCCCTTCCTCGACGAGCGCACGCTAGTCGATTCCAACGCCCGTCGCGGCTTCATGCAGTCCTCGCCCATGCCCACGCCCGAGGATCCCGGCGTCTTGTGGCCCCAAGCCCTCCACGAAGGCCAACCAGTGAACATGCGCATGTTGACTAACGACCCGATGCCCAACGTCGTCAGCTACGTCATCGACGAACCGACCGGTTGGACGACAGCCTCCAGCCCCACGCATAATCTGGTCCTCGGCTACATTTGGCGCACGGCCGAGTACCCTTGGTTCAACGCTTGGCGCCACGTCGACGAAAACAAAAAGCCCCTCGCCCGCGGACTCGAATTTGGCACCACCGGTCTGCACCAGCCCTTCGGCGTCCTGCTCGAAAAGGGAACGATTTTAGGTCGAAAACTGGTGGCCTATCTGGATGCGGGCGAGTCGGCGACTCGGACGTTCATCGCGTTCTTGGCGGTAACGCCGGCCGGCTGGCAAGGCGTCCAGAATGTGAGCTTTAAGGATGGCGTTATAACCATAAGCGAGCGCGGCACACGCACCGTGGAAATTCGCGGCGGCTCTCTCTTCTGAGACACGTACAGAAAACATGTACAATAAGGGAATGCCGACTGAAACCACGTATACAGCGTTGCGCCAGAATCTCGCTGCCATATTAGATCAGGTCGTCGACCGGCAGGAAACCGTCATCGTTCGCCGCAAAGGGACGAAGGACGTCGCGCTTATTCCCGCGGCTGAACTTGCCGGGCTGATCGAGACAGCTTATTTATTGCGCTCTCCAAAAAACGCAAAGCGATTGATGGCCGCCGTGAATCGTACGGGGAAACGCGCGCCCAAGCCTTCCACGGTTGACCAGTTACGCCGGGATATTCTCGGTGTCGAAGTCAAATAAGCCTCTCGCCATTTTCCATCCCGAGTTTCTGGAAGATCTTCGACACTTCGTTAGAGCGGATCGAAATAACGCGCTCAGAGTGTTGGATTTGGTTGAAGCAGTTCTGCGCGACCCCTTCCAGGGGCCGGGAAAACCAGAACCTCTTCGTCATGAACTCGCAGGATGCTGGTCAAGAAGAGTCACCCAGCAGCACCGCTTGGTCTACAGGGTAACCGGCGAAAAAATCGAATTCCTCCAGGCGCGCTACCACTACTGACAGCCCCCTTCACGGCGCCATCGCATCCGCGTGCTCCACTTCCGGAACGCCCAATTGCCGCCGAATATCGGCATATATATCGGAAATACTCCGGTTCGCGTCCACCGTGATCAACATGCCCAGCCTGCTGTACAGTTCCAGCAACGGTTTCGTCTTCTCGTGATACTCGCGCAGCCGAATCATCAGCGCGTCCTGGTTATCGTCGGCCCGCTTCGTAAAGCCGCTGCCCTGCCCCATGCGCGCTCGATACATCACGCGTTGAAATACCCCTTCATCGGATAGCTCCAGATAGATCACCTTATCCAGATTCCAGTTCTCAAACAGATATTCGGCCTGCGCCCGGGTGCGCGGAAATCCATCCAGCACAAAGCCGTAGTTCCAATCGTGCTGGTCCAACCGCTCGCGAACCACGCGCTCCACAATCTCATCCGGCACCAGCATCCCCGCATCCGTGATGCGTTTAATCCGCGCCGCCAGTTTCGTGTGGTGCTTCACATTCCAGCGGAACATTTCGCCGATCGAAATATGAACTAAGTCGTAGTCACGGCAAAGCAGTTCGCTTTGCGTTCCCTTACCGGACCCCTGCGGGCCGCAAATCACGTATTTGTGCATGACAAGGTTAGATCATAGGTCAAATTGAATGCCTTGTGCCAGTGGAAGTTCGCGCGACCAGTTAATTGTCACCGTTTGCCGCCGCATATACGCCTTCCACGCGTCGGAGCCGGACTCCCTTCCCCCTCCAGTATCTTTCTCACCGCCAAACGCCCCGCCGATCTCCGCGCCGCTTGTGCCGATGTTCACGTTGGCAATCCCGCAGTCGCTCCCGCCGTGGCTCAGGAATGTTTCCGCCGCCTGCAGGCCGCCGGTAAATATAGCGCTCGAAAGCCCCTGCGGCACCGCGTTATGCTGACGCACCGCGTCGTCCAAGTCTTCGAAATCCATCAGGTACAAGATCGGCGCGAAAAGCTCTTCCCGCACAATCGGCATGGACGAATCCGCCCGCACCAGCGCCGGCCGCACATAGCATCCGCCCAGTAATGCCTTGCCTTCATAGTCCCGCTCCACCCGTTCGCCGCCGTACAGAACTTCCCCGCCCTGCGTCCGCGCTTCGGCCAGACCCGCCTCCATCTTCCGCACCGCGTGCGTGTCGATCAATGGCCCGCACAACGTCTGCGCGTCGAGGGGATGGCCCACCCGAATCTGCCCCCAAGCCTTAAGCAAATAGTCCGTAAATTCGTCCTTGATGGAACGATGTAGAAACAGCCGCCGCAGCGTCGTGCAACGCTGCCCCGCCGTACCAACGGCGCCAAACAGAATCGCGCGCACCGCCAGTCGCGGGTCCGCGTCTTCCATCACGATAATGCCGTTATTCCCGCCCAGTTCGAGCAGCGTTCGCCCCAATCGCGCGCCGACAATCTCCGCCGCCCGCCGCCCCATTCCGCACGATCCCGTGGCCGAAATCAGCGGCAGCCGCCGGTCTTGCAGCATTCGCTCGCCTACCACGCGGCCAGTGCCATTCACCAGCGTGAACACGCCACGGAACCCATGCCTTTCCAGCACGCGATCCACAATCAACTGCACCGCCACCGAAGCAAGGGGCGTCTTCTCCGACGGCTTCCAGACGACACAGTCGCCGCAAACGGCGGCCAGCAGTGCGTTCCAACTCCAAACCGCCACCGGGAAGTTGAATGCGGTAATGCAGCCAATCAAGCCCAGCGGATGCCACTGTTCATACATGCGATGCCCCGGCCGCTCGCTGTGCATGGTGAGTCCATAGAGCTGCCGCGAAAGGCCCACGGCGAAGTCGGCGATATCGATCATCTCTTGAACTTCACCGCGCCCTTCGGCCAGAATCTTCCCGGCCTCCAAGGAAACCAGCATCCCTAAATCGTCTTTCGCCGTCCGCAACTCATTGCCGATTTCCCTGACAACCTCCCCCCGCTTCGGAGCCGGCAAGTCGCGCCAACGCGGCCAGACGCTCTGCGCAAAATACACGGCGTCGTCGTAGTCCTCTTCCACACCCAGCCGCACTGTGGCCAGCATTTGCCCATCGGCGGGGCTGATGATCTCGACCTCCGCGCCGCCCGCGTCCGCCCAATCCTCATGGCACACGCCGGATTGCTCTTGCGCAATTCCCAGGCGAGCCAACAGCCGCCGCACTTGTGTCTGGTCTAATGACGAATCCAGTAATCCCATTCGTCCATCTTCGCAATCAATCGGGCCTTCCCGCTGTAGGTGCGACCGGAGCATAAACCGACTTGAACACGCACACAGTTTCGTTGATCCGGCGAACTGGTCCAATGAAGTTCGGCTCTACCGTGCGAAGCACAATGCCACAGTGATTGACGCCGCTTGAATCATGGCGCCGCAAAAAGCCCACGCGTCCAGGTCGTCACAGTTAGCGATTTCCTCGCCGTAGGCGACCCCGAATTCTAGGGCTGATTCCGGCTGCGAGGCAAAGGGGGGCGTTCGGGTACCCGTTTAGGCTACTTGAAGCCACGGATGATCTGCAGATCGGTTTCCTGTCCCTCCCCAATAGCCCAAACTGCCTGCGAATCGTCGGGAGACACCGCAAAACCGAGCCAGGTCCGAAGTCCGTTGATCTTTTCGTACCCGGGAAAGATGCCGATCTCCTTACCTTTCCCTCCCGATATCGGAAGGGCGAATAGCGAGTTTCTCTTCTTCCGAATGCAATAAACGGTCGTCGCCGTAACGGCAATACGGGGCGAGGACAGGTCGTTGGCCAGAACCGTCACTCCGCCGCCGTCGCGCGGGATGCGGCAGAGCTCGCTAAAACGGCCGGGGCGCATCCTAGTCGGAGGACTGGCCGATCCCCATTTCCTACCGAGGCCGAATCGGGTTCGCTTTCACTGCGGCTCGCGAGTTCGCCCGCGCGAGGCTTCAGCTTCTCCTGGCGCACCGGCCGTCAGGGAGTAAATGGGCCAGCCGGGTCGGTCGGCTTAAAGCGAGTAAGGAACTTGGCGGGGCGATGTTCCTTAGGGGCGATTCCGATCGCGGTAATAGCCTCCCGAACTCGAACCCGACGCTGTGTTAGTATGTTCCATTATGCAACTCCGCGCTTGCTTCTTACTGCCAGCCTTGGCTGCCGCCGCGCAATCCGTCACGTTGACCGTGGACCAGGGATACTCCAGCAAGAACCCGCAGCCGGGTGCGATCGCCCACGTCTTCGCCCGTCCAAACACCGCGGCCACCGTCTTCGACCGGTGGACCGGTGACGTACAGTATCTGCTGGACGCCTCGGCGCCCTACACCACGCTGGTCGTGCCGAATGCTAACGTTCAATTGCGCGCCGCCTATCGCACGGTTCCCTTCTGGACCGCACGCACGGGCACGTTCAATAACATCGCCGTCACCTATTACGTCCCGCCGAATCCGCTGGGGATGATCTTCCATTTCCATGGCACGGGCGGTACCGGCGCGGTTTTGTTCCAGAGCTCGGAGTTCCTCTCCCTCACCCGCGACTTCGTCGCCGCGGGCTTCGGCATCGCTGCGTTCGACTGCCTGAACCGGACCACGGGGCAGTGGGACACGGCCATCGCCGGCGCTGCCAATACGGACATCGTACGGCTAAACGGCATCATCACCGCCATGAAGGCGCAGTCCGTCGTTCCTCAAGACATCCCCTTGCTCGCCTTCGGCCACTCCAACGGCGGCTTCTTTTCGCACTTCTCCGCCCAGGTCATGAACTGGCGTGCGGTTGCGATGTCCTCCGTGCAGGGCTCTTTGCCGGCGGCCACAGGCGGTTATAGCGGCCCCGTGATGTGGTGGATGCCGAAAAACGACGACCACCCGCTGGTGGGACAGGCGGGCGTGGCCACGTCTCTGCAGCGCTATGAACAGATCGCCAATCGTGGCCTCCTGGCCCGCCACATCATCACCGCGCCCATGCCGCTCTACCCGGAGCGCTTTACCCGCTCCCCGATTCTGACGCTGCAGGATTCCCAGGAGATCTACCAGTTCTTCAAAACCAATGGCTGGATCGATGCCAATGATCTTCTGACCCGCAACCCGAATGAGGATTTTTGGAAGAGCGCGCTCCCGGCGCGCTTCACCGACTTGATGAAGTCTTCCATTCAGATCCAGTTGGAATCAACGTACACGACCCACGAATTCGGCAACTACGTGCCGCATATCATCGTCGATCATTTCCTCCGCGCCCTCGGCCGGCGGCCGGCCCTACGGCCCGTCAACGCGGCCAGTTACGCCGGGGACAACGTCGCGCCCGCTTCCATCGCGACGATTTTCACCGAGGCGCTGGCGAGCGCGCTTCTCACCGGAGGCAGTGGTCCGCAGGCGGCTCTCGGTGGCGTCGGCGCAGTGCTTCGATCCACTGGGGGATCGGAAACGCCTGTGCGCTGGTTCTTCGTCTCACCGGGCCAGGGCAGCTTCCTGCTGCCGGAGGCGGCTGCGGGGAACTATACGCTGAAAATTACTTCGGGGGACCGCCGCTGGTCGTTCCCCACGGCGGTTGCGGCCACCGCTCCGGGCATCTTCACGGCCAACGGTAGCGGCCAGGGAGTGCCCGCCGCAGTGATATTGCGCGTCGCCCCCGATAACAACCGCTCCATCGATTCCCCGTTCTCCGCATCCTCGGCGGGTTTTGTGGCGGCGCCTCTCCGCTTCGGCAATGACCGCCTGTTTCTGGATCTCTACGCGACCGGGGTGCGCGGATCGACAAACGTCCAGGTCCTCCTTGGAAACGAAACCGTCGCTCCCTTGTTCGCCGGGGCGCAGTCCCAGTTCGTAGGCCTGGACCAGGTGACGATTGAACTCCCCCGCACCTTAGCCAACCGCGGCAAAGTGGACGTCGTCATCGTCGCCGGTGGGGTACGGTCGAACGCGGTAGAGCTCAATTTCGGCGAATAGCTTACTCCGCCTCCAGCCGCTTCTGCGCCTCCCCGAGTGCCAGCCTTTCCTCTTTGGTGACCGACGGAAAGTCCACTTTCAAATCGGCGATGGCCCGCGTCAAAATGTTGGACACCAACACCCGCGCGACCGCCTTGGTGCCGGACGGGATCACGTACCACGGTGCCCACTTCGTGTTCGCCGCCGTCAACGCCTCTTTCGTAGGCGCGCATGTAATCGCCCCAAAATTGGCGTTCGTTCAGGTCTTGCGCCGAAAATTTCCAGTGCTTATCGGGATTCTGCAGCCGCTCCAGAAATCGATTCTTCTGCTCTTCTTTAGACACATGCAGGAAGAACTTCAAAATGATCGTGCCGTTCCTCGCCAAATGGCGCTCGAAGGTGTTGATGTCGTCGTAGCGTTCCTCCCAGATCTTTTTCGTCACCAAAGGTTCCGGCAGCTTCTGCTTTCGCAAATACTCCGGATGAACCTTCACTACCAGAACCTCCTCATAGTGGGACCGGTTGAAAATGGTGATCTTGCCGCGTGCCGGACTCACGCGCATAATCCGCCAAAGATAGGAGTGATCCAATTCCTCGGCCGACGGCGCCTTAAAGCTGTACACGTCGCACCCCTGCGGATTCAGGCCCGATGTCACGTGCTTCACCATTCCGTCCTTGCCCGCCGCGTCCATGGCTTGCAGCATCACCAGTACCGACCACCAGTCGTGCGCATACAGTCTCGCCTGTTGCATCGCCGGTGCCTGCAGGTTTTCGTCCAGTATCCGCTACGCCGATACTTTCAATTCGGCGTCGATGAACTCCTTCGTCTCGCCATCACCCCGCCAGCCCAAGTCGATGTCTTTCAGGCGGAATTTCTTGCCCGGCAAAACGTGGAACTTTTCCAGAATCTTCCTATTCAGCACAACGAAACTCAAGCTATCACACAATGGAAGAGGTATGCCTCGTCTGCCTCCCGCCCCCGTCATCGCCGACCAGGCCGGGGCGCTAGAACAGGCGCGCCGACTCCTGGACATAGCGCCACGCCTGGCGTTCGAAAAGGCTTCACTACTGCAAAACCCAATTCTGCGCGAACGCCTGCGCCGCGACGCCTGCCTCGCCATGGCCCGCACCCAACCCAGGGACGCCGCCGCGCTTCTGCCGCGCGTCATCCATTCCCATTGGCTTCCCGCCGTCGATCTCGCTCCGGTACGCCCAGACCGTTCCCTTTTGCTGGTGGGGATGCTTATGGACCGGGAGGCCCTCGAGCTCGTTCCAGCGGCGGACCGTCCGTTCGCTTTTGTCGAGATAGGCGCCGATCTGCTTCCAGGATTCGCGTCGATCAGGTTCCGGAGTCTGGGGCGGCATAACTAATCGAAACCCATCGTACACCAGCGCCCAAATTGCCGGGGTAACGGCAGTTGGACATTTCGGGCATGCCGGAAATGACTGATCGAAATCGGCGAAATACGGCGAAAGCTGAGCGTATGCACATTTTGTTTATGTGGGCGGCGTTGGCCCTTGACGGAGATCGGTTGGCGGCGGTTCACGACGCCGCCGGACGCGCCGAGTTCGAGGTGGGCCGGTATCGGAACGCGCAAAAGCACTTCGAGAAGGCCGCGCAGGTGCCGGATCAAAGCGCCGCGTCGCTGGAATCCATCCTGGCGAATTCGGCGCAGGCGTCCGTGTCCCTGGCAGAATGGAAGGCGGCTGAAGAGTCGACCAAGGGGGCCTTGGCGCTTGCGCCGGTGCGGGCGGGGCTTTGGCATCAGCTCGGCCAGATTTTGCTCCTGCGGCACAAGTATCCCGAAGCGGAGGAGGCGCTGCGCCGGTCCCTGCATTGGCCTCCGCGCCCGCCGTTCGGAGCGACTTGGCGGAACTCTACCGCCTGCGAAAGAAGAAGCCGGAGGCGCTGAAGTACCTGTTACAGGCCGAAGCTCTCGCTCCCCCCGGACGCCATCGGGCGAGGATATTGACGAACCTGGGTGTGGCGTACGGAGATCTGAAGGATAACGCGAATGCGGTGATCTATCTCGAACGGGCGTTGATCGAAATACGGACGGCAGCCGGGTTAGACCATCCGGACACGGAACGAATTCTGGTTGCCTACGGCGACGCGCTTCGGAGCGTGGGACGCAAAGCCGAGGCCCGCGATGCCGGGCGCAAGGCGGAGACCATCCGGACCTCCTTCGCTCCCCAAACGAACTCGCGCGGAGACACCGTGGACGTCAAAGACATGAAGCGTTAGTTGCCGCCTTGCGCAACTCTGCTCTCGCCCGCCGCGTTCAAACTCAAGAACCAGTCCCGTCTATACTCAACTGGTCGCGCAGGCTCCCTCTGGTGATCCGCGGCGGCTCATGGAACAACCCAGAGAACGTGCGGGCGTCGTTGGATTAGAGACGCAGGTCTCCGACCAGGAATCACACGGCCGGACGATTCACCCGAATCAGTTCTCCCCGCGAATCCTCCTGAAACACTGACAAGGCCTGGTCGATGCGGCGAGCCTGTCCGGCGAAGTCCGGATCCGCCGTGTACAGCACAATGCCACAGTGATTGACGCCCTTCGAATCGTTGATCCGCAAAAAGTCCCGTCGATTCTGCGTGAGCAGCTCCCGTTTCTGTGAAGTGGCGAAGCGAAGAACCTGATCGTGGGGAATTCTCCGGTTTGCCTGCCCCGAAGTCAAGACATCGTGGCCTAACCGGCGAAGTTCACGGACAACATGCAGCGGAAAATTTTCATTGGCGTAGAATCTCGCCATCCCTACGCTTCTTCGTTGGCTTGGAACTGCTTGTCAATTTCAGCGGCATGGATCCGCGCATACGCCCACGCATTCGCGATGTCTTCCGCCCGCAGCGACGGATAGGAATCCAGCATGTCGTGTTCGGTGGCCCCCCAAGTCGCCCGTACCGATCCAAGCGCCAAACAGGAACGCGAGTTCTCGCGGTATATGCCCTGCCGCGGACAGATCCAAAACGTTAAATCCAGCTTGACCGTACATACAAAGATATGCACAATGGTGGTGTGTCCTTCGAATGGGACCCGGACAAAGCGGCGGCAAACTTTCGCAAACACGGTGTGCGGTTCTCGGAAGCGGTAGGCGTTTTCAACGACGATACCGCGATCACGGTCCAAGATACGGAAAGCGACTTGGATGAAGAAAGATTTGTGACGCTTGGCCTTGGGCTCAAGGGGTATGTACTCGTGGTTGTGTACTGCTACCGGGATGACATCGTGCGGATCATCTCGGCTCGCGCTGCTCAGCCCTTCGAACGGCAAGAATACGAGGCATCGAAATGAAAGACAACTACGACTTCAGTGAAGGCAGGCGGGGCCGCGTCTTAGCCGAACCGCCGCCAGAACCTGGAAAAGTGCGTATAACGATCCGGCTGGACGAAGACCTCATCGACTATTTCGGTTCTATCGCCGATCGCGCCGGCGGCAAGACCGGTTACCAGACGCTAATCAATTCGGCCCTGCGCGAGTACATTGATGGTAAGAATCCAAAGTGGGAAGAGACGCTCCGGCGGATTATCCGTGAAGAAATGAAGCGGAACAACGCAGCCTAGCGTTTACTCACTCCCGTCCCTTCACATGCTTATCAAACCACTCCACCATTTCCGCCAGCGTGTGCTGCACTGACTCCCGCCCCGTATACCCATGCGATTCATGCGGCAGTAACACAAACCGCACCGTCCCGCCGTTCCCGCGAATGGCGGTAAACATCCGCTCGGATTGAATCGGAAACGTCCCCGTATTGTTATCCGCCGCGCCATGAATCAGCAGTATCGGCTCATTAATCTTCTGCGCGCTCAGGAACGGCGACATACGCAGATAGGTCTCCGGCGCCTCCCACAGCGTTCGCCGCTCAGTCTGAAATCCAAATGGCGTCAACGTGCGGTTATACGCCCCGCTCCGCGCAATCCCCGCCGCGAACAGATCGGAGTGAGCCAGTAAGTTGGCCGTCATAAAACCGCCATAACTATGCCCGCCCACGCCTACGCGCCGCGGATCCGTTACGCCGAGTTCAACAGCCTTATCAATCGCCGCCTTTGCTCCCGCCACAACCTGCTCCAAATAAGAGTTATTGAATGACTCCAGGTCGCCGACAACTGGCAACGAGGCGTCATCCAGAATCGCATACCCTCGCAGCAGAAAGAACAAATGCGACGTCCCGCTAAGCGTCGTAAACCGGTTCGGCGAGCCTGTCACCTGCCCCGCGGTATCGGCATCGGAAAAGTCGCGGGGATAGGCCCACATCACCGTTGGCAGCCGGGTCCCCGGCGAATAGTAGGGAGGCAGATACAACGTAAAGCTCAACGGCACCCCATCGGCCCGTTGATACTTGACTAACTTCTTGGTAACTCGCCGTAACTCCGGCGCCGGATCGGTAAAGGACGTCAGCGCCGTCCGCTTCCCCTTGTCGATCACGTAATAGTTAGGCGGCTCCGTTGGCGATTCGCGCCGGGTCAACAGCCGCAAACCGTCCGGCGATAGTGCTGTGACAACGGTCTCATACGCGCCCTCGCCCGATGCAAACAGCCGCGTCTTCCGCTTCGTCGCCAGTTCCATCCGGTCCAGAAACGGACGGTCGCCGGACGGCGTCGCGCCGGTGCCCGTCAATAGGATCGACCCGTCCTCCACACGCACCACGCGCGTCCCGTCGCCCGTTGATATGGTCACCGGCGTGCCAATATCGCGATACCGGTCCTGCTGATTGCGCGACTCGACAATCTCCGTCGCGCCATCGGCGCTCACCAGAAACGTCCGCTGCCGCCGCGTCCGCCGTTCATTGTCGTGTACCCACAGCCGCCCGTCGGACGTCCACAAAGGAACGCCCTGCAAACGCTCCTCCAATTTCGTAAACTCCTTCGGCTGGTCAAACGGCGCCGCGGCCATCATCATCCGGTCCCGATGGGGAACCTTTTCTTTCGGGTTGCCGCCGTCCATCGCTTCCCACCATTGCAGCGTCGCCGGCTCCCCTGGCTTCCAGTTCAGGTTCCGCGGACCCGTGCGCACGCCGTCAATCGGAATGCGGTCCGCCAATGCCAGGGCCGCCATTTGCCGTACCATTGTGCCGTCCGGCCGCCATACTTCCATGTCCACCGGAAACCGCGCTGCCGGCAGCACCCACGAATAGGGCCGGCGCAACCGTTGCGACAACAGGGATTTCCCATCCGGCGAAGGACGCAGCGACGAGAAAATTCCGGGCTTGCCAACCATCGCCGTCCGCCCCGTCGCTACGTCCACCAGGACCGCCTGCGACGTGCAGTAGTAGTCGAACAGCTTTTCGTCGTGCTCACTCTTCAGTAAGTCCTGAAAAGTGGGCGCCGGCGCCGCCTTGCCGAAGGACTCCTGAATGTCGGGCCCCGCTGGCGCCGCCGCTTCCCGAGGCGCCGCGCCCCTTCCAGCCACCACCGTGCGCACCAGCAGACGCTTTCCGTCCGGCATCCATTCCAGCGGATCGCCAAACGCCGCATTGGCCCGCACGCCAGTCAACGGCCGCAGCGTTCCGGTCGCCGTCTCCAGCACCATCACTTCAATTCGGTCCGCGTAATGCGCCAGTATGGCCGCCGTCTTCCCATCCGGGCCCCATTGCGGCGTGCCGATTTTGGCCCCCGCCGGAATCGCCAGCGCCGTTTTTCGCACCGTGGCCAGGTCGATCAATTCAGCCTTGCCGTAACTAATCCCACCGCGTTGTCCGTTGTTGCGCGGGTTGATCCGCAGTCCGGCGAGCCGCAACATTGGCTCGGCCAGTTCCGCGATCGGAGGATAGCGGTCCGGCTCCAACAGCAGCAGGTGCGTTCGCGGCGGGTTGACATTTGCCACCGGCGTCGCCGGTGCGTTTAGAACTTTGAGAATGGCCTCCGGCGGCTTCTTGTATGCGGTCTGGGCACACGCAATCGCGGCGCAGGTGAAGAAGAGAATCGTCCGGGTCATATGTAACAGAATGACACTGGCAAACTGTCCCATGCTAGGCCCTAGTAGATCGTCCGTTCTAAGGGGGACCTTAGGAAGTCGATCAGTGGGAATCGTTTGCGGAACGCCATGAATCCCTGATTCTATGGCGGACGCGTGTTCCGCATAATCAGATCAATCGGTAACATATGGAACAAATCGGACTCGCCCTCATTCTCTTCGCCGCCTTCTGGGTCGGCTGCGCCGCCGGCTATATCGCCATGCGTCTGCGTGCGCAGGTGGCCTACGAAAAAGGCCGTAATGAAGCTGCGGCGGAAATTTCAGCCCTCACTGAACGGCTGAACGGACGCGACACGCAATTCACTGAAGCGCGTCAACGCGCCGATACCGGCGCCGAGACAATCGCCCGCATGGATACCGAACTCCGCGCCGAGATCGACCGGCGTACGCTCGCCGAGGCCCGCTTGACGCTGCTGCCAAGATATGAAGCGGAGTTGGAAGTGCGCGGCAAAAAGCTCGCCGAGCAGCAGGTTGAACTGACGAAGTTCCACGTTAGTACCTCCGAACTCAGCACCCGTTTGGAAGAAATGAAGCGGACCTCCGAGGACAAGATCAACGCCATTCAGGCGCTGCAAACCCGCGTCACCGAGTCGTTCCAAACCATGAGCGCGGAAGCGCTGATGAGCAATAACAAAGCGTTCCTCGATCTCGCGGGCGACGCCTTGACCCGACTCCAGGACTCAGCGCGCGGCGATCTGGATCAACGCCAGTCGCTGTTCGGACAGATCATGGAGCCGCTCAAGAGTTCACTCGATCGCGTCGATTCGCGGATCGGCGAATTGGAACGGGATCGCGCCACAGCCTATGCCGGGCTGCAACAGCAGGTGGAAAGTATGATGCGCACGCAGGTCAGCCTGCAGGCGGAAACCGCACATCTGGCCAGCGCGCTGCGCACGCCGTCATCCCGTGGACGTTGGGGCGAAGTGCAGTTGCGGCGCGTCGTGGAACTGGCCGGCATGATCTCCCATTGCGACTTCATTGAACCGCGCGGCACGGATGAGACTGGAGCCGCTGGCCGGCCGGACTTGATTGTTCAGTTGCCGAACTTCCGGCAGATCGTGGTGGATTCGAAGGTGTCGCTGGCGGCTTATTTGGAATCGAACGACGCCGCTGACGAAACCGCGCGTGTTGAAAAGCGGCGTGAACATGCCGCGCAAGTTCGCGCGCACGTCACGCAGTTGAGCGCGAAGGGATACTGGGATCAGTTCCCGCAGAGTCCGGAATTCGTAATCGCTTTCCTGCCGGGGGAATCGTTCTTCAGCGCGGCGCTTGAACACGATCCTGCGTTGCTGGAGTTCGGTGTTGAACGGCGCGTCATCCTCGCCACGCCGACTACTTTAATTGCGCTGCTGCGAGCCGTGGCCTGGGGTTGGAAGCAGGAGATGGTTTCGTCGAATGCGAAGGAGATCCGCGACCTTGGCAAAGCGCTCTATGATCGGCTCCGTTCTCTCGCCGACAACTTTACGGAGGTCCAGCGCGGCCTCAGCCGAACCACCGCCGCCTTCAACCGCACCGTCGGTAATTTTGAGTCGAGCGTAATTCCATCCGCCCGCCGGCTCCGCGAATTGGGGGCGTCGACAGGCGATGAGATCGTCTCGCCGCCACCGGTCGATTCGAGTCCCCGATCGCTCCAACTGTTGGCGGAAGCAACCGAGCCAGCCGCGAAACCGGAGCCCGAAAGGTTCGACGCCGCTACGACACGGCTAGCCACCATCGGCGCACCGGCGTCCGCCGCGCCCGTAACCGCCGGCGCCGTGAAACCGTTAGCGATGAATCATGGCGCGTTCGAGCCGCAACGGCCAGCCCTCACTGCGAAAATCGCGTCCGGTGTGCCGGCGCCAATGTCGCAGGAGCTTCCACGCCAGAGCCAAAGCAAGAAGGTGGTCCCGGTCGCCACGCCAGTCTCTCCCGCACCGGCACTTGCCGCCGTCAAATCCACTGCGCCGGCGCTGAACAGCGTCCCGGCGCCGGCAAACACCGATTCAGACACCGTCCCCAAGCAGCCCACGCCGGCACTCAGCAGTACCCCAGCCCCGGTAGTCGCTGGAGCCGCACCGGCCCCAACAAACGCCGATGCAGACACCGTCCCCAAGCAGTCCACGCCGGCACTCAGCAGTACCCCAGCCCCGGTAGTCGCTGGAGCCGCACCGGCACTAACAGACGCCGATGCAGACACCGTCCCCAAGCAGTCCACGCCGGCACTCAGCAGTTCACCAGCCCCGGTAGTCGATGGAGCCGCACCGGCACTAACAGACACCGATGCAGACACCGTCCCCAAGCAGTCCACGCCGGCACTCCGCAGTACACCAGCCCGGGTCATCGCCGCAGCCCCACTGGCCCTAACAAACTCCGATTCAGACACCGTCCCCAAGCAGTCCACGCCGGCACTCAGCAGTTCACCAGCCCCGGTAGTCGCTGGAGCCACACCGGCACTAACAAACGCCGATGCAGACACCGTCCCCAAGCAGTCCACGCCGGCACTCAGCAGTACCCCAGCCCGGGTAGTCGCTGGAGCCACACCGGCACGAACAAACACCGATGCAGACACCGTCCCCAAGCAGTCCACGCCGGCACTCAGCAGTACCCCAGCCCGCGTCATCGCCACAGCCCCACTGACCCTAACAAACACCGATGCAGACACCGTCCCCAAGTCACCCACGCCGGCACTCAGCAGTTCACCAGCCCCGGTAGTCGCTGGAGCCGCACCGGCACTAACAGACGCCGATGCAGACACCGTCCCCAAGTCACCCACGCCGACACTCAGCAGTTCACCAGCCCCGGTAGTCGCTGGAGCCGCACCGGCACTGACAGACGCCGATTCAGACACCGTCCCCAAGCAGTCCACGCCGGCACTCAGCAGTACCCCAAACAGCGAGCCAAATCCGACCGCGCCCATGCTGAACAGCGTCCCGGCCCCGGTCGTCGCTCGAGTCACGCCAATTCTAACCCCGGCCGAGCCAGCAAAAGCTGCCACGCGGTCGGCGCCGGCACTGAACAGCGTCCCAGCCCCAATTGCCGCTACAGCCCCGTCGGCCCCAGCCCCTCCCGCCGCGCCGGTTGCCACACAGCCCAAGCCAACCGCAGGCTCGGCACCCGCCATTTTAAACCAAACAGCGTCTCAACCCGGTGGCGATGCCGCCGTTGTCCTCCGGTTCTTCGACCCGGTGAAGGCGAATAGCGACATCAAGCCTTCTACTGTACCCCCGCCACCCGTTGTCGCGTCTCAGCATTTGCAAATCGCCGAAACGCCCGTCACTGCGGCTTTCTAACGGCGACTGTGAACGGATTGTCAAAGTTTTGTAAAGCCGTCCTTTTGTCAGAACCGATGCGCCTCGTTACCGCGTCTTATAGGGAGGAGGCAGTTATGAAACACACAATAAAACAAATGACAATGGCCCTGTTCGTGGCGGGAGCGTTCCTGCTGCCCATCCAGGCCGCGGTCCCCACGGCGCCATCGACGGAGGAGCGGATTAGTAAATCCATTCGCAAAGAACTTCTGACTATGCCGTTTCTCACCATCTTCGACAACCTGTCGTACCAGATCGACGGCGACACCGTTCATCTTTACGGTCAGGTTATCCGGCCGACGCTGAAATCAAATGCAGCCAACCGCGTTGCCCGATTGGAAGGCATCGCGCACGTTAACAATCAAATCGAGGTTCTGCCTCTCTCGCCTTTTGACGATCGGGTTCGCGTGGCGGTCGCTCGCGCTGTCTATGGGCAGCCGGCCCTTAACCGCTACGCCCTCGGCGCGAATCCGTCGATCCGGATTATCGTCAAAAACGGCAATGTGGCGCTCGAAGGAGTTGTCAACGACACGGGAGACCGAAACATCGCCAATATTCAGGCGAATGGTGTCTTCGGAGTGTTCTCGGTCACCAACAACCTGCGCGTCGAGAAATAAAGTTCGCGAATCTACCAGCCCCGGTCATTTTGGCCGGGGCTTTTTTTGTTTGCCCTCGTAGTATTGGGCACGCGCCCTCGCCGCGCAGCCTTCGTCACCTCTCGGAGTCTCTCAACGGACTTATATTTGTTACTCGACAATTATTTTCTTCGGCACTCAAATTAGTGTGGATGAAGCCGCTGCACGTTGTTCGCGACCTTGAGCAGGCTGCAGTCTTATTGCAGCCTGTGCGTTTACGCATCTTGCGGGCCTTGCGGGAACCGCTGTCGGCTTCCGCCTTGGCGAGGTCGTTTGCGTTACCGCGCCAACAATTGAACTACCACTTGCGGGAGCTTGAAAAAGAGGAACCTCGGGTGACCCCGGGCCTGGGCGGGACTATTTTGCTTTCCTGGGGTCCCGGAATGGAAGGCGAAGCGCCGATCACGGCGTGGGCCCCGGGGAGGCGATTTGCTTGGACCGAGCGTGCTGGCACGGATTCGCCGCGCGTGATCGAGTTCACGATTGAGGCGGCCGATGGCGGCAGAACAATGCTGCGGCTCGTGCAGTCCGGATTTGGCGCGGACGCCTCGTTTGACGCCGAGTACGACTCGACGTCCGGCGGATGGCAATCATTCCTTCAATTGTTGCGCTTGGATCTGGAAATGCACGTGGGAATGGCGGGACGGCATGTGTTCCGAAGGCGGATGGAAACCGGGGATCGCCAAGTTCTTCTAAATAGGCTTTTGGGCACGATGGAATTTCGCCGGGAAGGGGATCTGTATTCGGCGCGACTGGCGGATGGCGCCCAAATTCAAGGCAAAGTATTGTTTGAGCGAACGCCGGGATATCTGATGCTGACCCTGGATGGAACGCTCACGGGGGCGCTAGCGTTGTTGGACGAAAACTGCGGCGGGCAAACGGCCTTGACGACGTCTTGGTATTTGAAAGGCGAAACTATCGCGCAGATGGATGAGATTAGCGCTGCGTGGGATCTAGTTCTGGATACCGCGATGCGTGGGATGCTTTAAGTGCGACTTATGTTACATAGTCGGACCAAATAAGTCCTATTGGACTAAAAGTGTCCTATTTTCAATAGTATACAATTTCATCAATGCCATACTTTTTAAGCGATTACTAGCTCCTATTTTTTTATTTATCGCGATACACTGTGGGAGTAAGCGAGGAGCATGCGCCATGAGAAGTTTGGGTACGGTAGGGGTTGTACTGACCTTTCTGCTTGCATGGGCGGCGGATAAGCAAGGGCTGCTTCGCCAGACTGAAAAGGCGTTCTATGCCGATGAGAAAACGATCTCGTTCGTTCGTCCGGGACTGGTGGTAAAGGTAGTGGGCGCGGCGATCGCCGCCGACGGCGCCATCACCGCCGACGTGAAAGTCACCGACCCGCGCGGTCTCCGTTTGGATCGCGAAGGGATCACAACTCCGGGCAACGTGGCATTAAGTCTGGTTGCAGCGGTGTTGCCGCAGGACGATACCCGCTACACCTCCTACACAACACGCGTCCGGGTAGCGGCTGGAACAGGCAAACACGCCACGCAGGCGGCGGCGGATACGGCGGGAACCTTCACTAAATTGGAGGATGGTCTATATAAATACACGTTCCGGACCAAGGCGCCCGCGAATTTCGACCGCACGGCGACGCACTCGATTGGCGTTTATGCGAATCGTAACCTGACTGAATTTGAGCTCGGCACTAATTACGCCAGCGACGTTTTCAATTTCGTGCCGGCCGGCGGCGCGGTCACGAAGACGCACGACATCATCCGCACGGAGAGTTGCAACGGCTGCCACGAAGACCTGAACTTCCACGGCGGCAGCCGGCGCGGTGTCGAAATGTGCGTGCTTTGCCACCAGCCCCAAACAAGCGACCCGGTAACGGGGAACACGCTGGACTTGGGCACGATCGTCCACAAGATTCATACCGGCGCGGATTTACCCAGCGTCGAAGCGGGCGGAAAGTATCAACTGAATGGATTTGCCGGGCTGGTGGACTATAGCCTGATCCGATTCTCTGCGAATGGCGGAACAAATAATTGCGAGGTCTGCCATAAATTAGATCCGGACGAGAAGAAACGGCCTGCCCAGGCAACGGCGCATTTGCTGAATCCCACGCGCGCAAACTGCGGGTCTTGCCATGACGACATTAATTTTATGACGGGTGCGGGCCATCGGAGCCTTCCGCAAGCCAACGACGCCAACTGCACTCGATGCCACATTCCCCAGGGCGACAGCGAGTATGATGCCTCCATCGCCGGCTCGCATGTGCCCCCGAACTTCTCGGCCACGTTGGAGGGGGTGGTTGTACAAATTGCGCGGGTCGACGATGGCGTGGCGGGCAAGAGACCGGTGGTCACCTTCTCCGTAAAAGACCGGAGCGGGAAAGCGATCACGCTGGCGTCTTTGGACCGGTTGGTGCTGTACCTGTCCGGCCCCGCGACCGACTATTTGGGGCAAACCAGCACGGATGCGCGGACGGCGGCGGAGGTGGGGGACGGGACCTATCGAATCACCTTCCCGAATGCGATTCCGGCGGATGCGCGGGGAACGTACCGGGTCTCAATGACGGCGCGTAAGCGGTTGCAGTTGATGGCCGGCACAGAGAAACAGCGGCAGGCCGACGACATTGCGACGAACGCGCAATTTAGCTTTGCGGTGGACGGGTCTACGAGGGCGGTGCGGCGGCAAGTGGTGGATACAGCCAAATGCAACGCCTGCCACTTTAAGCTGACATTCCACGGGACGCAGAACACGGTGGACCAATGCGCAATGTGCCACACCGCGGATCTGGTGGACGCCGCGACAGGACAGAGCGCGCAGTTTACGACGATGATTCACCGGATTCATAGCGGTAAAGAGTTGGGCGTTCCGTACAAACTGGGAGGCGAAACGTGGGACCACGTCGGCTACCCCGGGGTGCGGTCCAACTGCGGCGGCTGTCATATCAATAACTCGCAACAACTGCCATTACGCGCCGGGCTGCGGGACGTGAAAGAACCGGCGGGTCCGTTGACGGATCGCAAACCGGAAACCAACGCGTGCACGAGCTGCCACGCTTCGACGGCGGCGGCGGCGCATGCTCAGGTCAACACGGCGGCTCTTGGCGAAAGCTGTTCCGTCTGTCATGGTCCGAATTCAGAGTTCAGCGTGGACCGCGTACATGCTCGCTAGTGCCGCAACCGGTTGCACCAGTTCGATTACCGATGGTCGCCCGTTCCAGTCTGGCCCTGCCGAATTTGCCGCTGCCGAATTTGCCGCGACCGAGCCGCGACCGTCAGGGAGCGTTTTCCGCGCTCAAAGCACTAGAGCGGCCCGCAACCGCTGGCGCCTCCTTCTCCTCTTAGTAGCTCTCCCCATGGCGCTCGTCAGCCAGGAGAAGAAGGAGGCTGAATACAAGCCACCGGATTCATGTGCCGGTTGCCACGACGAGATCATCACCGCGTTTGCGAAGAATCGGCATGCGAAGGTAAAGACCTCTTGCGACGCCTGCCACGAAGGCGCCCGGAAACACTCCCAAAGTGTGGATCCGGTGGATGTGAAGAACCCCTCCAAGCTGGCCGGATTGGCGGCAGACACGGCTTGCCTGACGTGCCATCGGAATCAATCGACTCATGCGGGACGGATCCGCGGCGGGCACGCGCGGAGCGAGGTGACGTGTACGAACTGCCACTCCGTGCATTCGGCGGCAAAGAACCCGAACGACTGCGGGCAGTGCCATACAGCGACCGTGGCAGAGTTCCAACGCCCATATAAGCATGGCTTGGCCGATGGCGCGATCCGCTGTACCGACTGCCACAATCCGCACGGGCGGACGCTGTTGAATCACTTGGCGGCGACCAGCGCGAATGAACCGGGCTGCATCAAATGCCACGGCAATCTGCGCGGTCCGTTCGTCTTTGAACATGCGCCTGTGCGACAGGAAGGTTGCAACGCCTGCCATGAACCGCATGGATCGGCGAATCCGCGGATGCTGAACCGGGCACAGGTTCACTTACAGTGCCTGGAGTGCCATACCAATACGAGTCCCGACGCCAGCCTAGGCGGCGGGACACCGCCGGCGTTTCATAACCTGCGCGACCCTCGGATCAGGAACTGCACTACGTGCCATGTGAAGATACATGGTTCCCACGTGAATCGGGCGTTGCTGCGATGAGGCTGCTACTTACATTCCTTGTATCGCTGCCGCTGGCCGCGCAGGAAGCGCCGAAAACCGATCCTCCGGCAGCCCCAGTGGCGGAGGAACCGAAGACGGGCGGATCGGTGGACCTTGGTTATCGCTGGAATTCGCGTGTCTCCGGCTCCCTGGACACCTACCGTAGTATTGTAAACCTGGGCGAAGGGCCGCGCGTGCTGGGGTTCCAGTACAGCCTGTTTGAGGCGCCGAAAAAGGCGTGGGACCGCTTCGACTTGAGCGCGGCGGGGTGGGGCGGCGATCCCGCGGCGTGGTTCCGCCTGGATTTGAGTAAGTTGGATCTGTACCGGCTGAAGCTGGACCACCGGGACACAGCCTACTTTAATGCGATGCCCACGTTCGCCAATCCCCTGCTGGAACGGGGCATCTACCTCAATCAGCGCGCGTTCGACACACGGCGGCGTTACACGGATTTGTCATTGACCATGCGGCCGGGGAAGAAGTTTTCGCCGTACTTTGGCTATTCGCGAGACTCTGGAGATGGCCGGGGAATCACCACCTTTGTCGCTGACGGGAACGAGTATCCGGTGGCAAACACGCTGGACGACCGGACGCATAACTATCGCGGCGGGGTGGAATGGGCGATTGGCAAAGGACACCTGACTCTGGAACAGGGCGGGCTGGTGTTTGACGACGACCAGCGAGTCTCGACGGCCGACCGGAATCCGGGTAACCGGCAGACGCCATTTCTGGGCCGGCAATTGTTCCTGGGCGAGTTACTCCAGACTTACAAGGTGAATGGACACAGTTTGTACAGCAAGGCGCTGGGCGGCTGGCAGGCCGCGTCGTGGCTGGACCTGACGGGGAGTTTTCTCTACAGTCAGCCGAAGACAGAAATCGCTTACGAACAGTTTAATAAGGGGCTGTTTGTCGATTTGGACACTCTGGTTTTCGCCGATCAGCAGGCGCTGCGGTGGGCGGCGGCGTCCCGCCAGCCGCATTCATCGGGCAATGTAACGGTCGAGGCGCGTCCGCATGAACGGATACGAATTCTCGAAAGCTGGTTTACGGACCGCTTTCATAACGCGTCAACATTTGACCGGTTAGTGTGGAATCAAAGCCAACAACAGCTTGACGTCATGGTCGAGGCCGCCCGCTGGCTTACACTGCGCGGCGGCCACCGCTACACATGGGGCGATGGTTCGTCGCGCGGGGCGTTGTTCAACCCGCGTGGCATTGGCACTGGGAAGCTTCGACGGCACACCTGGACGGCGGGCGGCACGCTGCGGCTTCGACCGAAGCTGACGGTGTTCGGAGATGTGGAGAGAGCGCGATCCTCCGAGATCCTGTTCCGCACCAGCCTTGGCGATTTTGATAGGTACCGGGTTCGGGCGAGGTACGACGTGACGGCGAACCTGAACCTGCAATTGAATTTTGGCGCCCTGGACAATCGGAATCCGGCGCGGTTCGGCCAGTTTGATTTGAAACAACGGCAGGCGGCGGCGGCGATTCAATGGCTGCCGCGGGGTGGCAAACAGGTGAAGTTTATTGGCGAATATGCGCGATCCAGCCTGCGATCGGTGATCGATTATACGGTTCCGCAGTCGCTGTCGCGCGAGCGATCCGAGTTTGCCGATAACGGGCACACCGTGTCCGCTTTTGTGGAGATCCGCTTGCCGCAAGGGGCTATGCTTAACCTGGGCGGAGCCTCGTATATGTCTTCGGGAAGCCGTCCGTCCCATTTTCATCAACCCCAGATCCGGTTGACGGCGCCGCTCCACAAAAATGTCCATCTATTGACGGAATACCGATGGTTCTCGTTTTCCCAGCCATTTTATCGTGTCGAACTTTTCCGGACTCACCAGTTCATGGCGGGTATCCGGGTGATTCAATAGCTAGTGTTTTACTCAGCCCAGAGGAGAGTTTCATGAAACTTATGCGTGTATTGCTTCCCATCGCGGTGGTGGCATTTGGATTTATAGTTACTACGTCCAACGTAACGGGGACAGTGGAGATGGCGAAAAAGGAAAAGACCGCCTGCAAGACCTGTCACGTGAATGCGAAAGTAACAAACGAATCGAAGGCCTTGAACAAAGTCGGCGATTGTTACAAGGGATCCAAAGATCTGAAGAGTTGCAAGACGTAGCCGCCAGGCAATTCCACATGCCAATCGGACGGGCCTTCGCGGCTAAGCTCCGGCCCGTTCCTATTTCACGTATCCGAAATCGGCGAGGACTTTCGGTTCCTTCTCATCGGTGGCGAGAAGTTCGTGACAACTGCTACAGTCCTGGGCGATGGTCTTCGATTCGCCTGCTTTGTGGTCATCGTCATGACAACGAAAGCAACCCGGGAAATCCGAATGCCCGATGTTATTCGGATACGTGCCCCAGGTAACCTTCATGTCGGGAAAGATATTCCGGCTGTAAATAGCGAGAAGGCTGGCGGCCGAATGTTCGATGGCCGTCTTTTCCTTGGCGAACACCGTGGGGTACTTCGAGCGATAGTACGCAGTGAAGGCCGTGACGACTTCCCGCTCCGCGCCTTGTTTGTAAACTGTTTTGAGTATTTCCACGCCGGTCTTTTTGGCAAAGGGAAGGCTTGCGTCGATGCGGCCCTCGGCCAAGGCCCGGTCAACGGCCGCTTCGGGCATGTCATGCGAGTGGGCGGGCCGGTTATGGCAATCGACACAATCCATCTCGCGGATAGGAAGTTTTTCGATCTCCTCCATCTTTGCGCCCGCGGCAAGATAAATCCTTGGCGCCTCTCCCGCGCGCGACCACTCCACCCAGGGAATTGTTTGCCGCTTTTCGTCGGCTGGCCGGTAGCGGATAGTAACTCCCGCCTCAAGGTGAGCGCCATGAATGCCCTTTTTCAAGTGACCGCCGCCGATCCGCATAAGCAGTACGCTCTTGGTGACGGAGTTGGCGGCGTCATCGGCGTACTTTGAAATAACGCGAACGCGATCGTTCCCGGACTTTTGGGGCCAATGACACGCCTCGCAAGTGTCCCGGGCTGGCCGCAAATCATGGACCGGCGCCGGTGTGGGACGGGAGTAACTATTGAACATGACCTTGAAAACCTGACGAATGCCGGAGATCTTCGCCTTCAATTCCCAGGCGGCGCCGGGGCCGATGTGACACTGAACGCAATCGACGCGGGAGTGGGCGGCATTCTTGTAGGAGGCGAATTCGGGCTGCATGACTTGGTGACAAGCTCCGCCGCAGAATGCCGTGCTATCCATGAAATGAACGGCGCGATATGTGAGTTGACTGAAAATCACGATGTTAATGACGGTGGCGCCGCCGATGAACACCACTAGTTGCCGGAGCAAGGGATGGCTCCAGGACCGTTCATTGGGTTCCAAAATACGCGGGCCGCCGCGGCGGCGGTCGATATAGATCCCCAATGGAATAAGGACGAGCCCGGAGATGAAAATGCCCGGTAGAATCATAAAGTTCAAGATGCCGAGATAGGGGTGGGACACAGCGCCGGAGAGCATCGTAGGCAGGAGAAACAGGAAGAAGACAGTAGCGGCGGTAACGATAAAGATTCCGGTCCGGCTGATCCAATTCCGGGAGAGAAGAATCAACGGAGAAATCAGACCTTCAAACCGATTGCGGGTGTGTTCGGGGTTCATAAGTGGCAGGTTATCTCCGAGGCTGCGTTTTTCACCGGCATGTCAAATGGGACTCTCATTTCGATCTGCCTCTAAGCCGAAGTATACAAGAATCCGTCTCCGGCCGAGCCTGAAACGCTGCCCCGGCGATCTCAAACAAAATGCGCGATACTGACGTTTATGGTGACGCGCGAAATCGTCTTCCTACTCGTTAGTATCCCCGTTTTTGCACAGTTGCCGGACTACGGACAGGACTGGCTCCCGGAGTTTAATCACGCTTCCGAACCGCCGTGGTCGCAAAAGTAATCTGGGCTAACCTTAAAGAGTGCGTTTCCTCCTGCTTGTAGCGGCATCGGCATTCTCGTTCGCTGCCGGCGATTTCCCCATACGAACCTACGTCGCCGGACTCGATTCCACCAGCGTCACGCTCGCCTGGGGCACAGCCGACGGCGCCGGGCGCAATACGATCGGCAAGGGCGCGGAAGGATCCGGAGAGGTGATAGTCAAAATAGACGGCCGGACGATTCCCTCATCCGCCAGTTGGACGCGCATTGACGGACTGAAACCCGACACCGAGTATCCTTATTCCGTCACGCTCAATCGCGTCGTCGTCGCGTCGGCGGCCATTCGCACCTGGCCGGCCAAGTCCAGCGAACTCACTTTTTTCGTGATCGGCGACTTCGGCAACGGTTCAAAAGATCAGCACGCCCTGGCCGCGCGCATGGAAGAGGAAAGGCTTCGTCTGGAGAAATCCGATCGGCCGGTTCGATTCGTACTTACCACCGGTGACAATATTTACGGCAAGCTTTCGGCTAGCGGCGCTCAGGATCGGGATTGGGAGGACAAGTATTTCCGTCCTTACGCACGAACGCTTCTCGCTATCCCCTTTAAAGCGGTGCTTGGGAATCACGATGGGAATGAGTCCGAAAAGACAGCGGACCTCGCCGCCTGTCTCGATAATTTTTTCATGCCTGACCGCTGGTACCGCTTCGAATACGCGTCCTTTGTTGAGTTCATCGCACTTGATTCCACCAGAAACCAGCCAACGGGCCGCACCGCCCCCGTCTTCCTTGCCGGCGGCGATCAATCGAAATGGCTGGCCGCTACCTTGGCTAAGCCGCCGCTCCCATGGCGCCTTGTCGCCATGCATCATCCTCTGTTCACGGCGGGACCTAATCACCGGCCGTTCGCCGCGTCCGTGCCGCATTGGTTTTTGGCCATGCGTAGCGCCGGCGTCCAAGCCGTTTTCGCGGGGCACGAACACAATCTGCAATTCTCCGAGCGTAATGCTGAAACGGGTAATATTCAGTTTGTTGTTTCCGGCGCCGGGGGGGAACTCCGGAACAATTCCGTTCGCAAGAAAATGACCGCTAACCACATTGCGTCCTGGAGCAATCAATACCATTTCCTCGTTGTTCACATTACGGGGGCCCAGATGGCCATCGAACCGATCGGCATAGCGCCCATCAACCTCGTTGATTCCACCGGAAAAGCTGCGACAATTCCGGTCACCGTCCCAACCAACAGATAGCCCGCGGACCAAACCCTACTTATGCAACGCTATTTAGCATCGCTGCTCTTCCTGGCTGCCGTGCTTCATGCCCAGGACCCCGGATCGCGAACCGCGGTCATCGAAAAAGAACGTGACGCGAAGGCGGCGAAACTCGAACCCGACGAAGTCTCTCCGGCCGAAAAACGCCTCCGCATGTTCAAAGATGGGAAGTATCTGGAACGGCTCGCGGCGGGATACAACGGCCTCCGTGTGAAGATCGGAAACATGGTTACTGGCGGCGGGTTCGCCATCGGTCCGGAATACTTCCGCGAGGACCTGCTGCGCGGCCGGTTGACCACGCGCGCCTCGGCGCAGTTCTCGACACGGGGCTATCAAAAATATGAAGCGCAGGCGATACTTCCGCGCCTCGCCAACGGCAAGATCTCGCTCGAAGGTATTGGCAGCCATCGCAATTATGCCTCTCTGCAATACTACGGGACCGGCCCCCAGCGGCCGAAAGATCTGCGAACTAATTACCGTTTGGAAGACACTTCCGTCGATGGAATTTTGGCCGTCGAGCCCAGGCGCGGAGTGAAGTTCGGCGCCTCGCTTGGCTATCTCTGGACCAACGTCGGCCCGGGCAACGACAAGCGTTTCGCCTCCGCGGAAACGGTGTTCAGCCCCAGCGTCGCGCCCGGCATTGATGAACAAGCCAATTTTTTGCGAAATGGTTTTTTCGCCCAGTACGACAATCGCGACGACCCGCTTGGCATGGCCAAGAGCGGCGGGAATTATGTCGTCCAATACTCCTGGTTTCATGACCAGCGAAATGACCGCCTTGGATTTCGCCGCCTGGACATTGAACTGCAAAAGTTCATTCCGTTTCTCAACAAAACCCGCGTCATCGCGCTCCGCGCGAAGACCACGCTGACCGCAACCGATGACGATGGACAGATCCCTTTTTATCTCCAGCCGATTCTCGGAGGATCCGACGACCTGCGCGGCTATCGCTTCTTCCGCTTTAGCGACCGTAACAGCATGGTGATGAACGCTGAATACCGCTGGGAGATTTTCAGCGGGCTCGATGGCGCGATCTTCGCCGACGCGGGCAAAGTGTTCCCCCGCCGCGGCATGTTGAACTTCCACGATCTGGAATCGTCGGCCGGCTTTGGTCTACGGTTCAACGCCCACAACGCCACATTTATGCGTTTAGACGTTGCGTTCAGCCAGGAAGGAGTTCAACTTTGGATCAAATTCAACGACATCTTTCTCTCGCGCCGCTTCGGAACTTCCACAGGACAACCGGTGTACTGACTATGAAACATGTCTTTGTACTTTTGTCCTTGGCCTGTGCCGCGTTGGCGCAGCCGAAATTCTACCCCGACGATCCGCTTGACCGTGAGCCCGCGCCGCGCAATGTCGACAAGGTGCTCAACCGCAAATTAAGCGACTACTACGATCTGTTTTCCCATCAATTCGGCAAGACCGGCGAACGCCAGCCGAAGACCGGCCCGCCCATCCC
>Ga0163151_10000653_pt1 | contig 60475 bp, 51 predicted proteins | sample OliLakLV19MP5IB2_FD_145596 | JGI IMG/M metagenome (GOLD analysis project Ga0163151, IMG submission 145596) | Freshwater microbial mat bacterial communities from Lake Vanda, McMurdo Dry Valleys, Antarctica - Oligotrophic Lake LV.19.MP5.IB-2 | ecosystem: Environmental > Aquatic > Freshwater >... | reverse complement strand
GTGCTTAACCGCTTGCGCAGCCGTATTGCGGTGCAGGTCGACGGCCAGATCAAAACCGGGCGTGACGTGATCATCGGCGCATTGCTCGGCGCCGACGAATTCGGTTTTGCCACCGCGCCGCTGGTCGCCGAGGGCTGCATCATGATGCGCAAATGCCACCTCAACACCTGTCCGGTGGGCGTGGCGACCCAGGATCCGGTGCTGCGCAAGAAATTCACTGGCAAGCCCGAACATGTCATCAATTATTTTTTCTTTGTTGCCGAGGAAATCCGCGGTTTGATGGCCAAACTCGGCATCCGCAAATTCAACGACCTGATCGGACGTTCCGACCTGCTCGACATGCGCAAGGGCATTGAGCACTGGAAGGCCCGCGGCCTCGACTTCAGCCGAATTTTCCACCAGCCGCAGATCGGCCCGGAAGTATCGCGCTTCCATACTGAAACCCAGGACCACGGACTCGACAAGGCGCTGGACCACCGGCTGATCGAACTTGCGATGCCGGCGCTCGAGCGCGGCGAAAAAGTCACCATCGAAATGCCGATCCGCAACATCAATCGCACGGTTGGCACCATGCTCTCCGGTGAAGTAGCCCGACGTTACGGCCACGAAGGCCTGCCGGATGACACCATTCGCGTACGTTTTGCCGGTTCGGCCGGACAAAGCCTGGGCGCTTTCCTGTCGCGCGGCATCACGCTGGAGCTGATCGGAGACACCAACGACTATTGCGGCAAAGGCCTGTCCGGAGGCCGCATCGCCGTGCAGCCGTCGCCGAAATTCCGCGGCGACGCGCTTTATAACATCATCACCGGCAATGCCGTGCTCTACGGCGCGATCGCCGGAGAAGCCTATTTCCGCGGCGTCGCCGGCGAACGCTTTGCCGTGCGCAATTCGGGAGCCCACACCGTCGTCGAAGGCGTAGGTGATCATGGCTGCGAATACATGACGGGCGGCACGGTCACCGTACTCGGCGCAACGGGACGCAACTTTGCCGCCGGCATGTCGGGCGGCATCGCCTATGTCTACGACGAGGACGGCACTTTTGCTTCTTACTGCAATACGTCGATGGTCAAGCTCGAACCGCTGCTCACCGAAGCCGAGCAGGACGCCAAGGTGGCGCGCGACATCTGGCATATGGGTGAATCCGACGAAACGGTGCTGAAGCGTTTCATCGAAAACCACGCACGGCTCACCGGCAGTAACCGCGCGCAGCAGATCCTCGCCGATTGGCCGACGACGCGCCGCCGGTTTCTCAAGGTGTTCCCGAATGAATATCGTCGGGCCCTGGGTGAACTCGCGGCAAAAGGCAAAAAGATCGCTGCCTGATTCGGCATAAGGCAAGGCTGCTCAGGAATTATTTTTGCCCTCACGGGCGTGATGTTTCAGGGGTTGGACAGTCATGGGAAAAGTAACCGGATTTCTGGAATTCGAACGTCTGCACGAAGCTGCTGACCAGCCACGGGAGCGGCTCAAGCACTGGCGCGAATTCGTGCACCCGCTGACCAGCGAAGCTGCCGGCATCCAGGGCGCGCGCTGCATGGATTGCGGCACGCCGTTCTGCATGAGTGGCTGTCCGGTCAACAACATCATCCCGGACTGGAATGACCTGGTGTTCCGCCAGAACTGGCAGCAGGCGCTGGATACCCTGCACTCAACCAACAATTTCCCCGAATTCACCGGCCGCGTCTGCCCGGCCCCCTGCGAAGCCGCCTGCACGCTGAACATCAACAGTGCGCCTGTCGGCATCAAATCGATTGAGCACGCGATCATCGACAAAGGCTGGGAGTCGGGCTGGGTCGTGCCGCAACCACCGCCAAAAAAAACCGGCAAACGTGTTGCCGTGATCGGCTCCGGCCCCGCTGGGCTGGCCTGCGCGCAGCAACTGGCGCGCGCCGGACATGGTGTCGTGGTCTTCGAAAAATCGGATCGTGTCGGCGGCCTGCTGCGTTACGGCATCCCTGATTTCAAGATGGAAAAACACCTGATCGATCGCCGCATGGACCAGATGCGTGCCGAAGGTGTCGAGTTTCGCGTCAACCAGGATATCGGCGACGCAGTCCCTGCCAAAAAGCTGGTCGATGAATTTGACGCCGTAGTGATGTCCGGCGGCGCGGAACAGCCGCGCGACCTGCCAGTTCCTGGCCGCGATCTTGAGGGCGTCTACTACGCCATGGAATTCCTGCCGCAACAGAACAAAGTCGTTGCCGGCGACCAGATCAGCGCTCAGCTCAAGGCCACCGGCAAACACGTAGTGGTAATCGGCGGCGGTGACACCGGGTCCGACTGCGTCGGCACGTCAAACCGGCATGGTGCCGCATCCGTCACGCAGTTCGAGCTGCTGCCGCAGCCTCCGGAACAGGAAAACAAACCCATGGTCTGGCCGTACTGGCCGGTAAAGCTGCGCACTTCCAGCTCGCACGAAGAAGGCTGCCAGCGTGACTGGTCCGTGGCCACCAAGCGCTTTGAAGGCAAAAACGGCAAGGTCGAGAAACTGATTGCCGTACGCCTGGAATGGAAAGACGGCCAGATGAAAGAAGTGCCGGGATCCGAATTCACCATCAAGACTGACCTGGTGCTGCTGGCGATGGGCTTCACTGGTCCGCGCCAGGCCCTGCTGGATCAACTGGGCGTAGCCAAGGATAACCGCGGCAACGTCAAAGCCGACACTGATAAATACCAGACTTCGATCGGCAAAGTATTTGCCGCCGGCGACATGCGGCGCGGGCAATCGCTGATCGTATGGGCTATTCGCGAAGGCCGTCAGTGCGCACGGTCTGTCGATGAATTTTTGATGGGGTCTACGGAACTGCCACGCTGAGAATCCGGATCGAGGAATGAGAATTGAGCGGGCCGCGGTGGCGAACCCGCTTTATCCTTAATCCCATATCCTCACACCTCAACCCCGATGCTGAAAAACGACACACTGATCCGCGCGCTGCTGCGACAGCCGACGCCGTACACCCCCGTCTGGGTCATGCGTCAGGCCGGGCGCTACCTGCCGGAATACAACGCAACGCGTAAACGTGCCGGCAGTTTTCTCGCGCTGGCCAAAAATCCCGACCTCGCCACTGAAGTCACGCTGCAGCCATTGACACGATTCAAGCTCGATGCCGCCATCCTGTTTTCCGACATCCTGACCGTGCCCGATGCCATGGGTCTGGGTCTGTATTTTGCCGAGGGTGAAGGACCGAAATTCGAGCGCCCGCTGCGCGACGAAACAGCAATCCGCAAGCTGGCCGTACCGGATCCGGGTGCCAGCCTGGGATATGTGCTCGATGCGGTAAAACAGATCCGCGGCGCACTCGACAATTCAGTACCGCTGATCGGTTTTTCCGGCAGCCCCTACACGTTGGCCTGTTACATGATCGAAGGCGGCGGCAGCGATGATTTCCGCACCATCAAGAGCATGCTGTATGCGCGGCCCGATCTGCTGCACCACGTGCTGGACATCAATGCCCGTGCGGTCATTGCCTACCTCAACGCCCAGATCGAAGCCGGTGCGCAGGTGGTGATGGTGTTCGATACCTGGGGAGGCGCATTGTCCGACGCCGCCTACCGCGAATTCTCGCTGGCGTATCTGCACCGGGTGATTGCCGGCGTGCATCGTGAATGGGATGGGCAGCCGGTGCCGAGCATCGTGTTCACCAAAGGCGGGGGCCTGTGGCTGGAAGACATCGCGGCCATTGGCTGCAATGCCGTGGGCCTCGACTGGACCGTCAATCTTGGTGCCGCCCGCCGCCGCATCGGTGACAAGGTTGCGCTGCAGGGCAATCTCGATCCGGCGGTTTTGTTCAGCACACCTGCGGCCATCCACACTCAGGTCGATGCGGTGCTGCGCCAGTTCGGCGCGGGATCGGGACATGTCTTCAACCTGGGACACGGCATCTCGCAGTTCACGCCACCTGAGCATGTCGCCACGCTGGTCGACGCCGTGCATGAACTGAGCCGCCAGTACCACCAAGGAAACTCTGAATAACCTACTGCGCGGCGCGATTGCTGCGTCGCGCGGTGCTCGGAGCCTCGCCTATCTATTTGATATGTCTGAGCTCCTGGGCGCTGCGAAGCAAGTCCCCTTGGGGGGCGCTGCGAAGCAAGTCCCCTTGGGGGGCGCTGCGAAGCAAGTCCCCTTGGGGGGCGCTGCGAAGCAAGTCCCCTTGGGGGGCGCTGCGAAGCAAGTCCCCTTGGGGGCTCCTTGCACTCGCGTCGCTCGCTACGGTTCTTCAGAGATTCCCTAAGTCGCCTGGTCGGCATAAGATGCAAAAAGCTTATGCACAGCAAGGAGTTAACTGGGTACGGCCACAGCCCGCAGTCGGTTTCGCCCCTGGTATTCCATCGTAACTAATTGTTTTTATTGATATTTTTATAAAGTTGTAGCTGCGGTAATGCCGTGGCAAGGTCGGTGGATCTTATAAAATTTCCGCCCCGACGGATTTGATCAACAAGCTTATCCACAAGCCCGGACTCTGGGAAAACCCTTGCAGGCAAACAAGTTGGCCGCTTTTCCGATAATCCTGCTGAACTCCACGCGCCAACTTTTCCCGCCCTACCATAGCCCGCGATGAGCCTGATCCGTGTTGCGCTCGATGTGCCGATAGCGCGTCTGTTCGATTACCGCTGCGATGAACGCGCAGCGCAGATCGGCGCACGGGTGCTGGTGCCCTTCGGTCGGCAAAAACTGATCGGCATCATCGTTGCCAGGCCGGACAGCAGCGGTGTGCCTGAAGCCAAACTCAAGCGCGCCATCACCGTACTCGATACCGCACCGCTGCTCGATCGCGCCGATCTGCGCCTGCTCGAATTTGCCGCGGATTATTACGTGCATCCACTGGGTGCGGTGATCATGGCCACCGTGCCGGCCGCATTGCGCCGCGTGCGCAGCCGTGAAGAAACCCCGCTTGCGTATGCGCTGACGGCGGCGGGTATTGCCGCTGATATCGCAACATTGCCGCCTCGCGCACGCGCGCAACGCGATCTGCTGGCGCTGCTGCAAAATAAAATCATCATTGAACATGCAGCAATTGGCGCGCTGGGTGCTGCAGCACGAACGGCATTGAAGACGTTCATCGCGCAGGGCTGGGTGCAAACTACCACGCTGCCACCGGGAAAACCGGCAACGATGCCGACACCCTCTGTCGGCCCGGCACTGACTGCCGGACAAAATGCTGCAGCCCAGGCCATCATCGTGGCACTGGGGACTTATCAGCCCGTACTGCTGTGGGGCATCACCGGCAGCGGCAAAACCGAGGTCTACCTGCATGCCATCGCCGCCGCGCTGGCGCGCAATACCCAGGTGCTGCTGCTGGTACCGGAAATTGCACTGACGCCGCAACTGGAATCACTGGTTATCGCGCGCTTCCCCGGCTTGCCGGTGTCCACGCTGCACAGCGGACTGGCCGATGGCGAACGCGCCACACGCTGGCAGGACGCGCGCAAGGGTCGCGCGCGTATCGTGCTCGGCACGCGGTTGTCGGTCTTCACACCATTGCCCGATCTCGGTCTGATCATCGTCGACGAGGAACATGACAGCTCGTTCAAACAGGGCGAAGGTTTCCGTTATTCAGCACGGGATCTGGCCGTGGCCCGCGCCCGCCACGCCGGTGTGCCAGTGGTGCTCGGTTCGGCGACCCCGGCGCTGGAGACTTACCGCAATGCCATTGACCATCGCTATCAATTGCTGACCTTGCAGGACCGCATCAATGCGCGACCGCCGGTAATTTCATGCATCGACCTGCGCAATGAAAAACCCGTTGATGGGCTGTCCGCCCGGTTGATCGCCGCCATCGGCAAACGCATCGATCGCAACGAACAAAGCATGGTGTTCATCAACCGCCGCGGTTACGCCCCCGTGCTGATGTGCGGCAGCTGCGGCTGGATATCCGACTGCAAACGCTGCTCGGCAAAACTGGTGGTGCATTTGCGCGACCGCCGGCTGCGCTGCCACCACTGCGGCCACGACAGTGCCGTGCCCACGGCCTGCCCGGAATGCGGCGACGCCGACCTGGCGCCGGTCGGGCAGGGCACGCAGCGCATCGAAGCCGCTCTTGTTAAACAATTTCCGCAAGCGCGCATCCTGCGCGTCGACCGCGACAGCACAAGGCGCAAAGAGGCCTGGCAGAACATGCGCAGCCGCATCCGCGAGCGCACGGTTGATATCCTCGTCGGCACCCAGATCCTCGCCAAGGGCCATGATTTTCCGCACCTGAATCTGGTCGGCGTGGTCAACGCCGACGGCATGCTCTACAGCAATGATTTTCGCGCGGCGGAACGACTGTATGCCTTGCTGACCCAGGTCGCCGGTCGCGCCGGCCGCGGCGACCAGCAGGGTGAAGTGCTGGTGCAAACCGAATTTTCCGACCATCCCCTGTATGCAGCGTTGCGTGATCAGGACTTCGACACTTATGCGCGCAGCCAGCTGGCGGAGCGGAAACAAGCGGGATTTCCACCGTATGTGCATCAGGCGCTGTTGCGCGCCGAGGCGCGCACGGTGGACCTTGCCCTGCAATTCCTCGCCCAGGCTGCGCGCAGCGCCCGCCACCTCCAGCCGGCGGTCACAGTCTATGACCCGGTGCCCGCCAACATGATGCGCAAGTCCGGTCGCGAACGCGCGCATCTGCTGATTCAGTCATCGTCGCGCGCCGATTTGCGGAAATTCCTTAATGCCTGGCGCCCGCATCTGGCAGAGACTGCCAGCACCGCAGCGCGCTGGTCGCTGGATGTTGATCCGGCGGAATTCTGAGCCGGAGCAGGGCGCTCACCATGTTAGAATTCGGCACTTTTTTCGCAGACAAAATCGCGGCTAAGGCACCATCGGACAGCGCTCCGGTGCTGGCTGCCTTGGACGATTCGACCTTCCCGAAATGATCACGACTCCCACCGACGCCAGAACACTGCTTGCCGGCCTGCTGCGTCAGGCATTGGCGCAGGTCGCCCCTGTTGGCACCACCGCCAGCATTGTCCTGGACCGGCCCAAACTGGCGCAGCACGGTGACTTTGCCTGCAACATCGCGCTGCATCTGGCGAAGGAACTGCGCGGCAATCCGCGCGCGATTGCCCAGCAACTGGTCGCGGCACTGCCGGTATCCCCGTATCTGGAAAAAGCTGAAATCGCCGGCGCCGGATTCATCAACCTGTTCCTGACGCAGTCGTACAAACAACAGGTCGTCGGCCGCGTGCTCGAAGCTGCTGAAACATACGGCAGCAGCAGTTACGGCCAGCGCAAAAAAACCCAGATCGAATTTGTTTCAGCCAATCCCACCGGACCGCTGCATGTCGGCCATGGCCGCGGCGCGGCTTACGGCGCCAGCGTGGCGACGATACTGACCGCGGCGGGTTTCGATGTTTCGCGTGAATACTATGTCAACGACGCCGGACGCCAGATGGACATCCTGGCGCTGTCGACCTGGCTGCGTTATCTCGAGCACAGCGGCGAAACCCTCAGCTTTCCGCCGAATGCCTATCAGGGCGACTATGTGCGCACGATGGCGACTGAACTGCACACGGCCGATGGAGCGCGTTATCTCAAACACTGGACCGAGGTCGCAGCCGGCGCCGCCGATGTCACCACCGATCCGGAAAAACACCTTGACGACCTGATCAGGAACGCCAAAACCCTGCTCGGCGCGGATTATGAACGTGTGCTCCGCCATGCGCTGAAGCAGCAGCTGGACGACTGCAAAAACGATCTTGAGGAATTCGGCGTTGTTTTTGACCAGTGGTTCTCCGAGCGTTCGCTATACACCTCGGGCCAAGTTGAACGCGCAGTGGCCGAATTGGAAAAGCGCGGACATCTTTACGTCAAGGACGGTGCAAAGTGGTTCCGGTCCACAGATTTTGGCGATGAAAAAGACCGCGTGGTGCAGCGGGAAAACGGCCAGTTCACCTATTTCGCCAGTGATATCGCCTATCACCTCGAAAAATTCGGCCGCGGCTTCGATGTGGTCATTGACGTCTGGGGCGCAGACCACCACGGTTATATTCCACGGGTAAAAGGCGCGCTGCAGGCGCTGGGCATCGAACCAACCCGGCTGAATGTGGCACTGGTGCAGTTCGCAGTGCTCTACCGCGACGGCCAGAAGGTTTCGATGTCGACGCGCTCGGGCGAATTCGTCACGCTGCGCGAACTGCGCCATGAAGTCGGCAACGATGCTGCGCGTTTTTTCTATGTTTTGCGCAAAAGCGACCAGCATCTCGACTTCGATCTCGACCTTGCCAAGGCGCAGAGCAACGACAATCCGGTGTATTACATCCAGTACGCGCATGCCCGTGTTTGCAGCGTACTCGAACAATGGGGCGGCGATGCCGCGACCCTGCGCGATGCCGACCTTAAACCGCTGGGCTCCACCCACGAAGCCGGGCTGCTGAAAAGCCTGATGGAATATCCGGACATCATCGAAAGCGCGGCGCGCGAACTGGCGCCGCACATGGTGGCGTTTTACCTGAAGGATCTGGCCGGTGAATTCCACAGCTATTACAACGCCGAGCGTTTTATCGTCGAAGATGCTGCCCTGACACGCGCCCGGCTGGCGCTGGCGCTGGCGGTGCGACAGGTATTGCGCAACGGCCTCGCCCTGCTGGGTGTGGGCGCCCCTGAAAAAATGTAAGATTGCCGAGTGAGCCGGGATTACAAAGGCAGTGAACGCAAGGGCAGCTCCCGCAGCAGCGGGGGCTCGCTGTTCATCGGCATCCTGATCGGGCTGGTTCTGGGGCTGGGCATCGCACTGGGCGTGGCCTGGTACATCAACAAGATGCCCAATCCCTTTCCGCAGAAGGTGCCCGCGACAAAATCCGAACCGGCCGGCAAAGCTGTGGAATCTGCGAAAACACCGGAAAAGGGCGGTAAACCCGCCGCAGAAGCCAAGCCGCGCTTTGATTTTTACAAGATCCTGCCTGGCGTCGAAGAACCGGCAACCGACCAGCAGTTGCGCGATGCCAAGGGTGCAAGCAAGGAGTCTTTCTACCTGCAGGCCGGCGCCTTCCAGAACGCCCCCGACGCCGACAATCTGAAGGCCCGGCTGGCGCTGATCGGCATGCAGGCCTCGATCCAGACCACGACCCTGCCTGACCGCGGGGTGTGGCACCGCGTGCGCGTCGGCCCCTACGGCAATGTCGAGGAACTGAATCGCACCCGCGACACTCTGAAGAATAATGGTATCGACACCACGTTGATCAAAGTGCGCGACGCCGACAAATAACGCCGTCCACTGGAGCCTGTCATGCAATCCATCCGTATTTTCCCTCGCATCCTGCTGGCCATCGGCCTCAGCCTGTGTTTCGCCACCGCCCATGCCCAACTGACCGCCGGCAAGGATTATTCAGTGGTGAAACCGCCGCAGCCCACCGAAAGCGGAAACAAGATCGAAGTGCTGGAGTTTTTCTGGTATGGCTGCCCGCATTGCAACAGCCTGCAGCCCTCGCTGGAAGCCTGGCTCAAACGCAAGCCGGCAGACGTTGATTTCCGCCACGTGCCCGCGGTATTCCAGGATTCCTGGATACCGCTGACCAAGACCTACTACACCATTGAAACCATGGGTCTGGTCGACAAACTGCACCAGGAAATGTTCGCTTCACTGCACAAACAACGTTTGCCGCTGGTTAATCCCGATGCGATTTTCGACTGGGCGGCGACCAAAGGCGTTGATCGCAAAAAGTTCGCCGATGTTTACAACTCCTTCGGCATCAACGGCCGCACCCAGCGCTCGATCGAACTGACGCGCAAATACGACATTCCCGGCACCCCGGCACTGGTCATCGACGGCCAGTACCTGACCGCGCCGTCACGGACGCTGAAAGCCGATCGCAGCGTCGACTATGACCGCTTTTTCCAGGTCGTTGACGGGCTGATCGCCGAAGCGAGGAAAAGCAAAGGGACGAAATAATCATGCCGCAGGCGCCGGCGAGCCTGATCGCCTGTGTGCTCGCGCTGCTGGTTTTTTTCAGCAGCACAGCGGCGGCACAACAGCATGCCGAAGCACAACGTCCCGCATCACAAACCCCGGTACGGGCAGAAATCGAGTACCGGGTCATCAAGCCGCAACCAGTCGCTGTCGCCAACAGCATCGAAGTCATCGATTTTTTCTGGTACGGCTGCCCGCATTGTTATAACCTGCAGCCGGCGCTGGAACGCTGGATCAGCCGCAAACCCGCCGACGTCACGGTGCGCCGGATTCCCGCCATCCTGCGCGACAGCTGGGCGCCGCATGCGCGCATCTATTACACGCTGGAAGCGCTTGGCGAGGTAGAACGCCTGCACCAGCGCGTCTACCACGGCTATCACGTCGAAGAGCTCGCGATGAGCAAACCCGAGGTGATGTCCGAGTGGGCCGTGCGCAACGGCATAGCCCGCGAGCGCTGGGATGAAACCTACAATTCCGCTGCAGTACAGCGCAAAGTGGATGAGGCCTCCAGGCTGGGCAAGGCCTACAGCATCAGCGGCACACCTTCACTGGTGGTCCATGGCCGTTACCTGACGTCCGGTAACTTTACGGAATCACTGAACGGCATGGTCGTAATCCTCGACGGACTGGTGCAGAAAGTGCGCAGCGAAGCTGCCTTGCGCTGATCTCCGGAACGGATGCCCGACCTGTCACCCGGTTCCGTCGTCATCACCGGCGCCTCTGCCGGACTGGGTGCCGCGCTGGCACGACACTATGCCGGCAGTGGCGCAAGCGTCGGACTGATCGCGCGTCGCGGCGCCGAACTGGAACAACTGGCGCAGGAGTTCCCCGGGCGATGTGCGGCACAGATCGCTGACGTCCGCGATTCAACCGCCATGCGCGGAGCCGCTGAAGCACTGATCTCCCGCCACGGCCTCCCCGACATCGTCATTGCCAATGCCGGCATCAGCGTCGGCACCTTGACCGAGTTAGCCGAAGACGGGCAGGTATTCCGCGATATTTTCGACATCAATGTCATCGGCATGGTGAACACCTTCCAGCCGTATATTGCCGCCATGCGCGAGCGTGGCCATGGCGTGCTGGTGGGAATTGCCAGTGTTGCCGGTTACCGGGGATTGCCGGGAGCCACGGCATATTCGGCCTCCAAGGCCGCAGCCATCGCTTATCTGGAAGGCCTGCGGGTGGAATTGCGCGGCAGCGGCATCACCGTGATCACCATCTGTCCCGGTTACATTGCCACTGCTATGACTGCAAGCAATCCATATCCGATGCCGTTCATCATCTCCGCAGAAACGGCTGCAGAAAAAATCGTCACTGCCATTGCCAAACGCAAAACCCATGCGGTATTGCCCTGGCAGATGGCAATCGTTGCGCGACTGATGCATGTGATGCCGCGCTGGATTTACGATCCCTTGGCGGCCAGGGCCGGGTACAAACCGCGACGCAAACCCTGAGCGCCGGTAAATCCTGTTATTCGACCGTCACCGACTTGGCAAGGTTGCGCGGTTTGTCGACATCGGTGCCACGATGCAACGCCGTGTGATAAGCCAGCAGTTGCAGCGGCACCGTGTGCAGTATCGGTGACAGCAACCCGGCATGGCCGGGCATCTGAATGACGTGCACCCCGTCGCTGGCGGCAATACGGGTGTCCTCGTCGGCCAGCACATACAATTCACCGCCGCGTGCGCGCACTTCCTGCAGATTTGATTTGAGTTTTTCCAGCAAGGCGTCCCTGGGCGCGACGGCCACCACCGGCATGTTGCGGTCAACCAGCGCCAGCGGCCCGTGCTTGAGTTCGCCGGCGGCGTAGGCCTCGGCGTGGATGTAAGTAATTTCCTTCATCTTCAGCGCACCTTCCAGGGCGATCGGATAATGAATGCCACGGCCGAGGAACAACATGTGTTCCTTGCCGGCAAAAATTTTCGCCCACCCGGCAATCGCCGGTTCGATTTTCAGCACCTCACTCAGCGCTGCCGGCAGGTGGCGCAGTGCATGCAGCAACTCCGTTTCGCGCTCTGCCGTCAGCTGTCCGCGCTGTTTGGCCAGCGCCATGGTCAGCAGCACCAGTGCCGCCAGTTGCGTGGTGAAAGCCTTGGTCGACGCCACACCGATTTCAGGACCTGCGCGGGTCAGGAAACGCAGGTCGGATGCGCGCACCAGCGCCGATTCCGGCGTATTGCAAATGGCCAGACTGTGGCGATGACCGCGCAACTTCGCGTACTGCAGGGCGGCCAGGGTGTCCGCGGTTTCGCCCGACTGCGAAATCGTCACTACCAGCGTATCGGGATCACTATGCGCTTCGCGGTAACGGTATTCGCTGGCAATCTCGACATTGCAGGGCAGCCCGGCCACGGCTTCAATCCAGTACCGCGCAACCATACCGGCGTGATAACTGGTGCCACAGGCAAGTATCGTCAATCCATTGATTTTATTAAATATATTTTCTGCGTCTGTACCGAACAGCTGCGGCACAACGGTGCGCGCGCTGGTCACCAGCTCGAGGGTGTTGGCCACCGCCATCGGCTGCTCGAAAATTTCCTTCTGCATGTAATGCTGATACGGACCGAGCTCGACAGCCTCTGCCGTAAGCGTGGTGATCTGTTCCCGGCGTTCGACCGGCTGGCCGATGCTGTCGAAAATGCGCACGCGTTCGCGCGTCAGTTCTGCACAATCGCCTTCTTCCAGATAGACGACGCGTTGTGTGACCTGCACCAGTGCCGACGCATCTGATGCGGCAAAATTTTCGCCCTTGCCCAGGCCGAGCAATAACGGCGCGCCCATGCGCGCCACTATCAGCCGTGCAGAGTCAGCCTCATTGACGACCGCGATCGCATAGGCCCCTACCAGTTCGCGCAGACTATGCTGGACTGCCGCCAGCAAATCGCCACCTTGCTTCAAATGCAGATGCACCAGATGGGCGATGACTTCGGTATCGGTATCCGACACAAACTGATAACCAAGGCCGCGCAGCTTTTCGCGCATTTCCTCGTGATTTTCGATGATGCCGTTATGCACCACCGAAATTCCGCCGGAAACATGCGGATGCGCGTTTTTTTCCGATGGCGCACCATGGGTCGCCCAGCGGGTATGGGCAATCCCGATGGTACCGGTGATGCCGCCCGCCTGCGCCAAGCGTTCCAGTTCAGCAACGCGGCCCAGACTGCGCACGCGGCGCAATTTGCCGTTGATCACGGCAATGCCTGCCGAGTCATAGCCGCGATATTCCAGCCGCTTCAGGCCTTCAATCAGGATGGGCACCACATTGCGCGCCGCAATGGCGCCGACGATTCCACACATGCGCTAGTTCCGCCCCGTTGTGCGTTTGACCGGCTTGCGCGGGCGCTGCCAGCCGGCACGATATTCCTGGGTCTTGGGATTGATCGCCAGTCCACCGGGCGGCACATCTTTCCACAGCGTCGCCCCCGCACCCACCGTGGCGCCGCGTGCCACCCGCACCGGTGCCACCAGCTGCACGTCGGAACCGATGTGCACATCGTCTTCGATCACGGTGCGGTGCTTGGTGGCACCGTCGTAATTGCAGGTAATGGTGCCTGCGCCAATGTTGACGTTGCGCCCGACGCTGGCATCACCAACATACGTAAGATGATTGGCCTTGGAGCCGTCGCCAATGTCGCTGGCTTTGATTTCAACAAAGTTGCCGACATGCACCTCTGCGCCCAGCTGCGTGCCCGGACGAATACGCGCATAAGGGCCAATGCGGCAGCGCGCACCGATCTGTGCACCGTCAAGATGGGAAAACGGTTCGATGCGGGTACCCGGACCGATGGTTACATCCTTCAGCACACAATGCGCGCCGATACTGACATTGTCACCCAGCGTGATCCTGCCTTCGAACACGCAGTTGACGTCGATCTGCACATCACGGCCGCAATGCAGTGCGCCGCGAAGGTCAAAACGCAGCGGATCCACCAGAGTAACGCCGGCATCAAGCAACTGCGAGGCCTGCTGCCATTGATGGGTGCGTTCGAGCTGCGCCAGCTGCGCCCTGCTGTTGACGCCCTGGATTTCACCGGCATCATCTGCCTTGATGGCGGCCACCGGCACGCTATCCTTGACCGCCAGCGCGATGAGGTCAGTCAGGTAATACTCTTTTTGTGCATTTTTGTTTTTCAGTTGCGGCAGCCATTTCGCCAATCGCGCTGTGGGCAGTGCCATGATGCCGCTGTTGATTTCACCAATCCGCCGCTGTGCGGCAGTGGCGTCTTTTTGTTCGACAATGCCAGTCACACGGCCGGCCTTGTCGCGCAGGATGCGGCCGTAACCGGCGGGGTCATCGAGTTCCGCGGTCAGTATTGCGACGCCTGTTCCGGCCGCCTTGAGCAGGGCCTGCAATGTCGCAGCGCGCACTAGCGGCACATCGCCGTACAACACCAGTGTCACCGGGGCTTTGCTTAACCGGGGCAGCGCCTGCTGCAAAGCGTGGCCGGTGCCTTGCTGCGGCACTTGCAGCGCATACACCAGATCCTTACCGGACAGTGCTGCCTGCACCCGGTCTCCGCCGTGGCCGTGAACGATACAAATCTGCTCCGCATGAATCGCCCGCGCGGCCGATACGACATGGGCAATCAGCGGTTTTCCGGCCAGTGGATGCAGCACCTTCGGCAGATCGGAGTTCATCCGTTTGCCCTGACCGGCGGCGAGTATGACGACTTGTGTGCGCATATGAAAATTATCGCATAAACATCAACTTGCGCGTGCCGCCACGTACGCGATCACGGCCTGTTGTTGTATTGGAGTCAACTGCAGTGCGCATTTGCTCCGCCGCCACAGCACATCTTCACCGGTCATCGCCCATTCCTGCTCGAGAAAGTAATCCACTTCGCGTGCATGGAGTCCGGCACCGAAATCCGTACCCATCCCGGCCATACTGTCTGCTCCGGCGAGCAGTGCGTGCACATTGGCGCCATGACGCTGCGTCAGGGCAAGCAACATGGGCCGGGGCAACCAGTGGTAATCACGCGCCGTCTGCTGCTGCAGGCCGGGGAAACCAGCGGCCCCGAGATCACCGCCATCCAGTGCACACGTTTTGGTCCAGTGCGGTCCCAAATCAGGAAACCACGGTCGCAACGCATCGACTGCCTGCTCAGCCAGGGCACGGTAGGTGGTAATTTTGCCGCCAAACACCGAGAGCAGGGCCGCCGTCCCGGCCGCGCCCGTGATCCGCAGTGCATAGTCGCGCGTCACTTGCGACGGATTATTGCTGCCGTCATCGAACAGCGGCCGGATGCCGGCATAACGATAAATCACATCCTGTTCGGTCACCGCACGCTGAAAATAGCGATTCACCGCCCGGCACAGATAGCGCACTTCATCGGCGCTTGCAGCGCAATCATCAACGCTACCGCTTAATTCGACATCCGTGGTGCCAATCAGCGTGCAGTTTTCCTGGTACGGGTAGGCAAATATCACCCGGCGGTCGTCGTTCTGCAGGATGAAGGCATGCTCCCCCTCGTACAGTTTCGGCACAATGATATGACTGCCCTGCACCAGCCGCAGCCTGAACGGCAGGTCCAGTCCCGCAATCCCGCTTAGAAAGCTTTTCGCCCAGGGGCCGGTGGCGTTGATGACAAATCGTGCGCGGATTTCTTCCGCAGCTTTGCCCGCCGGCTGCAGTACGGCCCGCCACTGTGCACCGTCGCGGCGGAGGGCCGTGCAGGCCGTACGCGGACAGATGCGCGCACCACGCGCCTGCGCGGAACGGGCCGTGGCAATGACCAGCCGGGCGTCGTCCACCCAGCAATCGGAATAGATGAAACCAGTGCGTAATGCCGGCTTCAAACCATTGCTGTAAGGCGGTTGCGACAGGTCGATGGCAGCAGAGCCGGGCAGCGTCTGTCGTCGTGCCAGCATGTCGTACAAAATCAGTCCGGCACGGATCATCCATGCCGGACGCAGTTCCGGGACATGCGGCATCACAAAACGCAGCGGGCGAACCAGGTGTGGTGCGGTATTCAGCAGCACCTCGCGCTCACGCAACGCTTCGGCCACCAGCCGGAATTCGAATTGCTCGAGATAGCGCAAACCGCCGTGGATCAGCTTGCTGCTGGCGGAACTGGTGGCGCCGCCGAGGTCATTTTTTTCGACCAGCAGCACGGACAGTCCTCGTCCTGCCGCATCGCGGGCAATGCCGGTACCGTTGATTCCGCCGCCGACCACCAGTACATCGACAGGCTGATTCGCGGTCATGATTGAAAACAAAAAAGGGCGGCTAACAGCCGCCCTTGTTGCAGGTGAGGCGTCCGCACATCAGCGTTTGCCGCGCAATTTCCGGATCGCTGCAAGTTGGGCTGCGAGTACGGCCAACTCGGCTTCGACGGTCGCCACTTCCTGCTTGCTCTGGGCATTCTTGCGTGCTTCCTCGGCCTGTTTCAGCGCCTCGGTGGCCTTGGCTTCATCGAGATCGGCACCGCGAATGGCGGTATCAGCGAGCACGGTGACCATCTTTGGCTGCACTTCAAGCACTCCGCCGGCGACAAAAATTAATTCCTCGGCACCGCCACCCACCGGCTTGATACGTACTTCGCCAGGTTTGATGCGGGTGATCAGCGGGGTGTGGCGCGGATAAATGCCGAGCTCACCCGCTTCGCCGGGCAACACGACAAACTCCGCCTCGCCGGAATAGATCTGCTCTTCCGCGCTGACGACATCGACATGCATGGTGTGAACGGCTTCGGCCATTGTTATTTCCTTACCTCGAATTTCCTGCCTGTTACTGCAGGGTTTTTGCCTTCTCGAACGCTTCTTCGATGCCGCCGACCATGTAGAAGGCCTGTTCCGGCAAGGCATCGCACTCGCCGCTGACGATCATCTTGAAACCTTTGATGGTGTCTTTCAGCGACACGTATTTGCCCGGCGAACCGGTGAACACCTCGGCGACGCTGAACGGCTGTGACAGGAAACGTTGAATCTTGCGCGCGCGGGACACCGCCAGCTTGTCTTCGGGCGACAGCTCGTCCATGCCCAGAATCGCGATGATGTCGCGCAGTTCCTTGTAACGCTGCAGCGTCGCCTGCACCGCGCGGGCAGTGTTGTAGTGCTCTTCGCCGACGATATGCGGGTCAAGCTGGCGCGAGGTCGAATCCAGCGGATCCACCGCGGGATATATACCGAGAGAGGCGATGTCGCGCGACAGCACCACTGTCGAATCCAGATGGCCGAAGGTCGTGGCTGGCGAGGGATCGGTCAAGTCATCCGCCGGCACGTAAACGGCCTGGATCGACGTGATCGAACCGGTCTTGGTCGAGGTAATGCGTTCCTGCAGACGGCCCATTTCCTCGGCCAGTGTCGGCTGGTAACCCACCGCCGACGGCATCCGGCCCAGCAGCGCGGACACTTCAGTGCCGGCCAGTGTGTAGCGGTAGATGTTGTCGACGAAAAACAGCACGTCACGGCCCTCGTCACGGAAGGCTTCGGCCATGGTCAGGCCGGTCAGCGCCACGCGCAGACGGTTGCCCGGCGGTTCGTTCATCTGGCCGTAGACCATCGCCACTTTTGATTTCGACAGGTCGTCCTTGTTGACGACGCCGGCATCCATCATCTCGTGATAGAAGTCATTGCCTTCGCGGGTGCGCTCACCGACACCGGCGAACACCGACAGACCCGAGTGCGCCTTGGCGATGTTGTTGATCAATTCCATCATGTTCACGGTCTTGCCGACGCCGGCACCGCCGAACAGGCCGACCTTGCCGCCCTTGGCAAACGGGCAGACCAGATCGATAACTTTAATCCCGGTTTCAAGCAGATCCTGCGACGGCGACAGTTCTTCATAGGTCGGCGCCGTGCGGTGGATGGACATGGTCTTGTCAGCCTTGACCGGACCTACTTCGTCGATCGGGCGGCCCAGCACATCCATGATCCGCCCCAGCGTGGCCGGTCCGACCGGCACCATGATCGGCCCCTTGGTATTAGTCACCATCATGCCGCGGCGCAGACCGTCGGAGGAACCCAGCGCGATGGTGCGCACCACGCCGTCGCCGAGCTGCTGCTGCACTTCCAGCGTCAGCTCGCTGCCGTCCATGGTCAGCGCGTCATAAATATGCGGCATCTGGTCGCGGGCAAATTCGACGTCGATCACCGCGCCGATACACTGAATGATTTTTCCCTGGCTCATGGTCAATCCCTAAATCAAAATTTCGTCAAACAATCAGATCATCCGACAGCAACATCACACCGCTGCCGCACTTAAGCAATCCGGTCTCCCCATCACCTGCACAAAACGCAGGTCAGTGCCGCCCAATCGCTTGACGCGACGTCATACTGCCGCCGCACCTGCGACAATCTCCGACAGCTCTTTGGTAATCGAAGCCTGCCGCGACTTGTTGTAAATCAATGTCAATTCGTCGATCACTTTGCCGGCGTTGTCCGATGCCGACTTCATCGCCACCATCCGTGCCGACTGTTCGGAAGCCATATTCTCGGCCACGCCCTGGTAAATCAGCGCTTCGACATAACGCGTCAGCACCTGGTCGAGAACCGCTTTGGCGTCCGGCTCGTAGATGTAATCCCAGGAGCCTTCGGGTGCGCCCAGCGCATCGCCCGACAGCGGCAGCAGCTGTTCAACCACCGCTTCCTGCTTCATGGTGTTGACAAACTTGGTGTAAATAATCAGCAGCCGGTCGAAACGGTCCTGCGTGTAACCGTCGAGCATGATCTTCAGCGCGCCGATCAGTTTTTCCATCTGCGGCTTGTCGCCGAGGCCGATGACCTGCGAAATCACGTTGGCACCGAGCCGTTGCATGAAACCCAGGCCCTTGTTGCCGAGCGCGCACACTTCAATCTCTTCGCCCAGCGCTTCCCATTCCTTGATCTTGTTCAGCGCCAGCCGCAGGGCATTGGTGTTCAAGCCACCGCACAAGCCCTTGTCGGTGGTAACCACGATCAGACCGATGCGTTTGACCGAATCGCGCGCGACGAGGAAAGGATGGCGGTATTCCGGATTCGCGTGGCTGATGTGCGCGGCAACGTTGCGGATTTTTTCGCCATACGGCCGCGACATGCGCATACGATCCTGCGCCTTGCGCATTTTCGAGGCTGCAACCATTTCCATCGCCTTGGTGATCTTGCGCGTGTTTTGCACGCTCTTGATCTTGGTACGAATTTCCTTCGAGCCGGGCATGTTATAAGTGTTTGATTTTAAACAATTATTTTGTAAGTAGCAAAAGGCTTAGTAAGAGCCGTTCTGCTTCCAGTCCTTGATCGCAGCCGTCAACTGCACTTCGTCATCCTTGGACATGTCTTTAGTGTCTTCGATGCGATTGACCAGTTCACCGAACTTGGCCTTGATGTAGTCGCGCATTGATTTCTCGGCCGCCAAGGCCTTCTTGACGTCGACATCGTCAAAATAACCGCCGTTGACGGCAAACAGCAGCAGGGCCATTTCCCAGACCTGCAGGGGCTCGTACTGCGGTTGTTTCATCAGTTCGGTCACCAGACGGCCACGCTCCAGCTGCTTGCGGGTGGCTTCGTCGAGGTCCGATGCAAACTGCGCGAAAGCCGCGAGTTCGCGATACTGCGCCAACGCCAGACGCACACCACCACCCAGCTTCTTGATGACCTTGGTCTGCGCAGCACCACCGACGCGGGACACCGAAATACCGGCATTGATCGCGGGACGGATACCGGCGTTGAACAGATCGGTTTCGAGAAAAATCTGGCCGTCAGTGATCGAAATCACGTTGGTCGGCACAAAAGCCGTGACGTCGCCAGCCTGGGTTTCAATGATCGGCAGTGCGGTCAGCGAACCGGTCTTGCCCTTGACCGCACCTTTGGTGAATTTCTCAACATAATCTTCATTGACGCGGGCAGCACGCTCCAGCAGACGCGAGTGCAGGTAGAACACGTCGCCGGGATAGGCTTCGCGACCGGGGGGGCGGCGCAGCAGCAGCGATACCTGGCGATAGGCCCAGGCCTGTTTGGTCAAATCGTCATAAATAATCAGTGCGTCCTGGCCGCGATCGCGGAAATATTCGCCCATGGTGCAGCCGGAGTAGGGCGCAATGAACTGCATCGCGGCAGATTCTGAGGCCGTTGCAGCGACCACGATGGTGTATTCCATCGCGCCATGTTCCTCAAGCTTGCGCACCACGTTTTTGACTGAAGAGGCTTTCTGACCGATCGCAACATAAATACAGATCAGGTCCTTGCCCTTCTGGTTGATGATCGCGTCAATCCCCACCGCGGTCTTCCCGGTCTGGCGATCGCCGATGATCAGTTCGCGCTGGCCACGACCAACGGGCACCATGGCGTCGATCGCCTTGATGCCGGTCTGTACGGGCTGAGATACCGATTTACGCTCAATCACGCCCGGCGCGACTTTTTCGATCACGTCCGTCATCTTGGCGTTGATCGGGCCTTTGCCGTCGATCGGTTCGCCCAGCGAGTTGACCACGCGACCGATCAGTTCGGGACCTACCGGCACTTCGAGAATGCGGCCCGTGGTCTTCACGGTGTCGCCTTCGGAAATATGCTCGTAGGCACCCAGAATCACCGCGCCGACCGAGTCGCGCTCTAGGTTCAGCGCAAGGCCGAAGGTGTTTTTCGGGAATTCCAGCATCTCGCCCTGCATCACGTCGGCAACGCCGTGGATGCGGCAGATGCCGTCGGCCACTGAAATCACCGTGCCCTGGGTACGCGCTTCGGTGGTCCCTGCCAGATTCTGAATCTGGCTTTTGATGAGTTCGCTGATCTCGGAAGGATTGAGTTGCATGTGTTGCTCCTAATACCTTAGTGGGTAAGCGCGGCGGCCATCGCATCCAGCCTGCCGCGCACCGTTGCATCGATGACTTTGTCGCCGACGACGATTTTCACGCCGCCGATCAATTGCGGATCAATTTCGACTTTGGCCGTGATCTTGCGTTTGAATTTCGCTTCCAGTGCAGCGACCAGCGTCTTCACCTGCTCATCGCTGATCGGCAGCGCCGAGATCACGTTCGCTTCAAGTGTGCCTTCATGCTCGCGTTTCAGGCTTTCGTAGACGCCGCGGATATACGGCGTCAGTTCCAGGCGACCGTTCTGCACCAGCACCAGAATGAAGTTGCGCGCCACGTCATCCAGCTTGTCGCCGATCACGCTCAGCACAAAACCGTCGAGCTGATGCGCGCTGACATTCGGATCGCTGATGATCGCTTGCACACGGGCATCACCGACCACTGCATCCAGATTGGCCAGCGCGTCCGACCACTGCGCCAGCGCGTTGTTCTCGCAGGCGAGTTTGTACACCGCTTCTGCGTAAGGTCGCGCGATGGTCACCGGTTCGGCCATGGTTGTCCGTGTGTCTTTTGTAGTTTCTTTTTACAGTTGACGCTGCATGGCAGCGAGCATGTCAGCATGCACCTTGGCATCGACTTCGCGCTTGAGGATCTGCTCGGCACCGGCCACTGCGAGGGTAGCCACCTGCGCGCGCAGCATTTCCTTGGCGCGGGAAACTTCCTGATCGATTTCGGCCTTGGCACCGGCAACCAGACGGTCGCCTTCGACCTTGGCTGTGGATTTCGCCTCTTCGATCATCTGGCTGCCACGCTTCTCGGCTTGCGCGACGATCTCGTTGGCGCGATTACGCGCCTGTGCGATCGCTGCATCAGCATCCTTTGCCGCGCGCTCAAGCGACTGCCGGCCTTCTTCGCCGGCGGCCAGTCCGTCTGCAATCTGCTTCTGACGGGCTTCCAGCGCGCGGGTCAACGGCGGCCAGACGAACTTGGCGCAAAACAGGATGAAAACGAAAAACGTGATTGCCTGCGCAATCATCGTGACGTTCAGGTTCATGACTTTCCCCTACGGACAGCGGTTCGTAACAACCTTACCTTGCTTGCTTACTTAGTTCAGGCTTGCGAGCAGGGGATTGCCGGTGGCGAACCACAGTGCGAGGCCGACGCCGATAATGAACGAGGCATCGATCAGGCCCAGCAGCAGGAACACCTTCGCCTGCAGTTGTGGCATCAGTTCCGGCTGGCGCGCAGCGCCCTCAAGGAAGCGGCTGCACATGATGCCCACACCGATACACGCGCCGGCGGCGCCCAGGCCGATCATCAGACCGATACCGATGCCGGTATACGCCTGGATCATCGCAACAAGTTGCAGCTTATCCATCAGAATCTCCTTTTAGAACTATCAAAAAAAACAATGGCTTGGTTAATGACTTTCGTGCGCCATCGCCATGTAAACAGCGGTGAGCATCATGAAAATGTAGGCCTGCAGCACAACAATCAGGATGTGGAAAATCGCCCAGCCCAGCGCCAGTACGCCGCCGAACACCGAACCGACCAGCCCGGTCGCGGCCCACATCCACAGCAGCATGAAAATGATTTCACCGGCGTAAATGTTGCCGTAGAGCCGCAGCGAGTGTGACAGCGGCTTGGAAATATATTCAACGAGGTTGAACAGAAAATTGAAAATCCAGAGCAGGGGATTACCGCCGAAGGGCGTGCAGAACAATTCGTGGGTCCAGCCGCCGATCCCCTTGACCTTGACGTTGTAGAACAGCATCAGCAGCCACACCGACAGCGCCAGCGCGAAGGTGGTGTTGATGTCGGAAGTCGGCACCGGCTTCCACTCGTGCTGCTGCAACACATTTCCGGTAAACCACGCCACAAGATCGACCGGGATGAAATCCATTGCGTTCATCAGCAGTACCCAGACAAACACCGTCAGAGCCAGAGGTCCGACAAAGGCGCGGTTGCCGTGGAAAATGCCTTTGACCTGGTCGTCGACGAACTCAATCAGCATCTCGACAAAAGCCTGGCGTTTGTTCGGCACGCCCGAAGTGGCGCCGCTCACCACCCACCACAGCAAGCCGAAACCGACGACGCCGAGCGTGAACGCCGTCAGGAACGTATCGAGGTGCAGCGTCCAGAAGGGGCTATCGCCCAGGGAAACCGTACGGTTGGTGAGATGATGACCGATATAGCTGGTCGGCGTCAGTTCCTGTCCTGCGGCCATCTCTGCTTGTCCCTGGTGCTTATTCTTTGACCAAGATCGCCATTCGGAACACGATGACCGAAACGGCGAACGATATGAAAAAAACCGGATGCACCACGTCTTTATACGTCGTCAGCACCCAACCCATCTGCAACACAATCAAGATGATGCGGGCAGCTTCGGCCCGGAACAGCGCGCGCAAGGTATTGCCCGCCGTCCTGACCCTGCTGCCGGATACCAGCACCGCGTAAGCCAAATCCGCGATCTGGTTGATGATGCCCCCCAGCAGCGCAGAAACCGCGCCATGCCCGCCGATGAACACCCCTGCCAGCAATCCCAGACTCACGGTGGCATACATCTGCCAACGCATTGCGCTGCGCATGGGCTTGCTGTCGATGCGTACTAACACCCGGACGGCCCCTGCAAACCGTGGAATTTTAATGGTTAGGCCGCTACCGCGTCAAACCATTCTGCGCCGCACCATTAACGACTTTCACGGGTCAGCCGGGAAATCAACCCGTCCAACTGGTCGAGACTACCGTAATCGATGACCAGGCTACCCTTGCCTTTGCGCTTGGTCTTGATCTGCACCCGGGTGCCGAGTTTCTCGGCCAGGGTCTCCTGCAGGCGCAGCACGTCGCGGTCGCCAGCCGGCTTGGCGCGACCGCCGCTACGCGTGGTCAGTATTGCCGCCACCCGCTGTTCGACCTCGCGCACCGACAGCCCTTTGGCGGCGGCCTCGTTGGCCAGTTCGACCTGGCGCACTGCCGGCAAGGCCAGCAGGGCGCGCGCATGGCCCATTTCAATGCGGCCTTCGCCGAGCAGCGTTTTGACCGGCGGCGCCAGCTCCAGCAGCCGCAGCAGATTGGTCACTGCCGCGCGCGATTTGCCGATGGCATCGGCCACCGCCTGGTGCGTCAGGGCAAATTCATTGATCAGACGCTCGATGCCGGTGGCTTCTTCGAGTGCATTGAGATCTTCACGCTGGATGTTCTCAATCAGTGCCACGGCCAGCGCCTGCTGGTCGGGCACATCGCGCACCAGCACCGGCACGCTGCTCAGCCCGGCGATGCGTGCCGCACGCCAGCGCCGTTCACCGGCGATGATTTCATGGTTGCCGCCGCCTACCGGCCGCACCAGGATCGGCTGCATGATGCCCTGGGCCTTGATCGACGCAGCCAGCGCGTTCAGCGCATCCTGATCCATACGCGAACGGGGCTGGTATTTGCCCGGCTGTAGTGCAGCAATCGGCAGTGTGGTGACGGCATCCGCGCTGCTGGCGCGTGGCGGCGAGTTTTCACCGCCGAGCAGGGCATCGAGGCCACGCCCCAAACCTTTGAGCTTAACCATAATAATCCTTTAAAATCAATTACTTATTATGTTTTTAGCGCTGCGGTTCAGCATTTCGCCGGCCAGCGCCAGATAGGCCTGCGCGCCTTTGGAGGCGCGATCAAATTCCAGTGCCGGCAAACCGTGGCTGGGCGCTTCCGCCAGCCGCACGTTGCGCGGGATCACCGTGCGATACACCTTGTCGCCGAAATGCTGCATCAGTTGCGCCGAAACCTGTTGTGCCAGCGTATTGCGCGGGTCATACATGGTGCGCAGCAGGCCTTCGATTTCGAGATCGGGATTGAGGTGTTCGCGCACGCGCTTGATGGTGCTGACCAGATCCGACAAACCTTCCAGTGCGTAATACTCGCACTGCATCGGAATCATCACGGCTTGTGCCGCTGTCAATCCGTTCACGGTCAACAGATTCAGTGCCGGCGGACAATCGATCAGGATGAAATCGTACTCGGCAGCAACGGTCTGCAGCGCATCCTTCAGCCGCGTTTCGCGATGATCGATATCGACCAGCTCGACTTCAGCGCCAGCCAGGTCGCGATTCGACGGCAACACATCGTACCCTGCGGCTGCACGCTGGCGCACTTCGGTGATTTGTTTTTCGCCGAGCAATACGTGGTACACCGTGACCGGCAGGCTGCGCTTGTCGATGCCACTGCCCATGGTGGCATTACCCTGTGGATCGAGATCCACCAGCAACACGCGGCGATGTGTCGCTGCGAGACTCGCCGCCAGATTGACGCTGGTGGTGGTTTTGCCGACGCCCCCTTTTTGGTTCGTGATTGCGATGATTCGCGTCATAGCGGTCATGCTGGCTGCAACACGGCGGCATGACGTTCCGCACCCAGCCCCGGCACCTTCAGCGACACCACGTTGCGCAACTGAAAATCCTTCGGCAGTTGCGCCAGTTCTTCATGCGGGTAAATACCTTTCATCGCTACAACCACGCCGGTTTTGGCGCACAGCTTTCCAGCCAGTTCGAGGAATTCCGGCAGATCCGAAAATGCACGCGACACCACGGTGTCGAAGGTCTGTGGCGCGGGCCAGGTTTCGACGCGATCACAAACGACATCCACATTGGCAAGCTTGAGTTCGATCACCGCCTGGCGCAGAAAGGTGGTTTTTTTGTGACTGGAATCGAGCAGGGTGAATTGCCATTCCGCTTGCGCCATTGCCAGCGGAATGCCCGGCAATCCGGCACCGCTGCCGACATCAAGCACGCGCGGGCCGTGCAGATGGGGCAACACCGACAAGGAATCGAGCAGATGATGGGTCAGCATTTTCGCGGGCTCGCGCACAGCAGTCAGGTTGTAGGCCTTGTTCCATTTTTCGACCAGCACCAGATAATCGAGCATGCGCTGCTGCGCCTGCGGCGCGACATCCAGACCCAACGCTGCGATGCCCGCGGCCAGTTCGCCGGCGAGGCTCATGCGCTTTTCTGCAATGCGCTGTGCGCACGTTTCAGATACACCAGCAGCACCGAGATCGCCGCCGGTGTGATGCCGGAAATGCGCGAGGCCTGGCCGATGTTTTCCGGCTTCGCACGATTGAGTTTTTGCTGGACTTCAATCGACAGGCCGCGCACCTGCGCGTAATCCAGATCCGGCGGCAGACGCAGATCATCCTGTAATGCACGATGTTCGATTTCCGTCTGCTGACGTTCGATGTAGCCCTGATACTTGGACTGGATTTCCACCTGCGCGGCGACTTGTGGGTCAGTCACTCCCGGACCTGCGCCCGGCAGAGTCATCAGCGTGTTGTAGGACAGTTCCGGCCGCCGCAACAAATCCGTGAGTGAATACTCACGCTCAAGTGGTTTTCCGAACAATTGTGTCGCCTGTTCCGCGGACAAAATCTGCGGATTCATCCAGATCGATTTCAGCCGTTCCTGTTCCTGCGCAATGGCATCACGCTTACGCGCAAACGCTTCCCAGCGCTGGTCATTGACCACACCCAGACGCCGGCCGGCTTCGGTCAGACGCAGATCAGCATTGTCTTCACGCAGGGACAAACGGTACTCGGCGCGGCTGGTGAACATGCGATAGGGCTCGGACACACCGCGGGTAATCAGATCGTCGACCAGCACGCCGAGGTAGGCCTGATCGCGCGTCGGTGACCAGGCCGCTTTTCCGCTGACCTGCAGCGCGGCATTGATACCCGCCAGCAAACCCTGCGCAGCGGCCTCTTCATAACCGGTGGTGCCGTTGATCTGCCCGGCAAAAAACAATCCGCCGATGGCTTTGGTTTCCAGTGACGCTTTCAACCCGATTGGATCGAAATAATCGTACTCGATGGCATAACCCGGTCGTGTGATATGTGCGTGTTCCAGTCCCTGGATCGAACGCACGACGGCAAGCTGCACGTCGAAGGGCAAGCTGGTCGATATGCCGTTGGGATAATACTCATTGACCGTCAGACCTTCGGGTTCGAGGAAAATCTGGTGCGACGATTTATCCGCGAAGCGATGGATCTTGTCTTCGATCGACGGGCAGTAACGCGGCCCGACACCTTCGATGACACCGGTAAACATCGGCGAACGATCCAGTCCGCCGCGGATCGCATCATGCGTGCGTTCATTGGTATGCGTAATCCAGCACGGCATCTGCGCCGGATGTTGTTCGCGCCGGCCGAGGAATGAAAACACCGGGGCCGGATCATCACCAGGCTGTTCAGTCAGTTGCGTAAAGTCGATGCTGCGGCCGTCGATGCGCGGCGGTGTGCCGGTTTTCAAGCGGCCCACCGGCAGTTTCAGTTCGCGCAGCCGCGCGGCCAGACTGATCGAAGGCGGATCACCGGCACGACCGCCCCGATGATGTTCGAGGCCGACATGGATCAGCCCGGACAGAAATGTACCTGCGGTCAGCACCACGCCCGGTGCGTCAAAACGCAAGCCGATCTGGGTCACCACGCCGATCACCCGGTCGCCCTGCACCACCAGATCGTCGACGGCTTGCTGGAACACCTGCAGATTGGCTTGTTGCTCGATGCGGCCCCGGATGGCGCGGCGATACAGCACACGATCCGCCTGGGCCCGGGTAGCCCGCACCGCGGGGCCTTTGCGCGAGTTGAGGATGCGAAACTGGATACCGGCTTCGTCGGTCGCCGCGGCCATGGCCCCGCCCAGCGCATCGATTTCCTTGACCAGGTGACCCTTGCCAATGCCGCCGATGGACGGATTACAGGACATCTGGCCCAAGGTTTCGATGCTGTGCGTCAACAGCAGCGTACGGCAGCCCATGCGCGCGCTGGCCAGCGCCGCTTCAGCGCCGGCGTGGCCGCCGCCAATGACAATTACATCAAATTTTTCAGGGTATTGCGTCATTTTACGCCGCGCGGCCGGAGAACCCCGGGTGACTGCAAGCTTGGGCGCGCATCATAGCTTAATTTTGTTGCACAGCGAAAGGCGCAGCCGCTGCAGGAAGGAATGTTTCACGTGAAACCAATGCCGCAACAGTGGTTGCCAGCACAGAATTGTTCCACGTGGAACCACTGGCCGACTTATTTACCAAGTTTATTTACCGATACAGAATTTGGAGAAAATCTCGCCCAGCAGGTCGTCCGGGGTGTATTCCCCGGTAATCCCTCCCAGCGCTTCGTGCGCCAGGCGCAATTCCTCAGCATACAGCTCAAGGCGATCAGTAAGCCCTGCGGCCGTGGCCAGATGGCACTGTGCGGTCTGCAAGGCTTCAATATGGCGTGTCCTGGCGGTGAAGACGCCCTCCCCGGAGGGATGCCAGCCCGCTTGCACCCAGATCGCCTGTTTCAGCAATTCCAGCCCTGCGCCCGTCTTCGCAGAAACCCAGACCTGTTCTTCGTTACCGACCGTTTCCCGTCCCGGCTTGCGCTGGGTCAGATCGATTTTGTTTTTCACCCGAATTCGCGCCAGACCGACCGGCAAGCGATCGATGATGGCGCGGTTGGCGCCGTCATTCTCCCCGCCGGCATCAGACACCAGCAGCGCCAAATCGGCCTTCTCGATCATCGCCCAAGTCCGGTTGATGCCGATGCGTTCGACAGCATCCGTGGTTTCGCGTAGGCCCGCGGTATCGATGATGTGCACCGGCATGCCGTCAATATCAATCTGTTCGCGAACAGCATCCCGGGTCGTTCCCGGCACTTCGGTGACGATAGCCACCTCTTCACCGGCCAGACGGTTAAGCAAACTCGACTTGCCGACATTGGGCTCGCCGATCAGCACCGCCTGTATGCCATCGCGCAACAAGCTGCCCTGACGGGTTGCGGCCAGCGTCGCATCCAGTTGTTCGCGAACCGCGGACAACTGTTGTTGCGCGCGACCGGCAGTCAGAAATTCGACTTCTTCTTCGGGAAAATCCAGCGTCGCCTCAAGCAAGGTGCGCAAGGCGATGGTTTTATTTGTAAGTTGTTGAATTAATTCAGAAAAATCACCTTGCAAGGAGCGCAAGGCGGCGCGAGCAGCCAGTGCCGTAGAGGCCTCGATCAGATCGGCCACGCCTTCGGCCTGCGCCAGATCCATGCGTCCGTTCAGGTAAGCGCGTTCGGTGAATTCGCCGGGCCGTGCCAGCCGGGCACCGAGTTCCAGGCAGCGCTGCAGCAGTTGGTGCATCACCACCGGTCCGCCGTGTCCCTGCAATTCGATAACGTCTTCCCCGGTGTAGGAATGCGGGGCAGCGAAAAACAGCAGCAACCCTTCATCGAGTGGCTGGCCCGTGACATCAAGAAAAGTGGTCAGCAGCGCACGGCGCGCTTCGAATGTGCGCGGGGTCAGTCCGGCTGCAAATTGTGCGAGATGCGGTCCCGAAATGCGGATGACGCCGATGCCTCCGCGTCCCTGTGCGGTGGCGATTGCCGCAATGATGTCGCGATAAATCATGCGCGGCGAGTATAGCGCCGCACCGTGACGCCGGTGCTCAGGCTTTCTGCTTGGCTTGTTTCGCCGCGAGTTCCATGGCCCTGGTAATGTGCCATTGCTGTGCGATCGAAAGCACGTTGTTGACCAGCCAGTACAGCACTAGCCCTGCGGGAAAGAAGAAAAAGAAGATGCTGAAGGCAATAGGCATGATCTTCATGACCTTCGCCTGCACCGGATCCGGCGGCTCAGGATTGAGCCGGGTCTGGATGATCATGGTTGCGCCCATCAGAATGGGCAGAATGTAAAACGGATCCGCCACCGACAGATCCTTGATCCACAGCGCGAACGGTGCCTGGCGCATTTCAACGCTGCCGAGCAGCACCCAGTACAAGGCGATAAAGACCGGTATCTGCACCACGATCGGCAGACACCCTCCCAGCGGATTGATTTTCTCGGTTTTGTACAATTCCATCATCGCCTGCTGCATGCGCTGCCGGTCGTTGCCGTACTGATCTTTCAGCCGCTGCAGTTTCGGCGCCACGATGCGCATCTTCGCCATCGAGCGGTAACTCGCCTCCGACAGCGGGTAAAACGCCAGCTTGATGAATATGGTCAGAATGATGATGGCCACGCCCCAGTTTCCGGCCCAGCCGTGGATCCACTGCAGCACCCAGAACAGCGGCGCAGCAATCACCGTCAACCAGCCGTAATCGACGGCCAGATCCAGTCCGGGTGCCAATACTGCGAGTTTTTCCTGTTCCTGCGGCCCGGCATACAGCGGCATGGCCAGTGTCGCGCTGGCTCCCGGTGCGAGGCTGCCGCCCGGGATGATCACGCCGGCGGCGTACAGGCCCTGCGGCACCTGGCGGGTGTAGAACTCCCGCGGCGTTCCCTGCTTGGGCAGCCACGCGCCGAGAAAATAGTGCTGCAACAAACCAATCCAGCCGTCGTTGCCGTTCTTGGGATAGGGAGTTTTGCCCTTTTCAATGTCGCCGAACGCGACCTTCTGGAACTTGTCTTTTTCCGTATACACCGCAACGCCGGTATACGTCGGCACCATCGCGGAATCGCCATCCGGTGGTTTCGAGTCCCGCACCAGCTGGAAATAGGCAAAAGCGTCTACCGGCGCCGTGCCGGTATTCGTCACTTCATGCGCAATGTCGATGACATAACTGCCGCGATGGAAGCGGTAGATTTTTGCGGCTTTCGCGCCACCGGCGGCTTCCAGCCTGATTTCCAGATCAGCGGCGGCATCCGCCAGTTTGTATTCTGTCGCCTGCGCGATATACGCAGTCTGGTGATTCGGCAGGTTGTTTCCGATCAGCCCCGATTGGGCGATGTAGACATGCTCACTGGAGCGCGCAAACAACAGGAAATTTTTACTGCGGTCGAGCGTGCCGCCATGTTTCAGCAGTTCAAGGCGGACCAGATCGCCGCCGCTGGTACTGATTTCCGCGCGGTAAAGATCGGTTTCAACCTTGATGATTTGCCCGCCGCTTGAAGCGGCGACAGCCGGTGGCGCAGAGGGGTTTTGCAGCAGTGCGGCACTGGGCGCCGGCGGCACACCGGCAACAGGCTGGGCCGGCACCGCTCCCGGAGTCGGCGTCGGTGTTACCGAAGCCGATACAGCGGTGGCCGCAGGTGATTGTTGATGGTCGCGCTGCCAGGCCTCATACAGCAGGAACACCGACATGGTGAATACAAAGAAGAGAACCAGCCGTTGCGAATCCATAAGCTTTTTTTCTCTGCCGAGCCGTTGCGCTTATTGTTTGCCCGTTCCGAGCAATCCGCGCAGCAACTCCTGCAATTCCTTGAACAATGCGGCGTTATCGCTGCTGCGGGGGCTGCCCCTGAGTTGTACGACCACATCCAGTGTGTCCAGCTCTGCCGCCAACTCACGATGCACGATTCTGATCAGGCGCTTCACCCGGTTACGATCCACAGACCGGGGTGCCGCCTTCTTGCCGACGATCAGTCCCAGACGCGGACCGTCTCCGGCATTGGGCAAAGCCCGCGCCAAAAAACATTTGCTGCCTGACCGGCGTCCGCCGGCGAGAACAGCTTCAAACTGCGCCGGTTTGGTCAGGCGTATCGACCGTGCGCGGCTGCTTTTGCTACAAACTGCGGGTTTGATCAAACGCTGAGGCGGGCACGCCCTTTGGCGCGGCGCGCACGGATGACCGCGCGGCCGCCGCGCGTTTTCATGCGCACACGAAAGCCATGGGTGCGTGCACGACGCGTTTTTGACGGTTGATAAGTGCGCTTCATGTTCGATCCTAAATTGGTCTTCGGGAAACCCGTTATTAGACATCGACATGGCGTTCCCTGTCAATCTTCGGGTGCGCTGGCCACTCCCGTGCCGCAACCGTCGGTGCCCGCAGCAGGCTTTGTTGCCGCCCTTAATAAAGGGTAAAATCAGCGGTCAATTTCCCCTCTTTTCCGCCAACCACGCCTGCGCTCCACCCGATAGGGACGAATGAACGATTTCTGGCAACATTGTCTCGCGTTTTTCGCAAAAGAACTCGGGCAACAGCAGTTTGTCACCTGGATACAGCCGTTGGAGTGCACAGTCACTGGCACGGTGGTCACCGTAACGGCACCCAACCGGTTTGTGCAGCGCTGGGCCAAGGAACGGTTTCAGGCAAAAATACTGGGCATTGCGCGCGAGCGCCTGGGTGATGCGGCCACAGTCGAGCTGATCCTGGCGGAAAAAACAGCGCGCCCCGCAGCGGCGGCCACTACGCCCGCGGAGCCGGCAATCTCCCGACCGGCGCCACCGGTACGTGATGTTTCCAGGCTCAATCCCGGCTTCACATTTGACACCTTCGTGACCGGAAAAGCCAACGACCTTGCACGCGCAGCAGCCCGCCAGGTCGCGGAAAAACCCGGTGCCGCTTACAACCCGCTGTTTGTTTACGGCGGTGTCGGCCTGGGTAAAACGCATCTGATCCATGCCATCGGCAATCATCTCCGCGCACATGCCCCTGAAAGCAAAATCCGCTATATCCATGCCGAGCAATACGTATCTGATGTGGTGAGGGCTTACCAACATAAGGCGTTTGATGATTTCAAACGTTACTACCACTCACTAGATCTGCTGTTGATCGACGACATCCAGTTTTTCAGCGGCAAGAACCGGACGCAGGAAGAGTTTTTCTACGCGTTCAACGCCCTCGTTGAAGCACACAAGCAGGTCATCATCACCTGTGACACCTATCCCAAGGAAATCTCCGGGATGGAAAACCGGTTGATTTCGCGTTTCGGCTGGGGCCTCACCGTGGCTGTTGAACCACCCGAACTGGAAATGCGCGTCGCAATCCTGCTCAAAAAAGCGGAAGCAGACGGACTGGTGCTTGACGAAAATGTGGCTTTTTTTATTGCCAAACACATCCAGTCCAATATCCGTGAGCTGGAGGGGGCGCTCAAGCGCGTGCTCGCTTATTCCCGTTTTACCGGCCAACCGATCACCGTCGATCTTGCACGCGAAGCCCTGCGCGATGTGCTGGCCTCACAAAATCGCCAGGTCAGCATTGAAAACATTCAGCGCACCGTTGCCGATTATTACAAGATCAAAGTTTCAGAAATGTATTCGAAAAAGCGCACCAGAAATGTAGCAAGGCCACGGCAAGTCGCCATGGCTTTGGCCAAGGAACTGACACAGATGAGCCTGCCAGACATCGGCGAAGCCTTCGGTGGCAGGGACCATACGACCGTGTTGCATGCCTGCCGCAAAATCGCCCAATTACGCAGCACCAGCAATGAAATGACCGTCGATATCAGTTCATTGCTGAAGGTATTACGCAGTTGAAAACCTGTGCATCGTTTGTGCGTAAGCTGGTAAAAAAGGAATTTGTCCGTTTTTCATCCTTTTTTGTCCACAGGCAATTAGCAAAGAATACAGAACATCAAAAACAGAAATCCTGTTTTGAATTCAAGCTTCAAGCTCAGCTCTCAACAGGAAAAAGGCTTTTCTATTAGTTACTATTAATTTTATTGAAGAAAAACCACTAATATGAAACTCGTGCAATTACCGCGTGATGCGCTGTTAAAACCGTTACAGGCAGTAACTGGAATTGTTGAACGGCGGCATACGCTGCCAATCCTCTCCAACGTACTGATCGAACGAAGCGCAGACAGCCTGCGTTTTATCGCCACAGATCTGGAACTGCAGATTGCAACCTCATGCGCACTCGACAAAAAGGGCGGAGAAACGCTGGCCGTGACGGTATCCGCCAGAAAGCTGGTGGATATTCTTCGTGCATTACCTGATGACAGCGAGGTCTCACTCGAAGTTGCCAACAACCGCTTGCAGGTCAAAGCCGGAAAAAGTCGTTTTAATCTGCAAACACTACCCGCTGCTGATTTTCCGGCGCTTGCAGATCCAGGTAAACCGCAAAGCAATTTCCAGATATCCCAGGGAGTGGCGCGCAAGCTGTTAGGACTGGTTCAGTATGCGATGGCCCAGCAGGACATTCGTTATTACCTCAACGGTTTGCTGCTGATCACCGAAGACAAGGAAATCAAGGTCGTTGCCACGGACGGTCACCGGCTGGGTTACGCAGTGACCGGACTTAAGGAAAAACAGGAAAAGAGCGAAGTGATATTGCCACGTAAAGCCATTCTCGAACTGGCACGGCAACTGGTTGAAGGAGATGAACCGCTGGATATCGCGATTCATGCCAACCAGGTTCGTTTCCGTTTTGGTGACGTTGAACTGACTACCAAAGTCATTGACGGCAAATTCCCGGATTACCAGCGGGTCATTCCGACCAATTATGAAAAAAGCATCAGCCTGGACCGCGACGAACTGCAGCGCGCTCTGCAGCGTGCGGCGATTCTGTCCAATGAAAAGTTCCGTGGGGTGCGCTGGATGCTGACCAAGGACAGCCTGCGAATTTCCTGCAGCAACAATGAGCAGGAAGAGGCCCAGGAGGAGTTGGAAGTCGACTTCGGCGGTGATCCCCTGGATGTGGGATTCAACGTGACCTACCTGCTGGATGTGCTCAGCAACGTGCCGCCGGGCAAGGTAGTGTGCTCCTTTGGTGATGCGAACAGCAGCATGCTGATCACTCTGCCCGGGCGTGACGATTTCCGCTATGTAGTAATGCCGATGCGAATCTGAGAAAACGGCAGCACCGAGAACTCAATAAATTAAAAAATAAGTTCAAAAACAAGGACGAAAAGAAATTCAATGAGCGAAAAAGAACAGCGTACCGGCAACGAATACGATGCAAACAGCATCAAGGTTCTCAAAGGTCTTGAAGCCGTGCGTAAACGTCCGGGGATGTATATCGGTGACACCAGTGATGGCACCGGCCTGCATCACACCGTTTTCGAAGTTGTTGACAACGCAGTTGACGAGGCCCTGGCTGGACACTGTGACGAAATCACCATCATCATCCATCCTGACAACTCGATCAGCGTCGCCGACAATGGTCGCGGCATTCCCACGGAAATCCATCCGGATGACGAGGAAAAGCGTTCGACTGCCGAAGTGGTAATGACCGAACTGCACGCCGGCGGCAAATTCGACAGCAATTCCTACAAGATTTCCGGTGGTCTCCACGGCGTCGGCGTATCCGTGGTCAACGCCCTGTCGGAATGGCTGCGACTGACCATTCGCCGCGACGGCAAGATGCACAGCATGGAATTTCGCATGGGCGAGGCTGTAGCGCCGCTGAAGGTGGTCGGCAAAAGCGAGCGCCGCGGCACCGAAGTGCATTACCTGGCAAGCAAGGAGATTTTCGGCAACGTCGATTTCCACTATGAAATTCTCGCCAAACGTCTGCGCGAACTTTCATTCCTGAACCACGGCGTGAAAATCACGCTGACCGATCAGCGTTCGGGCAAGGAAGAAAAATTTGCCTTCAGCGGCGGTGTCAAGGGTTTCGTCGAGTACATGAACCGCGCGAAAAGCGTGCTGCACCCGAACATTTTCCATATCCAGGGCACCAAGGACGGCATTACCGTCGAGGTTGCCATGCAGTGGAACGATTCCTATCAGGAATCAATGCAGTGTTTCACCAACAATATTCCACAGCGCGACGGCGGCACCCATCTCACGGGTTTGCGCGCCGCAATGACGCGCACGCTGAACAACTACATCGAGTCGACCGAGCAGGCGAAAAAGGCCAAGGTCGAGACCAGCGGCGATGACATGAAAGAAGGATTGACCGCGGTACTGTCGGTCAAGGTTCCAGAGCCCAAGTTTTCCTCGCAGACCAAGGACAAGCTGGTGTCCTCGGAAGTGCGTCCAGTGGTGGAGGAAATCGTTGGCCAGAGGCTGATGGAATTCCTGCTCGAGAAACCGAACGACGCCAAGATCATCTGCGGCAAGATCGTCGATGCCGCGCGTGCGCGCGAAGCTGCACGCAAGGCCCGCGAACTGACGCGCCGTAAAGGTGTGCTGGACTCCTTCGGCCTGTCCGGAAAACTGGCAGATTGCCAGGAACGCGATCCGTCGAAATGCGAACTGTATCTGGTCGAGGGTGATTCGGCCGGCGGTTCCGCCAAGCAGGGACGCGACCGGAAAAACCAGGCAATCCTGCCGCTGCGCGGCAAGATCCTCAACGTCGAGAAAGCACGTTTCGACAAGGTGATTTCATCGACCGAGATCACCACGCTGATCAGCGTGCTTGGCACCGGCATCGGCAAGGACGAGTACACCCCGGACAAGCTGCGCTATCACCGCATCATCATCATGACCGACGCCGACGTTGACGGCTCACACATCCGCACGCTGCTGCTGACCTTCTTCTACCGGCAAATGCCAGAGCTGGTCGAGCGTGGACACATTTATATTGCGCAACCGCCGCTGTACAAGGTCAAACACGGCAAGCAGGAGCGTTACCTGAAGGATGAGCATGAACTGAAGCAGTACCTGCTGAAGCAGGCACTGGCCGAGGCCGAGTTGTATACCACGGTCGGTGCGCAGCCCCTGTCCAAGGACGCGCTGGAAGAAGTGGCCAAACATTATCTGCTGGCAGAAGCGGTCATTGAGCGCGAAAGCCGGATCATTGATTCGGAAGCCCTGCATGGATTGCTCAATAATCCGGTGACGCTGGATCTCGGTGATGAGGCGTCTGCGCAAAAAAGCGCGAAAGAACTGGCTGGTCTTTACCAGGATGCCAAGAACATCAGGATCGATGTGGTACTCGACGAAAAAAGCGAATTGTATACGCTGCGCATTTCACGCACCCAGCACGGCGTTGCCCGCAACAGCATGATTGATGTTGATTTCCTGCAAAGCGGCGATTACGCGCAAATCCGCAAGACGGCGCAGATGCTGCATGGCCTGCTCGGTGAAGGCGCCTATATCAAGCGCGGCGAACAGATGCATCCGGTCAAGGAGTTCCGCGAGGCGATCGACTGGATCCTGGCGGAAGTGCAGCGTGGCATCGGCATTCAGCGCTACAAAGGTCTCGGCGAGATGAATCCCGAGCAACTGTGGGATACCACGATGGATCCGAAAACCCGCCGCCTGCTGAAGGTGCAGATCGAAGATGCGATCGGCGCCGACGAGATTTTCACCACGCTGATGGGCGATGCCGTCGAACCGCGCCGCCTGTTCATCGAAACCAACGCCTTGGGTGTGCGTAACCTGGACGTTTGATATCTACTGCGACAATAAAAAACGGCCACTCTGCCTCGGCAAATCTGGCCGTATCAATTTGTTTTAATTGATTATTTTTTCGCGCGAATCGCACGCTTCTTGTTGGCTGGCACCGGCTTTTCGACAACGGTAACAGCGGCGGGGGCAGCTTTTTTACTACCCCTGGCGGCTTTGCTGCCACTGCTTTCCTTGTCGCCTTTAGCCGCGCGCGGCGCAAACTCAAAACCCACCTTGCCGTCGGGCTGCCGCACGAGGAAGGCCTTGAAGCGGCGGCCGTTGCGATTGGACACGAAGGCATCCAGCAGGTCGGTGCGGCCGTCCTTCAGCAGCTTCTGCATCTGTTCGCGCTGGATTTCCTGGCGCAATATGACCTTGCCCGAACGGAAGTCGCATTTGCGCGGAGGCAGGTTTTCACAAACATAATTCATGCCGTGCTCGTACACCTTGCCGCCACATTTCGGGCAGGTGCCCAGTGATTCATGGCCGGAAAAATCGACTTCTTCCGGTTCGCCATCCGGATTGCTGTTACCGAAATCGAATTCAAGCTTGAAGTTGTTTGTTTCTTTATCCGCCACGATGCGCAGGATGGCGGCGAAGGGCCGGCCCATTTTTGAGCGGAAACCCTGCAGCGGGCCGATGGTGCGCTCACGCAGCAGCGTTTCCACTTCCTCAATCTCGAACTGGCGACCGCCCGGTATTTTGGTAATCGAAAACTCGCAGGCCTCGCAGGCGAAGCGCCGGTAGTTTTCCTTGACCGTACCGGCGCAATGCGGGCACGGCGTCTGCAGTGTCGCGTAGTCGCCGGGAATGGTTTCGTTGTTGTATTCCTTGGCACGTTTGACGATGCGCTCGGTAATGGTGGCGATTTCCTTCATGAAGGAAGTGCGCTTGAGTTTGCCGCGCTCCATCTGCAGCAGCTTGTATTCCCACTCCCCCGTCAGCTCCGGTTGTGTCAGTTCGCTGACGCCCAATCCGTTCAGCAGCGTCAACAACTGGAAGGCCTTGGCTGTCGGAATCAGTTCGCGGCCTTCGCGCACCATGTATTTTTCGGCGATCAGGCGTTCGATGATCGCGGCGCGGGTTGCCGGCGTACCGAGACCCTTCTGTGCCATCGCATCACGCAGTTCGTCGTCCTCGATCAGCTTGCCGGCGCCTTCCATCGCGCTCAGTAGTGTTGCTTCCGAGTAACGCGCCGGCGGCCGTGTTGCGAGCCCGACCGGATCCACGGCATTAACCGGCGGTTTTTCGCCTTTGCCTACGGCCGGCAGATTGGCGCTTTCCTGCTGCTCGTCTTTGCCGTAAATCGCCAGCCAGCTCGGTTTGACCAGGATCTTGCCCTCGGTCTTGAACTGATACGACGCGACTTCGGTGATGCGCGTGGTGACCAGGTATTCCGCCGGCGGGAAAAACACCGCCATGAAACGACGCACGACCAGGTCGTAAATCTTCTGCTGTACTTCGTTGAGGCTTTTCGGCGGCTGCGGCGTCGGAATGATAGCGAAGTGATCCGAAATCTTGCTGTTGTCAAAAATGCGTTTGTTCGGCTTGATCCACTTGCCCTTGATGATTTCCTTGGCAAACGGGCCGAACTGCGCTTCGCCGCCGAGAGCGTCCAGCGTGGTCTTGACCGTCGCCATGTAATCTTCGGGCAGGTGCCGGGAATCCGTTCGCGGATAAGTCAGCGCCTTGTGCCGCTCGTACAATTCCTGGGCGATCGACAGTGTGGTTTTCGCCGAAAATCCGAATTTGCCATTCGCTTCGCGCTGCAATGAGGTCAGGTCGAACAGCATGGGCGACAGCTGCGACGACGGTTTTGATTCTTCGGTGACCGTGCCGGTCTTGCCACGGCAGGCTTCGGCAATTTTTTCTGCGGCTTTGCCGTCCCACAGGCGGCTGTCGCGTTTTTCCGCGTCGTTTTCGTCGCGTTTGAATGCCGGATCGAACCAGCGTCCTTCGTAATCACCGGTCTTGGCACCGAATGTCGCGCGCACTTCCCAGTAATCACGCGGTACGAATTTGCGAATTTTTTGTTCGCGGTCGACGACGATCATCAAAGTCGGCGTTTGCACCCGACCGACGGTGGTCAGGTAAAAACCGCCGCCTTTGCTGTTGAAGGCCGTCATCGCTCGCGTGCCGTTGATGCCGATCAGCCAGTCGGCTTCGCTGCGGCTGCGCGCAGCATCCGCCAGCGGCTGCATTTCATCGTCGCTACGCAGCTTGGTGAAACCCTCGCGGATGGCGGCCGGCGTCATCGACTGCAACCACAGCCGTGATACCGGCTTGGTGCTGTTGGTCGCCTGCGCGATGTAACGGAAAATCAGCTCGCCTTCGCGGCCCGCGTCACAGGCATTGATCACCTTGGTGACGTCCTTGCGTTTTAGCAGCTTGGCCAGCACTTTCAGCCGAGCTTCACTTTTGACGATCGGATTCAGGTCAAAATGCGGCGGAATCACCGGCAAATTGGCGAATGACCATTTGCCGCGTTTGACTTCGAATTCTTCGGGAGCAGCAATTTCCAGCAAATGGCCGACCGCGGACGACACCACATAGTCGTCATTTTCGAAATACTCGGCATGCTTGGTGAATCCGCCAAGAACGCGCGCGATGTCGCCGGCGACAGAAGGTTTTTCCGCGATGATGAGCGTTTTCGCCATGTAAACCGTTGAATTTGCGGATTAATACCGCTGCAGATGGGGCGCCGGACTGCCGCGCCGTGGAAAAGAGCGCCCGATGATAAGAACAATCCCCGGTCAGCGCAAGCCGGGATCAACCGCCCTCCAAAAAAGTGATGGGCGAGCGTGTTGGGAGCGCAGCAACTGCGCGCGCACGCCATCAAGTCATTGATTAAGAAAGACTTGCATCAGCATCAAGGCTGGGCTGTTTTACGCTAACAACGTTTTCAATAAATGGTCAGGACAGGCGTTGCCAGCGTCCCCCGGGCAGGCTTTCGACACATCCCGCTAATTCGAGTTCGGTCAGCGTAGTGCTGAGCACATCGATGGCGAGTGCGCTGCGTTGTTGCAAGGTATCAACGTCCACCGGATCGAAGCCGATATGCGCGAGCAGCGGATGGGCCTTCGCAGCGTCCGCCGACGTTGGGGCAACCCGTGTTGCCTGTGACAAACCCAGTTCTTCCAGCACATCCTGCGCCGATTCCACCAGTTTGGCGCCCTGCTTGATCAGCGCGTGACAACCCTTGGCCAGCGGAGAGTGTATGGAGCCGGGAATCGCAAACACTTCCCGACCCTGATCTGTTGCGAGGCGTGCGGTAATCAAAGACCCGCTGGAAATTGCAGCTTCGACAACCAGGCAGCCTTTGGACAATCCACAAATCAGGCGATTGCGTCGCGGAAAATTGGCAGCCAGTGCCGGCGTACCCAGCGGAAATTCCGAGATCAGTGTGCCTTGCGCTGCAATGCGATGGGCGAGATCGCGGTTGCGCGCCGGGTACACGGTATCGAGTCCGGTGCCGATCACGGCAACGGTTGAACTGGCACCGTCGAGCCCGCCACGATGTGCGGCTGCATCCACACCCAGCGCCAACCCGCTGATGATGGTGAGGCCCGCATTGCTGAGCGCGGTGGCAAAGGCTTCCGCATTGGCAAGACCCTGTGCGGTGGCGTTGCGGCTGCCGACGATGGCAAACCCTTGCCGGCCCAGCAGATCCAGCCGTCCCTTCACGTAGATCAGCGGTGGCGGATCAGGAATTTCCAGCAAGGCCTGCGGATAAGCGGCGTCTGCCAGAGTAATGATGTGATTGGCAGCATCCTCCAGCCAGGGCCCGACGGCGCTCCAGCTTGCCGGATCGGCACCGCCACTGCGGATGGCAATGGCGATTTTTTCGCTGACGATGACGCGCAGTTCGCGGTGGCTGGCGGCCAGGACGTTTTCAGGTGTGCCCAGCGCGACCAGCAGCTTGCGCAGTGATTGGTGTCCCAGTCCCGGCAGCAGGCTCAGGCGGAGCCAGACTTCCAGATCCGCGTCGACAGACATCGGAGGGGGCCAGCGGAAACAAGCTCCCGCTGCGGCAATCAGGGATTAGTTACGAAATCGGAGACCGTGACCGGGCGGCTGGCTTCCATCACCAGCGCAAATGATGCGCGGTCAAAGGTGCGGAACACCATGACCAGACCGTAACGCTGGTCGGGCAGTTGGGCGATGTCTTGGTTGGTGATGGCTTCGCCCCGCTCCATCAGGGTGTCGCGCGCCGGAATGGTTTCGCCGTAATAAGTGCGCGGCGCGTCACTGCCGGAGAAGCCGCTGCGGCCGAACAGTGGCGCGGTGCGCTGGCTGTAACGTGCGCTGGTCTGGCTGCGTTCAATGGCAAGCACGGTGCCGACCTGCAACCCGTCTTTGCTGCCTTTCGACAAGGTCACGATGGACAGCGGACCGGTTTCCTGCAGGCCGCCGTAGGCCGAGATGATGCGGCCCTTGACCGGCGTCTTCGGCGGTTGCGGCACATACGCAAAAACCGGCGTTTGTTTGCCCAGCGGCAGCAGGCGGTCGTCACGGAAGATTTCCTGGACGGAGCGGACGATTTCTATGGTCGCGACATTGCCATGCTGACGCACCTGAGCCTCGCCCAGATAAGTGGCTTCATAACCGAGGATCTGATTGTTCTCGGGATCAACCAGCGGATCACCGCGGCGGAAAATCTGCCATTGGTCGCCTTTGTTCTTGGCGAGGCCGTGGACGAATGCGCGATCGCCCGGTCCCAGCGTGACACGGCCATCGGCAGTTGCGACGATTTTTGCCGCGCTTTCAAGTTCATTCTCACCGACAACCAGCGGTTTGGACAGGAACGGTTCAATCACGGACGGCAGAATGCTGGGCACGGCACTGCGCGCGCTGGGTTCGCTGCGCACCTTCGGTCCCAGCTTTATGGTGTCCAGTTGCACCAGGCTCAGCCGGGCTTCGCCACTGCTGCGGTCCAGCACGATGACGTCACCGGGGTAAATCAGGTGCGGATTCTTCAATTGCTCCTGATTCATTTTCCACAGCTCCGGCCAGCGCCACGGCTCCTTCAGGTAGCGCCCGGAAATGCCCCACAAGGTGTCCCCTCTCTGCACTGTGTAACGGTCTGGAGCGCCATCCCGCATGTCAGCGGGCGTGGCAGCAACTGCGGCCAGTGCCGGAGTTATCAACAAAATCAGGGATATAATTGCTTTTCGCATGTGGAGCCCCACCTTAATGTGAGCGTCGCCGGCGTACTCGTGCAGAAACCGCAGCCGACGTAAGAGTTTGGTTTAAATTCTGCATCTAGCTGATTAAATTGGCAAGTTTTTCATGGCTTTACTTCCGATATTGCACTACCCCGATCCGCGTCTGCACAAGGTCGCAGCACCGGTGAAGCGGGTGGATGACAAAATACGTAAATTAATCAAAGACATGGCTGACACCATGTACGCTGCGCCGGGTATTGGTCTCGCCGCAACACAAGTGGACGTGCACCTGCGCCTCATCGTTATCGACATTTCCGAAATCCGCAACCAGTTGCAGGTTTTCATCAACCCGGAAATCATCCGTGCCGAGGGCGAAGCCGAATGCGAGGAGGGTTGCCTGTCGGTGCCGGGAATTTTCGAGAAAGTCACGCGTGCCGCCCGGGTTACGGTAAAGGCGCTCGACGAAAACGGGCAGCAACGCCAGTTCGAGGCCGATGGCCTGCTGGCGGTTTGCATCCAGCATGAAATGGATCATCTGATCGGGCGGGTTTTTGTCGAGAAACTATCCCGCCTGAAGCAACAACGCATCACCGCCAAGCTGTCTAAACAGCAGCGGCAGGCCATGTAAAGCGGCGCCGCGCGCGCAACTCCCCCATTGAGAATCATTTTTGCAGGTACACCGGCGTTTGCCGCTGCTGCGCTGGCTGCGCTGCTCGACGGCGGGCATGACGTGGTGCATGTGCTGACACAGCCGGACCGGCCGGCCGGGCGCGGCCTGAAGCCGCAGGCTTCAGCGGTGAAACAACTCGCGCTGGCCCGCCAGCTTGCGCTGTCGCAGCCCGTGACGCTCAAGGATTCCGCGCTGACCGCGCAACTTGCGAATCTGAACGCCGAGGTCATGGTGGTCGCGGCCTACGGGCTGATGATTCCCGAATCGTTGCTGCAGTTGCCGCCCCGCGGCTGCCTGAATATCCATGCGTCCTTGCTGCCGCGGTGGCGCGGCGCGGCGCCGATCCAGCGTGCCATACTGGCCGGTGACCGCGAGACCGGTGTGACCATCATGCAGATGGACGCGGGGCTGGATACCGGAGCCATGCTGCTGGCGCAGGCCGTGCCGATTGCCGATGATGACAATGCGCAGACCCTGCATGACAAACTCGCCGCTGTCGGCACACAACTGCTGCTGCGCGTGCTGCAGGAACAGCCGCAGTGCGTAGCGCAGGAGGACGCATGCGCAAGCTACGCCACAAAAATCAGCAAGGCCGAAGCACATATCGACTGGACGCGGCCGGCTGCTGAAATAGATCGTCTGATCCGCGCATACAACCCGACACCCGGCGCATGCACGATCTGGAACGGACAGACGCTGAAAATCTGGCGCGCCGAACCGGCGACGGCCACCGCCGTTCCCGGCACCGTGGTGCAGGCGGATAACAATGGTGTTGTTGTTGCAACCGGGACCGGGGCCATCCGCCTGCTGGAATTGCAGCGTGCTGGCGGCAAACGGCTCGCGCCGCGCCAGTTTCTGGCGGGAACACCCATCGACGCAGGCACGCGTTTTGAAGCCTGACGTTTCAAAATCCGACCTCGATACTCAGAGTGATGCCGCACGTTCCGCTGCACGTCCCGTTACACGTCCCGCTTCACGTTCCGCTTCACGTCCCGCTTCACGTCCCCACTCTTTGCGGCGGCCCGCTTGAGCATGGAACGCGTGCAGTGCCTGGCGGCGGAAGCCGTATCCCGCGTTCTCGCGGGACGCAGCCTCGATGCCGAACTCGCTGCGACGTGGCAAAGTGAAGCCACACTGACGCCGCAGGAACGCGGTGCGGTGCAGGATCTCGCCTATGGCGTGTTACGCCATCTGGGTTTTCTCGAAGCGCTGCTCGGCCAGTTACTGCACAAGCCGCCGACGGATGTGCTGGTGCGCAACCTGCTGCAGGTCGCGCTCTACCAATTGCTCCATAGCAAGGCGCGTCCATACACCATCGTTGATCATGCCGTGCCGGCCTGCGCGCAACTGGGGTTTCCGCAGGCCCAGGGTCTGGTCAATGCGGTATTGCGCAACTTCCTGCGCCGCCGCGCCGAACTCGAGGCAGTGGCAGCGGCCACCGACGAAGGGCGTTATTCCTACCCGCAATGGTGGATCGCCAAACTGGCCGCGCAGTTTCCGCAGAACTACCGGGAAATTCTCGAGGCCGGCAATGTCCGGCCGCCGTTGACGCTGCGGGTCAATCGCCGCCGCATGACGCGCGACGCTTATCTTGAGATGCTCGGAGGTGAGGCGATTGGCGCACATCCCGTGGGCCGGCATGGCGTGATCATCGACAAGCCGCGGCCCGTTGCCCAACTGCCCGGGTTCTCCGCAGGACTGGTATCCGTGCAGGATGCCGGCGCGCAACTGGCCGCCGAACTGCTCGATGTTGCCGACGGCATGCGAGTGCTCGATGCCTGTGCCGCGCCTGGCGGCAAAACCGCGCACCTGCTGGAACTGGCCGACCTTGAACTCACCGCGGTTGATATCGATGCGGACCGCCTGCAGCGGGTGGCGGACAACCTGACGCGGCTGTCGTTGCGGGCGCGCCTGTTGCAGGCTGACGCCGGACAGCCGGAACAGTGGCGCGATGCCGGAACCTTTGATCGCATACTGGCCGATGTGCCATGCACCGCCTCCGGCGTGGTGCGCCGCCATCCGGATATCAAATGGCTGCGCCAGCAGAGCGACATCAAGGCGCTGGTCATCCGGCAGGCAGGCATTCTCGACACGCTTTGGCAGTTGCTGGGCAGTGGTGGTAAATTGCTGTATGCAACCTGCTCCGTATTTGGCGAAGAAAATAACCGGCAGGTCGAACAATTCATTGCCCGTCATCACGATGCGCGGCAACTTTCCCTCCCGCTGCTCGCTGACGGCTTAAAACATATCGACGGCCAACTGCTTCCTGATGCAGCGCATGATGGTTTTTTTTACGCCCTTCTGGAAAAAGTTTGATCTGGCGGCGCTGCTGCTGGCATTCGCGCTGGCGGTGCCGGCGCAGCTTTTCGCGCAGACCCACGGCATTGACGTGCGTCGCGCCACGGTCACCACGGCCGATGACCATTACGTGCTCGAAGCCGAGATTGACATTGTCCTCTCGGCACCGCTCGAAGATGCATTGCACAAAGGCATCCCGCTGTATTTTCTGCTCGAATTCGAGATGGTGCGGTCGCGTTGGTACTGGTTCAACGACAAGGCGGTGTCCCGGCAGCAGCAGTACCGGCTGCAATTCAATGCCCTGACGCGCCAGTACCGTATCGGCGTCGGCGCGTTCTACCAGAATTTTCCGACCCTGGCCGAAGCACTGCAGGTGATGACCAAAGTGCGGCGGCGCGAAGATCTGGATCCCGGCACGCTCAGCAAAGGCACCAGCTACACGGCCGGTCTGCGGCTGCGGCTCGATACTTCGCAACTGCCAAAACCGTTCAACCTGAATGCGCTGGGCTCGCGTGAATGGAACATCGGCTCCGATTGGGCGCGCTGGACGGTGACGCCATGACGACCATGGCCGGCAAACAGCCACGCACCGGCGCAGTCATGCGTTATCTGTTGTTGCTCTGTGTCGGGCTCGGCGTGATCGCGGTTTTCCTGCTGGCTTCGGTGAGCACCAACTCGGCATTGTTCTCCGATTATTACCCCGCACTGCTCGGCGTCAATCTGGCGATCGCGCTGCTGCTGGCCGGCATGGTTGCCTATCAACTGGTCAGCCTGCGCAAGCGACTCAGGGCCGGGGTGTTTGGCGCCAAGCTGACCTTGCGGCTGGTGGCCCTGTTTGCGCTGATGGCGGTGTTGCCTGGCGCGCTGATTTACGGTGTATCAGTGCAATTCGTGTCGCAAAGCATCGAGTCCTGGTTTGAAGTGCGGCTGGACAGCGCGCTGGAGAGCGGTCTCAATCTCGGCCGCCGCACGCTCGACGGCCGCCTCAAAGAATTGGCGGCCAAAGCCGACCGCATGGCATTGACGCTGTCGACGCGACCGGCATCCGAACATATCGCTGCGCTGAACGAACTGCGCGAGCAGACCGGGGTCGACGAGGCCACGCTGTTTAATCTACGCGGCCGGGTGCTGGCTTTTTCCGGCAACGAGCGCAGCGGCATCGCGCCCGACGCGCCGGGCGCGGCGGCGATGCGCCAGATCCGCATGCAACAGGTTTACAGCGTGATCGAAGCCATCCCCGAACGCGGCCTGTATCTGCGTGCGCTGGCGCCGGTCAACGTGGTGGCGCTGACAGAGGAAACCCGGGTGCTGCAGCTGTTGCAGGCCGTGCCCGCGCAGCTGGCGCGTGATGCCGAGATCGTGCAAACCGGCTATCGCGAGTATCAGGAACTGCAATTGTCCCGGCGCGGCCTGAAAAGGCTCTACGCGATCACACTGACGCTGACCTTGCTGCTCGCGCTGCTGTCCTCGCTGGGCCTGGCATTTGTGCTGTCGAATCGATTGTCCGCACCGCTGAGCGCGCTGGTTGAAGGTACGCGCGCGGTGGCGCAGGGTGACTTCAGCCGCCGCGCCGCGGTGGCCAGCCGCGATGAACTCGGCCAGCTCACGCAGTCCTTCAACAGCATGACGCTGCAACTGGCCGAAGCGCAGGCGCGCGTCGAGCGCAACCAGGCACAGCTTACGCATGCCAAAGCCTATCTCGAAAGTGTGCTGGCGCATCTGTCGGCGGGTGTGCTGACGTTTGACGGCAACCTGCGCCTGCGATCCGCCAACCCGAGCGCCGCACATATTCTCGGCGCCGACCACGCGTTGCTGCTGGATGCCGCCCTGCGGGACTGGCCGGCAATGGATGCAAGCCTGGCGCCGCTGGTGCAGGCGGTGGCCGAAGCCTTTGCCCGCCCCAATGCAGCAGAATGGCAGCGCCAGGTCGAGCGCGAAGTCAAAGGCGGCACACAGGCGCTGCTGCTGCGTGGCACGCGCTTCGGCGAAGCTGGTAATACCGGCCTGATCGTCGTGTTCGATGACGTGACTCAGCTGTTGCAGGCACAGCGCGACGCCGCGTGGGCGGAAGTTGCGCGGCGCCTGGCCCATGAAATCAAGAATCCGCTGACGCCGATCCAGCTTTCGGCGGAACGCATCCAGCTTAAGCTCGAGCCCAAACTGTCGCCCGCGGATGCCGAAATCCTGGCGCGCTCGACGCAGACCATCGTCAGCCAGGTTGCCGCGCTGAAACGCATGGTCGATGCCTTCAGCCAGTACGCGCGCACGCCGGAGCCCGCGCTGCGCGCGCTCGACCTGAATGCCCTGATCCGCGAAGTGCTGATGCTCTACGAGTCGCTGGGATCGAGCATGAAACTCAACCTGGCGGCCGCGCTGCCGCCGGTGCAGGGCGATGCCACGCAGATCCGCCAGGTCATTCATAACCTGCTGCAGAATGCCCAGGATGCGCTGGCCGGCGCTGAGGCACCGTACATCGAGATCGCGACCGCAGTGCGTGACGGGCGCGCCGAATTCTCGGTGACCGACAATGGCACCGGTTTTCCGGAACCACTGATGAAGCGGGCGTTTGAGCCGTATGTGACGACCAAACCGCGCGGCACCGGACTCGGCCTGTCGATCGTGCGCAAGATCGTCGAGGAACATCATGGTGAAGTCACGATCACCAACGTGGCACCGCACGGTGCGCGCGTGGTGATCATATTGCCTGCGGCCAATCAGGGCGCGGGAGAGCGCTCGGCCGCGTGAACATTTAAAGCAGACAAAGATGCGACAAATACTGGTAGTAGACGACGAAATAGGCATCCGCGAACTCCTGTCGGAAATCCTTTCCGATGAAGGTTATGACGTGCGGCTCGCGGAAAACGCCGGTGCCGCCCGCGCCTTCCGCACCCAAATCCGCCCGGATCTGGTGCTGCTCGACATCTGGATGCCGGATACCGATGGCATCACATTGCTCAAGGAATGGGCCAGCAGCGGGCAACTGACCATGCCGGTGGTGATGATGTCGGGGCACGGCACCATTGATACCGCGGTCGAAGCCACCCGCATCGGGGCTTACGATTTCCTCGAAAAACCGATTGCCCTGAAGAAACTGCTGGCGACCGTCGGCCGCGCGATTAGCCGCGGTGAGCAGCGGCCGCATGCCGCCGCCGCGCTGGCGATGCTGGGGCGCACGCCGGTGATCCAGGAGTTGAAGCAACGACTTGAAAGAATCGCCGCCGGCCGCGCAGCGGTACTGATCCAGGGCGCGCCGGGCTGCGCCTTTGAGGCCTGCGCGCGCGCGCTGCATGTGCCGAGCAATCCATGGCACGTGGTCGATCACGGCAAGCAGACCGTGGAGACGCCGCTGGATCTGCTGCAGGCCGCCCGTGGCGGCACCCTGTTCGTGCGCGATGTTGCCGAGTTCAGCAAGCTTGAACAGCGTGGGCTGCAGGTGCTGCTGTCGCAGGCGGATCGTTATAACGTGCGCGTGGTCTGCGGCGCGACCCGACCGCTGTCGGGACTGGTGGCCGGGGGGAGTTATGACGACCGTGTTTACCAGTTGCTCGGGGCAACCACCATCCAGCTGCCCTTGCTGCGCGATCAGCGCGATGATATTCCGGAACTTGCCGGGGCCATGCTCAACGATCTGGTCGAGCAGAAACTGGTGCCGTCCCGGCATTTCAGCACCGCGGCGCTGAATGCCCTGCGCACCCATGACTGGCCGGGTAATTTTTCCGAATTGCGCAGTGTGGTGCAAACGCTGGCCAATACCGCGGTCGGCGAGCAGATTGCGCTGGAAGAAGTGCAGCGCGCATTGCCGCAGGCCGCTGCGCCAAATGCTGCTGCATCATTGCAGCTTGACACGCCGCTGCGCGACGCGCGCGATGCCTTCGAGCGCGTTTATTTCGAGCATCACCTGGCCCGGGAAGGCGGCAATATCAGCCGTGTGGCCGACGTGGTGGGCCTCGAACGCACGCATTTGTATCGCAAGCTCAAGCACTTGGGCATCAAGACCTCACGCAAAAACGAGGAATGACACCTGCGCGGCCGGACCGGCCACATACTGGTTCCGGCTCTGGTTCCGGCTCTCGCGCCGGTGATGGTGCTGCCGTTATAATTACGGTTTTCTTCCCCCCGATTTCGTTTCGCCAGGATCAAGCAAGCCATGAGTTCCCGACCCGAGTTGGCGAACGCGCTGCGCGCGTTGGCAATGGACGCAGTGCAGCAGGCCAATTCCGGCCATCCCGGCATGCCGATGGGCATGGCGGAAATCGCCGAAGCCCTGTGGCATCGCCACCTGCGCCACAATCCGGCCAATCCGCAGTGGGCCAATCGCGATCGTTTTGTTTTGTCGAATGGTCACGGCTCGATGCTGCTCTACGGATTGCTGCACCTGACCGGCTACGATCTGCCGATCGAAGAACTGAAACGTTTCCGCCAGCTGCATTCCAAAACGCCAGGTCATCCGGAACACGGCATGACCCCCGGCATCGAGACCACCACCGGACCGCTTGGGCAAGGGATCGCCAACGCCGTCGGCATGGCGCTCAGCGAGCGTGTGCTGGCCGACAGTTTTAATCGCGACGGTCACAGCATTGTTGATCACCGTACCTATGTATTCCTCGGCGATGGTTGCCTGATGGAAGGCGTGTCGCACGAAGCCTGCGCGCTGGCCGGCACGCTGCAACTCAACAAACTGATTGCTTTGTATGACGACAACGGCATCTCCATAGATTCAGAAAAAGGCAATATAAAACAATGGTTTACGGATAACACCCCGCAACGCTTCGCAGCCTATGGCTGGAACGTGATCTACGGCGTGGATGGTCATGACACCGATGCCGTGGATGCCGCAATAAGCCAGGCTCGGGATGAAGGCAGCCGGCCGACCCTGATTTGCTGCAAGACCCTGATCGGCAAGGGCGCGCCGAAAAAACAAAACACCGGTGGCGCCCACGGAGCCCCGCTGGGTGCCGAAGAAATTGCTGCGACCCGCGTTGCAATCAACTGGCCGTATCCGCCGTTTGAAATTCCCGAAGCAGTGCGTGCCGAATGGAATGCACGCGAGCGCGGAGCCGCGCGGGAAGCCGACTGGAAGCAGAAATTTTCCGCCTACGCCGCCGCACATCCGGGACTGGCGGCTGAATTCAAACGCCGCATGGCTGGTGAATTGCCGGACGGCTGGACCGCGCATCGCGATGCGTTCATGGCGCAGACGGTGCAGAAAGCGGAAACCATCGCCACCCGCAAGGCTTCGCAGAATGCGATAGAAGGTTTTGCGCCGGCGCTGCCGGAACTGATCGGCGGTTCGGCCGACCTCGCCGGCTCCAACCTGACACTGTGGTCGGGTTCCAAAGGGGTGGGTACGACCGGCGGCGGCAATTACATTTATTTCGGTGTACGCGAATTCGGCATGGCCGCGATCTGCAACGGCATCGCACTGCACGGCGGCCTGATTCCCTACCACGCGACCTTCCTCGTGTTCTCCGACTACGCGCGTAATGCGTTGCGCATGACGGCATTGATGAAACAGCGCGTGGTCTGTGTGTTCACCCACGATTCGATCGGCTTGGGTGAGGATGGGCCCACCCACCAGCCGGTGGAGCACGCGGCGACGCTGCGCCTGATCCCCAACATGGATGTATGGCGGCCCTGCGATACCGTCGAAACCACGGCGGCCTGGGCAGCGGCGATTGAACGTCACGATGGTCCGACCAGCCTGCTGCTGTCACGGCAGAATCTGGCCTTCCAGCCACGCAGCGCAGAACAGATCGCGAACATCAATCGCGGTGCCTATGTATTGTCCGAAGCCAGCGGTGGTGCGGCGCGCGCAGCAATCATCGCCACCGGCTCGGAAGTCGCCATTGCAATGGCGGCACAGCAGGCACTGGCCGCGGCCGGCGTTGCGGTGCGCGTGGTATCCATGCCCTGCACATCCATTTTTGATCGCCAGGATGCGGCCTATCGCGAAAGCATATTGCCGCGCGGTCTGGCGCGTGTCGCGGTCGAGGCCGGTGTCACCGATTACTGGCGCAAATATGTCGGACTCGAAGGCGCGGTGATCGGCATCGACCGCTTCGGCGAATCGGCGCCGGCAAGCGAGCTCTACAAATTTTTCGGCATCACCGCAGAGAACGTCGCCGCGGCAGTGCGCGGCATATTGCAGGCATAGGCGATTGAGTTTTTCCAAAAACATGACAGCCTTCCCGAAGGCATGTTTTTGTCATTAATTTGTGTAATTTTCGATAAAGTTCAACGGGATTATCTGGAGGATTCATGACAATCAAGGTCGGCATCAACGGGTTCGGGCGTATCGGTCGCATGGTGTTGCGCGCGGCGGTGCAGGATTTTCCTGATATCGAAATCGTCGGCATCAACGACCTGCTTGAACCGGATTACCTCGCCTACATGCTGCGCCATGATTCCGTGCACGGCCGTTTCAAAGGCGAGATCTCGGTGTCCGGCAGCACGCTGGTGGTCAACGGCAAAAAAATCCGCCTGACCGCGCTCAAGGATCCTGCTGAACTGAAATGGAACGAAGTCGGCGCCGACATCGTCATCGAAGCCACCGGCCTGTTCCTTGACAAGGCGACGGCACAGAAACACCTGACCGCAGGAGCCAAAAAAGTCATCATGTCGGCGCCATCGAAAGACGACACGCCGATGTTCGTGTTCGGCGTCAACGACAAGACCTACGCTGGGCAAACCATAATCTCCAACGCCTCGTGCACCACCAACTGCCTGGCCCCGGTGGCCAAGGTGCTGAACGACAAATGGGGCATCAAGCGCGGGCTGATGACCACGGTGCATGCCGCCACCGCGACACAGAAAACCGTCGATGGTCCGTCGGGAAAGGACTGGCGCGGTGGCCGCGGCATACTCGAAAACATCATTCCGTCGTCCACCGGCGCGGCCAAGGCGGTCGGCGTGGTGATCCCGGAACTGAACAAAAAACTCACCGGCATGGCGTTCCGTGTCCCGACCTCCGACGTGTCTGTGGTCGACCTGACGGTCGAACTGAACAAGCCCGCGACCTATGCCGAAATCTGCGCTGAAATGAAGGCGCAGTCAGTCGGTGCGATGAAGGGTGTGCTGGGTTATACCGAGGAAAAAGTGGTGTCCACCGACTTCCGCGATGAAACCTGCACTTCGGTGTTCGACGCCGATGCCGGCATCGCACTTGACAGCACCTTCGTCAAAATCGTGTCCTGGTACGACAATGAATGGGGTTATTCCAGCAAGGTGCTGGAAATGGTTCGTGTTATCGCGAAGTAACACCACATCAAAAGCTTTGCCACAGAGGATTCTTTACAATACCCCCTTGAGGGGTACACAGAGATCACAGAGAAGACCGGGCGAAATGTTCGCCCTGCCGGTTTTCCGCTGTTCTCGGTGTCCTCTGTGAACTCTGCGGCTAAAAGGGTTTGATCTTGAAGTTCCTCCGACTGACTGACCTTCCCCTCTCCGGCAAACGCGTATTCATTCGCGCCGACCTGAACGTACCGCAGGACGACGCCGGCAATATCACCGAAGACACGCGCATCCGCGCCACCATCCCCGGCATCAAACACGCGCTTTCGGCCGGTGCTGCGGTGATGGTGACTTCCCACCTCGGCCGGCCGACCGAGGGTACGCTGAACCCTGAAGACTCGCTGGCGCCGATTGCGAAACGCCTCTCGGAGGTGCTCGGCCAACCGGTGCGACTGGTACAGGACTGGGTCGGCGGCGGCTTCGAGGTCAAACCCGGCGAAGTCGTGCTGCTCGAAAACTGCCGCGTCAACAAAGGCGAGAAAAAAAACGACGAAGCCCTGGCGCGCAAAATGGCCGCGCTGTGCGACGTTTATGTCAACGATGCTTTCGGCAGCGCGCACCGCGCCGAAGCGACCACCCACGGCATCGCAAAATTTGCGCCGGTGGCCTGTGCCGGTCCGCTGATGGCGGCTGAACTCGATGCGCTGGGCAAGGCGCTGGAAAAACCGGCGCGACCGTTATTGGCGATTGTTGCCGGCTCCAAGGTGTCGACCAAACTGACCATCCTCAAGGCGCTGGCGTCCAAGGTGGACCAGTTGATCGTCGGCGGCGGCATCGCCAATACCTTCATGCTGGCTTCCGGCATGCGCATCGGCAAATCGCTGGCCGAGCCCGACCTGGTCGGTGAGGCGCAGGCGATCATCGACATCATGAAGGCGCGTGGCGCCACTGTACCGCTGCCGGTGGATGTGGTGGTTGCCGATGAACTGTCGGCACTGGCCCGTGCCAATCCGATACCCGCGGATGCGGTGCGGGCGGATGACCTGATCCTCGATGTCGGTGCCAAAACCGCGCGGACGTTTGCCGCGCTGATCGCCAAAGCCGGCACCATCGTCTGGAACGGCCCGGTCGGCGTGTTTGAATACGACCAGTTTGCCGGCGGCACCAAAGCGGTTGCCGAAGCGATTGCCGCCTCACCGGCATTCTCGATTGCCGGCGGCGGTGACACGCTGGCGGCCATTGCAAAATATAAAATTGCCGACAAGGTGTCCTATATTTCCACCGGCGGTGGCGCCTTCCTTGAATTCCTCGAAGGCAAAACGCTGCCAGCGGTTGAAGTACTCGAACAGCGGGCAAAATAAGCACAGGCAGGGCGGCACGCGCATCCAGCACGTGCCGGACGCAGTACTAGCGGAATGGGTGGCGCACATGATACGCAGAACAAAAGTGGTTGCCACGCTGGGCCCCGCGTCCAGCGACGCCAAAACGCTGGCACGCATGATTGAAGCCGGACTTGATGTGGTGCGCATCAATTTTTCCCACGGCACGCCCGATGAGCATCGCGCCCGCGTCGAACTGGTACGCAAACTGGCGCGCAAGGCCGGTCGCGCGGTCGGTGTGCTGGTCGATCTGCAGGGCCCGAAAATCCGTATCGGCAAATTCAAGGACGGCAAAATCACGCTGGTTCAGGGCGCGAAGTTCGTACTCGACGCCGAGTGCAAGCTGGGCAATCAGGACGTGGTCGGACTGGATTACAAAAACCTGCCCAAGGATGTAAGCACCGGTGACACGCTGCTGCTCGATGACGGCCGTCTGGTGCTTGGTGTCGTCAACGTGCGCGGACCGCGCATTACCACGGTGGTGGAACAGGGCGGGCTGCTGTCGAACAACAAGGGCATCAACCGCAAGGGCGGCGGATTGACTGCGCCGGCGCTGACCGAAAAAGACAAACAGGACATCAAGCTTGCGGCGGAACTCAAGGCCGACTTCCTCGGTGTCTCGTTTCCGCGCTCGGGCGAGGACGTGCGCTGGGCCCGCGACCTGCTGACCAAGGCCGGTGGCCACGGCCTGATCGTGTCCAAGATCGAACGCGCCGAAGCGATTCCGGCGCTGGAAGAAATACTCGATGCGTCGGACGCCATCATGGTGGCGCGTGGCGACCTCGCGGTCGAAGTTGGCGATGCCGTGGTGCCGGCGCTGCAGAAGCGCATGATCCGCATGGCGCGCGAAAAACAGAAACTGACCATCACCGCGACGCAGATGATGGAGTCGATGATTTCCAGCCCGATTCCCACCCGCGCCGAGGTGTCGGATGTGGCGAACGCCGTGCTCGATGGCACCGACGCGGTAATGCTGTCGGCAGAAACCGCCGCCGGCCAGTATCCCGCTGAAACCATTTCTGCGATGGTGCGGGTCTGTATCGAAGCCGAAAAAGAAGATGTCACCTACCCGGAGCGCCTCGGCGGACTGAAGGAATCCGATGTTGAACAGGCGATTGCCCGCGCCACTGCATTTACCGCCAAGGGCCTGGCGGTCAAGGCGATTGCTGCCCTGACCCAGAGCGGGCGCACGGCGCTGATGATGTCGCGGATGTTCACCCAAGTGCCGATCTACGCCATGAGTTCGGTGATCGATACCCGCCGCCGCGTCACACTGTTCCGCGGTGTACATCCGGTGCGTTTCAAAGGTGCGCGCAATCCGGAGAAGGCGCTGCTGATGGCCGAGGACGAACTGCTGAAACGCGGCGTGGTGCAGCAGGGCGATCTGATCGTGCTCACCATCGGCGAGCCCTTTGGCCGTGCGGGAGGCACCAACACCATGAAAATCGTCAAGGTTGGCGAGCACCGGAAAACCTGATTTTTCCCGGTATTCCGGTGTAAATGCCGCGTGTAAAATACCTCCATATTCCGCATCTTTTCCCTAGACCTATCCAGCAGGAGTCACCATGTCAGCAAATGATCTCGCCGCCATCGCCCAGGCGATGGTTGCCCCGGGCAGAGGCATCCTCGCCGCCGACGAAAGCACTGGCACCATCGGCAAACGCTTCGAGGGCATCAATGTCGAAAACACCGAGGAAAACCGTCGCGCCTACCGCGACCTGCTGTTCCTGACCCGCGGCATCGGCGACCACATCAGCGGCGTGATTCTCTACGACGAAACCCTGCGCCAGAAATCGGCGGACGGGACTTCTTTCGTCAAACTGCTGGAAAAAAACGGTGTGCTGCCCGGCATCAAGGTGGATGCCGGCGCCAAACCTCTGGCGTTCTGCCCGGGTGAGACGGTTACCGAAGGTCTGGACAACCTGCCCAAGCGCTGCGCCGAATACGTCAAGCTTGGTGCCAAGTTCGCGAAATGGCGCGCTGTGATCGACATCGGTCGCGACGTGCCGAGTTCGACCAGCATTGCCGCCAACGCCCATGCACTGGCGCGTTATGCCGCGATCTGCCAGGAAGCGGGTCTGGTGCCCATCGTCGAACCCGAAGTGCTGATGGACGGCGACCACAGCATCGAGCGTTGTGAAGAAGTGACCGAATGGACGCTGAACGCGGTATACGAAGCGCTGTATCTGAACCGCGTCGTGCTCGAGCACAGCGTGCTCAAACCGTCGATGGTGATCTCCGGCAAAAAATGTGCGAAACAGGCGCCGGTCGATGAAGTCGCTGCGCGTACCGTGCGCGTGCTGAAACGGACCGTGCCGGCTGCCGTTGCCGGCATCGTGTTCCTGTCCGGCGGCCAGAGCGATGAAGTCGCCACCGCCCACCTCAATTCAATGAACGTGCAGTTCAAGGGCAATCTGCCCTGGCCACTGTCGTTCTCGTATGGCCGCGCCCTGCAGCAGCCTTCACTGAAAGCATGGAAAGGTCAGGCCGTCAATGTCGCTGCCGCACAGGCTGTACTGGCGCATCGCGCCAAAATGAACGGGCTGGCCAGCCGCGGTCGTTACACCGCAGAGCTGGAGCATCAGGCCAAAGCCGTATAAAAATATTATTAAAATCAATAACTTATAAAATAAGTTGGCGCCTACTCCTGCCGTGCGGCTACCCGTCTCCATCATCACCGGATTTCTGGGCAGCGGCAAAACCACGCTGCTCAACCGGCTGTTGCAGGACCCGGCAATGGCCGGCGCCGCGGTGATCATCAACGATTTCGGCGAGATCGCACTCGATCACCTGCTGATTGCCACCCCAAACGAAAACACCGTATTGCTGGCCAGCGGCTGTATTTGCTGCACGTTGCGCGGTGATCTGGTCAACACGCTGCGTGATCTTGACAAACAACGGTGCCAAGGCGATCTGCCGCCGTTCGACCGGGTGCTGATCGAAACCACCGGGCTTGCCGATCCGGTACCTATCGCGCAGACCGTGGTCACCGATGAAAAGCTGGCACCCACTTACTTTCTCGACAGCGTCATCACGCTGGTCGATGGCGTCAATGGCCTGCAGCAATTGGATACTCAGCCCGAGTCGGTCAAGCAGGCGGCTCTCGCGGACCGGCTGCTGATTACCAAGACCGATCTGGCCGCAGCCACCGCCGTGCCGGCATTGCTCACGCGCCTGACTGAACTCAATCCCGGCGCCCAGGTGCTGACCGTGGCCCACGGCGAGGTGACGCCGGCCCTGCTCTTCGGTGCGGCGATCAATGCCGAAGCGCGCGCCGCCGAAGTACAGCGCTGGTTGCGTGATGACGCCTATGTCCGCATTGAAGCGCAGCAATCCGCATTGGGCGCCCGCAACCGGGCCAGCGCCCACGACGCCCGCATCCAGTCCTACAGCATCCATCTCGATGAAGCGATCAGTGCCGCAGGGCTGACCGCCTGGCTGACCGCGCTGGCATCCCTGCATGGCACGGAATTGCTGCGCGTCAAAGGCCTGCTCAATGTCGACGGCGCACCGGTGGCCGTGCATGCAGTGCAGACCCTCATCCACGAACCGGTCACGCTGCAGCAATGGCCCGATGCTGAACGACGTTCACGGCTGGTGTTCATTACCCGCGGTATGGAACGCAGCGCCATCGAGGCGACGCTGGGCATGCTGGGCTGGCAATCGCAGGTTCCGGCGGAGGGCGTGCCCAAGCCCGATCCGCAGGCCTATGCGCGATTTCTGGCGGCAATGACGCGACCGCGCTGAGCGGCGCAGCAGCCTATCCAGACAGAGATTTCAAAAGCGCTTTATACGTCGCCAGGCCATCTTCGCGAAGTGTGCAGGACGCGAAGGATTTCGATTTCATTTTCCCGCACCCGATAGGGAACGACATAAGGCAGCTTGCCGATGACCAGCTCGCGCGTTCCGATGACCCGTCCGGGCCGCCCCATCGCAACATGGCGCGCGAGCAGGACTTCCGTCTGGTCGATCAGTTCCAGAATCACCCGCGCAGCGGCGACTGGACTGTCCTGCCCGATGTAATCCGCAATGCTGTCGAGGTCGGCTTCAGCGAGCCTTGTCCATCGCAGCCGCAAGCTTTTTCTCCCATTTCTTTTTCAGCTTGGCATGGTCGATGAACTGACCGGCGTTCGCCTGCTGCTCGCCTTCGCGGATGGCGGCAATCTGCCACTCGTTGAGTTCCAGGAACTGTTTGACGGCTTCTGCCGCCAGGGCCGAGCGGCTGCGCTCGGTGGTCTTGGCCAACTGGTCCAGCCGCTTCCGGGTTTCGGTGTCCAGCCGCAATGCCACGGTTTCACTCATCAATGAAGCCCTCCTGTAAACATTGTAAACATTTTGGGCAATCCGGTCCTTCACTGAAAAAATTATCCGGGATGCATGAATCCGAAACCGGCATGAAAATGCTGCGCCTTCCACAAATAAAACAAACAAAACAATGGGTTAAAAAAGACCATTACATGATCCAGCGGCCCCGGATTGACGACCCACGCCTACACCAACCCCGCCTTCAACTACGACGCCAACAGCAACATGACGGCGGGCATGGGCCGCAGCAATAGCTACACCAGCTACAACATGCCCGCCCATTTCACCGGCGTGGGCTACTCGGGCGGCAGTGGCACCACCGACAACTACGTCCACAACGCCGCGCACGAGCGCACCAAGCTCGTCCACAGCACGCTCGGTGCCTTCTTCTTCTACCTGCACCCGGCGGGCAAGGGGCAGTTGCTCTACGAAAAACAGATCGAGGCGAGCCCGAGCACCCGCATCGAGCACAAGTACTACATCAGCGCCGGCGGCGTATCGGTGGCTGTGCACTATGCGCGGGAGAACCCGAACGTCACCGAAACCGCGACGCGCCACCTGCAACTAACCAAAGAAACCAAAAAAAGAACCAAAAGAACCAAAGGTACAATAACCAAAGGTAGCGGAGTCAAATTCTTTCCCCGGCCAATTCATATAATATTAATAAAAACAAATACTTACATATAATATCCCTTGACCGCCCCCGACAACTTCCCGATGATCCGATGATCTGACCCCAGCCATGCCGCGCCGCCCCCCGCAACCACCTGGCCGATCATCCGCAGCACATCGTGCAGCGCGGCCACAACCGCGCGGCCTGCTTTTTTGCGGAAGAGGATTACCGCTTCTACCTGCACTGGCTGAAGTTGGGCGCGGAGAAATACGGCTGTGCCGTGCACGCTTACGTGCTGATGACCAATCATGTGCATCTGCTGCTCACGCCGGATGCGCCGAACGGCATCTCGCAACTGATGCAATCGCAGGGGCGGCGTTATGCCCAGTACGTCAACCGCTTCTACAAACGCAGCGGCAGTGTCCGGGAAGGGCGTTTCAAATCCAGCCTGATCCAGGCGGAGGACTATTTGCTGGCCTGCTGCCGCTATATCGAACTCAACCCTGTGCGCGGGGACATGGTGCGCTGAAAGTCCACGCTACCCACCGGCGAAACCCCCAAACCCGACCCCCAGGCCTACGCGCGTCTCCTCGCAGCGATGACCAAAATGCATTGATTCATCACGGACTTTGGCTTGACAAGCCGGGGGTGATTAATTAGCTTCCAAGCTTCGCTGCAAACGCTTACATTTCTACTGACGTTTTCAGTTTTTCAGGTGCAGCTGATAGCAGGCAGCGCATCGTTTCCCGGAGGAATTTCACGCATGTTCGACTTCAAACCCGCAGAGGCCAAGGGTCCGGTCCGGGTACTTAAAGGCGGTCTGCTGATCGACGGCAACGGCGGAAAACCGGTCAAGGATCCGGTGATCCTGCTCGAAGGTCTGCGCATCAAGCAGGTGGGTGTCAAAGGCAAGGTCAAGATTCCCGCCAAGGCGGAAGTCATCGACTGCGGCACGGCGACGCTGATGCCTGGGCTGATGGACGTCCATCTGCACACGATGATGTTCAACTGCCTGACGTTTCACAATTACCGCGTTGCGCAGTGGGAAATAACCCCCGAGCTGCAGCAGATGTACGGCTTGTTCCATGCACAGCTCTGTTTTGACATGGGCTTCACCACGCTGCGCGATCTCGGCCTCAATTCCAGCCGTGGCCTGCTCACTGCCCACTTGTGCGCGATTCGCGATTCGATCAACGCCGGCGTCATTGAAGGTCCGCGCATGCTGATCGGCGGCTTTACCACCATTACCGGCTCGCACCTCGACCTGATCCAGCCGCGCGCCGCACAGCGTTATGGTTTCCAGACCGCGGACGGCCCGTGGGAACTGAGGAAGCTGGCGCGGATCAACTTATTGGCGGGGTGCGACATCGTCAAGACCTGCGCCACCGGCGGCGGCGGCACCGACAAGGAAGAGCCGGACATCCGTAACATGACGCAGGAAGAAATGGATGCCATCGTCGATGAAGCCCACGCCTTCCATAAAGTCGCCGCGGTGCACTGCTTCACCCCCGCCGGGCAGCGCATGGCGCTCACCGCCGGCGCCGATACCATCGAGCACATGGTGTTTCATGAGGACGAAACCATCGACATGATCGCCGAAGCCGGCACCTGGATGACGCCGACGCTGCTGCATCGCACCGATCACGCCATCGAGATGCGTCGCGATCAGGGCACCTCGCAATTCGTGCTGAACAAGATGAAGGCGCTGCAGCCGTACTGTTTCGAGACCTTCCAGAAAATGCACAAGGCTGGCGTCAACATCGCACTCGGTACCGACATGGGTTTCGATCCCGAGATGGGCACTAACGCGCGTGAAATGGAAATCTACGTCAACCTGGGCATGACGCCGATGGAAGCCATTGTATCGGCGACGCGCAATGCCGCGCGGGCGATCAAGATGGACCGCGATCTAGGCACGATTGAGGCCGGAAAATTTGCCGACATCATCGCCGTCAAGGGCGACCCGCTGAAAAACATTCGCGTATTCCAGGACAAGAAAAACATCCAGATGGTGATGAAGGAAGGCCGCATTTACGCCGACCGCCGTCCCGGCCACGACAAAAACGTGGTCAGCGTGACGCCACGTGACTGGAAGAAAATCGATTACCTGTAAGGGTGATGGGTGATTGGGTGATTCAGTGATGGGTGATTAAACCCGGGAACCGTCACCGTACAATCACTGAATCACTAAATCACCGAGGAGGT
>Ga0163151_10000651_pt1 | contig 60852 bp, 51 predicted proteins | sample OliLakLV19MP5IB2_FD_145596 | JGI IMG/M metagenome (GOLD analysis project Ga0163151, IMG submission 145596) | Freshwater microbial mat bacterial communities from Lake Vanda, McMurdo Dry Valleys, Antarctica - Oligotrophic Lake LV.19.MP5.IB-2 | ecosystem: Environmental > Aquatic > Freshwater >... | reverse complement strand
TCATCGCCGGGATCATGCGGGCCAGCAGGGCATCGCGTTGCCGGGCCGCCATATCCGAGCCGGTGGCGGGCCTATAAAGCGAGCCCAGCAGATCAGTGGTCTTTTGCCACGAACCGTCGGATTGTTTTGACCAACTGGTGATCTCCTTACGGGCTCGGCCCGGCCGGAAGAAAGGCTCGGCCTGCAAGTCCGAAGTCAGTAGGTAGGGTTCGGCGGCAATCGCGTCCGCCGGCGCCATGTCCACCGGAGCCAATCGTGGGCCATTGCCGCCAGACATGGGGGTGTTTCTCAAAATATAGTTGTTGAACCCCCAGCCACCAAAATTGCTGCCGGCGACCCGGCCCGTGACCGTGCGGCCCTTGAGCTTTTCTTGCCAGGCCCAAGTATTCGTGCCGGTCGGCTGGCTGGACCGTCCTGGCAAAGTGATGAAGAGATAGTCGATCAATGAGGAGAACAGCACATGGGTGATGCCAGGTGTAGCGCCCAAATCCTCCGCCAAGACCTGTTCGCCAGTCGAGTGGAAATCATAATAGGAGGTGCCGATACGCATAGGAAAACGGTCACGCCAAGTGAGCGCATTGCGGGCATCCCTCGGGGTTGAAGCAAACAGTTTATGCCAATTACTCGCCCATAGACGAGGGGGATAGACGTTACCGAATGTCTTGTTCCAATCTGTATGCGGCATGCTCGCGGTGGCAACAGGAGCCTGCGCTTCCCCGCTATCGTATGCTTCCTTGGCCACCGCGGCATTGATGAGGAAAAAACGATCGACCGGGGCGCCGTGATCGGAAATCGCAGATGATGTAACCATGTTGCCCAGGCTGTGCGCAGCGATATTCAGTCCAGTGATGCCGGGCTGAGCTCGGACCTCGGCCAATAATTGATTGAGCGCCATCGCCGTGCCGAAGGCGTTGACGACATTACTGTGATAATCGCTCGTTACGTATTCGTTGGGCAGGTGCCTCTGCGAATGCGATCCATACCAGGTGATACCCCAGAATTGGGCCTTGGAGCCGCTCCACCAGAGGCGTTTGAAGAATTCTGCCTGCCAGCCGCGGGCTTGTTTTTGGTTCACGTTGTAGCCGTGAACGAAAAGGAAGGCCTGATTGTTGTTCAGCGTATCCGGCCAGTTGGTGGTGCTGGTGCGGTTAGGAGTTTCGACCCGCATATTGACCGCATTAACCAGATTGCGGTGGCGGAACATGGCTTCAACGCCAGCGAAGCTTAGGGGCAGATCCAGAAGGGCGAGCAGTTCTGTGCCCCGGCGAACCTCCAGCCGCAGGGGCTTCGTGGTGGGGGTGCGGGCTTCGACGAGGATGACTCCCTGGCCCGGCACGGAGGCTTGCGCGATAAACGTCGGGTCAAGGGGCACGCCTTCGGCCGTAATGGACGTCACGGATTTTCCGCCCAGATCACGGGCGATGGTGGCGTCACTATGATATCGGCCGGCCGTCGACGGAGTGAGACCAGTGGTCAGGAAATTAGCGGCCCCATCGGCCTGGGCGAGACGATAGCTGATCCCGGGCGTGGTAGGCGGCAGAATGCTTATCAGCCGCGAGATATTCAGATGCAGCGGGAAGAAGTCCACCAGATCGCGTACGCCATTCACGGCGGTATCCCGGCCATTCGCACCGCCACCAGGCACGTCGTTGCCGTCGGTCTCGCCGGAATCGTTGTCGTCGTTGACCCAGAAATACCAGGGCAGCTTCTTCTCCGCCAGAAGCCAGTCCGGATCGTCCGACCGGCGGCTTACCGTGATAATGCCATCACGGTTGGCATCCGGGCGGAGTTCGGCCGGCACGAAGATCGCGGGCACGACGCTGCCACCTTCGAAGAGATAGCCCAGACGGAGCGATTCATCCCCGGGAATCATGCCTTGATTGGTGGTATAACCTTTCGGGAGGACAATTCTTCCAGTGGAGAGTGGGACATAAGAGCTTTGGCCACTGGTCGGAGTGCTGACCATGGTTATTGGATCTGTCGTCCAAATCCTGCCGCTACTATCAAACAAATTATTTTTATCGTCGATGAAAGTGATGGAGGTATTGGCCGGCAGGGGATATTCCGTTCCGGCCTTGGAGAGCACAGAGGTGAAGCCCCGTTTGCCCAGCACCCAGCCCTGACGGTTCATGCTCGCAGGCACATAGCCCAACCGGTTGCTTAAACTGCCAGCGAAGGGATACAGGCTGGAAGCGTCCTCAGGTGGTGAATAGTAGCCAAAGGGCTCACCCGAGCCACTGCTCACGCCCAGGAGGATGACCGAAGGAGAAAGTTTCTGCTTATGCCCGATGAAAGTGGCCGCGGCGCCGGGTGCATCCCAACGCGCAAGCTCAGGATAAATCAATGTGCCGTCAGGACCCTGTACCACATGGTAAGTGTCACCCCAGATGCGGTTTTGGTCATCGAGGAATTTGAATTCGACCGACCTCATGGTGCTTGCTACACCCCAAGTGGTAGCCTCAGCAATAGGCACATTTAGAAATAGGGGAGTGGTGCTGTCCGGCATCCACGCGACGACCACCTGCTTGGTGGCGCCGCCCTCGAAGCCGAAGTAAGCGCGCGTGGGCAGCTCAAACACCACCACCACCATCCCATTGCGGTTCGCCGCATGCAATTTGATGCGGGTGCCGGCGGGGCGGACGCAGGACAGTTCGGTTACCACGCCCTGCCGCCAGCGGTAGGCGTAAACGTTACCGGCGTTGTAAGTGATGAGCACGGCCGTGCCATCCTCCGTGATCTGCAGTGGGGCGCCAATATAGGGCAGGGCCACGAAGGCATAATTGGCCGATGAGGCTGCCGGCAAGGCGGCAGCCTCGGCTGCGATCTCGGCCGGGACGCCGCCCGGGTTGTCATGGTCGGCGATAATGACCGCCGCCCGGCTGCCGACCCAACCCAGGGCCAGCCCAAGAATCGTCCACCCCAAACGTCGTGGTGAAATGCGCATAATTCCTCCTATGGATTTAATGGTTCCAGATAACAGCGGGCGATGCCGTCCGCCCCCGCCCGCACTCTCAGCTGGTAGACTTCAAACGGTCCGCCCGGGGTGGCGGAGAGTTTCCGCCGGGTGGAACTCGAATCGAAATTATAGGGTGCGTTGGCCCAGGGTGTGCCGTCCGGCTTGCGGACCATCATGGCAATCTCGCCGTTGGGGCCTTCCGCGGCCCCGTGCAGGGTCTCGGTGACCGGATTGACCCCATTGTAGAAATTAGTGGGATCCGTGCCGGCTTGGAACTCCTGCAGATTGGTCTGGCCGTCACCATCGGAGTCTTCACCGGGGGAAGACGGGTCTTCGCCAAAGTATTTCAGCGCCCATTCATCGGGCAGCCCATTCTGGTCGGTATCCGCCGCAACGGTGGTGACGAATATCTCCTGGCTCATGGGCGAGAGGTTGCCGGCAAAATCGAAGGCCCTTACCTGATAGGTGAATTCCTCGCCATCGGGCAGATTTGTATCGGTGTAGGTGGTTTCCCGTATGGGCTGTTCGGTTTCAATCGGCTGGCCATCGCGATAGACAATATAGCCCGAGACCTTGAGGTCATCGGTGGCTGGCTGCCAGGACAGGATCACCCTGTCGGTCGAAACCTGGCCCTTGGCCAGACCGACGGGGGCCGTGGGCGGCTTGGTGTCGGGGTTGGGGGTGGCTGGATCAAGTCCGAGGGCCAGCTCATCCCCATCGTATAAGCCATCCCCGTCGCTGTCGGCATTGTTCGGTTTCAGACCGAGTTGGAATTCAATGAGATTGGCGATACCATCCCGATCGTTGTCCAGGCTGGCATCGTCGACCAGGGGACTGAGCCCGTGGGCGGATTCCCAGCGATCATCCATGTTGTCGTGATCGGCATCGGGAAAGGCGGGGGGCTCGTCCGGCGAGACGATCAGTTCGAGCCTGGCGTTGCCGTTGATGCTCAGACGATCAACCGCCACGGTGCCGACCAAGCGACTGTTGCCATTCAAGGTCAGGGCGCCGGCGGGGGCTTCGAGGCGGACATAAGCTGCCGCACTGCCGTTCAGGGTGAGGTTGCCGTCGGCGAGGCGCAGAAGAAACCATGCGGGGTGGGCGGCCCCACCCAGCTCGCCATTGCTGGAGAGGTCGCCCTTGACCGTCACCACCACCGGGCCGGCCAGCTTCAGCGAGCTGGTGCCGTTCAGGACCAGCCCTTGGAAATTATAGACCGCCGGGGTGCTGGCGTCCGCAATGCCCAGCAAGAGGCTGCTGCCCGCATTGACAGAAAAGCGACCATAGGTTCCGGCGGGCACGACAAGCTGACCAGCGTTACCATTGAGGGTGAGGTCCTTCAGGGTGGCAAAATCCCCCGGTGACTGGCCCGCATTGCTCAGCGAGACACTGCGGGTGCCCGTGGGCGGGGGCGGACTGGCCACATCAGGCAGGCTCACCTTATCCGTGCGACGGATGACATGGCGCAGCTTGCTGCCGCCCCCGAGGGTTATCGTATGGCTGACCGGGTTCGTGCTACCTGATCCGTCCGTTGTGCCACCAAAAGCAGGATTGCCATTGATCCGGATCGCGGGGGTGCCGGGCACCAGCAGGTCTCCCCGTATGTCGGCGTTGCCGCCAAGGGTTACATTTTCGGCGTGCATCACGTGGATGGAGCCCCCAACCGTCCCATTGAGGGTGGGGGCCTGTCGCACCAGCGCCACCCCTTCGGTTTGAGCCTTCACCACCAGGACCATCGTCAGACCGCACACCAAGAGCATCGTGGTTCGCATGCAGCGAACATATCACCTGCGGCCATTCCGGCTCAGAACTCAAAGCGCTTAATTTCAGGCTACTAAAATCAGGCGGTCCTTTGCGTCCGAAGCGGGCGCAAAAAAGCCGCGCGGTCAGCGCGGCTGGAGGCCAGGGGCCGGGGCCGGATCCTCAGGCGACGGCCAGGCGGGCCAACTCGAGCGCGGCCGCAGACAGCGGCTTGCTGGCGTCGGCGCCGAAGATGTGGAGCAGGGCCCACATCGTGCCGCCGGCGAGCACCAAGCCGATGAAGAACAGGATGGTGCAGAACACCTTGTCCCAGCGCAGGTGCATGAAATAGAAGATGACGGCCATGAACTTGCCGGCGGAGAGCACCAGCAGGGTGGTGACGACAAACCACTTGGCGAGCGGCAGGTAGACCAAGACGACCTCGATGCCCGTCACGACGGACAGGATCATCGCGACCTGGATGTAGAAGTGGAACTTGCTCGGCTCGTGGTGGCCGGCGGCGGCGGGAGCGGTGGCGGGAGCGGACATGGTGTTTGGGTGCTGGGCTCTAGGGTTTGGGCTCTGGGGACCAGACTCAGAGATACTCGAGCAGGTAGACGGCGGTGAAGATGATGATCCAGACGATGTCGACGAAGTGCCAGTAGAGGCCGATAGCCTCGACATCGATGGCGTTCTTCTCGCCGAACTCGACGGCGCCGCGGCTGCGGCCGAACCAGAACAGCGAGAGCAGGCCGGCGGCACCCACGGCCAGCGGGATGGCCGCACGGCGCATCAGGTCGCCGATCGGGAGCCCGTAGATGACCTCGATGAGGCCGGGGACGAACCAGATGAAGGCGACGCCGAAGGTGACGCCGATCGCGAGCAGGTGGGCGAAGTTCTTGAACAACCCGCCGCCGTTCGCCGGTTTGAAGGTGCGGACATACATCATGCCCAGCAGGAGCACACCGATCGCGACGTGGGTGCCGTGGGTGCCGGTGAGGGTGTAGAAGGTCGAGCCGAAGATGCTGTTCGAGAGCGTCATCTTCTTGGCGTGGACGAAGTGCTCGAACTCGTAGACCTGGCCGCCGAGGAAGATACAGCCGAAGAACATCGTGCCGAGCAGCATGGTGCGGGTGCTCTTCAGGTTGCCGCGCTGGATGGCATTCACGGCGAGCGCCATGAGCAGCGAGGACATGAGCAGGATGAACGTCGAGAAGGACGTGAGCTCGATGTTGAAGACCTGGGTGGGGACGGCGTTACCCGGGGGCGGGTTGAGCCGGTAGACCATGTGGGTCGAGATCAGCGCCCCGAAGAACATGCAGTCCGAGGCGAGGAAGGCCCACCAGAGGAGCTTCTTGTTCGGAATGCCCGTCGAGGTGGTGTGGTCGTGATGGTGGTCGATGTGACCGGTGGCCGCGTGGCTGCTCATGGGAGAGTGAAAGTGAGAGTGAGAGTGAGAGTGAAGGTGAGGGGTGTGAGGAATTAAAGGGTGGTTGGGAACACTTTCACCTTCACCCTCACTTTTTACTCATCAGTGGTCGCCGCGGGACTCGGTGACCTTGCCGTCGGGGCCGATGTGGATGTGGTAGCCGGCGGGGCCTTCGAGGGCCCACAGGTAGAGGGCGCCGACCATGATCACGCCGCCGGTCAGGGCGAGGGGCAGGTGGGAGGCGAAGACCTGATTGCCAAACAGCACCAGCGGCTGGTGTAGCTGGGCGAAGTTGTAGGTGGCGATGAAGAGGCCGATGGCGGAGAACAGCGGATACCACGACTGGTCGGGCATGTGGATGCCGCCGTGGGATTCCTCGGCCTTGATGCGCGCGACCTTCTCCTGGGCGATCTCCTCCTGGTGGTGCTTCTCATACCACCAGGCGTCGCGGGCGTGGACGGTCGGGATGGCGGCGAAGTTGTGTTCCGGCGGCGGGGAAGGGATGGACCACTCGAGCGTGCGGGCGTCCCACGGGTCGCTGCCCGCGGGCTGGCCCTTGAAGAGCGACCAGACGAGCACCGCGAAGTAGGTGAAGATACCGACGCCGAGCAAGTAGGCGCCGAGGGTGGCGAAGAGGTTGGCCTCGTTCCAGCCCATGTTGGAGTCGTAGGTCCAGGTGCGGCGGGGCATGCCGTTCAGGCCGAGGAAATGCATCGGGAAGAACGTGCAGTTGAAGCCGACGAAGATCAGCCAGAAGGAGACCTTGCCCCAGAACTCCGACACCATCCGGCCGAAGAACTTCGGGAACCAGAAGTGGATGGCGGCGAGCAGCCCGAAGGTGGAGCCGCCGATGAGCACGTAGTGGAAGTGGGCGATGACGAAGTAGCTGTCCTGCTGCTGGGCGTCGGCCGGGGCCGCGGAGTGCATGATGCCGGAGAACCCGCCGAGCATGAACATCCAGATGAAGCCGAGGGCGAACATCATCGGTACGCGGGTCATGATCTGGCCGCCCCAGAGGGTGCCGATCCAGTTGAAGATCTTGACGCCGGTCGGGACGGCGATGGCCATGGTGGCGAGCGCGAAGGCCGCGGTGGCGACGTTGCCCAGGCCGGTGGTGAACATGTGGTGGCTCCACACGCCGAAGCCGATGAAGCCGATCGCCACGCCCGAAAACACGATGATCGGGTAGCCAAAGAGCGGCTTGCGGGCGAAGGTCGGGAGGATCTCCGAGACATAGCCCATCGGGGGCAGGATGAGGATGTAGACCTCGGGGTGGCCGAACACCCAGAAGAGGTGTTGCCAGAGGATCGGCTGGCCGCCGCCGGAGACTTCAAAGAAGGTCGTGCCGAAGTTGCGGTCCATCATGACCAAGAGCAGCGCGATGGCGATGGCGGGGAGGGCGAGGACGAGCAGGAAGCTGGTGACGAGCGCCATCCAGGTGAACACCGGCAGGCGCATCATGGTCAGGCCCGGGGCCCGCATGTTGATGATGGTGACGATGAAGTTCAGGGAGGCGACGATGGAGGAGAGGCCCAGCACCTGCAGGCCGAGCACCCAGAGGTCGGTGGACAGGTCGGGGGTGAACATCCGGGAAGTCAGCGGGGCGTAGCCGAACCAGCCGACATCGGGTGCGCCGCCGAAACCCTTGAACGATTCACTGACGTGCGAGAGCCAGCCGACGTTGAGCAGGATGGCGCCGACGACCCAGACCCAGAGCGAGAAGGCGTTGAGGCGGGGGAAGGCGACGTCGCGCGCCCCGACCTGCAGCGGGATGAGCAGGTTGAAGAAGGCCGCGTTGAGGGGCATCACCGCGAGGAAGATCATCGTGGTGCCATGCATCGTGAACAGCTCGTTGTAGAGCTGGGCACTGATGAAGCGGTTGTTCGGCAGCATGAGCTGGGTGCGGATCATCAGGGCCTCGAGGCCGCCGACGAGGAAGAAGAAGATGGCGAAACCGCCGTAGAGCATGCCGATCTTCTTGTGGTCGACGGTGGTCAGCCAGCTGACGAGGCCGGTCTTGGCCGTCGGGCGGGCGAAAAGATCAAAGGTCGCTTGCTTGGCCGGCGCGTGCGCGCCGCCGGTGTAAGCGTTTTTAGCTAGAGCTTCAGCCATGGGAGGGAGAGGGAGGGGGGGAAGTGAGAGTGGAGAGTGGAGGAAGTGGAGCGAGAGTTCGGTGGTTTGGTTACACTTTCACTCTCACCTTTCCCTTACTTGAGGCTGTGCAGGTAGGCGACCAAGGCGTCGATCTCGGTGTCGTTGAGCGTGAAGTTCGGTTTCCAGGAACCGTCCGGGCTCTGGACGAGATAGCCGCCGTAATACATCTTGTTGCCGGGCTTGAAGTGCGCGGGGTCGTGGAGCCACTGGGCGAGGCGCTCCGGGGTGTTCTCGAGCACGCCGGCGGCGATGGTCGAGCGGGCGCCGACGCGGGTCAGGTCGGGACCGGTGATGCCGATGCCCTCGTGGCCGCGAACGGCATGGCAGGAAACGCAGGTCTTTTCCTGGAAGAGCTTGCGGCCCGAGGCGATGAGCGCGGCGTTCTCGGTGGCGGGTTCCTGGAGCTTCTGCCAGGCGGCGAAAGGGTTGGCGTCGAACTCGGGCGAGCCGGAGAGGGCGCGACCGTCGTTGATCTTGTAGCTGGCGAACTGGACGCGGGGCAGGTCGGCCACGGCGGCGGACGGGGCCGTGACGGTGCGCGCGGGCTGCTTCTGGTTGGCGAGCCACTGGTCGTAGTCAGCCTGGGCGAGGGCGATGACGCGGAACTTCATGATCGCGTGCGACTCGCCGCAATACTCGGCGCACTGGCCGTAGAAGTAGCCGGGGCGGTCGGCCTTGAACCAGAGGAAGTTGGCGCGGTTCGGCATCATGTCCACCTTGCCGGCCAGCTTCGGGATCCAGAAGCTGTGGATGACATCGATGGTGCGCAGGTGCACGCGGATCGGGCGGCCGGCGGGGACGACGAGCTCGTTGCCCGTGACGAGGGGGGACTCGCCGCCGGCGGGGAGTTTCACCAGCTCGGAGGGATACTCGAACTTGAACCACCACTGGTAGCCGGTGGCGTTGATGTCGATGGCGTTGGCCTTCTCGGCCTCCGGGACGTCATGGGTATACCAGATGTCGCGGACGGTCGGGACGGCGATGAAGACGAGGAGGATGACGGAGGCGGCAATGAGGCCGATTTCAATCAGCGGGTTGCCATGGCCCTGCGGCGGCGGATCGGATTTCTCGGCGGCCGCGTCCTTGGCGCGGAACTTGATCTGGGCATAGGCCAGCACGCCGCCGACCACGACGAAGATGAAGGTCGTCACGTAGACCGTGACCATGAACAGGTCCCACTGGGCCTTGGCGACCGGGCCCTCGGTCATCATGGTGGACTGCGGCCCGCTGAGGCTGAAGACCTGGTTGATCCAGGCGCAGCCCGTCGTGAAGAGCAGGCTGAGGCCGGCAAGAAAAGCGGCGGCAAAGCGGAAAACTTTGTGTGGATCGGAGCGTGTGCGGGTCATGTGTAACATTGGCGGCATCAGCGTGGTGCGCTGCGGCAAGTGTGCAGGGTCAGAGTTTGCAAAAAAGACCCCTTTTCAACTACAAAACCGCATCGAAATCCGCCCCGGATCCCGGGTATTAACCCCGCTGGCCCGGGTATTAGTGCCGCACAAACCTGAGCTCAGGCATTGCGCCCCGCCGCCAGTTGTGCGATAGTCGCGGTCCATGAAAAAACACCTCCTCCTCCCTGTTCTGGCGGGCAGTCTCCTTCTGGCGGGCTGCGGCCAGAAAGACCAAGCCGCTGCGCCGGTCGCTTCAGCTCCTGCCGCCGCGACCTTCGAGCTCACCGCGAACGACACCATGAAGTTCAACCTCACCCGCCTCGAGGTGAAGGCCGGCCAGGAGGTCAAAATCACCCTGACCAACATCGGCAACATGCCGAAGGCCGCCATGGGCCACAATCTGGTGCTCCTGAAGAAGGGGGCCGACGCCAAGGCCTATGTGGACGCCGCCATCACCGCGACGGTCACGGACTACATCCCCGCCGCCTTGTCCGACCAGGTCATCGCCCACACCAAGCTGCTCGGACCCAAGCAGAGCGAGGAGCTGGTCTTCAAGGCCCCGACCGAGCCCGGCGAATATCCGTTTGTCTGCACCTTCCCGGCCCACTACCTGTCGGGCATGAAGGGTGTGCTCGTGGTCAACTGAGCTGCCACGAAATGAATGCGAAAGCCGGACCCGCGGGTCCGGCTTTTTTGTTGGTCGAGGCGCTTGCCCTCAAGCGCCCTGGGCCGTTGGGGGCAACGGCCCCTACCGGTTCAACCATGGGCCGGCCACCACTGGTAGAGGAAGAAATACACCAGCACGCCGGTCACCGAGACGTAAAACCAGATGGGGAAGGTGAATTTCGCCCATTTCTTGTGGGTCTCGAAGTCGCCCTTGATCGCGAACCAGAACGTGCGCGGCACGAGGTAGGCGATGGCGATGGCCAGAACGATGTGGGTCAGCAGCATCGTATAATAGAAGGCCCGGAGAAACGCGCCGTCGCCGCCGAAGGGCGTGTGCACGCCGCGCATCAGGATCTTGTGGGACACGTAACCGACGAGGAACAGCGCCGACACCACCCCGGCGCTCAGCATGGAGACGCGGTGAAGTTCGATCTTGCGCTGCTTGATGAAGATGAACCCGGCCGTGATGAGCACCGTGGCGGTGGCGTTCAGCGCGGCATTGAGCGTGGGGATGTCGGAGACGGTCATGGAGGAAAGTGACGAGTGACAGGTGATGAGTGACAAGAGGAGGAACGAACGACGAGGCTGGTCTCGTCACTTGTCACGCAGCACTCATCATAGTTTGAATATCAACCGGTCGGCCACGAGCACGCTGAGCAGCAGCGGCAGGTAGGCGATCGAGATGAGGAACAGGCGGCGCGCCTCCGTCTCGCGCTTGTCCGGGTTCAGGAAAAGAACGGCGGACCGCAGGATCCACAACCCGAGCGCGACGGCGACGGCGAAGTAATACCACGAACAGTAGCCGAGCAGCGTGGGCAGGCCGCTCGACGCGACCAGCAGGACCGTCCAGATGAAGGCCCGGCGCGACACCCGGCGGCCGCTGGGGTCGCTCACGGAGATCATCTTCATGCCGGCGGCGGCGTAGTCCTTGCGGTAGGTCCAGCACAGCGCGAAGAAGTGGGGCATCTGCCAGGTGTAGAGGATGGCGAAAAGCGTCCAGCCGAGCGGGTCGTTGGAGCGGCCGGCCGCCGCCCAGCCGATCATCGGGGGGAGCGCCCCGCTGATGGCGCCGATCTCGGTGTTCCAGCGCGACCAGCGCTTGGCCGGTGTGTAGATGGCGAGGTAGGCCACGATGGTGGCCAGCGCGAGGAAGGCCGACATGCCGTTGACCTGCCGGAAGAGCACGCCGAGTCCGGCCACGCACATCAGCCAGCCGACCACGAAGGCCGAGCCGGGTTGCACGTGGCCCGTCGGGATGGGGCGGTCGGCCGTCCGCTGCATCTTGGCGTCGAGGTCGCTCTCCATCCATTGATTGAGGGCCGCCACGCCGCCGGCGCACAGCGCCGTGCCGAGCATGAGCCAAGCGGTTCGCGCCCAATCCCAGAACGGGAGGGCGGCCAGATAGCCGACCATCGCCGTGATGACTGACATGAAGCTCAGCCGCGGCTTGGTCAGCTCGAGGTAATGCCGCCAGTTCGTGGGCGTGGCGGGGGCGGTGAGGCCGGTCGGGAGCTGTTCCTCGGTCTGGGTCATGGGTGGGCCCGTTCAATCGAGCCGCGCTGCGTGAAAAAAGCCACTCCGAAGGTGATCGCGAGGGTCAGGGCGCCGAGGATGACGTGGCCGGTGGTCATATAGACGCTCCGGCCGGTCCAGATGATCTGGGCGCCGAGGTAGATCTGCCCGGCGACCAGGGCGACCAGCAGGACGCTGGCGGCGCGCAGGGGCGGGATCAGGGACTTTTCGCGCCAGAGGAAATGGGAGTAGACCAGGATCATCACGCCGATCACGGCCGCCATGACCCGGTGGGCGAAGTGGAGGACCACCTTGTAGTCCCAGTGTGCCGGGAGGAGTCCGCCCTCGGGGGTGGAGAAGGGGAAGGTGGGGATGGCGAGGCCGGCGTAGTTGTGCCGCATCGTCACTGCCACGCCGAGCTGCACGATCACCAGCGCCACGCACCACCAGCCGAGGCGGCGGACGCGTTCGCTGGGGGTGCCGAGGGCGTCTTCCACCCAGGCCCGGGACAGGCCGGCGACGATGGCGAAAAGCACGCAGACGTAAACCTGGGCCAGCATGCCGTGCGGCAGGCGCAGCATCTGGCCGAGGGTCATGGCGAAGCCCGGCACGTTGAGGGAGTCGAGCAGCACGCGTTTGCCGCCGATGAGGCCCTGCACGATGACGATGCCGAGCGCCCACCAGCCGAGCCGGCGCAGCCAGCGGCGTTCCTCCTTCAGGTGCAGCCACATGGCGAGTATGATCGTGATGAAGCCCATCAGCGCGCCGGACAGGCGGTGGGAGTGCTCGGCGAACTTGTCGATCTCGGTCAGCCAGCCGGGCGGGTTGACGGAGCCGTTGGACATCGGCCAGTCCGGGAAGGCCATGCCCGCGCCGATGCTGGTCGTGAAGGCGCCGAGCGCCACGAGCACGAAAACCCAGCCGCTGCCGATGGCGGCGAACGCGGCTAGAGCGGGCTTGAAGGTGGGGGTGCGGTTCATCAGGAGGCGTTTTGGGCGGGAATCGGCAGGTGATACCTCGGGCTGAGGTAGCGCAAACCTTTTGACAATTTCTCCGAGTGGCAAATGTGTGTGTCTCATGAAGCCCAGTTATTCGCTGCCCGTGCGGCTCGCCGCATGTTTGCTAATGACAGCCGCCGCGGCTTGCGCCCCCGGCTGCAGTAAGCAGGAGGGGGGGGCAAAGGCCGGGGCGACCGCGCCGGCGGCCTCCGCCGAGAAACGTTTCCCGATCACGGGCGAGATTGTGCAGGTCGATGCCGAGCGCGCGACGCTGCTGGTCCTGCACAGCGAGATCAAGGGCTACATGCCGTCGATGACCATGGAGTTCAAGGTGTCGAAGGGCGACCTCGCCAACGCGAAGGCGGGCCAGCACATCCGCGCCGAGTTGGTGGACCGGCCCGACGCCTTCTACCTGGAGAAAATCTGGCCCGCCGACGCCGCCACGCAGCGCGCGCTCGACGCCGCGGCCCTGGCGCTGGCGCAGGACACGACGATGCGTGGCAAGGAGGCCTACCGCGAGATCGGCGAGAACCTGCCCGAGTTCACCCTGCTCGACCAGGAGGGCCGCGCGGTCGCCGGCAGCCGCTTCCGCGGGAAGCAGATTGTGCTCAACTTCATCTTCACGCGCTGCCCGATCGCCACGATGTGCCCGGCGGCCACCGCGCGGATGGCGCAGTTGCAGGCCGCCGCGAAGGCGGCGGGCGCGAAGGATTTTGAACTCATCTCCATCTCGCTCGACCCGGAATACGACACCCCGGGCATCCTGAAGGAATACGCCCAGGTCCGCGGCCTCGACACCTCGAACTGGTCGTTCCTGACCGGGCCCGATGCCGCCGTGCGCCACCTGCTCGCGCAACTCGGCGTCATCCGCGAGTTCGAGGGCGCCACGATCAAGCACACCCTCGCCACCGTCCTCATCAACGAGGAGGGCCGGATCAGCTACCGCGTCGACGGCAGCGTGTGGCTGGTGGACGATTTTGCCCGGCGGTTGAAGAAGGGATGAGCGAATCTGAACAAGGCAGGGCGGTGACCCCGTCACCGACGCGGCGCGGAACGGAGTCCGCGCCCTACCCGTGGCGTTCCATCATCCTCATCACCGCCGTAGCCTTGGTGCTGTATGTCGGTGTGCGCCTGCTGCCGACGGGCAGCAACCTCAACCACATGGATTTCCGGATGGAGGGGAAGGGGGCGCTGGAATTCTGCGATCCCGCCAACCCGCAATTCATCCCGGTCGTGGCCGTGCGCTCGCCGGTGGTGGTCACCCTGCAGGCCGACCGCGAGCCGGCGCGCGACCAGGAAATCAAGTTTACGCTCCGGCTGGCCACGGCCAGCGGCAAGCCGGTGGCGCCCGAGGACCTGATCGTCGCGCACACGCGCAAGCTGCACCTGCTCATCGTCGATCCCACGCTCAACGACTACCAGCACGTGCATCCCGAGCCCGGCCGGCGGGCGGGCGAGTGGGTGTTCACGTTGACGCCGCAGCGCGCCGGCACCTACCGCGTGTTTGCCGACTTCACCCCGGCGGCGACGCAGCGCGGACTTTACGCCTCGGCTGATTTCACCGTGCCCGGCCCCGTGGCCACCGTGGTCCGCGAGCCCAACACGACCGCGCAGGCGGCGCGTTTCAACTTTGAGCTCGTCACGCCGCGCCTGTTCCTGGCGGGCAAGGTGGCCGACCTGAAGTTCCGGATCGAGAGCCAGGGCCGGGACAAGGTGCCCGTGCCGCTGCAGCCGGTGATGGGCGCGTTCGCGCACCTCGTGGCGTTTGACGAGGCCCGCAGCGGTTTTGCCCATCTGCACCCGAACGAGATGGATCTGAGCCAGCCGCCCGACGCGCTGCGGCCCGAGCTGACCTTCAAGGTCACGATCCCGTCGCCCGGCCGCTACGTCATCTGGGCGCAGGTGAACCTGGGGGGCAGCGAGAGCTTCGTGCCGTTCTGGGTGGATGTGGCGCCGTGAACGGTGCCTCATTCTCGTAATCGTTCTCTTTCTCCTTCCGGACAGGGCGTGAGAACGAGAAAGAGTATGAGAACGATTTGACGAATCGCTCCGCCTCACACCGGTTCGCCGGAGAGCTCGAAGGCCTCGCCGCCCTCGGTGGTGAGGAAGCGGCCGAGCTCGGCGCCAGGAAAGCTGCCGAAGGTGCCGGGGTGGCAGCGGAGCAGGCCCTCGCGCGCCAGCCGCACGACGCTGCGCTGGTTGCGGATCGGGTCGTTGCAGAAGTAATGGTCGCGCGCCTTGTTGGGCCACACGAGGCTGCCGCGCAGCACGTCGCCGATGAGGGCCTCGCCGCTGGCGAGCACGACGGAAACGGAGCCGGCGGTGTGGCCCGGCGTGGGCAGCACCCGGCCGCGCAGGCCGTAGGGCTCCAGCGCGATACCCTCCTGGAAGACGAGGTCGGGCTCGAAGGCCTCGAACTGCTCGTCCACGAACGGCCGGAGGAGGCGGCCGAGGTTGTCCTGCACCGCGATCACGCCGTTGCGGCCGGTGCGCGCGAGGGCGGCGTCACCGGCGTGGATCGCGACCTGCGCGCCGCTGCGGCGCTTCAGCTCCGCGGCGCAGCCGGCGTGGTCGCTATGGCCGTGGGTGAGCAGGATCAGCGCGAGATCCTTGGGCGCGACCTTGTGCCGCTTGAGCGCGGCGAGGATGGGGCGGAGGTCGCCGGGTGCGCCGGTGTCCACCAGCACGGGCTTATCCCCGAGCAGCAGGTAGCAGTTGGAGATCGCGCCTTTGATGCGGACGAGCAGGGCCATGCGCGGCGGGCGGCGGGCCGCCTCAGAACTTCAGGTGCTTGACCGTCACACCCTTGTTGATGAGCTGCTTCAGGGAATCGATGCCGATGCGCAGGTGCATCGAGACGTGCTTGTCGTCCACGGTCTTGTCGCTCTCGGCGGTCTTGACGCCCTCGGGGGTCATGGGTTCGTCGGAGACGAGGAGGAGCGTGCCGGTGGGGATCTCGTTGGCGAAGCCGGTGGTGAAGATGGTGGCGGTCTCCATGTCGACGGCCATGGCGCGGATCTTCCCCAGATATTTCTTGAAGTCAGTGTCGTGCTCCCAGACGCGGCGGTTGGTGGTGTAGACGGTGCCGGTCCAGTAGTCCTTCTTGTGCTCGCGGATGGTGGTGGAGATGGCCTTCTGGAGGGCGAAGGACGGCAGGGCGGGGACCTCGGGCGGAAAATAGTCGTTGCTCGTGCCCTCGCCGCGGATGGCGGCGATGGGGAGGATGAGGCTGCCGATCTTGGCGCGGTGCTTGAGGCCGCCGCATTTGCCGAGGAAGAGGACGGCCTCGGGTTTGATGGCGCTGAGCAGGTCCATGGCGGTCGCGGCCGTGGCGCTGCCCATGCCGAAGTTGATGATGGTGATGCCGTGCGCGGTGGCGCTCGTCATGGGCTTGTTCCGGCCGTGGACCGGCACCCGGTTCCAGTGGGCGAACAGTTCGACGTAGCGGTCGAAGTTGGTGAGCAGGATGTAGCGGCCGAAGCCCTTGAGGGGCACGCCGGTGTAGCGCGGCAGCCAGTTTTCGACGATTTTCTTCTTGGTTTCCATGTCAGGTTGCTTTGCCCCAATAGCTTAGCCCCGGCGCGACTTTCCGCGAGGGAAATCTCGCGGCGCGCGTTCAGGGCGTGTGGCGGCGGGGCGGGACGTAACCCAGCTCGGTGGCCTTGATCGTGTGCGTGAAGCGGGTGGCGCCCTGCTTGTCGGTGCAGGTGAGGGTGAGCGCGCGCTCGGCGCCCTGGCCGGTGACGGCCACGGTCACGAAGTTCTGGTCGCCGACCAACGTGCCCGGGATGACGTAAGGGTCCTTGGCCCGGTCGCTTTGCTCGACCGCCCATGAGCTGCTGGTAAGCGGGGAGGAGGTGATCTCGTAGATCCACGGGCCGTTGGCGGAGAGCTGGCGGCGGTAGAGGGCGGAGTGGTGGACATCACCGGTGAGGAAAACGACACCGGTGATCTGGTTCTCGCGGATGAAATCCATCAGCTCCTCGCGCTCGCGGCGGTAGAGTTCGTGCGGCTCGCCGCGTGGTTCGGTCTGCAGCATCTGGTTGCCGGTGGCGATGAACTTGAAGGTGAAGTGCCGCAGCGCCTTGGCCTGCAGGAGGGATTGTTTCAGCCACTCGAGCTGGCGGCGGCCCCACTGGGATTTTTCCGGGTGCTGGTCCTGGTCAAGGTCTGCGGCGTCGCGGTGATAGTGGTTGTCCATCAGGAAGAACGCGGCGTCGCCCCAGTAGAACTTGGAGTAGACGCCGGGGTTCTCCGGCTCGCCGTAGTTGTGGTTGCCCCAGTAGGCCTGGAAGATCTTCAGCGCCTCGGCCTTGTATTCGTAGGACCAGTTGGAGTCGTTGGGGCCGAAGTCATGGTCGTCCCACACGGCGTAGTGGTGCATCGCGCCGAGGAGCTTCTGCATCTCGGGGATGGCGCGGTCGTGCGACGGGCGATACCAGAGGCCGCTAACCGAGTCGAAGTCGGCCTCGCGCCAATACCAGTTGTCGCCGAGCCAGACCATGAAGTCGGCGCCGCTGTCGCCCATGAGCTTGAACGTCTCGACCGTGCGGCCGTAAGGTTCGCCCGGGCGGTCGTAGATCGGCTCGTTGATATAGGCGCAGGAGCCGGTGATGAACTTGAAGTCCGGCGGCGGCGTGCGCCATTCCCAGAGCGCCTGGGTGCGGAACTTCGCCGGGGCGGCTGTCTTTTGTGGCACGCCGTCGATGCTGAGGGTGTAGTCGTAGGTGGCGCCCATCTCCAGCAGGCCGGGCCGGAACTGCGCGATCTGGCCGCCGGCGGGCGTCGGCGTGAGGGCGGTGCGCTCGAGGGTTTGTTTCGTCTCGGGCCGGCCGGCCAGCCAGTAGTCGAGCGTGACCTTCTGCGCGCCCTTCGTCTCGACCCAGAGGAACACCTCGCGGTGGGCCTGATAGCCGAGCATGGGCCCGGAGACGAGGGTGCCGGCGGCGAGGCTGGAGGACAGCAGAGAGAGAACCGAGAACAACAGGCCGAGGACGGGGCGGAACTTCATCCTGCCAACCAAACAAACTTCCGTCGCGGCGCAACGCCGCAAGCAGCAACGATTCCGTTACACGTTCGCCAGGGTGGGCGAGACGTTCAGGTGCTCCGCGCCAGTGTATTTCGAGGACTGCTCGTCGGCGTGGTAGCTCGAGCGCACGAGCGGGCCGGACTCCACGACGCCGAAGCCGATGCTGAGGCAGAACTCCTTCCAATGCTTGAACTCATCCGGCGTCACCCAGCGGTCGATCTTCCAGTGCTGGGGCGAGGGCTGCAGGTATTGACCGAGCGTGAGGATGTCCACCTTCTCGGCGGCGATGTCGCGCAGACATTGCTCCACCTCGGCGGGCGTCTCACCCAGGCCGAGCATGATGCCGGTCTTGGTCGTGAAGCCGCGCTGCTTCGCGTGCCGGAGCACGCTGAGGCTGCGGTCGTAGCGGGCCTGGACGCGGACGGGCTTCTGCAGGCGCTCGATGGTCTCGACGTTGTGGTTGAAGATGTCGGGCTGGGCGTCGAGCACGGTGTCGAGGTCGGGCAGGCGGCCCTTCCAGTCGGGCGTGAGCACCTCGATCGCGCACTGGGGGTTGCGGTATTTGGTGGCGCGGATGGTCGCGGCCCAGACGCTGGCACCGCCGTCCTTCAGGTCGTCGCGGGCGACGGAGGTGATGACGCAGTGCTTGAGGCCCATCTTGGCGACGGCGTCGGCCACGCGGGCGGGCTCACCCAGGTCGAACTCGGTGGGCCGGCCGGTCTGGATCGCGCAGAAATTGCAGGAGCGCGTGCAGATGTTGCCCAGGATCATGACGGTCGCCGTGCCGCGGGACCAGCACTCGCCGATGTTCGGGCACTGGGCGCTCTGGCAAACCGTGTGGAGCTGGTTGTCCTCCACCAGCCGGCGTGTGGCCTGGTAGGCCGGGCCGGAGGGCAGCTTGGCGCGAAGCCAGTCGGGTTTGCGGTTGGTGGGCGTCATGGACAGGGACAGAAAGTGGGAAAACTAACCACTAATGCACACTAATTTCGCACTAATCAGGAGTAAGTGCGGCCAGTGATTTTCGCTATTAGTGATTAATTAGTGGGGATTAGTGGTTTCCAAAAATCTGGTCAGCAGCTGCCAGAACTCCGTGGCGAGCACGCGTTTCACCTCGGCCGGGTCCAGTTCGCGGCCGAGTTCGGCGGCCATCGAGGTGACGGTGCCGTCGGTGATCCCGCAGGGTACGATGCCGGAGAAGGGGGCGAGGTCGGCGTTCACGTTGAGTGCGAAGCCGTGGTAGGTCGTCCACTTCTTCACGGCGACGCCGATGGCGGCGATCTTGCGCGGGCCGAGCCAGATACCGGTCAGGCCCTCGCGCCGGGCCGCAGCGAGGCCGAAGGTGCCGACGGTGTTGATGAGCACCTGCTCGAGCAGGCGCAGGTAGGCGTGAAGGTCCTTGTGCGCGGCGAGATTCACGATCGGGTAACCGACGATCTGACCGGGACCATGGTAGGTGATGTCGCCGCCGCGGTTGGACTTGAAGACCGCGATGCCGCGTTTCGCCAGTTCGGTCTCGTCCCAGATCAGGTGTTGCTCGGCCCCCTTGCGCACGCCGAGGGTGTAGACCGGATCGTGTTCCGTGAAGACGAGGGTGTCGCCAACCTCGCCGGCATTGCGCCGGGCGACGAGTTCCTCCTGCCGTTGCCACGCATCCGCATACCCCGTCCGGCCCCAGTCGAGGGTCGGGGCGGTTTGGGTGGCGGCAGCGGTGGTCGACATGCCGGCAGTGTGGCCAGCGCGGGCCGCGGCGCAAGTGCGGCAAATTTTCAGCGACTTTCATTTTGCGCGATACCCGCTTGTGGCCCGGACTCGCGTCATGCCCGCTCCGCTGCCCCTTGGTGAGGTTTTCCCGGCCGGCGATCTGCGCCGGCGCGCGACGCTGAATTTCGCGCGGCTGCACGATGCGCCGTTCCGGTTCGAGGCCATGGTCCGGGCCAACACGGCCGCCGAGGCGCCGGGTGACTGGATCGGGCGGGCCATGCTCGCGTTGTCGGTGCTTGGTCAGGTGCTCCAGACCGAGCCCTATTACCTGGAGGAGATAATGGCGAAGCTGCCGTCGGCGCTGAATGCCCGCGGTTACATCGGCCCCATCCACGCGGCCGGCACGGCGGACGAGAACCAGGTCGGCGGCCACAACGGCCTGCTGCGCGGCCTGTGCGAATATTATCTGTGGAAACGCGACCCGCGCGCGCTGGCGGTCATCCGGTCGGTCGTGGCCAACCTGATGCTGCCGACGCGCGACCTCTACGCCGCCTATCCCGAGGAGAAGCTCGCGAAACTCGCCGACGGCCGTCCCATCGGGCTGACAGTAAAAAACGAGGGGGTGTGGATCGGGCTGTCGACGGACATTGGCACGGTGTTCTTCACCTTGGATGCGTTGACGCAGGTCTACCCGATCGAGCCATCGCCGGCGCTGCGCGCACTGATCGAGACGATGATTGCGCGCTACACCCAGCTCGATGTGCGGAAGATCGGCGCGCAGACGCACTCGACCCTCAGCACGCTGCGCGGGATTTTCCGCTGGTGGGAGGAGGTCGATCCGCGGCCGGAGCTGCTCGCGCTGGTGCGGGAGCGCTACCGGCTCTATCGCGAGCACGCTGAGACGGAGCACTACGCCAATTACAACTGGTTCGGCCGGCCCGAGTGGACGGAGGCCTGCGGGGTGGTGGACTCGTTTCTGCTCGCGGTGCAGCTCTGGCGGGCAACCGGCGACGCGGATTATCTGCAGGTGGCGCACCGGATTTATTTCAACGCGCTCTGCTACGCCCAGCGGCCGAACGGGGGGTTCGGTTGCGACCTGTGCGTGGGGGCCGACGGCCGCGTGCACCTGGCGCCCCATCCGAAGATCTTCGAGGCGCCGTGGTGCTGTTCGATGCGCGGCGCGGAGGGCCTGGCCCGGGCGGCGCAGTTCAATCTCATGACCGATGCCGGAGCCGGCGCGGTGTGGGCGCCGTTTTATTTTGAGGGCGATCACACCCTGCGGTTTCCCGACGGGGAGATCGCCCTGCGTTGTACCAGCGAATACCCGCACGCCGGTCGGGTGCGGTGGACGGTCCGGCGCAGCACGGCCGGCACGGCGAAGAAATGGCATTTCCTCGTGCCGCCGGGCGTCGCGCCGCGCGCCGTCACGCTGTCCCAGGCCGGCCGGGCCGTGGAGCTGCAAGAGGCAGCGGAGTTCATGACCGCCGGGCTGACGCTGGCGGCGGGTGACGTGCTGGCGCTGGATTTTCCCCTGGGCCTCACGGTCGAGCAGCCGGCGACGGCGGCGTTGCCGGCGGGTTATCATCGTTTCTGTCACGGCCCGCTGGTGTTGGGGGCCGAAGGAGCGGATGTTGTCAGCCTGCAGGCGGACGACGACTTTCTAGCGCTGGGCCGCGGCCGCTACCAGTGCCGGCGCACGGGCACGCTCCTGGCTCCGGTGGACGACCTGACCTACCGCAGCGAGGCGGAAGCGCGGGCGCACCGCGCTCAGCTGGTTTTCAGGGACGGGCCGGGCTGATCGGTGACAGTGCCAATCTTGCCGACGAGGAGCGTCACCCCGAGGAAGGCGGTGAGATGCATGAACGCGGCGACCGCGAAGACCGGCGTGAAGGAGAGATGCTGCACCGTCCAGCCGACGGCGGTTTGCGAGAGGATGCCCATGACGCCGCCCATGGCGCCGGCGAGGCCGGTCACCGAGCCGATCGCGCGGGAGGGGAGGAGTTCCGCCGGCAACGTCATGTTGGCCCAGGCCGCGTGGAAGAACATGGCCACGCTGATGCAACCGAGCGCCACGGCCGGCACCGTCGCTTGGGCGATGGTGAAGCACAGCAACGGCATCGCGAGCGAGGCCACCAGCATCGTGGTCTTGCGCGCGCGGTTGACCGTCCACCCGCGCCGCACGAGGCGGTTCGGCACGAGGCCGCCGGCGACGTTGCCCAGCGCGAGCGCGACGAAGGGGATCCAGCTGAACTTGCCGATGTCGGCCAGGTCGAAGCCCTGTTCCTGCTGCAGGTATTTCGGCGTCCAGAAGATGAAAAAATAGGTGACCGGATCGGTGAGCATGCGCGCGAACACGCAGGCCCAGGTCGCGCGCAGCCGCAGGAGCTGCGCCCAAGGCATCATCGGCTCCGGCGCCTGGTCGGGCGGCTGGCCGTCGAGGATGAGCGTCCGCTCCTCGGCGGAGAGGCGCGGATGATCCTTGGGCAGGTGATAAAAGCGGCGCCAGAGCACCACCCAGACCAGGCCGAGTCCGCCGGTGATGATGAACGCCCAGCGCCAGCCCAGCGTGAGGGCGATCAGCGAGACCAGCGGGGCCGCCAACCCGGCGCCGACCGCGGTGCCGGCGTTGAAGAGCCCGACCGCCAGTGCACGCTCGCGCATCGGGAACCATTCTGTGACGGCCTTGACGCCTGCCGGGAAATTCGCCGGCTCGGTGGCGCCGAGCAGGAAGCGGCACCCGGCGAACTGGAACGGCGTGCGGGCGAAGAAATGCAGCATCGTCGACAGTGACCAGCCGGTGACGAAGATCGAAAACGACCGTTTGGAGCCAAGCCAGTCCACCAGCCGCCCGCTCACCAGATACATCACGGTGTAGCTCGCGAGAAAAGCCGACGTGATGTAGGAATACTCGATCGTCGTGAAGCCGAGCTCATCCTGGATCGTCTGGGCCAGCACCGACAGCGCCTGGCGGTCGAGGTAGTTGAGCTCCGAGGCCGTTGCGAGCAGCGCGACGATATACCAGCGCAGGCCGCGGATTTTTCCAGGAGGAGGCTTGATCATGAGGCGGGAGATGCGCCCGGGACGGGCGCGCCGACGGGGCCCGAAGGCCGGTGGGTTGGCAACGTCAAAGCTCGCGCGGCAGGTTTAATTTGACGCGTCCCGGCATTCCTGTGGTTGTGGCCGCCACCGGAGATTTTGGCCGGTGAATATTCACTCCCATGCCGCTGCTCGTCGACCGACTGTCCGTTCATCTCCATGCCGACCGCACGCGCATGGGCCGGGTGGCGGCCGGCGCGGCCCACGCGCACATCCAGGCCGCCGTCGCGGCCCGCGGCCGGGCCCGCGTGATCCTGTCGAGCGCGCCGTCGCAGAATGATTTTTATGCCGCGCTGGCCGACCTGGCCGCGGCCGAGCCGGCGGTGTGGCGGGCCGTGGTCGCCTACCACATGGACGAATACGTGGGTCTGGCGCCGGATCATCCGCAGAGTTTCAGCCGCTACCTGCAGGAGCACTTTTTCCACCGGATCACGGTGGCCGAGTTTCACCCGATCCGGGGCGATGCGCCCGACGCGGCGGCCGAGGCGGTGCGTTACGCGGGGCTGCTCACGGCCGCGCCCATCGACCTGATCGGCCTGGGTATCGGCGAGAACGGCCACATCGCCTTCAACGACCCGCCGGTTGCGGACTTTGCTGACCCGGTCGCGGTCAAGGTCGTCGAGATGGACCGCGGGTGCCGGCAGCAGCAGGTCAACGACGGTTGCTTCCCGCACATCGACGCAGTGCCGCGGCACGCCATCTCGATCACGCTGCCGGTGTTCGCGCGCGCGGGCATGCTGTCGTGCCACGTGCCGACCGTCCGCAAGGCCGCGGCGGTGCGCGCGACGCTCACGGGCCCGGTCGGGCGGCGGTGCCCCGCGACCCTCCTGCGCCAGCATCCCCACGCGGCTTTGCACCTCGATCCCGCGGCGGCGTCGACCCTCCCCCCGGAAATGATCGCGGCTGCCACCGACGCGGCGGACAGGAAATTGTGAACCATGGCGCCGTTTTTCGATCTGCAGGTCAACGGGTTTGCCGGCGTTGATTTTCAAGACCCGGCGCTGAGCCAGGCCGCACTGCGGCGGGCGGTCGATGCGCTGCAGCGGCATCAGACGGGCGGCATCCTGCTGACGCTGATCACCGACCGGGTCGAGGCCCTGGCCGCCAAGCTGGCGCAGATTGAGCGTTACCGCGCGGCGGACCCGGTGATTGCCACGATGGTCGCCGGTTATCACCTTGAGGGCCCGCACTTGAGCGCGACGCCGGGTTATCACGGCGCGCATCCGCGCGAACTCATGGTGGCGCCGGACCGCGCCGCCTTCGACCGCCTGCAGGCGGCGGCAGGCGGACACATCCGCCTCATCACCCTCGCTCCGGAATGGCCGGGATCTCCGGAATATATCGCGCACGTCGTCGCGGCCGGGACGCGGGTGGCGATCGGCCACTCGGCGGCGACGGACGCCGAGATTGACGCCGGAATCGCCGCCGGGCTCACCCTGTGCACGCACCTCGGCAACGGCGTGCCGCTCGAGTTGCCGCGCCATGACAACATCATCCAGCGCCTGCTGGCCCGCGACGAACTGACTGCGGTATTCATTGCCGACGGCCTGCACGTGCCGCCGGCGGTCCTGCGCAACTTTGTCCGGGCGAAACCCCCGGGCAAGGTGCTCTTCACCACCGACGGCATGGCCGCGGCCGGCGCCGGTCCGGGTCGCTATCGCATCGGCCGGCTCGAGATCGAGGTCGGGGCGGATGGAGTCGTGCGCGAGCCCGGGCAGCGCAATTTCGCGGGATCATCGCTGACGATGGACCGGGCGGCGGGGAATGCGGCCGCTTGGCTCGGCTGGCCGGCGGCCGAGGTCGCCGCCGCGACCGGCGCCCGGGTGCGGACGGCGCTCGGGCTGCCTTGAGTCAAACTCATGCAGTTGGCCACGACTTACGGTCTTATTCTCGCAAACTGTCAGGTGCGGCGGTAGGCCAGCCCGCTGGCGGGCGCCCCAAGAGCGCGAGCCAGCTCGCTGGCCCACAGCCAACGACATGACTCCGGCTGAGCGGCTGATACTTTCCATTTGCCCCCGGTGGGCCCGTAACCAAGCCTGCGCCATTCCATGAGCGACCTCCCTTCGGACATTTCCCACGACCAGTATGCCGTGCGGCTCAAGAAGCTGCAGGACATGCGCGCGGCCGGCTCCGATCCCTTCCGGGCCAACGTGACGCAGACGCACTTCTCGGGTGAGGCGCTGAAAGCCTACGTGGACGGCGCGGACCTCACCGTGCCGGTCAAGGTTGCCGGCCGCCTCGTCGTCATTCGCGACATGGGCAAGAGCCAGTTCGTCAAGATTCTCGACCAGCAGGGCCAGATCCAGCTCTACGTGAAGAAGGACCTCTTGGGCGATGACGCCTATGCAGCGTTCAAGAAGCTCGACCTCGGTGACATCATCGGGGCCGAGGGTTCACTTTTTAAGTCGAAGAGCGGTGAGATCACCGTCCGCGTCGACCAATACACGCTCGTTGCCAAGGCGCTGCGCCCGCTGCCGGAGAAGTGGCACGGCCTGTCCGACATGGAGCAGGTCTACCGCCAGCGTTACCTCGACCTCATCGTCAACGAGGAGTCCCGTAAGCGCCTCATGACGCGCAGCCGCATCGTTGCGAGCATCCGCGCGACGCTCGCGACCCGACAGTTTCTCGAGGTGGAAACGCCGGTCCTCGAGGGCGTGGCCGGCGGCGCCGCGGCGCGGCCGTTCGTCACGCACCATAACGCGCTAGGCGTGGATTTCTACCTGCGCATCGCGCTCGAGCTGCGCCTCAAGCGCCTGCTGGTCGGCGGTTACGACCGCGTGTACGAGATCGGCCGCATCTTCCGCAACGAGGGCGTGTCCCGGAAGCACAACCCCGAGTTCACCATGCTCGAGGTCTACCAGGCCTACTCGGATTTCCGCGGCATGATGGAGCTGCTCAAGGCTATCTTCACCGACCTGTGCCGCGACGTCATCGGCGCGACCGAGATCAAGCACGCCGCCAGCGGCCAGCTGATCAACTTCGCCGGCGACTGGCGCGAGGCGCGTTACTTTGACCTGATCGACGAGGCGGTGGGCTTCAAGCTGAGCGCCCTGCGTTCCACCCCCGACTACAAGGCGAAGGCGACCGAGGCTGCGCAGAAGCTCGGCCTGGAGATCCACCCGGGCTGGGAGACGCACGAAATCGTCAACGAGATCTTCGGCAAGAAGATCGAGCCGACCCTCATCCAGCCGACCTTCGTCACGCACCTGCCCAAGGAACTCTGCCCGCTGGCCAAGCTCAACGCCGAGGACCCGGGCCTGATCGACGTCTTCGAGTGCATTATCGGCGGCATGGAGGTGGCCCCGGCCTATTCCGAGCAGAACGACCCGTTCGTGCAGCGCGAGATGTTCGAGAAACAGGTGGGCGAGGACCAGCAGAAGATGGACACCGACTTCCTGCTCGCCCTGGAGCACGGCATGCCGCCCGCCGGGGGCATGGGCGTCGGCATCGACCGTCTCTGCATCCTGCTGACCGGCGCGGAGAGCATCCGCGACGTGATCCTGTTCCCGTCCTTGCGTCCTGCGGACGCAAAAGGCTGAAAGGAGAAAATCTGAAGGCCTGAACATAGCCGGTGTCCGTTCCCAGCCTTTCAGTCCTTCAATCATTCAGCTTTTCTCCCCCATGCCCTGGCCCGTCTACCTCGCCTTCAAGCAACTCTTCCCGTCGGGGCGGCGGGTGCCGTTCTTCACGCTGATCTCCGTGCTCGGCGTCGGCCTGGGGGTGGCGCTGATGCTGGTCACCATGAGCATCATGGGCGGCTTCGGCCATCAGATCAAAAAGATGATCATCGACACCCAAGGTGAGGTGCAGGTGAAGGCGCGCGTCTTGCTCGACCAGCCCACGGCGGCCCGCGTCGAGCAGGTGCTGGCGGCATCGCCTGCCGTGGCGGCCTATGCGCCTTATGCTTCGGGCATGATCATGATCGAGTATCAGGGTCGGCCGGGTTTCCCCGCCATCCAGGGTTTCAATTACGAGCAGATGAAAAAGGTCGTGCCACTCGACCGCTACCTCACCTCCGGCTCGCTCGACAATCTCGACGACGACTCCGTCATTCTCAGCTCGCTGCTCGCCAGCTCGCTCGGCGTGCGGGTGGGGGATGTCGTCAGCATCTACTCGCCGCTGGCATTGGAGCGGGCCCGGCAGAACGAGCTGCTGCTGCCGCGCGACGTGCTCGTCGCCGGCATCTTCCATGTCGGCCACCAGCAGCTCGACAGCTCCACGGTGCTGTGCTCGCTGCGGCTGATGCAGGACCTCTACGGCCTCGAGCAGCGCGTGCACGGCTACAACGTCCGCCTCAAGCCCGGCGTCGACGAATATGAGGCCGCGACCCTGCTCAACGGCCGGCTGCCCCCGGATACGCGGGCCTTGACCTGGTTCGAGGCCAACGCCGACTTCCAGGCCGTGCTCAGCTTCGAGCGAAACATGATCTTCTTCCTGCTCACCTTCATCGTGATCGTGGCGGCGTTCTCCATCACCAGCTCGCTGCTTGTGACCGTCGTGCGCAAGACCCGGGAGATCGGCCTGCTCGGCGCCATGGGCGGCCGGGCGCGGCACATCGCGGCGAGCTTCTGCGTGCAGGGCCTGTTCATCGGCCTCGCCGGCACGGCGTTGGGCCTGGCCGGTGGTTTCGCACTGCTTTATTTCCGGGACAACATCGTGGGCTTCATCGCGCGGATGACGATGGGCCCGGAGGCCTTCGCCAAGTTCTACCAATTCAGCGCCTTGCCGGCGAACACGACGCCGCCGGACGTGGCGATCATCATCATTTTCTCCATCCTCGCCTCGACCATTGCCGGGCTCATCCCCGCGTGGCGCGCCGCCAAACTCAAACCCGTGGAGGCGCTGCGCAGCGAATAAATCGCTGCGGAACGCTTAACGCTGAACGTTTAACTTTAACTTTCGAATTCTGATCCGATGCAAGCACCCGAATCAAGGCATGGCTCACATTCCTTGGACGTTGAAAATTCAGCGTTCAACGTTGAGCGTTCCGCGCCGGTCCTCCGCGCGGTGGGCCTGCGCAAAACCTACCCGAGCGGCGACCGCACGCTGGCGGTGCTGCAGGGCGTGGATTTTTCCGTCAGTGCCGGCGAGAGCGTCTCCATCCGGGGCGAATCCGGCTCGGGCAAGAGCACGCTGCTCAACATCCTCGCCGGTCTCGACCGGCCGGACGGCGGCGAGCTCTTCTGGGGCGCCGAGGCCGCGCACAATCTTTCGCTCGGCGAACTCACCGCCCGCCGCGGCCGGTTCCTCGGCATGGTCTTTCAGTCGTATTATCTGATCCCCGAACTCGACGCCTTCGCCAACGTCCTGATGAGCGCCCGCATGCTTGGCGGAGTGGGGGCAACCGAGCGCGCCCGGGCCACGGCTCTGCTGAAGCGCGTCGGCCTCGCCGAGCGCGCGGAGCACCTGCCGGCCCAGCTGTCCGGCGGCGAACGCCAGCGCGTGGCCGTGGCCCGGGCGTTGATGAACCGGCCATCCGTGATCCTCGCCGATGAGCCGACGGGCAATCTCGACGAGCGCACCGGCGACGAGGTCGTCCGCCTCCTGCTCGAAGTCTGCGCCGAGGAACAGGCCGCGCTGGTGCTGGTGACGCACAATCCCGGCCACGCGCAAAAGACCGCCCGGCAGCTGCTGCAACACGACGGCCGGTTCGCGTGAACGACGGTTGACGCAATATATATTAAGGCTTGCTTAGGTGTGTAGTCAAAGCTACACACATGGCTTGATGAGCCAAGAATTCGGCGATTACCTTAGATCAGTGCGCGAACTGAAAGCCGCCAAAGACGCGGCTTTCTCTCTGCGCCAAGTCGCAGCAGAGATCGACATCGAGCCTTCGTATCTGAGCAAGATCGAGCGAGGGATCGAGCCGCCGCCGGGAGAAGGCACAATCAAGGACCTCGCCAAGGTTCTGGGGGAAGATCCAGACGTGCTTTTAGCCTTGGCGGGTAAAATCTCCAGCGACCTGCAGGCCATCATAGTCAAGCGACCAGCGCTTTTTGCCGAATTGCTCCGCAGCTTTCGTTCCCTGCCCGACCATGCTGTTGCCCGCGTCGTTCGCGATGTGCGCGACGGCGAATGGTGAATCTCTTCAACCATCAATCCCCAACCACCATGATTGAACTCCATAACGACGAACTCATTTTCAGTTTCCCTGAATTCCGAACCCAGTTTGAGCAGCGTGTTCAAGCATGGATTGACGAGCGCGTTGCACGAGCCACCGACGAAGAGAAATTCCTCCTGCCTTCCTCCCGCTCGGAACTTTATGAAAAGTTCGACTGGTGCATCCCGAGAGTTAGCGCGGCTGTGTCGTTCCAGCGCACATTGCGCATCCCAGACGACGGTAAGGACTACCCGCTGCCGCCGGGTCTCGGCCGGTTCCCGGTCCACCAGGTGGACGACTTTGACGGTGTGCCTGACCAGTGGAAAAAAACATGGTGGGGTCATGCTGCCGATGCACCAGACCGAGGCTTTGTGGCTGAACTTTTCCTCGACTTATCCGATGGCTCTCAAGGTCGGAGCTGGTCAAATCTGCGCGGTTTCAGGCGAACGCTGGTCCGCGCTGCTCAGTCAAAGGCCGCAAAACCACGTCGTTCTGCCGGAGCAACCCTGGCTGGACGGATTCCGGGTCACCGATAGCGTCATAAGGCAGTTTGTCGCCGTTCCGTTGGGCAAGGATTGACCGTTGAGCAGCAGATTACCGGGCAGGAGAGTTGGGGTGGACTGCAATTGCAGGCGTTTCCTCTGAATTTAGAAGCATTTGCCAATGAAAAGATGGAACCGAACCTCTCACGTCGATGGAGGGCATTGGTTAATCCGATGCCATTGGACGCAGACTTCCCGGAGCCTCCAAGAATATACAAAGTGAGTAACTATCAGGACGCTAATTCCATCGTAGAAGAAGGCCTCGGTGCTGGCGGACGCATGAAACAGGAAATCAAGGCAGATTCCCGTGGCACTGAGGCATGGGAGACCTCTACCAGATGCCGCTGTTTCGTCCATCTTTGTGCGGCAGACGACTGGCAACGGATTATCGGAACCCCGCCTCCGCATGCATCTCCGACCGCGCAGGATTACGATAACGCGGGCTTGCCTTGGTTCGACTACAAAGACGGCAAGCCTGCGGTCGCGGGCAGCACTCCGCTGACTGAGATAAAATCCATCTCCGCTCTCATTGAGAAGAAGACCGGTTTGAAGGTCCCTGACAATGAAACGATTGTCCCGAAAAATATCATAGGGATTAAGTCGCGCTCTATGCGTGCTGTTCGTGAGTTCTGAGTCTATGGTTCCACTTCAACCTTAGCTCTACGATGCCCCCAGAAGATGAAGTAAAGGGCTTGAGAATCCCCAGGATTTAGAGGCCTACGTTTGCGGACTGGCAAAACTCGATGACCACAAGCGCATCGAGCAAGTTTGCACAGCGACTGAATCGCTCGCGAACGGATCGGCAGCGACACTTTACGAATGGGCATGGGCGTTGTTCGCCATTGGTGATGAAGATCGCGCTTTCTGGATTTTTACTCGGCGTGCTGAATGTTACGGGTGCAGTGACCATGAAGTCTTGGAGTTTCTTCCAGCCTCTATGTATCCACAGCGGGCAAAGAACATAAGCACTCTCGGAACAGCGTTGCTCCGCATTCACCCAACAGGAAATCGAGCGAGGATTGTCGCACAGGCTCTGCTTGAGAACCTGTTCTTCAATGTGGAGGCCGATGAAGCTTTGGCCTATCTCGCTGATATTCTCGACAATTTATCCGGCATCACTGGTCGCATATACAGAGGGCGGTAAGCGGTTTGGAGAGCGAGGAGATAGAAAGAAAGCTAAGGAATATCTACGGTGCGCGCTACGTTTAGCTAATAACCTCCGCATGGTCCGGCTACCGGAGGGCTCCATCGATTGTGATGCTATTTCCTTGGCTTTGGACCGAGTTGAGCGTGGGCAATTGGAAACGTCCGATGCGTTCAATGCGCTTGCCGTTGAGGCTGCGAAATCTGGAGAAATCAACCATGCAATTACGTTACTAAAAAGATGCGAACAATCTGAGCAGACCGACGAAACCGCATATCAATGTGGGGTGATTTGTGAGCGAAATGGCAACCTTGGTGCGGCCATCGCTTTCTACAAATACGGAGGATGGGACGACGAATCATTCGCGGTTCAAGTCCGCGTGGAAGGCCACTTGGACATGGCGGAATGGCATGAAGTGCATGGCCAAATCAATGATGCGGTGGATGCGCTGGATGAGGAGAGCGAATTGGATATCCGTGCACTCAAACGGCTCGTAGTTCTCCATACTGAGACCGGCAACCTTTCAACTGCGTTTCAACTGGCCCAGGACGTAGTGGCGGCAAATCCAGGCGACTCGGCCCTTTTGAGATTGCAAGACTATGTGAGAGCACGGATGAGCCCGGCGTCGGCATTTCCTAGGCAGAAATAAACGGGGTACTACCCACGCAGCTTTTCCTCCCGGGCTAATTCCAAGTTCAATCGCGGCGTCGTTGGCGTCGAGCCGCCCCATGTCCACATCTGAGCAAATGTTTGATCAACCGATCCGCTCCAGTTTGACGATCCGGACTTCGTGCGCTGCGTGGTCGGCCCAGAAAGTCAGCAGGTGGCGGGCAACGACGAGCCGGTAGTGGGTGCGGCCGGTGGAATTGTCCACGGTCCAATCGCTTTCCATGAACGGGTTTGCCGCCAGCCGGTCGAAGAAATCGAGCAGGGCTTTACGTTCGCGTTTCCCGGCTCCGTTGAAGACCGCCATCGCGAGATGGGGACAACCACATCGTAGGGTGAGAGCCGCTGCACAAGCTGGCGCTGGCGAGGGTGCGGTGCAGACGCTTCAGTTGACGCAAATTGACCTTCTTGCCGCGGGTGATTTTCCGGTGAGTGTTCGTCAGCTCAGTCTGTGCCGTGGGATCGTCGCGGGTGGCCAGATGCTGCAAATAGGCCGAAAGGAAAAGCCGGTCTTCGGTGGAACTGCGATCAACGACTGCCTGGAGTTCGTTGCGGGACATGCGGAAAGCATCCTCGGGAATGACGGAGTGTCAAGTCGGGCGGAGCGGGGTAGGTTGAGGCCGGTCAAAGAACGGCCCTGCCGCGCAAAACAGACTGGCTGTCGGGGGGCCGCCCGCTACGTTCGCCACCATGGCTAAACCCCGGATCAAATGCGGCGTCGCCGGCGTCGGCTCCCTCGGCCAGCACCACGCCCGCATCTACGCCTCGCTGCCCAACGCCGAGCTCACCGGCATCTTCGAGCCCAGCGACGCCCGGGCGGCGGAGATCTGCGCCAAGTTCAACTGCCGGCGATTCGCCACCATGGCGGAGCTGGGCGAGGCCTGCGACGCCATCAGCGTCGTCGTGCCGACCGACAAGCATGCGCTCGTCGCTCTGCCGCTATTGGCCCAGGGTTGTCACCTGCTGATCGAGAAACCCCTCTGCGCGAGCCTCGAGGAGGCCGAGCAGGTGCTCGCCGCGGCGCGGCAGCACCACTGCCTCGTGCAGGTCGGGCACATCGAGCACTTCAACCCAGTGATGGACTACCTCGAGAAGCACACCGGCCGGCCGCAATACATCACCACCGAGCGGCTCGCGCCCTACACGGCGCGCGGCACCGAGGTCGGCGTGGTGCTCGACCTGATGATCCACGACATCGGCATTGTGCTGGCGCTCGTGCCGTCGCCGATCCGCAAGATCGATTCCGTCGGCATCAGTGTCCTGTCCAAGACCGAGGACATCGCCAACGCGCGCATCGAGTTCGAGAACGGCTGCGTGGCCAACCTCACGGCCTCGCGCATGAGCATGAAGAAGAACCGCGAGATCCGCGTTTTTCAGGACAACGCCTATCTCTCGCTCGATTTCATGAACCAGAAGGGCCACCTCGTGAAGAAAAGCGACCTCATCGCCTACGGGGTGAAGCTGAAGCTCGGCCTCGCCAAGGCCGGCGACGCCTCCTCGATCCCGGTGCACGAAATTCCCATCGAGAAGGGCGAGCCGCTCGCGATCGAGCTGGCGCACTTCGTCGAAAGCGTGCGCGAGGCAAAGCAGCCCAAGGTCGGCGGCGCCCTCGGCAAGTCGGCGCTGGAGGTGGCCATCACCATCACCGAGCAGATCCGGAAGGCCCAGAAATGAAATCAGCCACAAAAGAACGCAATGAACACAAAGAAGGATTGGTTTATGTGATCCTGGTGATCCTTTGTGGCTAATTCATGGGAGCTTTGGAACAATTCCCAGGCGGTTTGCCTCCTCCGGTAAGCGGCCAAGTCGACCTGCTATTCGTGGCCGGTGAACACTCGGGCGACGAACACGCCGCCCGCGTCGTGCGCGAACTGCGGGTCAAACACCCAGGACTGAATATCTGCGCGCTCGGCGGTCCACGCCTCGCCGCGGCCGGGGCCCAGTTGCTGTCGGACCTGACGGCCGGCTCGGCCATGGGTTTCGCGGTCATCGCCAAGATTTCCCACTACCGGAAGCTGATCGCGGACATCGTGGAGTGGACCGGCCGGCACCGGCCGCGCGCGGTTTGTTTCGTCGATTCCTCCGGCCTGAACCTGCGCATCGCGCAGGGGCTGATGGATCGCGGGTTCGCCGCCAAGGCGGGCGGCCCGACGCGGCTGCTCTATTACATCAGCCCGCAGATCTGGGCCTCGCGGCCCGGCCGGCGTTTCCAGATGTCGCGGCACCTCGACGGGCTGGCGGCGATCTTTCCCTTTGAGCCCGCCTGTTATGCCGACACGCGGCTGCCGGTGGAGTTTGTCGGCCACCCGTTTGTCGCGCCCGACTACGCCGCGCCGGTGGCGTTTGACCCGGCGGGGCCGGTCCTGTTGCTGCCGGGCAGCCGGCGGCAGGTGGTGGTGCGGATTTTCCCGCTGTTGCTCGAGGCCTACCGCCAGTCCGGCACCGTGAGGCCGGCGGTGGTGCTTTACCCCGGGGAGGAAATCCTTGGCGTGCTGCAGGCGGCGTCGCCGCCGGCGAACGTCGCGTTGCAGCGCACGGGCGGCGGCACCGGCGCCGTACGCGCGGCGGCCGTGCTGACGGCCAGCGGCACCATGTCGATGCATTGCGCGCTCGCGGGCATCCCCGGGGCGCTGACCTACCGGACCGATGCGCTGACCTATGCGCTGGGCCGGCTGCTGGTGAACGTGGAGTTCATCGGCATCGCGAACCTGTTGCTCGGCGAGGCGATGTATCCCGAGTTCATTCAGGGCGCGGCGACGCCGGCCGCGCTGGCGGCCCAACTGCGGGCGGCGCTGGAGCAGCCCGGCCGGCTCGCGCGGACCCGGGAACAGGCGGCACGGCTGCGGGCCCTCCTCGCCCAGCCGGCCCGGGGCACGGCAGCCGACTGGTTGGCGCGCCAGCTGGGCTGACGCTTGGGTCAGGCGGTTAAAATAGTCGCTTCCGGCGCGGCCTTTATTTGCAATAGCCGCATGCCTGAACCGGAAAGCCCCACTCTCCGCCGCCAGCGCAGCCGGGTGTTGCCGCTGCTGGCATTTGCGATCGGGTGTGTGGTGTCGGTCGCCGCCTGGTGGACGGTGGCACGGTCGGTGGACCGCGTGAATCACAGCCGGTTCGAGCTGCAGTCGGCCCGGCTAGCCAGCCTGATCCAGGCGCGTTTCGAGATGGCGGCCCAGATCCTCCAAGGGGCCCGCGCGCACTCGTCCGCCAGTGTGGAAGTGACCGCGCCGGAGTGGTCGGATTATTTCAATGCCATCACCGGGCGCTTCGAGCACGGGGTCGTCGGACTGGGTTACGTCGAGCGGGTGCACCGGTCGGAGCTCGACGCCTTTGAGTTGCGGCTGCGCACCGGGGGCCGGCCTGATTTTAAGGCCGAGCGGGCCGGCTCGAACGAGTGGTTGTATATCGTCACCACCATCGAGCCGCAGGACCGCAACCGGGGGGTGCTGGGGCTCGATCTGGGCTCGGGCACGACCCGGCGGGCGGCGGCCGAAATCGCGGCGCGCGCGAACACCCTGACGCTGTCGCGTCGCATCCGGCTCAATTATGAGGGGCGCGAGGTACCAGGCTTCCTGCTCTTCCTGCCGGTCTTTGCCAATGGCGCGCATCTCGACTCCGAGGAGCAACGCCTGGCTGCGCTCCGCGGCTGGGTCTATGCGCCCATCCGCATCGACGAGTTGCTCGCCCACGCCAGCGAGGATGCGTCGGTGAACCTGGATTTCGAGATCTTCGAGGGCGAGACCACCAGCTTGGACCGGTTGCTCTACGATGAGGACGGTCACCTGTTCGCCCCAAAGGCGGACCTGGTCGCGCCGCGGAAGTTCCGGCTGACCAAACCGCTGGAGCTTTACGGCCAGCGGTGGACGCTGCAGACGAGCGACCGGCCCGGTTTCCTCGAGGGCAGTATCACCCTGCTGGCCTGGGGCGCGCTATGCGCCGGCCTGCTCACCAGCGTGGTGGCCACGGTGGTCACCTCCCTGCTGGTGAATTCCCGGGTCCGGGCGCTCGACCTGGCGGACCTGATGACGGTGAGTCTCCGGCAGGCCGAGGCGGAGTCGCGGCGCCTCGCCCTCGTGGCCAGCAAGACGGTGAACGCCGTGGGTCTGTCCGACGCCGCCGGCAAGGTCATGTGGATCAACGAAGGTTTTACCCGGTTGTTCGGCTACACGCTGGAGGAATGCCGCGGCCGGTTCGGGCCGGCGGTGCTCCGCGGCGCCAACACCAGCAAGCGGGTGTTCATGGACGTGGCCCAAGCGGCGCAGGCGGGCCGACCCTTCCACGGCGAGATGCTCTGCTACAGCAAGGACGGCCGGGAGATCTGGACGGATTTCGAGATGCAACCCCTGCGGGACGAGGCCGGAGTGGTGACGGGCTTCATGTCCATTCAGCTCGACATCACCGAGCGACGGCAGACGGCGGAGGAGCTTAAGCGCCGCGAGGCGCAGCTGCGCTTCATCCTCAACGCGCTGCCGGTCGGCGTGAGCTGGTCGTCCTCCGGCGAGTATGGCGGGGCCTGGGTTAATGACGCGGTGTTGCGCCTGACCGGCCTGACCCGGGAAGAGGCCTTGGCCGACGAATCCTACCGCGCCATCACCCAACCGGAAGATTGGGTCCGGCAATCGGCCGAGTATGCGCGCATCATGCAGGGTGAGATCGACCGGTTCAGCCTGGAGAAACGCTACCAGCGGCTCGACGGCACGGAGATCTACGGCCTGTTGACCGTGCAGGTCTTCCGCGCGCCCGACGGCAGGATCCTGCAGGAGGTCTCCACCATCGTCGACCTGACTGAGATGAAGAACATCGCCCAACGGCTGGCCGGGCAGGAGGCCCGCCTGCGTTTCATCTTCGACTCGGTGCCCGTCGGCCTCTCCTGGGCGATCGCCGGTCGCGATCAGGAGACCCGCATGGTCAACACCGAGCACGTGCGGCTGAGCGGGGTCACGGCGGAGCAGGCCCGGGCCGCGCCGGAGATCTACCAGCAGCACACCCATCCCGACGACGCGGTCCGGCAGGAGGCGCTGGGTGAGCAGATGCGCCGGGGCGAGATCGACCACTTCGTCCTGGACAAGCGTTACCTGCACCCGGACGGCGGCGTCATCTGGGTGCGGTTGTTCCGCCGACTCTACCGGGATGGCGACCTTCCGGCGCAGGAGCTCAACGCCCTGGTCGACATCACCGAGCTCAAGCGCGTGCAGGAGGAGCTGAACTCCGCCAAGAACACCGCGGAAATGGCCAATCTCGCGAAGAGCCAGTTCCTCGCGATGATGAGCCACGAGATCCGCACCCCGATGAACGGAGTCATCGGCATGACCAGCCTGCTGCTGGACTCGCCGCTCTCCGCCGAACAGCGGGAATACGCCGAGACCATCCGCGTCAGCGGCGAGGCCCTGCTGACCATCATCAACGACATCCTCGATTTCTCCAAGATCGAGTCCGGCAAGCTCGAGATGGAGCGCATGGATTTCTCCCTCCGCGAGTGCGTCGAGGGCGCGCTCGACCTGATGGCACCCCGCGCCGCCGAGAAGCACATCGACCTGCTCTACGAGATCACCGACGGCACGCCCATGAACCTGAACGGCGACCCCTCGCGCCTGCGCCAGGTGCTGGTGAACCTGCTGGGCAATGCCCTGAAATTCACGGCGCAAGGCGAGGTGCTCCTGACCGTGCGGGCCCTGGCGACCGAAGGAGAGACGGTGGAGTTGCTCTTCAGCATCAAGGACACCGGCATCGGCATCCCCCCGGAGGCGATCGGCCGGCTCTTCCGGTCCTTCAGCCAGGTGGACGCCTCCACCACGCGCCGCTTCGGTGGCACGGGCCTGGGTCTGGCGATCAGCAAGCGGCTGGCCGAACTCATGGGCGGCCGCATGTGGGTCGAGAGCGAGGTCGGGCACGGCTCCACCTTCAGCTTCACCGTCCTCACCGGCGTGGTGCCGAGCAAGCCCCGCGTCTATAGCGGCGGCAAGAAGGTCACGCTGCAGGGCCGCCGCCTGCTCATCGTGGATGACAACGCCACCAACCGCCGCATCCTCGGCGATCTCGCTCACAAATGGGACATGGTCGCCGTCGCCGTCGAGCACGCCGCCGAGGCCCTCGAGCGCATCCGCCTCCGCGAGGTTTTTGACGTGGCCATCCTCGACATGCAGATGCCGGGGATGGATGGAACCATGCTGGCCGCGGAAATCCGCCGGTTGCGCTCGCCCGCGGAGCTGCCGCTCATCCTGCTCTCCTCGCTCGGCCGGAGGGAAGACAGCGTTCATCTCTTCGTGGCCAATCTCACCAAGCCCGTGAAGCCCTCCCAGCTCTACGATGTGCTCGCCAAGCTTTTCGGGCGCAGCGGCGATCAGGCGGTCGAAAAGACGGAGGCGCCGGCCGCCGCCGGCCCGGAAGCCTGCTTCATGGACCGCCTCCTCCTCGCGGAGGACAATGTGGTGAACCAGAAGGTCGCGCTGAGCATGCTGCAGAAACTCGGGTTCCGCGCCGATGTCGTCGCCAACGGCCTCGAGGTGATCGCCGCCGTCGAGCGGCAGCCCTACGATGTCATCCTCATGGACGTGCAGATGCCGGAGATGGACGGCCTCGAGGCGGCGCGCCGGCTCGGGCAGCTGCGCCCGGATCCCGCGAAACGTCCCTGGATCATCGCCCTCACGGCGAACGCCATGCAGGGTGACCGCGAGATGTGCCTCGCCGCCGGGATGGACGACTACATCAGCAAGCCGATCAAGCGGGACGACCTGCTCGCGGCCATCGAGCGGGCCCGCACTCGCCTCCGGGCCTGACCACCCGGTTATAGGTGGTTTTCCTTGGAAAAATAATTCGCCTTGGCTCCGGCGTCCGGACGGAATCGCTGCCTGATGCCCCCGCCCCACCTGCAGATCGTCGCCCGCCGCTACATCGGCTGGATGCCGTGGGCGGTCTTTGCCATGCTGGCCGGCCTCACGGTGACGGCTTGGTGGCTGCTGAACGCGGAGACGGAGCGGACCGCCCGGGCGCGGTTCGACCGCCTGGCCGAGCGCATCACCAACACCCTCCGCCTCCGCTTCAACACCGCCGCCCACCTCCTGCACGGTGCCGCCGCCCTGCCCGAAGCCAGCGAGGATGTGACCGCGGCTGAATGGTCGGTCTACTTGCGCCGCGCCGCGGCCCAGCTGGACAGCGGGGTCGTCGGCCTTGGTTATGTCGAGTCCGTGGATCGGGCCGACCTCGAGGCCGTGGAGCAGCGGGTGCGCGCGCAGGGCCAGCCGAACTTTACCATCGAACGCGCCGGCAACAACCCCGCGCTCTACGTCGTGCTGGCCATGGAGCCGCACGAGCGGAACACCGGCGTGCTCGGCCTTGACATCGGCTCGGGCACGACGCGCAAGACCGCCGTCGAGTCGGCCGCGCGGAACAACGAGATGGTGCTGTCGCGTCGCATCGGCCTCGATTACGAACACCGCAAGGTGCCGGGTTTCCTCCTCTTCCTGCCCGTCTACCAGAAGGGCCTGCCGCTGGGGACGCCGGCCGAGCGGCTCGCGGCCGTGCACGGCTGGGTCTACGCCCCGATCCGCATCGACCACCTGATGTCCGGGATCGCGGATGGGGTGGGCGGCCAGCTCGACTTCGAGGTCTTCGAGGGCGACGGCACCCGCTCGGAAACCCTGCTTTACGACGAGGACGGCCACCTGGCCGCCGGGCCGGAACGCGAGATCACCGCCCGCGACTTCTCCGCCCGCGCCTTCCACGACCGGCAGACGATGATGATCTTCGGGCGACAGTGGACGCTGCACTTCAGCACCCGGCCCGAGTTCGAGCGGGCCAACTTCAGCTCGCTCCCGGCCGTGGTCCTCGCCGGCGGCTTCGTCCTCAGTGCCCTGGGTGGCGTGCTGACTTGGGCCCTGGTGCACTCGCGCCGCCGCGCGCTCCGCCTCGCCGAGGATCAGATCGCGGGCCTGCGCCGGGCCGAGGAGGAGTCGCGCCGCCTCGCTCTGGTGGCCAGCCGCACCAACAGCGGCGTCGTGCTCACCGACACCGAGTGGCGCGTGCAATGGATCAATGACGGCTTCACGCGACTGTTCGGCTTCACCCTCGAGGAGATCCGCGGCCGGCAGCCCTTCACCTTCATGATCGGGCCGGAGACCGATCCCCGCACGCTCGAGGCGATGAGCCAGGCGGGCGCCGCCGGCCGGCCCCACGTCGGGGAGATTCTTAATTACGCCAAGGATGGACGCAAGGTCTGGGTCGAGCTGGAGGTCCAGCCCGTGCGTAACGAGCAGGGGATCCTCACCGGCTTCATGGGCCTGCAGCTCGACATCACCCAGCGCAAACAGCAGGCCACGCAGCTGCGCGAGGCCAAGGAGGCCGCCGAGCGGGCCAATGTCGCCAAGAGCCAGTTCCTCGCGATGATGAGCCATGAGATCCGCACGCCGATGAACGGCGTCATCGGCATGGCCAGCCTGCTGCTCGACTCGCCGCTGACCCCCGACCAGCGCGAGTCCGCCGAGACCATCCGCCAGAGCGGCCAGGCGCTGCTCACGATCATCAACGACATCCTCGATTTCTCGAAGATCGAGTCCGGCCGCCTGGAACTGGACCACACCGAGTTCAGCCTGCGCGACTGCGTCGAGGGTGCCGTGGACGTGCTCGGGCCGGCCGCGGCGGCCAAGCAGCTCGACCTCATCTGTGAGATCCCCGGGGATGTCCCGGCCATGGTGCGCGGCGATCCCGTGCGCCTGCGGCAGGTGCTGGTCAACCTCGTCGGCAACGCCGTGAAGTTCACCGAGCGCGGCGAGGTGCTCGTGAAGGTGCGCGTGCTCGCCCAGTCCGCCCCGCAGGTCGACGTGGTCTTCACCGTGTGGGACACCGGCATCGGCATCCCCGCTGAGCACATGGAGAAGCTGTTCCAGCCCTTCAGCCAAGTGGATGCCTCGATGACGCGCCGCTACGGCGGCACCGGGCTCGGGCTGGCCATCTGCCGGCGCCTGGTGGAGCTGATGGGCGGCGGCATCAGCGTGGAGAGCGAGGTCGGCCGCGGTTCCAGCTTCAGCTTTGTGCTGCGGCTGCAGGAGATCGCCCCCGACGGACCGGATCAGGCCAGCCGTCCGGACGAGATGCGCGGCCGGCGCGTCCTGATCGTTGAGGACAACGCCAACAGCCGGCGCATCCTGTCTGCCATGGTGCGGCACTGGGGGCTGGATGCCGTGGCGGTGGATTCCGCCGCCAGCGCGCTCGGGCAGCTGGGCGGGGCGGAGCGATTTGATGCGGCCATCATCGATCTGCAGATGCCGGAACTCGACGGCCGGGCGCTGGCCCGGAGCATTCGCGAGCTGCCCGGCCGGACGAATCTGCCGCTGGTGCTGCTCGCCAATCCAGGCCGGAAGGAAAATCCGGGCGGACATTTCCGCGCGATCCTGACCAAGCCGGTCAAACCCGCGCCGCTGTTCGACGCCCTGCTGGCCATCTTTGCGAAGAAGGATGGCAACACCGCGCCGGTGACCCCGGCGTAGGGGAGGAGAAGGAATGGAGGCGGGGTGCCCTCACCCCGCAGGGATAACATGCACCTCCCGCATCTATCACCGTTCAACAAACAGCCCTTGCTGTTCGTCACCACGTGCACGGCTGGACGGCGACACCTGCTGAACCAGACCGCGGTCAAAAGCATCCTTGAAGGCACTTGGACGAAATCAGCCGAAGCCGAGGGCTGGTTCGTTGGTAACTATGTGTTGATGCCGGACCACGTGCACCTTTTCGCAAAGCCTTCACTCACGGCCAAACCAATCGCCGGTTGGATGAAAACATGGAAGTCAGTTTCATCCCGTCGGATTGCCACCGCGGTGAAGGTGGATCAGCCAATCTGGCAGGAGGATTATTTCGATCACTTCGTTCGATCGGCATCCGCCTATGAGGAGAAGTGGGAATATGTGCTGCAGAACCCTGTGCGAAAGGGCCTGTGTCTTTGCCCGGAAGATTGGCCCTTTCGAGGCACAATGCACGAGTTGCAGTTCGGCTGAAGCGGGGTGAGGGCACCCCGCCTCCATTCCAGGCCCGGCCTAGGCCGGCCGGTTCAGCGAATGCGCGACCTGCGGCCAGAGCGCGGCGGTGCGCTCGGCGACGATGACCCGGCCCTTGGCGGCCTCGGCCTCGCGTTGGGCCAGGTTGCCCTCGGCGATGGTGGCGAGGTCATCGAGGTTGTAGAGGAACACATTGGCCAGCGCCGCCGCCGCGGGGTCGATGTCGCGGGGCAGGGCGAGATCGATGAGGAAGAGCGGGCGGGCGGCGCGGCGCTTCATGGCGGCGGCCACCAGCTCCGCGGTCAGCACGAAGCCGGGGGCGGAGGTCGAGCTGGCGACGATGTCGGCGGCGGTCAGCAGTTCGGGCAGCTCGGCCAGGCTGGCGGCCCAGCCGCCCGTCTGCGCGGCGGTGGCCTCGGCATTGGACAGGGTCCGGCTGGCGACGGTGATGGACGTGGCGCCGCGGCTCTGAAACGCCTGCGCGGTCTTCAGGCCGATGTCACCGGCACCGACCACCAGCACCTTGCTGGTGTCGAGTTCGCCGAAGATGCGCCCCGCGAGGTCCACCGCCACCGTCGCGGTGCTGACCTGCCCGGCGCCGATGCCGGTGTGGGTGCGGATGTGCTTGGCGGCCTGGAAGGTCTTTTGGAAAACGCGGTTGAGCACCGGTCCGGTCCACTGGCGGGCCAGCGCCGCATCGTAGGCGGCCTTCACCTGACCGAGGATCTCCGTCTCGCCGACGACCTGCGAGTCGAGCCCGGACGCGACCGAGAAAAGGTGGGCGATGGCCTCGTGGTTGTGGCGCAGCCGGAGCACGCCCTCCAGTTCGGCCGGTGCGCAGCCGGTCGTCTGCGCGACTACGGCCCGCAGCGCCGGAAGGGTGTCGGGCCGGCGGGCCACCCCGTAGATCTCGACGCGGTTGCAGGTGTTAAGCAGCGTGAACTCCGTCACGCCGGGCAGCGCCCGGAGCTGCTCGGCGAGACCGGCGGCCCGGGTCTCGTCGAGCGCGAGCCGCTCGCGGACGGCGAGCGGCGCGGTGTGGTGGCTGGCACCGAGGATAAAAAGGACGGGGGCGGTCGGCTCCATCGGTCAGCGGCTCCCCGGGGTGAGGACGACCTCATGGTGGCGGCTGGAATTCACCGGCCCGAGCGAGAGCAGGGCGATGATGAACATCACGAGGCAAACCCACGCGAAGCGCACCGAGACGAGTTTCGCCCGCCAGCGCAGGAGCCAGACTACCAGGTAGACGGACCACACGCCGAGCGTCACGAAGAGCTTCGGATAATCGACCGACGCCGTGTCGCGCACCCACCACAGGGCGCCAACACCGAGCGAAAAGGTCAGCAGCAGGACGCCCAGCATGAGCAGGCGGAAGTTGATCTGGTCGAGCTGGACCACGGAGGGCAGGAACCAGAAGAGGCCGTTGAGGCGCTTGTGCTTCAGGCTCCAGTTCTGCAGCAGGTGCATCAGCGCGGTGAGAGCGAGCAGGCCGAACACGCCGTAGCTAAAGACCGCCAGCGCCGCGTGCAGCTCAATCCAGGGATTGTTGCCAAAAATCTTCTGGCCGCGGGTCAGGTCCCAGGCCGGCACGAGCAGCGACACCAGCGCCAGGGAGGCGGCGTAACCGGCGGTGAAAAGACCGAGCAGGCTGCCGCGGAAGGTGGTGCCAACGAAGAAATACAGCACCATGGCCGACCAGGCGACGAACTGGACGATCTCGAAGGTGTTGCCCAGGGGGCAGCCGCCGACGGCGAGGCCGCGCACGTAAAGGCCGGCCATTTGGAAGCCCCAGCCGCCGACCAGGAGGGTATTGAGGATCGTCCGCAGGCCGGCGGGGGCGGTCCGTCGGGTAAGAGCCACCAGACCGGTCAGGAAACCGGCGAGGTAGAGCAGGGCGCCGAGCCACAGGAGGGCCCGGTCGGTGAGCAACGAGGACATGGCCGCAACCTGGCACCCGCGATGGGATGCGGCAAGCATGGTGCGGAATAAATTAGGGTGGGGCGGACCTGCCGGCTGTATCGCTTATTGCTTTCCTTGGAGGCGGGGTGCCCCCACCCCGCGAGGCAGGGGAGAAACCGCGGGGTGGGGGTACCCCGCCCCGCCGCCAAAAACCAAGACGCTGTGCCGGTCGGTTTCTGATTTCGGCTTGGGCTGTCCGGCCGGAACGGCATGCTGGCCGGGTGCCTGCCGCCTTTGATCCGCAACCCATCCTGCTCACCGGCCGCCACGTGCGGTTGGAGCCGCTGACGCCGCGCCATTTGCCCGCTTTGATCGAGGCGGCACACGATCCGGAGACCTTCCGCTACTATGTGACGCGGCCGCTGGGCGAGGAAGGCGAAATGGCCAAGTGGATGGACGGGGTCCTGAAGGGCCAGGCCGCCGGCACCGACGTGGGCTGGGCCACGGTGCGGGTCAGCGACGGCCGCGTGGTCGGGGCGACGACGTTCCTCGCTATCCGCCGGGTCAGCCGCGGGCTGGAGATCGGCAACACCTGGATCGCGCCCGAGGCACAGCGGACCGCCATCAACACCGAGGCGAAGTATCTGCAGCTGCGGCATGCTTTCGAGCAGCTTGGCGCGTGGCGCGTGCAACTGAAGACCGACGAGCGTAACGCGAAGTCCCGCGCCGCCATCGCGCGGTTGGGCGCGAGTTGCGAGGGCATTTTGCGGAAATACCAGCTGCGGTTCGACGGCTTTGTGCGCAACACCGCGATGTACAGCCTGCTCGCGGAGGAATGGCCGGCGGCGAAGGCCGCGCTCGAGGCGAAGCTCGGCCGTTAGGGCGCGTTATCCCTATCGCGCCGTCAGTCGCGGCGGATTACGGATAATCCGCCCTGCCGCTTCGGCGCCCACTGCTGCAGGAAGGCGATGACTTTTGCCGGGTCGTGGGCGGACTTGCCGTCTTCCAGCGCGCCGGTCTCCTGCGTGGTCAGCTGTTTACCGTCGGCGTCGAGCACGACGAGCACCGGCAGGCCCTGGGCCATCGGGTTGCCGTATTGATCGTTCACGACTTCGTTGCGCTTCTTGCCTTGGCGGTGGTTCACGTCGACCAGCACGAGGACGAAATTGTCGTTGAGCGTCTTGGCCACGGCGGCGTCCGATTCGAAGGTGTGGCTGAGGCGGCGGCACCAGATGCACCAGTTGGCTCCGAGCTTCACGAGAACGCGCTTGTGCTCGGCCTTGGCCTTCTTGAGGGCGGCGGCGATCTGCGCGGTGCCGTCGGCCTGCGCATCGTAAATGTCCGGCCCCATCTTGGGATATTCGGGCTCGGCTTGCAGCACGGCCGTGGTGAGGAGCAGGGCGAGGAGGGTAGGCAGTTTCATGTCAGGAAACTAGCCGGGCCGGTGGCTACCGCTAGCCCTTTCGCGCCACCCAGAAGGTGCAGTTGTCAGAGAAATTCCTGACTTTGGGCGTCTCGCTGGCCAATTCGTTACGGGTGGCGCTCTCCAGGTAAGTCCAGCCCGTGACCGCGAGTTCCTCGAGCACTTCCTTGCGGTCGGGCAGGTGCATGAAGGTGTTGCCGTTGTCGTCCGTGAAGTAGCGATCACCGAACTCCACGAGTCGGGGATCCTGTTCCCCTTGCGCCCAGCGCGCGGCTTCCTTGGCCCATTCCTTGACGTCTTTCGGATCGTCGCGGTCGTGGGTGGTGAAGATGAAATGCCCGCCCGGTTTGACCAGCCGGTGCAGCCCCTGCAGCGCCGCACGGCGGCTCTCGCGTCCGGGGATTTGCATCAATCCGTTGAACATGAACAGCAGGCCGTCGAACGGCTTGTCAACTAATGGTTGACAAGCATCCAAGCGGGTCGCGTCGGCGTGAAGGAAGGTCAGGCCGGTAATGCCCTGCTCCTGGGCGAGGTTCAGGGCCTGGTCGACCAGTTCGGCGGCGAAGTCGAAGCCCGTGAGGTTGCGGTAGCCCTGGTGCCAGAGGCCGACCGTCACGCGACCGGCGCCGCAACCGGCCTCAAGCAGGCGCGCCGTTTGGTCGGGAAAATATTTAGCGATGAGCGCGAGCTCGGATTTCCACAGGCCGACAAAGTGCGCCGCCCGCGTGTAGTGCAGGACCGCGTTGATCGCGTTGTAGTCGTCGCGCACGGTGGCGCCGTCTACTCGGGGTGGAATTTCGGACATGGGGTTGCGGGTAGGGCGGCGAGTCCCTTCGCCGCCGGGAGCGGCGCGGAGCGGAGTCTGCGCCCTACCTTTTTTTCCAACTGGCGATATACATGCCGTTGGCGTTGAGGTCGTGGGGCCAGAGGGTGATTGTCGCCGGAGTCGCTGACCCCGGTCCGGGCTCAGCGAGCCCGGCTACTACGACAGGAATAGGTTCCAGCTCCGGATGCGCAGCGGTGAAGGCTTCAGCCACCGCCGTGGTCTCGGCGCGGGTGAGAGTGCACACGGCATAGACCAGGCGGCCGCCGGGCTTGAGCGAACCGGCGACATGGTTAAGCAGGCGCGTTTGCACGACGGCGAGTTCGTGGACGTCCTTCGGCAGGGTGGTCCAGCGGGAGTGGGGGTTGCGCTGCCAGGTGCCGACGCCGCTGCACGGGGCGTCAATAAGTACGCCGTCGAACTTCGCCTTGGTGGGGAGCTTCTCGTCGCCTTCCCAAGGGGCGGCGCGGAAGTTGAAGACCTGGGCGCGGGCGGCGCGGTCCTTGAGCTTGGCGAGGCGGCGCACGGAACGGTCGCTGGCCCAGAGCAGGCCCTTGTTCTGCATCAGGTCGGAAAGATGCATCGTCTTGCCGCCCTCGCCGGCGCAGGCGTCCCACCAGGTTTCGCCCGGCTTGGGCGCGGCGGCGAGGCCGACCAGCTGCGAGGCAAGATCCTGGATCTCGAATTCGCCGGCCTGGAATTCCTTGGTGCGGTAAAGGTCCGTGAGGCCGGTGTAGCGGAGGGCATCCGGCGACTGCGGAGCGGGGATGAGGTGACTGAGCTTGCCGGCGAGGGTGGCGCCGGTGCCGGCCTTGGCGCGGATCCAAAGGGCCGGCTCGCGCTGGAGCTGCTGCAACAGGGCAGCCTCAGTCGGGTAGGGGCGCTTGCCCTCAAGCGTCCTTGGGCCGTTGGGGGCAACGGCCCCTACCTCGGGCCAGGCGATCGCATCGGAAAACCAATCCGGCACGGCGCGGGCGGCGAGGGCCTCGGGCTTGAAGCCGGCGGGGTGGGCGTCGAAGCGGGCCTGCAGGTCGAGGGCGGCAATGAGCTGCTTCTGCGGCGAGTCCTTGGGGGCGAGCCAGCGCAGCCAGCGGAAGTAGGCGAACACCGCGCGGCTGATGCCGCGCCGCTCGGCCGGGGCGGTGAAGTGCCGGTCCTGCGTCAGCGACTCGCGCAGCGCCTGATCGGCGGGCGTGCCGGCCGCGACGAGCCGCAGGATGCGCGCGGCGTTGTTGATGATCTTGGATTCGGCCATGGGGAAGGGATCAGGACTTCTTTCCCCAGCGTTTGACTTCCTTCAGCTCAGGTCGACGGGCCTCGGCGAGGATGCCGGCGACGGCCGGGTGGGAGCGCAGAGCCTGGTAAGCGGCCGGCGCCACGCGCCAGTTGAGGCTGGCTGGGGCCTCGGCGACCGGGGCCACGCGGTTCTCGAACAGGAACGCCAGTTCGACGCGGGTGTCGCCGCCGGAGCCGTTGATGGTCGTGCGAAGCTGTTTCAGGAAGTCGGGCAGTTCGGGGTGCGTCGGCGACAGCAACCAGGTGACCTTGCGCAGGTTGTTCGAGAGGTAGCTGTCGAGCGGGTAGAGTTCCTTCACGTTCAGGCGGGCGCCGTCGTTGCCCTTCATCACCGTGCCGAGCACGACGACCGGTTGGTTCTCGGCGAGAGTCTTGCCGTAGGTCTCGTAGGCGTCGGCATACATGTTCACCGAGAGGGTGGCCTGCTTGCTCGCGAGGTTGAAGAAAGCCCAGGGACGGTTGTCCTTTTTCGAGAGCTTCTTGGTGATGCCGCTCATGATGCCGGCGAGGCGGAACTCGATGCGGTCGCCCTCGAGCAGCACGGATTCCTCGGTGTGGGTGCACAACGCCTCGGCGAGGCCGGCGTAGGCGTTGAGCGGGTGGCCGGAGACGTAGAAGCCGAGCAGTTCCTTCTCGAACTGGAGGCGCTCGGCCGAGGAGAAGTCGGCTGCGGTGGTCGTGTGGACCGTGCTCCCGTTGCGGGGTGAGGTCACCCCGCCTCCATTCCGAGCGGGCGGATCTTCCGCGAGCGCGTCGAGGAACGAATGCTGGCCGGCGGCCTTGTCGCGGGCGTGGGCCGCCGCGCCGGCGATGGCGGAGTCGATGCTGTCGAAGAGCTGCTTGCGCGGCGCGCCGCTGAAGTCGAAGGCGCCCGTCTTCACGAGGTGCTCGAGCACGCGCTTGTTGAGGGCGCGGGCGTCGACGCGGGCGGTGAAGTCGGCGAAGTCCTTGAACGGGCCGTTCGCCTCGCGCTCTTCCAGGATCTTCTGCGCGGCCTGCTCGCCGACGCCCTTGATGCCGGCGAGGCCGAAGCGGATGGCGTTGAACTCCCGCGCAGAAGCTGCGGCTGACCTTCCGGGTCCGCCTTCGCCAAGGCTACGGCGGACGGTGGGGTCGGTCGTCGCCACCACCACCGGGGTAAAGTTGACGCGCGACTCGTTCACGTCGGGGCCGAGGACCTTGAGGCCCATGGCCTCGCATTCGGCGACGAAGTGGGCGACCTTCTCGGAGTTGCCGAGCTCGGAGGTGAGCATGGCGGCCATGAACTGCACCGGGTAGTTGGCCTTCAGGTAGCCGGTCTGATAGCTGAGGACGGCGTAGGCGGCGGAGTGGGACTTGTTGAAGCCGTAGCCGGCAAACTTGTTGAGGATGTCGAAGATCGAGTTGGCCGTCTGGGCGTCGATCTGGTTCACTTGGGCCGCGCCCTCGACGAACTTGGCGCGCTCCTTCGCCATGGCCTCGGCGTCCTTCTTGCCCATGGCGCGGCGCAGCATGTCGGCGCCGCCGAGCGTGTAGCCGGCGATGATCTTGGCGGCCTCCATGACCTGCTCCTGGTAGACCATGACGCCGTAGGTCTCGCGGCAAACCTCCTCGAGGAGCGGGTGCGGGAACTGGACGGTGCTCGGGTCCTTCTTGCCGCGGACGTAGTCAGGGATCCACTCCATCGGGCCCGGGCGGTAGAGCGCGATGAGCGCGACGATTTCGTCAATCGAGGACAGGCCGATCTGGCGGCAGAGTGACTGCATGCCGCTGGATTCCAGCTGGAACACGCCGGTGGTGCGGCCGGAATTGAGGAGGGCGTAGGTCTTCGGGTCCTCGAAGCCGACGGCCTCGATGTCGAACTTCGGATCGGCGGTGCGGCGGACGTTGTCGATGGCGTCGGCGATGACGGTAAGCGTCTTGAGACCGAGGAAGTCCATCTTCAGCAGCCCAAGCTTGCCCACGGCGTTCATGTCATACTGCACCGTGATGTCGCCCTCCTGCAGCGTGAGCGGGACGAACTCCTCGAGCGGGCGGTCGGTGATGATGATGCCGGCGGCGTGCTTGCCGGTGTTGCGCACCATGCCCTCGAGCACCAGGCCCTGCTCCATGATCTGCCGGGCGACCGGGTTCTTCTCGTATTCGTTGCGCAGCTCGGCGGACTTGTCGATGGCGGCCTGGAGTTCGATGTTGAGCTCGTCGGGGATCATCTTGGCCAGGCGGTCGGCCTCGGCATAGGGCAGGTCGTGGACGCGGGAGACGTCGCGGATGACCGCCTTGGCGCCCAGGGTGCCGTAGGTGATGATGTTGGCCACGCACTCGTTGCCATATTTCTGGCGGACGTAGGCGATGACCTCGCCGCGGCGGCGCATGCAGAAGTCGATGTCGAAGTCCGGCGGTGACACGCGCTCGGGGTTCAGGAAACGCTCGAAGAGCAGCTTGAAGCGCAGCGGGTCGAGGTTGGTGATGCCGAGCAGGTAGGCGACGATGCAACCGGCGCCCGAACCGCGACCCGGGCCGACGGGGATCTGCTGCTGCTTGGCCCAGTCGATGAAATCCCAGACGACGAGGAAGTAGTCGACGAAGCCGGTCTTCGCGATGATCGAGATCTCATAGTCGAGGCGCTCGACGAGGATTTTCGCGAGCTCCTGGTCCTTCGCCTTTCCCGGCTTCGCGTAATCGACGCCGTAGCGTGACTTCAGGCCGGCGAGGCAGAGTTCCTTGAGGTAGCCGAGGCGGTCGGTCTTCACCTCGGGTGGCAGCGGGTATTTCGGGTAGCGCTCGGAGCCTTTGGGGAAGGGGATCGAGAGGTCGCACATCTCGGCGACGAGCTGCGTGTTGGTGACGGACTCGGGCACCTCGGCGAAGGTGCGGGCCATCTCCTCGCGCGACTTGAGGAAGAATTGCGTGCCGGAGAACTTCATCCGGTTTTCCTCGGCAATCTTCGAACCGGTCTGGATGCAAAGCAGGGTGTCATGCGGGCCGGCGTCGGCGGCGTTGACGTAGTGGACGTCGTTCGAGCAGATGACCTTCAGGCCGAACTCCTCGCCAAGCTTCAGGAGGCCGGGGATGACCTTGCGCTGCTCGGGGATGCCGTGGTCCTGGATCTCGACGAAATAGTTTTCCCGGCCGAAAATCTCGACGAAGCGGCCACAGGCCAGACGGGCGGCCTCGTAGTTGTCGTTCAGCAGGTGCTGTGGCACCAGTGAGGCGAGGCAGCCGGTGAAGCCGATGAGGCCCTTCGCGTGTTTGGCGAGGGTCTCGAGGTCCGTACGCGGTTTGTAGTAGAAGCCCTTGAGATGGGCGTCGGAGACCAGCTTAAGGAGGTTCTGGTACCCGGTGAGATCGCGGGCGAGCAGGCCGAGATGGTAGATGTTCTTGCCCTCGTCGGACCGGCCGGTGCGCTCGAGGCGGGAGCCGGCGGCGAGGTAGAGCTCGCAGCCCACCAGCGGCTTGATGCCCTTGGCCTTGGCCTGATTGTAGAACTCGATCGCGCCGTAGAGATTGCCGTGGTCGGTGAGCGCCAGCGACTTCATGCCGAGGGCGGTGGCGCGGTCCATCAGCCGGTCGATGCGGCAGGCCCCGTCGAGCAGGCTGTAGTCGCTATGGACGTGGAGATGGACGAAATTCTGGTCAGCGGAACCCACAGGTGGTCATGGGATGCCTGCCGGCGGTGCCCCGCAAGTGCGAAAGCGTAAAGATATTCACCTGCGCTGGTTAGGTCGGGACGGCAGGGTGGGATCGCTATATCCCGCCGGGTTTCAGGCCTCGTTTGGAGGGGGGGCGGGATGCGGCGCCTCCGTCCGCCATATTTGCTGTTGACGGTGGCCGGTGCGGCTGGCTCTTTGTGACCTTTTCCAAAGTCAACTTCCTCCCTTTCACCATGCCTATTGAGATCAAAATGCGCAAAAACGAGCCCATCGACCGGGCTCTTCGTCGTCTGAAAAAGAAGCTCGAACGCGAGAGCATCATCAAGGATGTCCGCATGAAGCGCTATGCCGAGAAGCCCTCGGAGCGCAAGCGCCGCAAGAACAAGGTCATGGCCTTCACCGCCATGCTGCGCCGCCGTTACGCCGAGTAAGCCTTTCTTCAGCCTTTTTCTTTCAACCGGCCGGACGTCCTTGGATGTCCGGCCGGTTGCTTTTTTGCCCGGCCGGATGGGTCGTCGCGCTTGCTCGCGCGGTCCGACGAAGAGCACGGGCAAGCTCGCGGGCCCACGGAATCGGAGCCTCGCCTCCGGCTTGATTTAGCTCCTTCCACCTGTCGTAGTGCTTTTGCCCGCATGAAGCCCATCGTCGCCCTTTCCACCTGCTGGTGCTCGCACCGTCACCAGGACGGCTACGCGATGCTGCGGGAGATGGCGGATATGGGCTTCGAGTATGTCGAACTCAGCCACGGCATCCGGATCACGCTGGTGCCGGGTATCCTCAAGGCGGTCGAGGAGGGTGTCGTCAAGGTCGCCTCCTGCCACAATTTCTGCCCGCTGCCGACCGGCGTCACGCACGCCGCGCCCAACCTATACACCTGTTCCTCGGCCGATGCTCGCGAGCGCGACCAATGGATGCGCCACAGCAAGCGCACCATCGATTTCGCCCACCAGGTCAGGGCCCGCAAGGTCATCCTGCACCTCGGTGCCGTCGAGTTTTTCTGGTTCAACCCGGCGGGGAAGTTGGACGCCTATGTCGACGCCCGCCCCGACACTGATCTTTCGGCCGATGCGACCTATCAGAAGCTGCTCGCCAAATCCCTCGCCAAGCTGAAAGGCCGCATGCCGCCCTATTGGACGAACACCAAGCAGGGTCTCACCGACCTTCTGCCCTATGCCGAGCAGAAGGGCGTGATGCTGGGTTTCGAGAACCGCGAGGCTTTCGACGAGCTGCCGCTCGACGCCGACCATCCCGACCTGATCACCGCCATGGCCAAGCCGGGCGCCTGCGGCTACTGGCACGACACCGGCCACGCCCAGATCAAGCAAGGCCTGTGCCTGCTCAACCATCGCGAGCACCTGGAGAAAAACGCGCCCAACGCCATCGGCTTCCACCTGCATGATGTCAGCGCCGAGGGTCGCGACCACCAGGCGATCGGTTCGGGCAAGATCGATTTTGAGATGGTCAGCTCCTTCTGGCGTTCCGAGCACACCCTCGTCATCGAGCTGAGCCCGCGCCTGACGACCGAGGAGGTGCTGGCCTCGCAGCAGCGCGTCGCGCAGCTTGTCGCCGCGCGGTTTCCGGTCAGCAAACAGCCGGCATGAGCAATTTCCTCGGCGTTCTGGGCGGGATGGGGCCACTCGCGACGGCGGATTTCCTGCGTAAGCTCGTGGAGCGCACCCCGGCCGCGGTGGACCAGGAGCATATCCCGGTGCTGCTGTATGGTGACTGCACGACGCCCGACCGCACGGCCCACATCGTCGGGGACGGACCGTCGCCGCTGCCCCAGTTGCTGGCAGGCATCAAGTTTCTGAACGAGGGTGGCGCACAGGCCATCTGCATCCCCTGCAACAGCGCACACTGCTGGTATGGCGAGATGGCCGCCGCATCCGCCGTGCCGGTGTTTCACATCGTCCGCGCGAGCGCCGAGCAGGTGCGGCGGAAAAATCCCGCCGCCAAGGTGGTTGGGGTCCTGTCGACCGCCGGCACGCACCGGATGGGCATTTACCGGGAAACCCTGGTTGAAATGGGCTTCACGGTGGTGGCGCCGACGCACGAGGAATTCCACACGCTGGTCTCGCCCGCGATCGCCCTGATCAAGGCGAACCGGCTGGAGGAGGCCGAGGCGGTCTTTGCGCAGGCCGCGGCCAGCCTCTCGGCGCGCGGGGCGGAGATCATCATCCTGGGCTGCACCGAGATTCCGATCGGCATGCAGCGGCAATACTTGGCCCACCCCGGCCGGTTCGTGGACTCGAACGAGGCGCTGGCCCTGGCGGTGATCGGACATTTCGCCGGCCGCCAGGCCTGACTTGTGCGCATGAATCTTGGCACCATCGGGCGGCAGGCGTCGGCGGGCGTGATCGTGGGGCTCAGTGCCGTCATCTATTCCATTTCCTACGGGGCGCTGCTCTTCGCGGGACCGCTGGCCGGGCTGGTGGGATTTGGCCTCACCGTCGCCCTGATCACGGCGGTCATCGGCGCGTTGTTCGGGGTGTGGTCGGCGGAAAAGACCTTCATCAGCGGACCCGACTCGAACACGATCTCCGTGCTGGCCAGCATGCTGGCGGTCATGGGCTCCGTGGGGATGCCCGCCACGCGCTCGCCCGATCTGGCGCTCGGCGCGGTGCTCCTGACATCGCTCCTGACGGCGCTGGCGTTCTACGCCGTCGCGCGATTCAACCTGGCCGGGCTGGTCCGCTACATTCCCTATTCGGTCATGGCGGGATTCCTGGCCTCGACGGGTTGGCTTATGTCGAGCGGTGCGCTGAACATCATCTCCGGCACCCCGCTGTCGCTGGTCGGGCTGGGGCGGTTCCTCGATCATCCGTTCCGGCCGGAACTGGGCTTCGGTTTCCTCGTCGCGGGCGCCTTGTTCGCGCTGGCCCGCCGCGTGCCGGGCGCAGTCCTGATTCCGCTGGTCATGCTGGTGGCCTCGCTGCTTGCGAACCTCCTGTTACGCGCCGATCTCGGGCTCGGCGACCGGGCGACCTGGCTGTTCCCGGGGATGGGCGACACCCAGTGGCTGCCCCCGTGGCGGCTGGCGCTGGATGCCGCGGCCATGACGACGCTGTTGCAAAACCTGCCGGCCATGCTGGTGGTCAGTTTTGTCGGGCTTCTTACCATCCTGCTGTCGGTCGCCAGCCTGGAGCTCAGCATCCAGAAGGAGTTTGAACTGAACCGCGTGCTGCGGCTCCACGCGCTCACGGCCGGGATTGGGGCGCTGTTGGGCGGTTTTGTCGGCATCATCTCCATCGGCCGCACCACACTGAACCGCACGACGGGTGGCGGGGCCTGGTCGGGCGTCATCGCTTCCACCCTCTGCCTGGCGATGCTATTCGGAGCGGGCGGGCTCATAGCCTACCTGCCAAAGGCGGCCCTCGGCGGGCTCGTGCTCTATCTCGGTTTGAATATGCTGAAACAGTGGCTGTGGGACCTGCGCAAGTCCGTCACGCGGGCGGAGCTGGGCGAGATCCTGATCATCCTGGTGCTGGTGGCGAATTATGGATTCGTGGTCGGTTTCGCCGCCGGGGTGATCATCGCGTGTATCATCTTCATCGTCACTTACAGCCAGATTCCCCTCGCCAGCCTCGCGACGGACCTATCACTGCTCCCGAGCTCCGTCGTCCGGCCCCAGCACCAGGTGGAGACCTTGCGGCAGCACGGCCCGAAGACGGTCATCTATCGGCTGACGGGCTACGTGTTCTTCGGCTCCGCCAGCAAGATCGATTCAGTCTTTCAGCGGCGGAACATCCGGGAGACAGACGGGGTCGTGCTCGACTTCACCAATGTGAGCGGCATCGACCGCTCCGCCCTCGGCGTCTTCCACCGCATCCTGCGCCGTTATCACGATGCGCCGACGCGGTTCTATTTTGTGCACGCGGAGAGCAACCGGGCGGAGGTGCAGTCGCTGTCCGCGGATGCGGCCGTGAGCCGCCACCTCAGTTATTACTCCTCGCTCGACTATGCCCTGGAGGCGGCCGAGGAGCACCTCCTCAGCGGGCACGACCGGGAGAGACTGGAAAACAGCTGCTTCGAGTTCCTGGCCAGCCCGGTGGACCGGGCGGTCTTTCTCGGCTATTGCGAACTGAAGCAGGTGGACCGCGGCGACCACCTGTGTCGCGAGGGGGAGTTTTCCAACGAGGTGTTCTTCATCGAGAGCGGCAGCCTCGATATCAGCAAGGCGCTCCCGGACGGGACAACGCTCCGCCTGGCCAAGCTGCTCAAGGGGGCGGTCGCCGGCGAGCTGGCCTTCTCGACTGGTGAGGCGCGCACGGCGTCGATCATCGCGGTGATCGAGTCGCGCGTCCACCTGTTGCACAAGGACGCCCTGATCCGCATGCGCGCGGAGCATCCCGGCCTGGCCACGCAGTTCGACCACATGGTCATCCGGAAGATTTCCCAGTCGCTGAGCCGGACGAACAAGCTGATGGCGACCCTAAGCTGACCGGGCGCGGGCCGCGGGCCGCGCGAGTAACTCCCTGATCCACTTCCGGTGGGGACCGGAGAGAGTGACCTCGTCGAGCTGTTTTAACGGCACCCACTCCAGGGCTTCGTTTTGCACGATGCGCTTGAGCAGGGCCGGCGAGGTCATTTCGGCATGGATTGACTCAGTGATGGCAAACCGCGTGATCGCCCGGCGTTTCACGGCGAGGAGGGTCTTCGGGGTCGGTTTCACTTCAAGATCGGACGCCTCGGGGAGTTCGTGCAGGCCGGCGAGGCGCTTCGCCTTCGCGTGGCCGCGGCGGAGCAGCAGCCGGCCCCGGTGTTCGCACCAGATGCGGGTGACGGTCTTTTGCTCAATGATTTTGGGTTTCAGGCGCGGTAATTTCTCCGGCGAACCGGCGGCGCGGGCCGCGCAGAATTCCGCGACCGGGCAGATGAGGCATTGGGGATTGGCGCGAAGGCAGACCGTGGCACCCAGCTCCATCATCGCCTGGTTGTGCTCGCCGGGGTGGCTGCCGATGACGAGCGCGTCGGCCAGCGGGGTGAAGAACTTAACGGCCTCCGTGCCGTCGCGGAACAGCCGGCCCTCGCCGGTGAGGCGGGCGAGGATGCGGACGACGTTGCCGTCGACGACGGCGGCCGGCTCGAAAAAGGAAATGCTGGTGATGGCCGCGGCCGTGTACGGGCCGATGCCGGGCAGTTCGCGCCACTCGGCCGGCGTGCGGGGCTTTTCCGGGGCGGCGACGTAAGCCTGCGCGAGCTGGTGCAGGTTGCGGGCGCGGGAGTAGTAGCCGAGGCCTTCCCAGAGTTTCATGACCTTCGCCTCGGGGGCGGCGGCGAGCGCGGCGAAATCAGGCAATTCCCGCAGCCAGCGGCCGAAATAGGGGAGGACGGTCGTCACCTGCGTCTGCTGCAGCATGAATTCCGACACCACCGTCTTGTAGAGCGAAGGCGCATCGCGCCACGGGAGTTTGCGGTGGTGCACGCGATACCAGGCGTGCAGGGCAGTCTGAAAACCGGCACGCCGGGAAACGAGCTGAGGAAGATTGGCCACGAAAAACACGAGAAGACACAAAAACCGGGAGAGGGGAACCACTAATGAGATTCATCAAAGGATGAATCTTACGAAGTGTGTGGTGACTAATCGTCACCACGATTGACTTGGGGCCGGCTGATCGCCGGCTTTTACCGGTCTGTGATTAGCAGACCCCAAGGTTTCACTCCGGAGGCGATCAGCCGGAGAGGTGACCGTAAGTTTCACCCTGGGTGAAACTGATTGGTGGTTTCAAGAAATCCGCGTTCGGGAGCGGTCTGCACTTTTTGGTGTGTTTTTGCACGTTTTTGTGGCCATCTAAACCCATGCCCAAACGGTTCGACGACGCCGAGGAGAAGCCCAAGGCGATCACCTCCTACACCATCAAGCTCGACGATGCCCAGATGGAGAAACTGCGCGCGGCCGTCGCCACCAAGAACTGGGAGGAGGTCGAGGTGCCTTACGCGCGTTTCGCCTTCAAGGGCCCGAAGGTCAATGTGACCGCCTACACCAGCGGCAAGGTGGTCGTGGCCGGCAAGGATACCGAGGATTTCGTCCAGCATGTCATCGAGGCCGAGGTCACCGGCGCGCCCCAGCTCGGCTACGACGAAGTGCTGCATCCCGACTGGTATGAGCCGCACGCCGGCCTCGACGAGAGCGGCAAGGGCGATCTCTTCGGTCCGGTCGTGGCCGCCACCGTCATCGCGAGCAAGGAGGCCGTCCTCTCCTGGCAGGCCGCCGGCGTGCGCGACAGCAAGACCGTGGTCGATACCCAGATTCTCAAGCTCGACGAACTCATTCGCGCGACGCCGGGCGTCGTGGTCGAGACGCGCTACATGGAGATGGGCGAATACAACCGCGTCATGGCGCGGCCCTTCGCCAGCCTCAACCGCCTGCTCGCCCAGCACCACGCCGACGCCCTCGATGCGGCCCTCAAGCGCCAGTGGGTGCCGCGCGGCCTGCTCGACCAGTTCACCAAGGACCCGCTCGTCCAGCGCGAGCTGAAGAAACTTGGCGTCGTGCGCTTCGACCTCGCCATGCGCACCAAGGCCGAGTCGGACCCGGTCGTCGCCGCCGCCTCGATCGTGGCGCGCGCGGAGTTCGTGCGGATCATGCGGGATCTCTCGCGCGAGTTCGGCGACAAGCTCCAGAAAGGCGCCGGTGCCCCCGCCAAGGCGCAGGCCCGCGTGCTCATCGACCAGCTCGGCGCGAAGGCGCTCGGCCGTTTCGCCAAGCTGCATTTCCGCACCTGCTACGAGGTCGTGTCGGAGGCCGGCAAGCTCGATGAACTGCCCCTGCCCGTGCCGAAGGAAAAGACCGAGTGGAAGCGGTGAGCCAAAGGGGCGCTTGACCGGATAGGGGACTGATACATCGTCGGTTTATGCCCAGCGTTCTCAGCAAAAAGAAACGTCCGGCTGGCAAACGCCGGCCCGCCACGCGGGCGCGAGTGGCGGTTAAAGATGCTTCCTGGCCGCTCAAGGAATCCCGGAAGGAGTGGTTGCGGCAATTACGCGCGGAATACACCCCCGCGGTTTGTGTGCAGACCCTGGCGATCAACGAGTCCCTGCCGGTGGCTTACGGTGAGTCGTGAGGCTGCAGCTCTATTCCTCCCGGCGCGGCAACGCGGCTCCTCATCTCGTCGCCATTCAGTCGGAGGAACTCGACATGCTGGCCACGGTCTTGGTCCGCCCGTTGCGGTCCGACGTGCCGCTGACCCGGGTGCGGGCGCGGGTTAAGGTGGCGGGAGAAAGCTTTGTTGTGATGCGCGAACTGGCGCGGCCGATTCACCGGCGGGTTATGCCACGGGTCGGTGGATTAACCGAGCATGTCTCGGCGCTCATCCTGACCATGTTTGGTCTGCTCTTGGCCCGCCCGTGAGGCGGCCCTTCTGGCATTATGGCCAAACGCCGGCAGCTCCGCGGATACGACCTGAAGCAGATCTACGGCTTCGCGGGGTTGATTGGCGTGGACGAGGCCGGGCGGGGGGCCTTGGCCGGGCCGGTGGTCGCCGCCGCCGTGCTGGTGTCACCGGAGTTCCTCGAGGGTCGCTGGGCCGTGTCCAAGTCGGGCCGGGTCAACGACTCCAAGCAGTTGAGCCCCGCTGATCGCAGCGAGCTCTACACCGAGTTCGAGGAGCTGGTGGCTCAGGGCCAGATTCACGCCCACTACGGCGCCGCCACCGTCGCCGAGATCGAGACGGTCAACATCCTCGGCGCCACCAAGCTCGCGATGCGCCGCGCCCTGGAGGGCATTTATCCGCCCGACGCCTTTGCCCGGAAGACCGAGCCCGACCTCTTCGCCAGTGATGCTGAGAAGGCGGCGTTCCAGCCGACGGTCTCGGCGCAGATCCTGATCGACGGCCTGCCGTTGCGCAGCTTCCCGTATCCGCACCAGGGCATCGTCAGCGGCGACGGCCGCTCGCTGTGCATTGCGATGGCGTCGATCATCGCCAAGGTCACGCGCGACCGCCTGATGGACGAGCTCGACCAGCTGCACCCCGGCTATGGCTTGGCGCAGCACAAGGGTTACGGCACCGAGGAGCACCGCGAGGCGATCCTCAAGCTCGGCCGCAGCGCGGTGCACCGCGACAGTTTCCTGCGCAAGCTCTTCGCCCAGCCCCGCGACCTCGAGGGGCAGATGATCCTGTTTGATTGAGGTGTAGGGCAGGATCGCTGATCCCGCCTTCGTTCGGGGATGATATCACGTTCGAGGCGGGATACGGCGATCCCGCCCTACAGATTGAATTGCAGCCCCGGCCCTCCTCTGGCCAACTGCCGCGACATACATGTCCGGCAAGAAACCCAGTTCGCTCGACAAGGTGCTCGACCGCCTCGACCGGCTCGACGACGCCGGTCTGCGGACGCTCGTGCAGCGGCTGGCCCGCGAGCGCGCGCTGCTCGACACGGTTTTCAACACCCTGCAGGAGGGCGTGCTGGTCATCACGGCCGAAGGCGAGATCGATTATGCCAACCACGCCGCGGCGCAGCTCGTCGGCTTCCAGGATGAGGCCGGCACGGAAAAGACGCTCTGGCGGCTGGTGCCGGGGCTGCGGGCCTCGCTCGAGGGCGACTCAGCCGCCGGCAAGAAGACCGGGCAGCCGGTGGTCACGCGGGAATTCGAGCTGACTTACCCGGCACCGCGCGTCGTGCGGCTCTACATGGTCCCATTCAGCGAGGGCGAGGGCGGGGCGCCGCGCTTCGCCCTCATCCTCTCCGACATCACCAGCGAGAAAAAATCCACCGAGGAGCTGATCGAGAACGAGAAGATCTCGTCCATCCTGCTGCTCGCCGCCGGCGTCGCCCACGAGCTGGGCAACCCGCTCAACTCGCTCACCATCCACCTCCAGCTCATCGAGCGGAAACTGAGGAAATTGAAGGGCTCGAAGGAGGCCGACTCGCTGGGTGATTCGATCAAGATCTGCCAGGACGAGGTCACGCGGCTCGACGGCATCATCCGGAACTTCCTCGAGGCCATCCGGCCGCGTCCGCCCGACTTGGCCGAGGTCAACGTCGTCGAGGTCATCGAGGACGTGCTGCGTTTCCAGGGCCGGGAGCTCGCCGACCGCGACCTGAGCGTCGAGGCCGAGCTGCCGGCCAGCACGCCCGTCATCATGGCCGACCGCAACCAGCTCAAGCAGGTCTTCTTCAACCTCGTGAAGAACGCGATGGAGGCGATGCCGGCCGGCGGCAAGCTGGCGATCCGGGTCCGCGCGGACGACGACTCGGTGTTCATCCGCATGGCTGACACCGGCGCCGGCATCAAGACCGATGATCTCGCGAAGCTTTTCTCGCCCTACCACACGACCAAGACGGGTGGCCACGGTCTCGGCCTGATGATCGTGCAGCGCATCATGCGCGATCACGGCGGCCACGTCGGCATCGAGAGCAAGGAGGGCGTCGGCACGGTCGTGACGCTCCAGTTTCCCCAGAAACACCGCCGCGTGCGGATGCTGCCGGGGACCTGAGAGGAGATTGAAAGGTGGACGCGTTGACCTCAACGCGCTGGCTGGAAAATGTACGGGCGTCCCTTGCGGACGCCCGCGGGCGGCGACGAGCGCCGCCCCTACAAATTTCCCGGAGGTGAAACCCGACCTCCGGGCGGGTTGATTGGGGGAAAACGCGCCCGGAGGCCGCGTTCCACCTTAATGATTAACTTCCCGCCACCAGTTCCCGGTAGAGCTGCTCAACCTTGGCGCGCGCCCAGGGCGTGCGCCGCAGGAACTTCAGCGAGGACGTGATGCTCGGGTCGAACATGAAGCAGCGGATCTCGACCTGTGCCGCGAGGCCGTGCCAGCCGTGGTGCGCGACGAGCGCCTCCAGGATTTTCTCCAGCGAGATGCCGTGTAGGGGGTCTTTTGAGGCGTGCATGTAATGAGCCGGCGGTCTGGGGGGTGGAGCAGGTTTATTCCGCGACTGTCGGGGCCGAAAGGGCTCCCGCCAATTTGCCGGCCGGCCCACGTCCGGGCGAGCGGGAATTTCCGGTTGCCCCGCGCGCAAAGCTCATTCCTCTGGCCCCATGCACGACATCAAGAGCACGGCCGGCCTGACCAAGCCCGAAGCCTATCGCGCGCTGCACGCCCAGTTGGCCGCGGTGCTGGCCGGCGAGCGCGACGGCCTCGCCAACACGGCGAACATGGCTGCGCTGCTTTACCAGGCGCTGCCGGGGCTCAACTGGGCCGGTTTTTATTTCCTGCGCGACGGGGGCCTCGTGCTCGGGCCGTTCCAGGGGAAGGTGGCCTGCATCCGCATCGCGCTGGGCAAGGGTGTCTGCGGCACGGCCGCGCAGAAACGCGAGACTATCGTCGTGCCCGATGTGGAGAAATTTCCCGGTCACATCGCCTGCGACCATGCGTCGCGCTCGGAGATTGTCGTGCCGCTCATCAAGGACGACCGCCTGCTCGGTGTGCTGGATCTCGACAGTCCGAATCTGGCCCGCTTCGACGCCGAGGACGCCTCGGGCCTGCAGGCTGCGGTGAAGTTGCTGTTGGATGGATCCGATTTCAGCCGGTTGGCGGACTGAGTTCGGCAAAAAGACGTCATGTCTTGACTTTTGACAAAATAGCTTGGGTTTGCTTGGCGCCCGACTTCGTCAACTGCCACCGCCGGGCAAATTGGCTCGCCGAGGCGGGCGCTCCCATCTTCAGCCGTTCCGCCAGCCAGCCGTTGGCCACCGACGTGCTCAGTTTCATCGCCGCTGCCAGCAGTG
>Ga0163151_10000648_pt1 | contig 60999 bp, 49 predicted proteins | sample OliLakLV19MP5IB2_FD_145596 | JGI IMG/M metagenome (GOLD analysis project Ga0163151, IMG submission 145596) | Freshwater microbial mat bacterial communities from Lake Vanda, McMurdo Dry Valleys, Antarctica - Oligotrophic Lake LV.19.MP5.IB-2 | ecosystem: Environmental > Aquatic > Freshwater >... | reverse complement strand
AGGCTGATGAAGAGCGAGGTGATCTGCTGCTGCTTGAGGAAATCAATGAGCCGCATCAGCGTCGGCTTCACCTCCGCCTCGCTGCGTTCGAGCGTGAGATTGCTGATCGGATCGACCACGACCACCGTCGGGCGGAAAATCCGCACCGTGTCGTGCATCGTCACGAGATGCTGCTCCAGCCCGCTCAGCGCGGGGCGCGAGGCGTGAATCTGCAGCAGTCCCTTTTTCACCCACGGCGAGAGGTCGATGCCGATGGAGCGCATGTTGCGCAGGATCTGCGCGCTCGATTCCTCGTAGGCGAAAAGCAGCGCGCGCTCGCCGCGACGACACGTGGCCTCCGCGAATTTCGCGCCGATGCTGCTCTTTCCCGTGCCCGGCGCGCCGGAGACGAGCACGCTGCTGCCGCGGAACACGCCCTGGCCGCCGAGCATTTCATCCAGCCTCGCGATGCCCGTGGAAAGACGCTCTGCCGGCGCCGCGTAATCGAGCCGCAGCGAGGTGATCGGCAGCACCGAGAACCCGCGTTCGCCGATGAGAAAGGGGTATTCGTTCGTGCCGTGCGCCGACCCCCGATACTTCAGCACGCGCAGCCGGCGGATGGAAACCTGCTCCTGCACGCGGTGGTCGAGTGTGATCACGCAATCGGCCACATACTCCTCCAGCCCGTAGCGCGTGATCGCGTTGCCCTCGCCCTTCTCGCCGGTAATGACCGCCGTCATCCCGCGATCCTTCAGCCAGCGGAAAAGCCGGCGCAGTTCCGCGCGGAGGATGGCGTGATTCGGCAGCCCGGCGAAGAGCGCCTCCACGGTGTCGAGCACCACGCGTTTCGCCCCGATGGCGTCGATGGCGTGCCCGAGCCGGATGAAGAGCCCCTCGAGATCATACTCGCCCGTCTCCTCGATCTCGCTGCGCTCGATGTGGACGTGATCGAGCGCCAGCTTTTTCTGTTTCACGAGCCGGTCGAGATCGAAGCCGAGCGAGCGCACATTGGCCGTCAGCTCCGCCGCATTTTCCTCGAACATCATGAACACGCCCGGCTCGCCAAACTCCTCCGCCCCGCGCACAAGGAATTCCATGGCGAGCATCGTCTTCCCGCTTCCCGCGCTCCCGCACACGAGCGTCGGCCGCCCGGCGGGCAGGCCGCCGCCGGTGATCTCATCGAGGCCGGTGATGCCGGTGGGGGCTTTCGGAAGACCGGTGGTGGCAAGCGAGTGGATGCGCTTGGGCATGGCAATTCTCCCACAAATGTTGCACTTGGTTTTTGAGCGCGCCGACTCTTTTCACTGTCGGTGACTATATCGCCGGCCCGGCACACGGTCAATTGCACGGTGTTTGGTGAAAATTTCCCCCTCTGGCGTGGATTCTTCGTGCCCTGCATCGGCCCGAACCGGCAGACGCGTTTCGACCGGTCGAGCGAGCGTGGGCCGAGCGCGGCACGCCTGCGCCCCACAGCGCACCCCGGCATGCAGGCTGAAGCCGTGCGCCTGTGCGCACAGCGCCGGCATGGTTTTCTCGTCCCGGCCGGGCACCGTGCGGTGATGAAAGTGTGACGGGAGACAACTAATCGGGGTGTGGCGTCACCCAAGTGCTTGAGGTGACTGGCGCCCCGAACACGAATCGAACGTGCGACCTACCCCTTAGGAGGGGGTTGCTCTATCCACTGAGCTACCGGGGCGACGCGCGGATTCTATCCGAAATCCCTGGCAGTCTCTGCACGCGGGGATATCGGCGAGACCTCACCAAAGCCTCTGTACCGCTGTACCGCCAAGGGCCTCTCTATCGCCAAGGACCTCTCTATCCCCCAGGCGCGAAGGAGCAAAGAAGGGCGCGCAAAGAAAGGCAGGGCACGCCATGGGCCGAACGCCGGATATCCGGGCCGCGTCCTGCAGAAGGACTGTAACTTCGGATGCCTATTCTCCTCCGGTGTATTTTCGCTTCCCTTCGTGGCTCCTTTGCGCCTTCGCGGTTAAGGGGTCGTGGACGATGGGTGTTGCCATCCGGCGACGGGTTGCGGCGTGGATGAACTTGTTCAGCGATTGCGCTGTCTTCAGGCTTCTGCCATCGGTCGAAAAGGCCGGCGCGGAAAGCAACGAATCCTTCTTTCCGCAGAAACATGAACCAATGATTCCCGCACTGCCGGTGCAGCCGACTTCCCCCCGACGGTTCCACCCATCCCGTTGTGTTGCGATCCTCCTGCTGACAGCGGCGGCAGGCCTGCCGCCTTGCGCTTTCGGCTTCGGCTTCGATGATGTGGCGAAGGCAGCGGAGCAACTGGCCGCGCAGCCGTGGAAGAAAACAGCCACGAACCTGCCCAGGGAACTGGAGGGCATGAGTTACCAGCAGTACCGGGACATCCGTTTCCGTCCCGACAACGCCTTGTGGCGCAGCGCCCGACTCCCCTTCGAGATCACCTTTTTTCATGAGGGGTTCCACTACGACCAGCCGGTGAAAATCAGTGAGGTGGGCGAGCAGGGCGCCACCGAGTTCAGGTTCGATCCCGCGCTGTTCGATTACGGCAGCATCAAGCTCGATCCGGAGAAGGCAGCCGGACTGGGATTCGCGGGTTTCCGCGTGCATTTCCCGCTCAACAACGGCAAGGGCAAGGACGAAGTCCTGTCGTTCATCGGTGCGAGTTATTTCCGCGCCGTCGGCAAGGACCAGAACTGGGGCTTGTCGGCGCGCGGCCTGGTTGTCGATACCGGCCTTCCGTCCGGGGAGGAATTCCCGCGCTTCGTCGAATTCTGGATCGAACGCCCGGTTGCAGGGGCGAAGGAACTGGTCCTCTACGGCCTCCTGGATTCGCGGCGCATGGCCGGCGCCTACCGTTTCATCCTCCGGCCCGGCGTCGAAACCGCGATCGAGGTCAAGGCGCGCCTGTTCCTGCGCGAAGCAGTGGGCAAGTTCGGCGTGGCGCCGCTCACCAGCATGTTCTTCTATGGCGAGAACCAGCGTTCGGGCGGCGATGACTACCGGCCCGAGGTGCACGATTCCGACGGCCTGCTGGTGCACACCGCCAGCGAGGAATGGATCTGGCGTCCGTTGCAGAATCCAAAACGCCTGCTGGTGACCTCTTTCGCGACGGTGAATCCGATCGGTTTCGGCCTCATGCAGCGCGACCGCGATTTCTCCCGCTACGAAGACCTCGAGGCCCGCTATGAACGCCGGCCCGGGGCGTGGGTCGAACCCAAGGGTGCGTGGGGCCCCGGACGAATCGAACTGGTGCAAATTCCGTCGCCCGACCAGTCGAACGACAACATCGTGGCGTATTGGGTGCCGGATGCGGCGCCTGCGCCGAAGCAGCCCTGGGACGTGGAGTATCGATTGCTCTGGCAAAAGGAAGTCGACACCAGGCCGCCGAACTCGTGGGTCACGCAGTCGCGGCGCGGCCATGGCTACCCGCGCAACCCCGACAGCAACGTCGGCATGATCATCGACTTCGACGGGCCGCTGCTGCGCAAGTTGGCGCCCGACGCCAGGCTGGAAGGCGTGATTTCGAGCGATGCCGGCATCGAGATACTGCGCAGGCACACGTTTCGCAACGAAGCGACGGGGGGCTGGCGGCTCGTTCTGGAAATGCGCCGCGTGGACAACAGCAAGCCGGCGGAGCTGCGGGCCTTTTTGCGTCTGGACAATAATCAGGTATCGGAAACATGGAGCTACATACTGCCAGTCGATTGATGCATGCCTCCCAGGCATGCCGGCGCTACCTGGCGCGCCTGCCCTTCTTGTCCGGCCACCGGCGCCTGCTGCTGTCGCAGGCTGCGGCCGATCACACCGATTCGAGCGCAGCGATGGCGCACTTCCACGGGACGCTGTCCGACCGCCAGATCGATCCGCAGGATCCGGCGGATGCGTCGCTCGAACACCGGCTGGAGACCGCCGTTGGCGCCGGCCATACCGAGCATGGGCACCTTGCGATCGTGCGCGACCGCAATGGCCGGATGCGCCTGAACACGGCGCCGCGCCTGCATCGCAGTTCGATGAGTCCGCGCCGCTGGCCGCCCAAAGGCTGGCAACTCGAGTCGTCGTGGCGCAAACCGGAACGCGACCGCCGCGCCGATTCCCCCGATCCGCGCGGCGACTGGCATCGCACCGGCGCCGTGCGCCGCATCGTCCTCGGCCTGCTGGTTCTGCTGCAGACCGCATTGGCCACGGATTTCATGGCGGCGGTGCTGCCTTATCACGGGCGCCAGCCGCTTGAGATCGCCATCCTCGCGCTGTTCGCCATCCTGTTCTGCTGGGTTTCGGCCGGATTCTGGACCGCGGTGCTGGGATTCTTCGTACAACTGTCCGGCGGCGACCACTACGCAATTTCGCGTACCGCGGCGGCTGCCGCGCCGATCCCGGATGAAGCGCGCACGGCGATCATCATGCCGATCTGCAACGAGAATGTATCGCGTGTGTTCGCAGGACTGCGCGCCACTTACGAGTCGCTCGCGGGAACGGGTGAGTTGGGCCGGTTCGATTTCTTCGTGCTGAGCGACAGCAACGATGCCGACAACCGCGTTGCGGAACGCCACGCCTGGCTGGAGCTTTGCCGCGCCGTCGGCGGATTCGGCCGGATTCATTATCGCTGGCGCCAGCACCGCATCAAGCGCAAGAGCGGTAACGTCGCGGACTTCTGCCGCCGCTGGGGCGCCGACTACCGCTACATGCTGGTACTCGATGCCGACAGCGTGATGAGCGGCGACTGCCTGGCCACGCTGGTGCGCCTGATGGAAGCGAACCCGAACGCCGGCATCATCCAGACCGCGCCGCGCGCGGCCGGACGCGAAACGCTGTATGCCCGCATGCAGCAGTTCGCCACGCGTGTCTATGGGCCCTTGTTCACTGCCGGCCTGCATTTCTGGCAACTGGGCGAGTCCCATTACTGGGGGCACAACGCGATCATCCGCATGGCGCCCTTCATCAAGCATTGCGCGCTGGGCCGCCTGCCGGGAACGGGCAGCATGTCGGGCGAAATCCTGTCGCATGATTTCGTCGAGGCGGCACTGATGCGCCGCGCCGGATGGGCGGTATGGCTGGCCTACGACCTGCCGGGCAGCTATGAGGAAATGCCGCCCAACCTGGTCGACGAGCTCAAGCGCGACCGTCGCTGGTGCCATGGCAACCTGCTCAACTTCAGGCTGTTCCTCGCCGAAGGCCTGCATGCCGCGCATCGCGCGGTGTTCGTCACCGGCGTCATGGCTTACTTCTCCGCGCTGCTCTGGTTCGCGTTCCTGCTGCTGTCCACCGCGCTGCTTGCGGTGCACACGCTGGTCGAGCCGCAATATTTTGTCAGTCCGAACCAGTTGTTCCCGATCTGGCCCGAATGGCATGCAGAACGCGCGCTGACCCTCTGGGGCATCACCGCCACCGTGCTGTTCCTGCCGAAACTGCTCAGCGTGGTCCTGATCTGGGTGCAGGGAGCGCAGACGTTCGGCGGCCGCCTGCGGCTGACGCTGGGCGTGTTCCTGGAATCCGTCAGCTCGATGCTGCTGGCACCGGTGCGCATGCTGTTCCACACCGAGTTCGTCGTGACCGCGCTGATGGGCCTGCGTGCGCAATGGAAATCGCCGCCACGGGAGGATACGCAAACCACCTGGGCCGAAGCCTTGCAGCGCCATGGGCTGCATACCCTGCTCGGCGTGGTCTGGGCGGCGGGCGTCTACTGGCTCAATCCGCCGTTCCTGCTCTGGCTGTTGCCGGTGGTCGGCGCACTGATGCTGTCGATCCCCATGTCGGTCTACTCCAGCCGGATTGCGCTGGGCAAGCGGCTGCGCAGGGCCGGGTTATTCCTGATTCCGGAGGAAGCCGATTCGCCCGAAGAACTGCGCCGCATGCAGGAGCATTTGCGGCGGGCGCCGCCGCCGCCCGGATTCGTCGAGGCGGTGGTCGATCCGCTGGCCAATGCCCTGGCCTGCGCCTCCGCCAACGTGCGCCAGTTTCAACCGCCCGCGTTCCGGCAGGTTGCCCAGCAACTGGTCGATCACGCCGTGAAGCTCGGTCCGCAGGCACTGAGCGCGAAGCAGAAGGCGGTCTTGCTTGGCGATGCTCCGGCGCTTTCGCGCCTGCACTTCCAGGTCTGGGCGTCGCCGGACGCGCACCCGCAGTGGTTCGCCAACATGCCCGCAGCGGTCGAACGCCGCGCCGCGCCGCGCGCCGCGGCGGCACCTGCGCCCGCGCCGCGCGCGCTGACGCATGCGGCTGCGGGGTAGGAGAGAAGGCATGTGCTGAGTGCTGGGTGCAGAATGCTGAGTGCTGAGTGCTGAGTGCTGAGTGCTGAGTAAGTGCTGCGTGCTGAGTAAGTGCGAAGCCGCTCCGCGTTAGAAGTTTCTTTTTTCCCAGCACCCAGCACAGTTTTCCTCCCCGCCATCACGTTCGCCACGGCTTCTCGGTTAATATGCCGCCTCTCTTCCAGGCTGGCCCAGCATGCCCATCGCAACTTTCGAATCTGTTTCCCTTGCCTACGGCCATGTGCCGCTGCTGGACAAGACTGAACTCGTCGTCGAGCCGGGCAGCCGCACCGGGCTGATCGGGCGCAACGGCACGGGCAAGTCGAGCCTTCTGAAGATCCTGGTTGGCACGGCGGCGCCCGACGATGGCCGGGTGTGGCGCCGCCCGGAACTGCGCGTCGGCTATGTAACGCAGGAGCCCGAGCTCGATCCCGGTCAGACGGTATTCGAAGCGACGATCGCCGGCCTCGGAGAAATCTCGAGCCTGCTCGCCGCCTATCATGAAGCACTGCACGCACTCGAACACTCCGTGGATGATGCCGCCCTGGCCCGCCTGCAGGAGGCGCAGGAAGCGCTCGAACGCCGCGACGGCTGGCGCATCGAGCAGCGGGTGGAAACCGTACTTTCGCGCCTGGCGCTGCCGCCGGATGTCCGCGTGCAGACGCTCTCCGGCGGCATGCGAAAACGTGTCGCGCTGGCCCAGGCGCTGGCCGGCGATCCGGAACTGCTGGTCCTGGATGAACCGACCAATCACCTCGACCTCGATTCCATCCTCTGGCTGGAGGAAACCCTGATCGATTTCGGCGGGGCGGTGTTCTTCGTCACCCATGACCGCGCCTTCCTCGACCGCGTCGCGAACGCCATCGTCGAACTCGACCGCGGGCGCCTGACCGCCTATCCGGGGAATTTCTCCGAATACGAGCGGCGCAAGGCGGAGCAACTGGCGATCGAAGCCGTGAGCAACCAGAAGTTCGACAAGCTGCTGGCGCAGGAGGAAGTCTGGATCCGCAAGGGCATCGAGGCGCGCCGCACGCGCAACGAGGGCAGGGTGCGCAGGCTCGAGGGTTTGCGGGTGGAGAGGTCGCAGCGCCGCGAACGCATCGGCAGCGCCAACCTGAGCGTGGACCAGGGCGAACGCTCGGGACAACTGGTTGCGGAACTCGAAGCGGTCGGCAAGTCCTTCGGCGAACGCGTGGTGGTGCGGGATTTTTCCTGCCGTATCCTGCGCGGCGACAAGATCGGACTGATCGGGCCGAACGGCATCGGCAAGTCGACGCTGATCAAGCTCATTCTCGGCGAGATCGAACCGGATGCCGGCGTCATCCGCCGCGGCAGCCGCCTGAGCGTGGCGTACTTCGACCAGTTCCGCACCAAACTCGACGATGAGGCGAGTGTTGCGGACACCATCGCGCCGGGCTCGGATTATGTGGAGATCGGCGGCGCGCGCAAGCACATCATGACCTACCTCGCCGATTTTCTGTTCCCGTCCGAGCGCGCACGCGCGCCGGTGAAGGCGCTGTCGGGCGGCGAGCGCAATCGTCTGCTACTCGCGCGCCTGTTCAGCCAGCCCGCGAACCTTCTGGTTCTGGACGAACCGACCAACGACCTGGACATCGACACACTCGAACTGCTGGAAGCGCTGCTGCAGGAATACTCGGGAACGGTGCTGCTGGTCAGCCACGACCGCGTCTTCCTCGACAACGTGATCACCGACTACATCGCTCCCGAAGGCGGCGGACTCTGGATCAAGAATCCCGGCGGCTATGCCGACTGGAAACGCTTCTCCGACGAACAGGCGGCGCGCAAGCGCGAAAGCGATCGCGCGCCCGCCGCAAAAGCCGGCGCGCCGGCATCCCCTGCCAAGCCAGGCCGGGCGCGCAAGATGAGTTACAAGGACGTCCGCGAACTCGAGGCGTTGCCGGCAAACATCGAAGCGCTGGAGCAGGAGCAGGCGGAGATCAGCCGGCGGCTCGCCGATGGCTCGGTGTATCGTGATGCACCGGAGGATGCGAAACGCCTGAACGAGCGTTCGGCGGCCATCGACGGCGAATTGACCGACTGTTTGAAGAGGTGGGAGGAACTGGAGAACGGGGCCGGGGTTCGAGGGCCGCGGGCCGAGTGAAAGTCAAAGTCGCTTTAATGAACTTACTCGGCCCGCGGCCCGCGTACCTTACGGTCGAAGACCGGTTCCCGTGAACGGCGCGGCCCTGATTTTCCATGCGTGCGGCAATTTTCCCTGATCCCGTTGTCTTACACTGAATCCCCATTCCCGATCCCGCCCCATGCCCCAAACCCAACGCATTGACCGGCTGCTCGGCATAGCCATCATTGCGATCCTGTTCATCGGCTGCCTGGCCGTGCTGGCGCCTTTCGTCACGGCCTTGCTGCTGGGCGTGATCCTGGCTTTTGCCACTTGGTCGCTCAACGTGCGTCTGCGCAACAAGGTGCGCGGCAGGAATACGATTGCCGCGGCACTGATGACGCTTGGCGCCTCCCTCATTCTGCTGGCGCCGCTGGTAATCGTCGCGTTGAGCCTGGCGGACAGCGCGGCCGAGCTGGGAGGAGCGCTGAAAGGGGTGTTCGAAGGCGGGCTGCCCAATCTGCCGCGCTGGGTGACAGGCCTGCCGGTGGTCGGTCCGTGGCTGGCGGAATACTGGAAAAACGTGGCGCACGACGGCAGCCGGCTGTACCAGGAACTCGAGGGATTGATCCCGCCGGCGCGGACCGCGTTCCTCGCGGCAGGCAGCGCCCTGATCAGCGGCGTAGTGCAACTGACCCTGGCCGTGCTCGTCGCGTTTTTCCTTTATCGCACCGGCGAAAAGGCCGCCGATAAGGTCCAGCGGGCCGTCGTGCGTGTCGGGGGCGCGCGCGGCAAGCATCTGCTCGATGTCACCGGCCACACGGTAATCGGCGTCGTGTACGGCATCATGGGCACCGCCCTGGCGCAGGGCACGCTGGCGGCGATCGGCTTTCTCATGGCGGGCGTGCCCGGCGCCCTGCTGCTGGGACTGGCAACTTTTTTCATGTCCGTGACGCCGGTCGGTCCGCCGCTGATCTGGGGGCCGGCCGCAATCTGGCTGTTCTACCAGGGCTCGACGGGCTGGGCGATCTTCCTGATCGTGTGGGGCGTGCTGTTCATCGGCCTGATCGACAACGTCCTCAAGCCCATGCTCATCAGCCGCGGCAGCAGCCTGCCCTTCATCCTCGTATTCCTCGGCGTCCTGGGCGGCGTGATCACCTTCGGCTTCATTGGCGTATTCCTTGGCCCGACCCTGCTGGCAGTGGGCTACCGGGTCGTCAATGAGTGGGTGGATGGAAAGACGGGGGAGAAAGAGCCGGAAAAACCGTGCCTGCCGTGACGACGTGACTGTCGTGACTGCCGTATCTGCTTTTGCTTGGGTTTTCCGATAGTCACGATAGTCACGATTTCATCCGTCACGGCCCTTGAAAAACCCCTTTCAGATTCACAAGTTATGGAGTAGCATGCGACCTCGTCAATGTCCCGGCGCGCCCCGGTCCCGACTCCCTTCGGGCGAGGGCGAAATCGCCAGTAACCGCAAGTCGCGGCGAGTCCAAAATCACCCGGTATTGCAGGAGTAGACAAGTAATGTCGTTTTCCGATCTGGGGCTTGCCCCGGAGTTGTTAAAGGCCATCGAGGACCAGGGCTATACCGAGCCCACGCCGGTCCAGGCGAAAGCCATCCCCCCCATTCTGCTTGGCCAGGACGTCATGGCCGCTGCTCAGACCGGCACCGGCAAGACCGCCAGCTTCACATTGCCGATGTTGCATAAGCTGAAGGAATTCGCCAATACGAGCGTTTCCCCGGCCCGCCATCCGGTGCGTGCGCTGATCCTCACCCCGACCCGCGAACTTGCCGCGCAGGTGCAGGAAAGCGTCAAGACGTACAGCAAGCATCTCGCGGTGCGTTCGGCCGTGGTGTACGGTGGCGTGCATATCGATCCGCAAATCGCCGAGCTGCGCGCCGGTGTCGAGATCCTGGTGGCGACTCCCGGGCGCCTGCTCGATCACCTGCAGCAGAAAACCGTGAATCTTTCGCAAGTGCAATTCCTGGTGCTTGATGAAGCGGACCGGATGCTGGACATGGGCTTCCTGCCGGACATCAAGCGCATCCTGGCGACGTTGCCGGCCAAGCGCCAGAGCCTGCTGTTCTCCGCCACGTATTCGGACGAGATTCGCGGCCTTGCCAAGCAACTGCTCGTCAACCCGGTCAACGTCGAAGTCGCCCGGCGCAATTCGGCGGTGGAAACCGTCACCCACCTCGTCTACAAGGTCGAAAGTACTGCCAAGCGCGACCTGCTCACCCACCTGATCCGTGCGCGCGACATGCGCCAGGTGCTGGTGTTCTGCAATACCAAGATCGGCGCCAATCGCCTCGCCTACCGTCTCGACAAGGACAAGGTCGAAGCCACCGCGATCCACAGCGACCGCACCCAGGGCGAACGCACGCTGGCCCTGGCCGCGTTCAAGGAAGGCAAGATCCGCGTGCTGGTGGCCACCGATGTCGCGGCCCGCGGCCTCGACATCGAGCAACTGCCCTTCGTCGTGAATTTCGATCTGCCCGGTTCGCCGGAAGATTACGTGCACCGCATCGGCCGCACCGGCCGCGCCGGCATGCTCGGCGAAGCCATCTCGCTGGTGTCGGATGATGAAACGGAGAAGCTCGGCGCCATCGAGAACCTCCTGAAGATCAAGTTGCCCGTTCACGCCGCTGGCGAGTTCGAGCGGGCGCCGCGCAGCTCTGAAGAATCGCGGCGCGATCGCGAGAAGCCGCGTGAAGGACGTGGCCGCGAGGGCCGCGACCGTCCGGAAAGCCGCCAACGTTCCGGCCCGCCCGCGCGTAGCCCCGGCAGGGGTCCCGCCGATGCGACGGGTCAGGAGCGGTCGGGATCCGGTAGTTCCGGTAGTGGTGCCAGGTCACGCCCGCCCGCCGACCCGCTGTTCTCCTCGCCTTACACCCCGTCTGCCGCAACGTCCACGGCCGCAGAGTCGGCCCGGCCACAGCAGCAGGGACGAGGACCCAAAAAACAGGTTGCCGCCTTGTTCCTCCCGCCGGTTCCGGAGAAACAAGACGTCTGATTGCCGGTCCGTTGTCGGTCACTACGCCATCGGGGAACGTGATGGAGCAAAGCCTGCGGGAAATCGTTTCCGGCAACGAGGACGACATCAACCTGGCGCAAGCCGCGCTTCTGCTTGCGACCCATGCCTGCCCCGGCCTCGATGTCCCGCTTTATCTCGCCCGCATAGACGAACTGGGCACGACGCTCGGTTCCCGCATTCCGGCTGATGCCACGGTTTCACAACGCATCGCCGCGCTGAACCAGTACCTGTTCGGCGACCTGGGCTTCGCTCCCAATACCGAGGACTTCTACGATCCGCGCAACAGCTTCCTGCACGATGTGCTGGAACGGCGGGTGGGCATTCCGATCACCCTGTCGGTCCTCTACATGGAAGTAGGGCGACGCATCGGCCTGCCGTTGCAGGGCGTAAGTTTCCCCGGCCATTTCCTCGTCAAGTGCGCCGTATCAGAAGGCATGGTCGTGCTCGATCCGTATTCCGGGGGCGTCTCGCTCGGCCTCGTCGACCTGCAGGAACGCCTGCGCGAAGTGCAGGGCGGCGAAGTGTCCCGGCCCATCATCGCCAGCCTGCTGGTGGCGGCCGGCAAGAAGGACATCATCCTGCGCATGCTGCGCAACCTGAAGGCGATCTACCTGCGCGAACAGGCCTTCGACAATGCGCTGGTGATCATGGACTGGATCGTTGCCGCCGCGCCCGACCAGACCTTTGAGCTGCGCGATCGTGGCATGGTCTACCAGGAACTCGAATGCTCTCGCGCAGCCCTGGCGGATTTCGAGCAATACCTGCAGCGCTCCCCGTCGGCCGACGATGTTCACGATGTCCGCCTGCGGATCGTCGAATTGCGGAAGCAAACCACAAGACTCAACTGAGGCCGTGAATATCGCGGATATCGTGAATGCCGTGAATGCCGTAACGGCTCTGAATACCTAAAGATCTAGAGCGACATTCACGTATTCACGATATTCACGACATCAACATACATCACGCCCCTTGAAATTCTTCCGCCACACCTCCCCCTACCTCCTGCTCTCCCTGACCGCTCTTTTCTGGGCCGCCAACTGGGTGATCGGGCGGGCGATGCGCAACGAGATGCCGCCGGTGGCCATGGGGTTCTGGCGCTGGACCATCGCGTTGCTGATCCTGCTGCCGTTCACGGCGCCGGAGCTCAAGCGCAACTGGCACGTGGTGCGCGCCAACTGGTTTACGCTCACCGTGCTGGGATGCCTCGGCGCGATCGCGTTCAATACGCTGATCTACATCGGGCTGCAGTACACCGCCGCGACCAACGGCGTGCTGTTCAATTCACTGTCGCCGATCTTCATCATCCTGCTCTCCTGGGTTCTGATGCGCGAGCGCATTTCGCTGGTGCAGGGGGCGGGAGTTGCCCTGTCGCTGACCGGCGTGCTTGCGATCGTCGCGCGCGGCGATCCCGCCGCACTGGCAGCATTTCATTTCAATCCGGGCGACCTCTGGCTGATCACCGCCATGCTGCTGTGGGCCGTCTACACCATCGTGCTGCGGTGGCGTCCGCCCGGGCTGTCGGCGATGGGTTTCCTTGCGGCCATGTTGCTGCTCAGCCTGCCGTTCCTGCTGCCGTTCTATCTCTGGGAGTATTTCCAGCGCGGCGGTTTTGAGCTCAACGGGTCGACGCTCGCCGCGCTGGCTTATTACGGCACGATCCCGTCGATCGTGGCCTACCTGTTCTGGAATCGCGGCGTGGCCCAGGTCGGTGCGAACAAGGCCGGATTGTTCGTGCACCTCATGCCCGTGTTCGGCGCGCTGCTGTCGGTGATATTCCTGGACGAGCGGCTCTACGGGTATCACTACGCCGGGGCGGTTTTTATATTTGGGGGGATTTACCTCACGACCAAGAAGTCGTGAGGTAAGAAAAGGGCCGAGGTATGCGGGCCGCGGCCCGCATACCTCGGCCCGTCCATCAAGTTCTGCGCGAAGCTCAGAACTTGATGGCAAGTCCGATCGAATGAACGGACGCATCCAGTCCGAGGTTCGCGCCCGGTCCCGTGCCGCTGAAAAGGTCGGAATAGCGCTCGGATTCCGCGTGGAAGGTCACGGCCCTCGAGAGTTCATAACTGACGCCCACGCCGAGAACGCCGCCCACATCGTCCAGGCCGCGGCGGGCTGCAGGCGCGCGTTCTTCCAGCCCGTTCTTCTGCCAATAGTGCAGGCCAAGCCTGCCGTAGAGGGACAATCCGGAATCGAAGGGCAGGATGGCGATGCCGGCAAGGCTCCAGGCCGACCCGTAACACGATCGGTAGGCATCGCCAGCCAGCGTATTGCCGCCGCAGGCGGGGCCGTTCAGGCCGTAGCTGGTCTGCGTGCCTTCAATCGAAAGGGTATCGGTGAAGCGGTAACCGCCAAACTGTTCGTGGGCCTCGAGGTTCTCGGGACTGGCGCCGCTCCTGGAGTATTCACCGGGCAGGGAACCGCGAAAACCGAGGGAGCTGTTGCCGGGGCCCCAATCCGAACGGATGCCGCTGTACCACGGATCGTCTTGCGCGCAGACAGCGCCGGCACCCATCAGTGCGGCCAGGGCGATAGCCTTGAGGCGGGAGCGGTTGGTAGGCATGATGCGTGGCTGATGTTTTTACTCCTCAAATACTAGACGCTTTCGCCCGCCTCATTGTGTCTTTCTCGCAGCAGTGTTGGATGAAAAAGACACTTTCACCGAATCCTCATGCAAGACATTGTCCAGCAAGCTGAAATGTTCGCCAATCGCGCGGGGAAAACCTACCGGCACTTGCGCAAGTGGACGAAGAAATCCGCTATCGAATGCTTCCGGGTCTACGACCGGGACATCCCGGAACTGCCGCTGGTGCTGGATATCTACGGAGATCGCGCGCATTTGCAGGAGTACAGCCGCGTTGCCGAGGACGCGACGGCGCAGCGGGAATGGCGCAAGGCGATGCATGCGGCGGCGGCGGAGGCGACCGGAATTCCGCTGCGGCTGGTAGCGCTGAAGGAGCGCCACGGGCAGAGCCCGGATTCCCAGTACCGGAAAGTGGATGCCCGTGCCGAGGACTTCACCGTTTCCGAGGGCGGCCACCGGTTCATCGTCAACCTCACCGATTACCTGGATACGGGCCTGTTCCTGGACCACCGCCAGACCCGTGCGATGGCCGGGCAGATGGCGGCGGGCAGGCGCTTTCTCAACCTGTTTTGCTATACGGCGAGCTTCAGTGTTTACGCCGCCACGGGCGGGGCGAAGGAAACCGTAAGCGTGGACCTGTCGAAGACTTACCTGGACTGGGCCCGGCGCAATTTTGAACTCAATGGCCTCGAATCCGGGCGCCACCGGCTGGTACAGGCCGACGTGCGCCGCTTCCTCGAGGACGAAGCGCGCGCGAAGCAGCGCTATGACCTGATCGTTCTGGACCCGCCGAGTTTCTCCAACTCGAAGCGCATGCAGGGCGTGCTGGACGTGCAGCGCGATCACGTGGATCTCATCCGCGCGTGCGCGGCGCTGCTTTCACCGCAGGGCGAACTGCTGTTCTCGACCAACCTGCGCAGCTTCCGCCTCGATGCCGGCGCGTTGTCCGGCCTGCGCCTGTCCGAAATCTCCGCGCAGACCGTGCCGCCGGACTTTCGGAACAAGAAGATCCACAGATGCTGGCACATCGTACGTTAGTGCGATGTGCCAGCATCTGTGGAGAGTGGCTGGAGGCTAGAGTCTGGTGTCTAGCTCAACCTGAGCGTGAGCTTCCTGCTGTCCCTGTATACCGCTTCGCGTGCCTACGACCTGGGGGCCCGGGAACTGGGAGTGCTCGGCGCAAGTGCCTGGGGATTTCGACCACGGGTATTTACGACATTCACGGCCCTGGCGGCCCTTACTGCCTTCTCGTGCGCGGAAACGTGCGCATCGGCACCGGCTCGTCGCGAAGATCCTCTTCCTCGAGTTCCCTCAGGCTTTTCTGCCCGCTCCCGCCGCTTTGCGGGGGATTGCCGTCGTGGACGAGGTACTCGCGGCGCTGCAGGTAACTGTCGCGCAGGAAGCTGTAGCGGTCGATCGACGCTTGGTCGAGGAAAGTTTCCGCCTGCAGCAGGTTGGCCCGGGTGTCGATTAAGTCCAGCGCGAAGAGGCCCCAGCGGATCGCCGGCTCGTCGTCGTTCACGTATACGAACGGACTGACCACGAAATCCACGACGATGCCGCTGCCGTCCCGGACCGAGCTCGGCCCGAAGAACGGAAGTACGAGATAGGGTCCGCTTCGCAGCCCCCAGTAGCCCATGGTCTGGCCAAAATCCTCGTTGCGATTCTCGATTTTCAGTTCGCTTGCTACATCGATCAGGCCGCCCAAGCCGAACACCAGGTTGGTGGTGAAGCGCGCGAAATCCACCGGAACCTTGGTCCCCTTGAGTTGCAGCGCATCATTGAAAGTCGTGACCAGCACACCGAGGTTGTTGAAGAAGTTGGTCACACCCCGGCGCGCAATCTTGGGGACAACCGCGACATAGCCCTTGGCTGCCGGTTTGAGCACCGCCTTGTCCACGCCTTCGTTGAAGGAGTAGACGTTGCGATTGAAGTGCTCGTACGGGTCGCGGGGATTGGGGCCGGTTGCGCAACCGGCCACCACACAGAAGCAGGCCAGTAACGGGACGACGAGGCGGCGGGTCAGGTTCGATGGCATTGTTGCGCCGGATTATATCTGGGTGGAGCGGCCGGATTTAGCACAAACGTGCTGTTTGCAAATCGGGGGCGCTTGCTTCAGCATTGAAGGTCCGATGGCCATCCCGGCCGCCACCTGTTAAAAGCCGACAAGAGGAAAGAAGCCATGGATCTGGGCATCAAAGGAAAATCCGCGCTGGTCTGCGCGGCGAGCAAGGGCCTGGGCAAGGGCTGCGCGTTCTCGCTGGCCCGCGAAGGGGTCAACGTAACCATCCTCGCCCGCGGCAAGGAAGCGCTCGAAGCCACCGCCGACGAAATCCGCAAGGCAACCGGCGTGAAAGTGGCCGTCGTCGTGACCGACATCACCACCGAAGCTGGCCGCAAGGAGGCGCTCGCGGCCTGCCCGAATCCCGACATACTTATCAACAATGCCGGCGGCCCGCCGCCCGGCGACTTCCGTGATTTCACCCATGACATGTGGATCGCGGCGATCGAAGCGAACATGCTCACGCCGATCGAACTGATCAAGGCTACTGTGGACAAGATGATCGAGCGCAAGTTCGGGCGCATCGTCAACATTACTTCGAGTGCCGTGAAGGCGCCGATCGACATCCTCGGCCTCTCCAACGGCGCCCGCTCCGGACTTACCGGATTCGTCGCCGGCATTGCCCGCAAGACCGTCGCCCATAACGTCACCATCAACAACCTGCTGCCCGGCATGTTCGACACCGACCGCCTCAAGAGCAGCAGCGTTGCTGCCGCCAAGATGCAGGGCAAGCCGGTCGACGAAGTCCATGCGGCCCGCATGAAATCCGTGCCCGCCGGCCGCTTCGGCAACCCCGACGAGTTCGGCGATGCCTGCGCCTACCTGTGCAGCAGGCAGGCGGGATATATAACGGGGATGAATTTTCTGATTGACGGGGGAGCGTATCCAGGAACGTTCTGATCGACCGTTCCGGGTAAAGGGTGGCCCTCGGCCCTGGTTTTCGTAACGAGGGCTATAATTTTCACATTCCCACCAGAATTTCCCCGGAGGCAATAATGAACGCTCCCACCGACGCCAAATTTGCCATACCCCTCGCCGATTCCCGGCTCTTCCGCCAGCAGGCTTACGTCAACGGCCAGTGGCTGGATGCCGATTCGAAGGTCACGATCAACGTCACCAATCCTGCCAATGGCGGCGTGATCGGCAGCATCCCGAAAATGGGCGCGGCGGAGACGCGGCGGGCGATCGAGGCGGCGAGCGCTGCACTGCCGGCCTGGCGCGCGAAGCTGCCCAAGGAACGATCGAATATCCTGCGCAAGTGGTTCGAGCTGATGATCGCGAACACCGAGGATCTGGGCCTGCTGATGACCACGGAGCAGGGCAAGCCGCTGGCCGAGGCGAAGGGCGAGATTGTTTATGCGGCGTCGTTCATCGAGTGGTTCGCCGAGGAAGCGAAGCGCACTTATGGCGACGTGATCCCGCAGCACCAGGCCGACAAGCGTCTGGTCGTCATCAAGCAGCCGATCGGCGTGTGCGGGCTGATTACGCCGTGGAATTTTCCCGCGGCCATGATTACACGCAAGGCGGCGCCCGCTCTGGCAGCGGGATGTACGGTCGTCATCAAGCCCGCGACGCAGACGCCTTACTCGGCCTTCGCACTGGCGGAACTCGCCGAACGCGCGGGTGTGCCCAAGGGCGTGATCAATATCGTCACCGGCAGCGCGAAGGAAATCGGCGGCGAGCTTACCTCCAACACCGCGGTGCGCAAAATCAGCTTCACCGGTTCGACGGAAGTCGGCGCGCAACTCATGGCGCAAAGCGCCGCCACCATCAAGAAGGTTTCGCTGGAACTGGGCGGCAACGCGCCGTTCCTGGTGTTCGACGACGCCGACCTCGACGCCGCGGTCGAAGGCGCAATGATTTCAAAGTACCGCAACAACGGGCAGACCTGCGTCTGCGCCAACCGCATCCTGGTGCAGGACAGCGTGTACGACGCTTTCGCCGCCAAGCTCGCGGATAAGGTCAGGGCGCTCAAGGTCGGGCCGGGCACCGAAGCCGGCGTCAATGCCGGGCCGCTGATCGACGAGAACGCCTTGAAGAAAGTCGAAGAGCACATCGCAGATGCTTTGTCGAAGGGCGCAAAGGTTCTGGTGGGCGGCAAGCGCGACAAACTCGGCGGCCTGTTTTTCGAGCCCACGGTGCTGACCGGCGTGAATACGACGATGAAGGTGACGAAGGAAGAAACCTTCGGCCCGGTGGCGCCGCTGTTCCGCTTCAAGACGGAAGAAGAAGCCATTGCCATGGCTAACGACACCGAGTTCGGTCTGGCAGCGTATTTCTACGCGCGCGATATCGGCCGCATCTGGCGCGTCGGCGAGGCCATCGAATCCGGCATGGTCGGCATCAACACCGGCCTGATCTCCAACGAAGTCGCGCCCTTCGGCGGCGTCAAGCAGAGCGGCATCGGACGCGAAGGGTCGAAGTACGGGATCGAGGAATATCTGGAAGTGAAGTATCTCTGCATCGGCGGTCTTTAGTTGCGAATCTAAATCTCACCACGAAGGCACGAAGGACACGAAGGGACACGAAGAAGAGCGAGACGGCTATGAGTTTTTCGGCATCGTTCGGCATGTCGGGGAGACTCACCATGTTGCGCAACCCGATGCTGCGGCATACCCCTCGCCGAGTTTGCCTTTCTTCGTGTTTCTTCGTGTCCTTCGTGCCTTCGTGGTGAGCAGTATGGTCTTCGCTTTAATGGTCAAGTATTCGGATATTTAACTTGCCCGATAACCCTCTCGTGCCGTTCAATCAACCTGCTCCCGCGCTCGATAATCAGTACTCCGCCGACCGCGTGCTGCGGTCTTATCTAGCGCGCGTGCTGCCAGAGGCGATGCGGGCGGAAATCGAACCGCAGCTCGCGGCGCTCGGCGAGATGGCTGGTGGCGAACTCTATCGTTTTCAACTTGCCGACCGGCTCAACGAGCCGGTGCATACGGTCTGGGATGCGTGGGGCAATCGCATCGACCGCATCGAGCTCTCTCCATTGTGGATTCGCGCCGAAAAGATCGCGGCGGAGCAGGGCCTTGTCGCCACCGCTTATGAGCGCCGGCACGGTCGCTATTCCCGCATTCACCAGTTCGCGCTCGCGCACCTGTTTACGCCGGCCACCGATGTTTACAGTTGCCCGCTGGCGATGACCGACGGCGCGGCGCGTGCGCTCATCGCCTCGGGCAACAAGGCGCTGATCGATCGCGCGGTTCCGCATCTCACTTCGCGCGATCCGGCGAAGTTCTGGACCAGCGGCCAGTGGATGACCGAAAGCACCGGCGGCTCCGATGTCGGCCGCTCCGAGACCATCGCGCGCAGGGATGGCGAGCGCTGGCGCCTTCATGGTCGCAAGTGGTTCACCTCGGCGGCGACTTCGCAGATGGCCCTGACGCTCGGTCGTCCCGAAGGCAATCCCGGCGGCGGCAAGGGGCTGGCCCTGTTCTTTGTCGAGACGCGCGACGCGCAGGGGAAACTGGATAACATCCTGGTGCACCGTCTCAAGGACAAGCTCGGCACGCGCAAGGTACCCACGGCCGAGCTCACGCTCGATGGCACGCCGGCGTGGGCGGTGGCCGGCGATTCCGAAGGCGTGCGCAACATTGCGCCGATGCTCAATGTCACGCGCACCTGGAACAGCGTCAGCGCCGTCTCCTACATGCGCCGCGGCCTTGCGCTGGCGCGGGACTATGCGCGCAAGCGCGTCGCCTTCGGCGCGCCGCTCGCGGACAAGCCTTTGCACGCGGACACCCTGGCGGGATTGCAGGCCGAGTTCGAGGCCGGGTTTCACCTGGCCTTCCACGCCGTCGAGTTGCTGGGCCGCGATGAAGCGGACGGACTGGATGCAGCGGGCAGGGAACTGCTGCGCCTGCTGACGCCGGTCGCCAAACTCACCACCGCACGCCAATCGGTCATGCTGCTGTCGGAGATCGTGGAAAGTTTCGGCGGCGCCGGCTATGTCGAGGACACGGGCATTCCGTCGCTGCTGCGCGATGCGCAGGTGTTTTCGATCTGGGAAGGGACCACCAACGTCCTGTCGCTGGATGCGCTGCGTGCGCTGCAATCCAGCAACGCGCTTCCCGCCCTGCAGATCGAAATCGAGACCCTGGCCTCTTCGATCCGCGATGTCCGTTTGCTGGAAACCTCGAAGACCGCCCAGGCGGCCCTGCACCATGCCCAGCAATGGATCGCGGAAGCGCAAGGCGAAGCGCTGGAAGCCGGCGCCCGCCGCTTTGCCCTCACCCTCGGCCGTGCCTTTGCATTGCTCCTGCTTGCCCGCCATGCGCAATGGTCGCTCGACCATGAAAAGGACGACAGGCCGCTCCTCGCCGCGATGCGCTTTGCAAGGAGCGGGGTTGACCTTGTTAGCGTCGAGGATGTGCGGGGATCGGCAGCCTTGGCGAATGATGTAGAAATCAGGGCCGCGGTACTCGGGCCGCGGTCCGAGTAAAAGCGAAAGACAAAAGATTCCGTACTAGATCTTTGGATCTTACTCAGCCCGCGGCCTTTGCGTGATGGACGATAGTCCGGAATACCCGGAAGGGTGAACCTCGAACCCCGTAGTTTTTTGGGGTTGCCGTTACTCGGCCCGCGGCCCGCGTACCGCGGCCCTGATTTTCTCCAGCTCGGAGTACCTGCTGTTACTCGGGCAGAGTAGCCGACTCTGACTAACCCTTTTTCGGGAGGGCGTGAAGAGCAAAGCGAAAATCCGCCGCCTTCTGCGCCACCTTCGCTGCGTCATCGCCCGGCTTGTAGAGCGCGGAGCCGAGGCCGAAGCCATCCGCTCCCGCGTTCCAGTAATCCTTCATGTTGTCCGGCGTGATGCCGCCCACCGGCAGGATGGGCACTTCTTTGGGCAGCACTGCCCGCATCGCCTTGAGAACCTTGGGCGGATGGGCTTCGGCGGGGAACAGTTTGATGGCGTCGGCGCCGGCGTTGATCATCCGGAAACCTTCGGAGGGCGTGGCGAAACCCGGCACGACATAGAGATTGCGGCGCTTCGCCGCCTCGACGATGCGCTCGTCGGCGTGCGGCATGACGATGATGCGGCCGCCCGCGTCGGCCACTTTCGGCACTTGTTCCCAGTCGGTCACGGTTCCGGCGCCGACCAGGATCCGGTGGTCGAAGCGCTTCGATAGCCGGACGATGCTGGCATACGGCTCGGGGGAGTTCAGCGGCACTTCGACGATGCAGAAGCCGGTTTCGACCAGGATGGTGGCGATGTCCACGGCCTCGCCCGGCTTGATTCCACGCAGGATGGCGATCAGGGGCCAGCGTGCGAGCCAGTCCCCAAAAGTTTCAATGTTCATGATTCCAGCATAACAGCCAATCGGAACAGGCCGGTGGTCACCGCATCGGGGTCGAGTGTACGGGATTCCATGCCGAGGGCTGCAAAGGCCTGGCGGTAAGCCTCTCCGAGCTGGGTGGTGCCGAGCAGATGCACCTGGCTGGCGCGGTTGCGGGCCGCGCGGATCTCGTGGCCGATCAACAACCCGGAAAGATAGGAAGGCGAGGCGGCGTCGGAGAGTTCGCCGAACAGTGCGCGCGCCCGCACGCCGAACAGATGATGCAGCAAACCGCCCGCTTCCCCGGAGCGGCGCACGCCTTCCTCGAATGCGGTGGCGTCCGCTGGCCCGTCCTTCATCATGCGGCCGAGGATGCTGTGGGCTTTCATCACGGCGAAGGCCTCTCCGGTCATGTGCGTGGCCAGATTCATGATGCGACCGTCCGCCACCTCGACCCACTTGCTGTGCGTGCCCGGGAGGCAGACCGTGTGCCTGCCCGGTCCCATCTGATCAAGGGCACCGAGAATCTGCATCTCTTCGCCGCGCATCACATCCGGGACGCCGGATTCGTCGCGGCAGGACAAACCCGGTGCGATCCACGCTTCGCGGCCGTTCCATGCGACTTTGCGCAGGCCCGCCGCGATCTCTTCCAGTCCCGCGGGGCAGGACGCGTACGGCACCTCGACCCAACCCTGGCGGCTGCCGATCATGCCGCTCATGACAATGGGTGTTTCCCCGGATTCGATCCAGTCGCCGGCGTGCTCTTCAAGGACGGCGGCAAAGGCGCCATCCTTCACCGAAAGGATCCCCGCCGGCGCGGATCTCGCATCCAGAATCCCGCCATCGCCACCCAGACGATAGGCGCGGAAACCGGTGGTGCCCCAGTCAACGGCCAGCATGAAGGCTACTTCGCCCCGTCAAGCAGGAAGTCCCTGACCACCGCAATCTGCTGTTGGTCCATCAGCATCGGCGCATGCCCCACCCCAGCGAACTCCGCCAGCTTCGCCTTCGGCCCGCGGCGGGTCATTTCGTCGGCGGTTTCCTTCAGCAGCAGATCGGAGTCGCCGCCGCGCAGCAGCAGGGTCGGGCAGTGCACCATGTCCCAGAACTGCCATAACGCAACGTCGACGATCGGGCCCTTGAACGGCAGCGCGATTGCCGGATCGTAGATGGAACCCCAGCGGCCATCCGCCAGTTTCCTCGCATTGGTTTGCGCAAGATGCCGCCATTGCGCATCGGTGAGGGGCCCGAAGGGCGCCGACACCGCGCGGATGTACTGCTCGAACTCGTCGAGCGTCGCATAACTCGCCGCCTTGCCCACATAAGAGGCCAGCCTTTCCAGCGAAGCCTTCGGGATCAGCGGGCCGACGTCGTTCATCACCAGCCTGCGGACCGGCGAGTCCGGCTGCGCCGCCAGCAGCATGCCGATCAGCCCGCCCATCGAGGTGCCCACCCAGTCGACCTGTTCCGCACCGCTGCGCGCAATCAGCGCCGCCATGTCCGCCAGGTAAAGCGGATAGCCGTAGTCTTCCTTGTACGGCAGCCACTTGCTCTGCCCGCGTCCCGCCACGTCCGGGCACAGCACGCGATAGTCGCCCGACAAAGCCTTTGCGAGATCGTCGAAGTCGCGGCCGTTACGCGTCAGCCCGTGAACGCAAATCAGCACGCGCGGATTGTCCGTGTCCCCCCATTCGTAATAGTTGAGGGTGTGGAAGCCGTGGGGGCCGAGGCAGGGGAGGGAGCGGGAGAGCATTCGTCGTGACTATCGTGACTATGTGACTGGCGTGACTGTCGGAAATGCTCTCTGTGAGAACTGGATGACCGAAGTTTATCCTGTATCAAAAGATCAAGGGCCCTGAAGGGCCCCTGTTTTAACCACGAGTCACGGTAGTCACGACACTCACGTAGTTACGTCGAGGCCTTTCTAATCCAGGCTCGCCGCATACGCCGCGACGGCTTCCAAATCCGCATCCGACAACGTCCGAACAACAGCCGTCATGTTCCCCGCATCATTCGTGCGGCGTTTGTTCTTGAAGTCCAGCAACTGCTTCAGCGCATATTCGTAGTGCTGTCCCGCGACGCGTGGCACTTCGTTCTGGCCGGAGAAGCCGCCGAGGTGGCACATCGGACAGAGCGCGTTGTCGGCGACGACTTTGCCCGCCGCGACTTTCGAGGCATCGCCTTTCGTGCCCTGGCCATTGGGTTTCTGCGCCGAGTAATACGCAGCGAGGTCGAACATGTCCTGCTTCGACAGGTTGGCGGCCATCGGCGACATCACCGGATCCTTGCGCTTGCCTTCCTTGAAGTCGCGCAACTGCAGGTAAAGATAGCGCGCCGTCTGGCCGGCGAGAATCGGATTCTGCGGAATGGTCGAATTGCCATCGGCGCCGTGGCAGGCGCCGCAGACCGCCGCTTTGGTCTTTCCCGCGGCGGCGTCCTGGGCGAAGGCGGCAGCCGGGAGCAGGAGGGAGAGGGCGAGAAGTGTCAGGAGTTTTTTCATGTCAGTGATCCAGAAGTCGAAAATCAGTGCTGCGTATTAAGTGCTGAGAAGAAACCGAAAAACCCGGTGCTGGGTGCTGCGTGCTGAGATAAATGCAAAATTCAAACGCGCAGCGGCTTACGTACTTTCTCAGCACCCAGCACCCAGCACCCAGCACCGCTCTTGTCTTCTTCCCAGCACCCAGCACCCAGCACTCAGCACTGCTTCCCTTTCTCTTGCCCCTCGAAGAGAGGCAAGAGAAAGGGCCGCCCTCAGGCGGCCCTCGGTACTTCTTAGAACGTCACAATCGCGAAAAAGTTTACGGCAGTGCGAAAACTACAATGCTGTTGCCGCGCTTGAAGTCGAGCTGGGTGTTGCCACCGGCAGCCACGGCGATGTACTGCTTGCCGCCGACTTCGTACGACACCGGAGGGGAGTTCGCGCCCGCCCCGACGTTGAACGACCACAGTTTCTTGCCGTTCTTGGCATCGTACGCATTGAACGAGCCATTGCCTTCGCCGGTGAACACCAGGTTGCCCGCGGTGGCCAGCGTGCCGCCCATCAGGGGCTGGTCGGTGTCGGCCTTCCAGGCGACCTTGCCGGTGTCGATGTTGACAGCGGATAGACGGCCCCACTGCTTCTCGCCGGGGACGACCTTGAACGCGCCGCCGAGCCAGAGCTTGTCGCCGCCCGGGTAATCGGCTTCTTCCACGTGGTAGGTCATCGGCTGATGCAGGTTCGCTGCATAGGCCATGCGGGTCTTCGGGTTGATCGCCATCGGGTTCCATTCCACGCCGCCGTTCGCGCCGGGCAACATGCGTGCGCCCGCCGCAGTCGGCAGTACCCACATGTTCTCCTGCGGGATCATGGCTTCGGAGAAGCGGATCAGTTCGCCGGTGGCGCGGTCATGCACGTACACATGTCCGGTCTTGCCGCCGTGGATCGCGACCTTGACCATCTTGCCGTCCTTGCCCTTGGCTTCGGTCAGGATGACCGGGCTGACAGCGTCCAGGTCCCATACGTCGTGCGCGATGTACTGCGAGTGCCACTTGTACGAACCGTTGTCCAGGCTGACCGCGACCATGGAGTTGGTGTAAAGATTGTCGCCCGGGCGGATCGCGCCGTACAAGTCAGGTGACGGGTTGCCCACAACGAAGAACACGGTGCGGGTTTCGAGGTCCACAGCCGGGGTCATCCACACGCCGCCACCAAGGGTCTGGTAGAAGTCGCCGCCGCCGGTCTGCAGCATTTTCTTTTCCGCGGCAATGTCGCGCAGCATGTTGCGGCCGGTTGCATCGTGCGTGGCCCAGACGCCTTCGTGGCCCGTCTCGGGGATCGTGTGGAACGTCCACAGCAGGTTTCCGGTCTTGGCATCGAAGGCTTTCACGAAACCGCGGATGCCGTATTCGCCACCGTTGGTTCCGATCAGCACCTTGCCGTCGACAACAGTGGGCGCCATGGTTTCGGAATAGCCCTTCTCGGGATCGGCGATCTCGGTTTCCCAGACCATCTTGCCGGTCTTGGCGTCGAGCGCCACGAGCTTGGCGTCCAGGGTGCCCATGAACAGCAGGCCGTCGGCAGCCGCCACGCCGCGGTTGTTCGGACCGCAACAGTAGACAGTGATCGGACCCAGCTTCTGCTTGTAGTGCCAGTACTCTTCGCCGGTGGCGGCGTCGATGGCATAGACATGGTTATACGAGGTCGTCAGGAACATCACGCCGTCGACCACCAGCGGTGCGGTTTCCATCGATTCGGTGACCGCGGTCTGGAACATGAACGCGGGACGCAGCTTGGAAACGTTGCCGGAGTTGATCTGCGTGCCCGGGTAATAGCGGGTTTGCGCGTAATCGCCGTTGGGGTGCAGCCAGTTGCTTTTGTCGCTAGCCGCGCTGTTGAGGCGCTTCTGCGTGACGGCGCCCAGCTTGGACGACATCGGCTTCGCCTGCGCGGCGACGCCGCCTTCGATTTCCGCCGCGATCGCGGTGCTGAAACCACCTGCAACCATCATCGCCACGGCAAGCAATTTCAATTGCGTGCGTAACTTCATAGAACCTCCCGTTGATCTCGTTTTTCGATGTCTTCGCTTTCGCCACGGGAGATAAAATCCGAAGTGGCAATTGCGGACCGTGGGACTATAAGGAACAATTCCCGGCCGTTCAAAGGAAGCACTGGCAGTCCTGTTCATATCTGATCACCGAGGAACCATGCGATTTATTACACATTGCCTTGTATCAGCGGTGATATTTGCGGCACCGCCCCTGATTCCCATGCTGCAATCCTCTGGCGAGCCTATGCATGGCAGTGCATATGCTCAGTCCCAGCCCCAGTCCGAGCTGAACCTGAACGCCCAATTGCTCGTCGCCGCGCGCAATGACGACATCGCCACCGTCCGCCGGGTTCTTGAGGAAGGGGCGGTGGTCGATTCCCGCAATCGCAGCGGCGATACCGCCCTGATAATTTTCACGCGCAAGGGCAATGCCGAACTGGCGAAGCTGCTGATCGACAAAGGCGCGGACATCAACCTGCGCAACCTCGACAAGGTTTCGCCCCTGATGACCGCTGTTTACGGCGGCCATGCCGGGATCGCGCGCATGCTGCTGGAGAAGGGCGCGGATGCCTCGGTTGCCGACCAGATCGGCAAGACCGCGATGATCTACGCTGCCGGCCAGGGCCATACCGAAATCGTCGGGCTGCTGCTCGATGCCGGCGTGGAAGTAAACAAGACCTACAAGCACAACCTCACCGCGCTGATGTGGGCCGCAGGTTACGGCAAGACCGAATCGGTGAAGCTGCTGCTAGAACGCGGCGCGGATGCGGGCATGAAGGATGACAGGGGCAAGACCGCGTTCGCTATTGCAACGGATGCCGGACACAAGGAAGCGGCGGCGTTGCTGGCGAAGTAAAACGGTGCTGCGTGCTGAGAGAAAACGGGAAACCCCGGTGCTGCGTGCTGAGTGCTGCGAAGAAGCGGGGGAAAACCGGTGCTGCGTGCTGCGAAAGAGCGGGGGAAACCCGGTACCGGGGAAAATAGGGTCAGACTCGAATTCTTTTCGGGCCGCGGGAGTAAATCGAGTCTGACCCTATTTTTAACGGGCCGGGTAAGAACGGGGCCGCGGTGCGAGGGCCGCGTGAACTCCATTAGATCGCTCTTGCCTTTTCTCGGCCCTCGGACCGCGGCCCTTATGGGCGAAGCCCGGTATCCAGCGAAGTCGGGCGGCCCCGTATTTCTCCGCCCTTGTTTTCCGCTGTTACATCGCCATCGTCGATAACCACGACGCGCCTCCCACCGCCCCCACGAACGCGGCCAGATGCGCCCACGCCCACAAACGGTAGCGTCGCGCCAGCTTCTCCGGGTCAATGTTGGAAATCAGGAACAGGCGGCCGTCGCGGGGCTTGTGGAGAATGTTGGTGCCGGGCTGGGTGCGGATCTCTTTATGGGTCTTGCGGACTTCGCGTTTGGCCTGGGATCGCGCCAGGGTCCATTCCTTCTCGCTGATCGTGCCGTCCCTGTCGAGGTCGAAGCGCTCCAGGAGTTGCGGCTGGTTGCGCTTCCACTCGGCCAGCAGCTCGCCGATGTCACGCTTGAGATCCAGTTCGATGGTCTCGCCGCTGAGCGTGGAGAATTCGCCCAGCACGTAGATCGTTTCCTGCGGCAGGATCAGCCACTCCGTGTAGCGGAATTCGCCCTGCGTCCAGACCTCCTTGCGGCGCGGAATCACCTCCGCGTGGTCGGGATCGACGACGCACAGGCCGCTGCCGTCGTGGAGCATGAAACTCTCGTCGCTGCGGCCGCTGGAAACCCGCTCCCACTTGTTTTTGCTGTTGCGCTGCTCGACGATGAAGCGGTACCAGATACAGGGCAGGAAAGTGAGGCGGGACAGCACCTGGAAGTCGGGATGGCTGCGTCCGCGGCCGACCAGCTCCACGTAACCTTGCGCCGCCGATGCGATGCGCGACGTCGGCGTTCCCGACATCGCCAGCAGGCGCCTGAGACTCAGCATCCAGGCGAAGAACGCAATTGCGGCGATCACCACCAGCGCGAACAGAATCGCTTGCCGGTTCTCGGCGTATACCCCCAGCATCCCGACGATCAGGTAAACGCCGAGGAATCCGGGATTGGCGAGGAGCTCGCGCTGGTCGTGAAACATGAGGATTAGTGCTGAGTGCTGTGTGCTGCGTGCTGAGAAGGAATAAGAGCGGTGCTACGTGCTGAGTGCCGAGCGCTGAGAAAAGGCCCATTCCAACGCGCAGCGGCTTCCGTACTTACGCAGCACGCAGCACTCAGCACGCAGCACCGCTTCTTTTCACTCCTCCGGACCACACAGCACCCGCAGTTGTTTTACGAAAACAACTGCTTCACATCGACATCCTTCTTCTCCGCATCGCTGAAGCGCAGTAACTCGAAGGAGGCGAAGCGGAACATGCTGGCGATGATGAGCTCGGGGAACTGTTCGATGGCGACGTTGTTGATGTTCGCGGACTCGTTGTAGAACTCGCGGCGGTCGGCGATGGCGTTTTCCAGGCCCGAGATGCGGGTCATCAGGTGCTGGAAGGTCTCGATCGCCTTCAACTCGGGGTAGGCTTCGAAGGTGGCCATGATCCCGCCCAGTCCGGCGCGCAGTGCCGTCTCGGCCTGGCCGAGTGCGGGGATGTCCTGCTTCACGCGTGCGTCCTGCACCCGGCCGCGGGCCTCGGTGACCTTCTGCAGGGTGGATTCCTCGAACTGCTTGTACTGCCTGCAGGTCTCCACCAGTTTTGGCAGCTCGTCGTGGCGCTGCTTGAGCAGCACGTCAATGTTCGACCAGGCCTTCGACACCCCGTGCTTCAGGTTGACCAGGTTGTTGTAGATCATGATCGCCCAGATGCCGGCGACCACGACGGCGGCGAGAATGATGATCGAGAAGATTGACATGATTTCTCCGGACAGAAAGTTATCGGGCTATGCGGCCGGTAGGATACAGGAACGCCGAAACCGGCCTGGTCCTGAGTCCTGAGTCTGCGTAAGTACGAAAGCCGCTGCGCGTTTGAATGGCCCTTTTCTCAGCACCCAGCACCCCGCACGCAGCACTCAGCACCCCGCACCTTCGTTTACAGCATCTTGACTTCCGCCACCCCGTACCCCTGCACGAAGTCGATCTTCGTCTGGCGCAGGCGCTGGAGTATCACGGGATTCTCCACCTGCTCGGCGATGGTCTTGATCCCCAGCGCCGTGCAGCGGTCGCTGATCTCCACGAGTTTCTGGGCGTGGGACGGGACGGTGTCGATGTCGCGGGTGATCGACACGCTGAGTTTGATGAAATCCGGGACCAGCGTTTCCAGCACGGCATGCGACGCCTTGCCGCCGTCGAAGCTCGCCAGCGTGAAGCCGCACCCGTAGGGCCGGAGTTCTTCGATAAGGCGTTGCAGCGGCTCGGCGTGCGCAACCACGTCATGCCATGCAATCTCGAACGCGAGTACGCCGTTGGAGAGATACGAGTCGTCCACGTACTTGCGCGTGTAACGGCCGAACTCGGGGTCGAGCAAAGTCGCACTGGCGAGGTTGACGTTGCTGCGCGGTACTTTCCAGTCCGGCTTGATGGCCAGCCCGCTGCGCACCCAGCGCGCGAGCCGGTTCACAACCCAGCGGTCGAGGTAGGGCAGCAGCCGGCATTCCTCCAGCAGAGGGAAGAAAGTGCCGGGCGGCAGCAACTTGGCGTCTTCCTCCTTGAAGCGGACAAAAATCTCCTGGAAGGGCCACTCATCGGGCTGCGCGCCCGCCGGGAGAATGCGTTGTGCATAGAGGACGAACTCGTCCTCTTGCAGGGCGGAGATAAGCCGGTCGGCGATGCTTTTCTGATCTTGATCGATAACCATGGGGGGTCCTGGGACAGGATGTCGAGGATATTCGTGGCTACGCTGGCAATCTCCGTGCCGGCCGCTTTGCCTGCGCAGGCGGACAACGCGCCGTACCTGGCGCTCATAGGGAAACCGCTGCTCTGCATATTCTCCGCGAGCGGTGGACCCGTTCGCGCCCTGGATGCGCTCCCTGCTGGGGAGGGTAGGAAGTGACGCGAGTAGTCACCTGACGGTGCGAAGCAGATAAAAAAGGACAAGGGGAAAGAGTCGCCGGCCAAAATCGGGTCGACGAAGGAAAACGGCGATCCTCGGGCCCCGGCGCTCGGGTAACGATTGGAGCAGGGAGCCAGGACGTCGTTGTCCCCGGTGGGGAGGCAAAAGGCAAGGCCTGACCCCACGGATTTTTGACCCCACGGATTTTGACCCCACGGATTTTGTCCGCATGATGGATCTCGCCGCTATTGTGTGTACAATGTATGTGTACACAGGAGGTTTTAAACTCATGCACACCGTAAGCATCCGCGAAGCCCGCAGCCGAATCAGCAAACTTCTCGACGCCGTCGCCAAAGGAGAACAAGTGGTCATTCTCCGGCGTGGCAAGGCGGTAGCGAAACTGGTCCGAGTTTCCGAAGGTGCGGCGTTCCAGGATCGCAGCGAGTTCCGTTCGAAAATTCCTGTTGCCCAGACACAGGCTGGCGACCTTGTCCGCAAGGCGCGAGACGAGGAGCGTGCTTGACGGTGCTTTACCTTGATACCAGCGCTGTCATTCCATACTATCGGCCGGAGCAGGCCAGCAATGCCGTGCAACGACTCCTCCTGCGAGCAAAAACACCGGTAACGATTAGTGTGTTGGTCGAGGTCGAGGTGGCCTCTGCGCTGGCGCGTCTGGTGCGCATGAAGGAGCTTGATGAGCGCAGCGCAAAGTTGATCCAGAGTGCGTTCACCGAAGATATGGCTGCTGGACGCTTCATCGTACACGCCCTGACCTCGGCCCATTTTGCGCTCGCAAGAGATTGGTTGCTCGGCAGAAAGACGCCGCTGCGGACACTCGATGCGTTGCATCTGGCCTGTGCTTGCGTTTGCAAGGCCAGACTGGTAACCCTCGATCGAGTCCTGTCCGGCGCGGGCAAAAAACTGGGCGTTCCTGTGACGCTGGTAAAGTGAGAATCACCCCGGGGTCAGGCCTTGCCTTTTGCCTGCTCTGCGCGGGCGATGAGCCGGCTGACGCGGGAAACCGACAGCCCGAGTTCCCGGGCAATGGCGCTCATGCTCAGGGCGCTTTCGGTATGAGCCTTGTATAACGCTTCCTCCCGGGTCGGGCAGCTACTTAGCCATTCGTCCAGGCTGCGCGCCTTGCTGCGCTGTGCTCTGGGAATATCCCGATCGACGGTGTTCCTTGGCTCGGCCAGCCCCTGCATGTGCTCGACAAAGGCCTCGTCGCCCAGATAGATCTGCTGGCGCAGGGCTGTGTCCCACAAGCTGGCGTGGGTGGGGGTGGAGGCCACGAGTTCGGCATAGCGGTCAGCCGCCCGCCGACGATCGGCGGCAGTGCGCAGCGTCCGTCCCAGCAGATAGCCGTGCAGGCCATCGCTGTCCAGCCAGCCGGGCGCGGTTTCTTCGCCCACATGTGCCCGGTAGCTCGACCAAGGCCACGCCTGCGGCTTTCTGACCAATCGGGAGGCCACCGGATTCAGTTCCACGTAGCGGCAGACCTCCAGCAGGTAGGCATCCCGGTCTACCAGGATGGCTTTGAAGCGGCCCTGGAACAGGTGCCCGACCTTGTCGTGCCGGCGATTGAAGGCCTGGGTGTAGACCCCGTTGATCTGGCGCATGAGCCGCGACAGATTGGCCTGCCGGGTATGCAGCACGAAGTGGTAGTGATTGCCCATCAGGCAGTAGGCAAGCATCTGGGCATCGAACCGGGTGAGCGCGTGGGCTACGACATCCAGCAGCGCATGCCGGTCCGGGTCATCGACGAAGATCGGCTCGCGGCGATCGCCGCGGGCGGTGATGTGGTAGACGGCACCAGGGAACTCGATGCGTAGCGGGCGGGCCATGCCGGCAAATTAACCCTGGGGGAGGCAAAAGGCAAGGCCTGACCCCGGTATTAGGTTTACTCGGCTATTACCCACGGCCTTTACGCCGCCTTGGCCGGCTTCACCACGCGCTGAATCTCGCTCCAGTTATACTGTTTCGCAATCTTGACGTCATAAGCCGTCTGCAGATTCATCCAGAGCTCCGGGGTGGTCCCGAAGTAACGGGCAAACCGGAGCGCAGTGTCGGCGGTTACCGAGCGCTGTCCATTCAGAATGCCGGTAATGCGGTTGGCCGGCACCCCGAGCGCCTGCGCAAAAAGATTGGCCGACATATCGAGTTCGGCAAGCTCCTCCCTGAGAATCTCGCCCGGATGAACAGGTCTCATGTTGTTCGGCATTTCCGCCTCCTAGTGATAGTCAACGATTTGAACGTTGAATGCATCGCCATCGTTCCATTCGAAACAAATTCGCCACTGATCGTTGATGCGAATGCTGTACTGTCCGGCGCGATCGCCTTTCAAGGCTTCGAAGCGATTGCCGGGCAACCCTCTCAGATCCTGGAGACTTGTCGCGTTATCCAGTACTTGCAATCTTCGCTCTGCCTGGAGGGCGATCGACTGGAATTCCCTGACGCGCTTCCCGTTGTAAAGTGTTTCGGTTCGCTTGTCATGGAAGGTTCTGATCATCGCCGAAGCGTAGTACGTCATACGTTTTACGTCAAGCGTACAATGTAAACGGTGATCCGCGAAAAGTCAGGCCCGAAACCTTGCCCTTCGCTCCCTCGCAGCACCCAGCACGCAGCACCCAGCTCCTGCCGCGCTTCAGGTATGGCCCCACCTTTACTTTCACCTTTGACCTTTCACCTCGCTTCCCGCGGCCCGTCAAGCAGCCCAGGGTCAGGCCTTGCCTTTTGCCTCCCCGCGGTTAATCTGCCCGCATGCAGGCAAAAGGCAAGGCCTGACCCTGAGCTGCTCCTGAGCTGCTCCTGGGCTGCTCAGCCCCGTATCCAGCGAAGTCGGGCACGACATTTATGGGCGAAGCCCGGTATCCAGCGAAGTCGGGCACGGTGTTCACGGCCTTTACGCTATACTGCCCCCGGCAAAAAAGCTTCAGAAAACCGCTGGTTGCAAGGAGTCGGGATGAACTCGAAGGTCTGGCAAGGGCTCCGCGCGAGCCTGTTGGTCTTGTTGTTGCCGCTGGGCGCCCAAGCGCAGCAGTCCAATTCCAATGAGCTTAAGCTCGATTCCTTTTCCACCCAGTCGGCACCGACGCTGCCGATCCAGTCGCCGACCATCGTCACCCCGACGCCGGCACTCGCCACCGACAAGATCATTTCCCAGACCCCCGCGCCGGCCCCCGAGCCGGTCGAAAAGCACGTCCGGTCCGCCGCGCTGGAGCGCAACGAATTCCAGGAATTCATCGCCCGCTCGATCGGCTACAACCTGCCGCTGTTTGGCTACGGCCTGTTCGAGGTGCCTTCGACCTTCGCGCCTCTCGAGCGCGTGCCGGTCCCGTCGGACTACGTCATCGGCCCGGGCGACGAGCTGGCCATCCGCGCGTGGGGTCAGATCGATGTCGATTACCGCGCGGTGGTCGATCGCGACGGCCGCATCTACATTCCCAAGGTCGGCAACATCAGCGTGGTTGGGGCCAAGTTCGAAAATCTCGACGGCCTGATCCGTTCCGCGGTCGGGCGCATTTACAAGAACTTCGAGCTCTCCGTCACGCTGGGCGCCTTGCGCTCCGTGCAGATCTTCGTGGTCGGGCAGGCGCGGCGGCCCGGTGCCTATACCGTCAGTTCGCTTTCGACCCTCGTCAATGCGTTGTTCGCCAGCGGCGGGCCTTCTTCCAAGGGCACGATGCGCAAGATCCAGTTGAAGCGCAGCAACCGCGTGGTCACCGAGTTCGACGTCTATGACCTGCTGATTCGCGGCGACAAATCCAAAGATGCGAAGCTGCTTCCCGGCGACGTGATTTTCATCCCGCCGGTCGGGCAGCTCGTGGCCATTTCGGGCAGCATCAATTCGCCGGCGATCTATGAGCTGAAAGACAAGCAGACCCTCGACGATCTGGTCGCGATGGCGGGCGGGCTGACCACCACCGCATTCGGCCAGAAGGTGCTGCTGGAGCGCATCCGCGATCGCGAGATGCGCACGGTCGACGAGTTCGCGCTCGACAAGGCGGGCCTGGCAAAGCAGCTCAAGGATGGCGACCTGGTGCGCGTGCTCTCGCTCTCGCCGCGCTTCGACAATGCCGTGACCCTGCAGGGCAATGTCGCCATGCCGGCGCGCTACTCCTGGCGGGAAGGCATGCGCATCTCCGACCTGTTGCGTGATAACAACGACCTGCTCACCAGCGCCTTCTACGAACGCCAGAACCGCGGCAGCCTGACCGGCAGGGCGAAGGAGCGCGAAGTCAATTGGGATTTCGCCGTCATCCAGCGGCTCGACAAGGCGACGCTGACGTCGCGCTACCTGCCGTTCAATCTCGGCATCGCCATTCTCGGCAACCACCAGGAAAACCTGCTCCTGCAGCCGGGCGACATCGTCACCGTCTATGCGGCCGGCGAAGCGCTGCCGAAGACCGAAGCGGACGTGGTGCTGCAGGGCAGCCTGCTCGGCATGCCGGCGCGGCGCTTCGCCTGGCGCGAAGGCATCAAGGTACGCGACGTGATTCCGGATGCGAAGTGGCTGATCGACTACTACGATTACTGGAACAACATCAAGGGCAACGGCCTGCGCTCGGAAATCAACTGGGAGTTCGCCAACATCGTGCGGCTGAATCCGGCGGACCTGACCAAGACCACTGTTCCGTTAGATCTCGGCAGGGCGGTCCTGGAGAAGGATGCTTCGCAGAACCTTGTGCTGCAGCCCGGCGACGAAATCTCAATCTTTACCCGCGATGAAATGGAAGTGCCGGTGGAGAAGCAGGCCAGGTACATCCGCATTGAAGGCGAAGTGCCCAATGCCGGCGTCTATCGCGCGCTGCCCGGCGAGACCCTGCGGCAACTCGTGATGCGCGTGGGCGGCGTGACGGGCAATGCTTACGTCTACGGGGCCGAGTTCACCCGAGTATCCACCCGCGTGCAGCAACAAAAGCGGCTCGACGAGTCGCTCGATCGCATGGAGGCGGAAGCCGCGCGCGTGGCCACACAGAAAAGTCAAAGCGTCATCAGCAAGGAAGACGGCGAATCCCTGCAGCAGCAGATGCAGGCGCAGAGTGCGCTGGTTACCAAACTGCGCCAGATCAAGGCGACCGGGCGCATCGTGCTGGAACTACCGCGCAACGGCGCTTCCATCAAGAACATTCCCGACCTGGCTCTGGAAGACGGCGACCGCTTCTTCATCCCCACCAAGCCCTCGACGGTGAGTGTGTTCGGTGCCGTGTACAACCAGAACGCCTTCCTCTATCGCGACCGCAAGGATGTCGGCGACTATCTCGGCCAGGCCGGCGGCCCGACCAGGGATGCGGACAAGGGCAGCGTCTATCTCGTCAAGGCGGATGGCACCGTGGTCAGCAAACAGCAGGGCGGCGTGATCTTCAACTCGTTCAACGGCCAGAAAGTCGTGCCCGGCGATGCGATCGTCGTGCCGGAAGATCTGATCAAGTTCAGTTGGACCAAAGAGCTCAAGGACTGGAGCCAGATCTTCTACCAGTTCGCCCTTGGTGTAGCCGGTTTGAAGGTGTTGGGCGACTTGTGATGATCAAGTCCTCTATTGGCTGGAGAGTCCGGATGCTAAGCGCAGTGCGGGGACGTAGCATGAGAAAACACTGCGCACCGCGCTTAGGCCGTATACTTTCCACGCAATTTGATTTTGCAGGCTGATATGGACTATCACGGCATCATTACCCTGGAACCGGGCAAGCGAAACGGATAGCCGACGATTCGTGGATTGCGAGTCACGGTTTACGACGTTCTCGACTATCTTGCTTCCGGGATGACGGCCGAGGATATTCTCCGCGATCCTCCCTATCTGACGCGTGAAGATATTCAGGCCTGCCTGAGCTTTGCTGCCGATCGGGAGCGTAAGGTGACAGTCGTCGCGGAATGAAACTTTTGCTGGACCATGGATTCGGCGGGGCAACTGCAATAGGCAGCAGATAGAGCAGATACTGCGCCACGCTTACGCGAACGTAATATCGCTCGAAGCGAATAACGCCGAAGGTCTCCTGGAACTGTTTTAAGCGGGGTAGTTCACTCGAATGCGTATGAGATTCTGGCTTGTGATGTTCCCCACGTTCTTGTCCTTCCGGCGGCGCCAGTCAACACCGTCGCGGACTTAGCCTTCGTAATAGTTTCTGCGTAGAATGCCTGTGGCGTAGTCACGTCATGGAACGTCAAGGGTTAGCCGGGGAGCAAACGTGGGAACGAAACAGAAAATAACGGCCATCATCGAGCGGGACGAGAAGGGTTATGTTGCACTCTGCCCCGAGTTCGATGTCGCCAGCCAGGGGGCATCGGTAGAGGAAGCTCGCCAGAACCTTACCGAGGCAGTGGAGTTGTTCCTTGAGACCGCCGACTCCAAAGAGATTGCCAAACGTCGGCACGGTGAAATCTTCATCACGCAACTCGAGGTAGAGGTTGGGTAGTCTCAGAGTTTTCTCCGGAAGAGAACTCTGTCGCTTGCTCGCTGATCACGGCTTCATCGAAGTCCGTCGCAAAGGTAGCCACGTCGTGATGCAAAGGCGCGGGTCAGATACGACGACGACCGTGGTCGTACCCGATCACGACGAAATCCGCATTGGCACCTTGCATTCCGTCATCCGTCAGTCGGCGCTTCCCAGGAGTGTCTTTGAAACTTGAGGCAGGTACCAATGGCTGAAGATACTTCTGGGCGAAGCCCATTGGTCCAGGCAGCGGCTGGCGCTCGCACAGGAGCACTACCGCAAGGAGTATAAATCATGAAAAAGCTTAAAGGTCAGATCGAGCAGAGTAGTGGCAATGTTTTTGCCGATCTCGGGTTGGTCGACCCTGAGGCGCCCCTTGCCAGGGCCGAGCTTGCAAGAAGGATAGGCGAGCTCATCGGTGAGCGGCAACTTACCCAGAAAGAGGCGGCTCAATTCCTCGGGATCGATCAGCCGAAGATCTCGGCTCTCCTGCGCGGTCGCCTCGGCGGATTTTCCTTTGAGCGACTGATGAGATTTCTCTTTATTCTCGGGCGCGACGTGCAAATTGTCGTCAAGGCAAAGCCGGGCAAGCGCCGGCATGGCGAGGTTGTCGTTGTATAAGTCTTGTTCGCTCGACCCGCAGCCCTCGAACCCGGCCTCCCGCGTAGCGATTGACCTTTATAGTGCCGAGGTGATTCATGAGTGAATCGTGGCTTCTGGATGATTTCGGGGCAGGATTGCAGCAGCTCGAAACCGTTGAAAATGCTCAATGCAATAAATCGGATGTCGCACACCTATCGGGCAAAAGACGCGCTGAAGGTATTCGAGCCTCTGGGAGGTTTTCTGCCGGAGTTCAATCGACTGCTGGACGCGCTCAGAAAGTCCGGAGAATGAGCACCGCGCACCCGGTTTGCGCGAGTCCTGCCTCCTCTCGTGAAGTCCCATGACCGAGCACCGTGAATGGGGCAAAAGGCAAGGCCTGACCCCAACCTATGTGACCCCAACCTATGACTGAGCAGATCGAAACAACCATCGTGAAGGTCCTGGACCGGTATCCGGACATACGCTTGGCAATCCTGTTCGGTTCGCTGGCCACTGGGCACGCGCGGGCGGACAGCGACCTCGATCTCGCCGTCGACGCGGGCAGGCCCATCACTGCCGAAGATAAGATGAAGCTGATCGAAGATCTGGCCTTCGTGCTTGGCCGGCCGGTTGACCTTATCGATCTACGAACGGTCGGCGAACCGCTGCTCGGGCAGATCGTCACGCGTGGCCGGCGAGTCATGGGAGATGATGTGCACTACGCCGAACTGATCCGCAAGCACCTCTACGAACAAGCCGATTTCATGCCCTACCGTTCGAGAATTCTGGCTGAAAGGAGGCGGCGATGGATCGGGAAGTAATTGAGGAGAAACTCGAATCCCTTCGCCGATGCATTCGCCGCGTGCGCGAAAAGCGACCTAAGGACATTGATGTCCTGGTGCGTGACCTGGATCTTCAGGACATCATTACCTTGAACCTGACTCGTGCGGTGCAATTATGCGTCGACGTCGGGGCCCACATGATTGCCGGCGGAGAGCTTCGTCCGCCCAGCACCATGAGCGAAGCGTTCGACGCAATGGTCCAAACGGGAATTCTGGAAGGCACTCTGGCAAGCCGCCTGAAAAAAGCAGTAGGCTTCCGAAACATCGCGGTGCACAACTACCGTTCCATCGACTGGGCTATCGTCCACGCAATCTGCCAACACCACTTGGCCGATTTCGACGATTTCGCGAGGGCCGTTATTTCACACTTGGACCTCCCTGATCGTATGGGACGTCAGAATTAACTTTCTGAACATCGCGCACCATGTTTTCGCGCCGCGCACGGGGAAATACCGTGAATCGAAGACACGTGGAAACGAACGTAGAGAGTTTCAGTGACGACTTATGTTTGCGAAGCCAACGTAATGCGGGAGCTAATATCGTGAAGCAGGAAGACTTGTCCGCGGCGTACCGGACTTGCGCCCATAAATGCCGTAAGGGCCGTTTACGAATCACCATTTACGATTCACTGTTCACCATTCACATGCCTTCATGTCTCCCGATTCACCATTCACCGTTAACCGTTAACCGTTCACTGTTCTCCATTCCCTGCCTTCATGTCTGAATCCCCACCCGATCACGAATTCCCGGCCCCCGGCCATCCGGTGCCGCCTTCCGGTTCGGGGTCTTCCGGCCCCGCCGGTCCCCGATCACCGATTACTGATTATGGGCGCAGCCAGGTATCCAGCGAAGCAGGGCACCGTTCACCGATTTCGGACGACGAGATCAACTTGCTTGACATCGCTATCGTTTTAGCCAAGTACAAGAAACTCATCGTTGGTTTGCCGTTACTTGCCGCTGCGACTGCGGCCGGCATCACCTTGCTGCTACCCAATTGGTATACCGCCACAGCAAAACTCCTGCCTCCTCAGCAATCCCAATCCAATGCCGTGGCGATTCTCGGCCAGCTCGGCGCGTTGAGCGGGGGAGCTTCGAGCGCGTTGGGTATCAAGAATCCTAGCGATATATTCGTTGCGATGCTGAAAAGCCGCACCGTGACCGATGCGATCATCGAGCATTTCGATCTCAAGAAATTGTATGACGAGGATTACCTGCAGGATGCTCGCAAAGAGCTCTTGAAGAATGTCGAGATTACTGCCGGTCGAGACGGGGTAATAAAAATTTCGGTGGACGACACAAGTCCACAACGTGCTGCAGACATGGCGAACGCATATATATCAGAGCTTGAAAAGCTCACTCTAAGGCTGGCATTGGGAGAGGCCGGCCAAAGGCGACTTTTTTTTGAGCGGCAGCTTAAGCAAGCGAAGGATGATCTTACATCTGCCGAAACGGACTTGGCTAAATTTCAAGTCGATAAGAAGATTCTGAATCCACAGGGTCAGGCGAGTTTGACCATTTCCGCGGCCGCGGGACTACAAGCGCAGATCGTTGCAAAAGAAGTTCAGATTTCAGCCCTGAGATCATTTGCCACTCAGGACAATCCCGACTTCTTTCGCGCGCAAGAGGAACTGGCGGGGCTAAGAGCCCAACTTGCGAAGGTTGGTCGTGGCGGTTCCGGCGATCCGGGAGATGTATTGTTGTCCATGGGCAAGGCTCCGGAGCAAGGCGTGGAATATTTGAGGAAGTTTCGGGCCGTGAAGTACTTCGAAACTTTGTTCGAACTTCTTGCCAGGCAGTACGAGATCGCGCGAATAGATGAGGCTAAAGAAGCGACGCTGATACAGGTACTGGATAAGGGGGTGCCTCCGGAGAGAAAGTCTCGGCCGAAGCGAACACTGATTGCAGTGCTCACCGGTTTGACGACAGGACTTTTGGCCTTGCTTTGGATTTTTGTTCTCCATACTGTGGAACGAACCAGGAACGATCCCTCGGAAGCCGGACGCTTGGCGGAACTGCGGCGCCACTTGAAGTTTAGGTAGGCGAACGTGAAGATTCTCCTCGTTTTTGGAACAAGGCCGGAAGCAATCAAGATGGCACCTGTGGTGCGCGAACTTAAAAGAGCGCACCAACTCGAGGTGAAAGTGTGTGTTACCGCGCAGCATCGTAAAATGCTCGATCAGGTATTGGACGTTTTTGGAATTATTCCTGAATACGATCTAGACATAATGCGCGAAGGGCAGGATTTGACCGGCGTGACCGCAGCATGTTTGAGCGGCCTGAGCGCCGTACTGCGCGAGTGGAAGCCGGACTGGGTCGTTACCCAAGGCGATACGACTACGAGTTTTTCGGCTGCACTGGCGGCCTTCTATGAGAAAGTGCCTGTCGCACATGTTGAGGCAGGGTTGCGTACCGGGAATCCGTTATCGCCTTGGCCTGAGGAGATGAATCGTCGGCTGACCACCGTAGTTGCTGCGCTTCATTTCGCGCCCACTGAAGGCGCACGTAGCAATCTGCTGCGGGAGGGCGTTGCAGATGAGACGATTCACGTTACGGGCAACACTGTCATAGATGCTCTGCTCGAAATTTCAAGTCGTATTTACGACGACGGTGGCTTGCGTGAGCGACTGGATGCCCAATTCCCTTTCTTGGAGACCTCCCGAAAATTAATTCTCGTCACCGGACATCGCCGTGAGAACTTCGGTGAACGCTTTGAACAAATGTGTTTGGGTCTGCGGGAACTGGCCGGCCGTGGCGATGTGCAAATCGTGTATCCCGTTCATCTCAATCCGAACGTGCGTGAGCCGGTGAACAGAATTCTCGGTGGCTTGCAGCATGTGCACCTCATCGAACCTTTGGACTACTTACCGTTTGTACACCTTATGATGCATTCGGAGATTATCATCACCGATTCTGGCGGGATTCAGGAGGAGGCGCCTACGTTGGGGAAGCCGGTACTCGTCATGCGGGACGCGACAGAGCGACCGGAGGCGGTCGAGGCAGGTACTGTTCGCGTCGTCGGTACGGATGGAAAGAACATTGTGACTGAGGCCAGTCGTCTGCTCGACGATCGGCACGCATATGAGGCGATGGCACGTGCAGTGAACCCTTATGGCGACGGCATGGCTGCGAAAAGAATCACGGCGATCTTATGTGGGAGCGATATTGATTGAAGTATCGGTTCGGTAACGTTTGTATTGTCGGGCTCGGATATATCGGCTTACCTACCGCTGCAGTGCTCGCAAGTCGTGGAGTGCAGGTGGCCGGGGTGGATACTGACCAGCACATTGTGCGAACCGTCAATCGGGGAGAAGTCCATATCGTCGAACCGGATCTCGACGTTTTGGTGCGGGGCGCGGTGAGTGCGGGAAAATTGAAGGCGTTCGCTGAGCCGCAACCCGCCGATGCCTTCATCCTTGCGGTTCCCACGCCGTTCAAGGACGATCATAAGCCGGATTTAACCTATGTCGAAGCGGCTACAAGGTCGATTGCGCCGAGTCTAAAGAGGGGAGATCTTGTAGTTCTTGAGTCTACATCGCCGGTTGGTACCACCGAGAAAGTCGCAGAATGGCTTGCTGAGGCGAGGCCTGATCTAAGCTTTCCTCCGCAAGCTGGAGCGTTGGCGGACATTAGTGTGGCACATTGCCCCGAGCGGGTACTACCTGGGAAGATCCTTACCGAACTTATTAATAACGACCGCGTGATAGGCGGATTAACTCAGGGATGTGCGGAGCGGGCGCGGGATCTTTACAGAGTATTTGTACAGGGTGACTGCTTCCTGACTGATGCACGCACGGCCGAGATGTGCAAGATCACGGAAAATTCGTTCCGTGACGTGAGCATCGCATTCGCGAACGAACTTTCGGTTATTTGCGACAAGATCGGAATAAATGTCTGGGAACTCATCAAGCTGGCCAACCGCCATCCGAGAGTGAATATCCTGAATCCTGGCCCTGGTGTGGGTGGGCATTGCATCGCGGTTGACCCTTGGTTCATCGTAGATGCTGCGAAAGAAGAAGCACGGCTTATTCGTACTGCCCGAGAAGTAAATGACAGCAAGCCCGATTATATTTTTGAGAAGATCCGACAAGTAGCTTCCAAGCATGCTCGCTCCGATATTGCCTGCTTGGGGCTGAGTTTTAAGGCGAACATCGACGATCTTCGGGAGAGCCCGGCACTTAGGATTGTTCAACGAATCGCCGCTGAGTTGCCCAATACCCTTTGGTTGGTCGAACCTCACATCGATTCGCTCCCTTCAAGCTTGGCCAAATACGAACACGTCAGACTCACCAATGCTGATGAGGCTATACGTTCATCGAATCTCGTAGTGCTTCTAGTGGATCACCAGGATTTTTTCGATATTGACCGCACCTTACTGGCCGTCAAGGATGTGATTGATACGCGAGGTATTTGGGGATAAGTGGTACTGGGCCAATTGGTTAGCTTTTATCTTTGGGCCGCTCCGGGCCTTGCTCCTCGCCGTCCAGCCTGATAGGGATAACATGCGGCGCATCTTTTTGAATCTGGTATTTCTGTCTTGCAGAGAAAAAAAGACCTCACCAACCTGGTTGCGCTGAGCTGTATACAGGTTTCGAATGGGATATTGCCTCTATTTGTATTTCCATACGCATTGAGTGTAGTTGGTTTTGACCTCTATTCCATGATCGTCGTAACCGAGGCCGTCATACTCATGGTATTGAGCGCTGTTTTGTACAGTTTTGATGTCGAAGGCGTTTCGAAAGTAGTCGGATTGGACATTAAAAAAGACATCGAGGAACTATCCAGGATTTTCAGCGAGATTCTCTACGTCCGCATAGCGATATGGGGTCTCTGCGTCGTTGCGCTACTGCTGGCAGGTTTTTTTCTGAGAAGAGAGTATTTGTTTCTTTTTCTTTGGTGGATGTTGCTTCCTCTTAGTTATGTCGTCCAATCATCATGGTTATTTCAGGGGCTCGAAAAAAATGTCGCGATCGCCGCATTTGTTGTACTCAGTCGACTGCTGTGTGTCGCTTTTATACTCTTCTTGGTGAAGTCACCATCTGACTATTACATGGTGCCAGCTGTCATTGGTTCTTGCTTCATTTTTGGAGGGTTGCTGTCTCTCGCGTATGCATTTTCCAAACTTGGTTTGAGGTTTAAGTTCGTTGTGTTGTCTGACCTTTTGCAACTCGTAAGGAATGGCAAGGAGATATTCTTAGGCAATTTTTCCGTGCTGCTCTACAGGGACGTTAATGTAATTTTGCTGCAACTGGTAGGTGGCAGTCAGCAGGCAGTTGCCGTCTATTCCGTTGCCGAGAAGCTGGTTAAGAGTACCCAGGCCAGCGTTCGGCCCCTCAACCAGTTGTTCTTCCCGAAGGCCCTCCGGGCTTTAAAGGATTCCAAAGGCGCTGACTGGGGCGCATTCAAGAAAATTCTCAGATTGACCACTCCGCAACTCCTGGCACTTAGCGGGCTCATTGCTTCTGTCGGCGTCGTCTATGCCGCGCTCGGAAACAGAATTCCGTTCGTGCGAGATTTTCCAGACCGTGATCAGATCGCTCCACTGGTGATGATGATGATGGTGACGGTGTTTTTCGGCGTTTCAAACTTCATGTTTGGCACAGTAGGCCTTAACCGGCTTGGAGAAAGAACCTACTATTTCCAATCGATACTTGCGGTGGGACTATTGAACCTTGCGATTTGCGCATTGCTTTCGTCTCAGCTGGGAAGCGTTGGTGCTTCCCTCAGCTTTGCCATTAGCGAAATTCTGCTGCTTACGTTAGTTGTTCGAAGATACTCACTGCGCACGTCTTCGTGATGGATGTAGCCGAGAAAGCATTGGCCTTGTTTCTCAGCTTAGCTATTCTGGGGCAGGCATATGTTGTTAGGCGAATCGTTGGGACTTGGGTCTTCCCGGCCTGCCTGTTTGGGCTTTTCTGGTTTGGCTACACATTTTTTCCTTTAGCCATCATGTATTGGGTGCCTGTGGAGCCTTATTCAATCGCCTTCATATTCGTCTGTGCCTTAGCGTTCTCAATAGGTTTTCTTGCATTTGATTGGAAATCGGCCTTCGAAAGTAATTCCACTAAGCAAGAGACCGTAGTGATGATCTATGGCAATCCGTTTCTAAAGATAATTTTTTATGCTTTCACGTTAGGGTCTCTTGCATTCCTTGTTATCAATTCTTTGGCCCAAGACATTACGCTCTATGATTTGATTTTCGATATGTTCGTAAGCTCCGCAACATATGCAGAACGGCGATCTAGTGAGAGCGTCAATGTGAATATTTTTGGCCAGCTAAGCCTTGTCCTGGCTTACGCTGGAGTCAGTGTTGGTGGCTTCATCTACTCCTCCGCCAGAGGAAAGCTTGAACAAGGTCTCATTCTTGTGCCGGCTTTCTTGCCTTCGATATTTGTGACTGTTACCCAGTCGGCGAAGGGACTTTTGTTCTTATGCATATTCCTGTTTTATGGCTCCATACTGATCTATCGCGTTTCGGCGGGTAACCTTCGCTTGTTTGAGCGGGGCAGCATCAGATCTCTAATGATCTATGTCGCGATCCTACTTCCCATTGTGACAATATCTTTCATGTCGCGAGGTTTGTATGAGAGCGAAGATGCTGATTTCGTGATCGGCCGACTTCTCGCTTACTTTGCTTCTTATTCTTCCGGCCATATCTACGCATTCTCCGATTGGTTTGCCTTCATGATGGGAGGTCGCTCCGAAGTGGAGTACGGACATGAGGCCGCGACTTACGGATTCTATACTTTCATGGCGGTATTCAAACTTATGGGGAGCGACAAGATAGTGCCTCAAGGGGTTTTCGACCAATACTATGTCTATGGCGACTATCTCGCCACGAACATTTTCACGATGTTCCGTGGACTAATCTTGGATTTTGGGTTCATTGGTGCTACGTTGTTTATGCTTGCGACGGGGCTTCTTCTCCATCTGACCTTCTACGCAATGCTAACGAATAGGAGGCCCACGCTCACGGTCGCGGCCTTCGTGTTCATGATGGGGTATTTTTATACCTCGTTTATTATCAGTGTATTGATTTGGAACAGCATATACATAAGCTTTTTTCTGCTCTGGATCGTGTTGGAAATAAACAAACTCAAGATTCGGATGAAGAAACAAAATTAGGTGCCTGATGATCTCCGATCGGAATACATACCATGCGAAAAGTTATAACAAGAGAGCGTGGAAGTACGAAAGTGCCAGAAAATGAAAATAGGATATGTGTGCACCAATTACAACAACTCCTCCTTCACCCAGGAGGCGGTGCGATCGTTCCTGAACAATGGCGCCCATGAATATCGAGTCGTCATTGTGGACAACCACTCTGATCCTGAAAATGTTCGCCTTCTTGAGACATTGCCAAGAGAGTTCGAGAGCGTCGAACTGATATTGAACAGGGAGAACAAAGGCTATTTCAGGGGCTTGAATGACGGAATTCGTCATCTAAGACGCCATCATCCAGAGTTTCAACACTTGGCCGTCGGGAATAACGATCTGGTATTTCCTGCGGATTTTGCAGACTCAGTTGACAGATGTGAGCAGGTCTTTAGCAGGTATGCAGTAGTTTCTCCGGACATCGTGACATTGGACGGCGTGCATCAGAATCCGCATGTCATCAAGAAGATCGGAAGGAGCCGGGAGCTCATTTACGATCTTTACTATCTGAACTACTACCTCGCAATGGCATTGCGGCGATTGTCCAAGTGGACTCAAAGGTTCACCAGTCGATCGGACACGACCCAGCACAGGATCGCCCAGGAAATTAATCAGGGTCACGGAGCCTGTTACTTGTTGGGGCCGGAATTTTTTCGCCACTTCGAGGAATTATGGGCCCCATCATTTCTAATGCACGAGGAGTTCTTTCTCAATAAACAGCTCGCCGACAAAGGACTGTGCATTTACTACGAGCCTTCTATTAAGGTTTCGCACCATTGGCACGCCGCAATAGATAAGGTGCCGGCCAAAGGAATTTGGCGAGCCGCCAAGGACACCCACAAGATTGTTCGGGAAATTAGAAGTCAGCGAGGTCCATACTTGCGGGCCCGCGGCTATCAGCTTTGCACAAACTGCGTTATGGACACCACCGATCCTGGCATCACCTTTGACGATAAAGGGGTATGCGATCACTGCAATACTTTTGAAGAATGGACGCGACCAAATTGGCACCCGAACGAAGCGGGTCGGGAAGCTCTGCAGAAGAAGATTGATGAAATCAAGAAGACAGGCACTGGGAAAGATTTCGATTGCATCATAGGAATGAGTGGTGGGGTGGACAGCTCGTACCTAACTTATATCGCAAAACAACAGCTCGGTTTGCGCCCTCTCGTGTTCCATGTGGACGGGGGCTGGAACTCGCAGATCGCAGTAAACAATATTGAAAAGCTGGTCGACAAACTCGGATTGGAATTGTATACGGAGGTTATTGACTGGAACGAGATGCGCGATCTTCAGCTGGCCTTCTTCAAGTCAGGAGTTCCTCACATCGATCTACCTCAGGATCACGCTTTTTTCGCAACAATGTATAAGTTTGCTGAAAAGCATGGCGTGAAATATATCCTGACTGGCGGCAATGTATCCACCGAATGTGTGAGGAATCCGTTGGATTTCTTTTATTACGGAACGGATTTGTGGCAAATCCGCGACATACACAGAAAATTCGGAAAAGTTTCCCTTGTCAATTTTCCGTTGTCTGGAATCTTGAGACACAAGGTCTATCTGAGATACTTTAAAAGAATTCAGGTGGTAAAGCCGTTGGACTGCATCTCTTATGTCAAGAAGGATGCCGAGAAGCTTCTGATCGAACAATTCGGGTGTCAGATCTATCCGCAGAAGCATTTCGAATCACGATTTACCAAGTTCTATGAAGGATACTGGCTTCCTAGAAAGTTCGGATTTGATACACGACGTGTTCACTTTTCCAGTCTGATTCTGACGGGACAGATGACAAGGGGAGTGGCGCTAACAGAGCTTTCTGGCTCATCGTTTGACGAACGTTCGATCGCTCAAGATTTTGAGTATGTTGCCACCAAGCTGGGAATAACGGTCGCCGAGCTGCAGGGCTATATGGATGCACCAAACAAGTCCTTCAGAGACTATAGGAATCAGTTGCGTCTTTTTCAAATGGGAGCGCGTGTCATGCAACTGATGGGTCTGGAGAGGGCCATCAAAAGATGATTTGCGTCGTCAACTATGGTCTTGGAAATATCGAAGCGATTTGTAATATCTACAAACGCCTAAATATTTCTGTTCGGGTCGCGAGCACGGCGGACGAGCTCTCGGGGGCGGAAAAAATCATCCTTCCAGGAGTGGGGGCGTTTGACCGGGCCATGGCACTTCTGGATAAATCCGGAATGCGCGAGACGCTGGATCAGCTGGTGCTGGACCATAAGAGGCTCGTGCTGGGCATTTGTGTCGGAATGCAGATCTTGGCCAAACGGAGCGAAGAAGGCTCGCTTGGAGGACTCGGATGGATTGATGCCGACGTCAGGAAATTCAATCTTGCAACCATGTCTCCAAAGGCGTACTTGCCGCATATGGGCTGGAACGATGTGATACCCCGCATCGACGAAGGCCTATTCAGGGGTTTGGGGCCATCATCCAGGTTCTACTTCCTGCATTCGTATTATTTTGCGCAGAAATCCGAGCAGATGGTTCTCGCAGTTACCGACTACTTCGGCACTTTTGCCTCGAGCGTGCGTGCCGGGAACATTCATGGTGTTCAATTCCATCCGGAAAAGAGTCATCAATGGGGCATTCAGCTCCTGAAGAACTTCGCCGACCTGTAAGCATGCTAAGACCACGAATTACGCCCTGCCTATTGGTCAGGAATGGTGGCTTGGTCAAAACGGTTAACTTTGAGAAGTCCAAGTACGTGGGAGACCCTATTAATGCGGTTAAGATCTTCAACGAAAAGGAAGTCGATGAAATCATCGTATTGGACATCGATGCCTCCGTCCAACAGAAGGAGCCCGACTATGTGCTTATCCGCAATCTTGCCGCCGAGTGTCGGATGCCGTTGTGCTACGGTGGCGGCGTAAAAACGGTAGAGCACGTCGAAAGAATCATCGGCTTGGGGGTCGAGAAGGTTGCCATCAGTTCAGCCGCGATCTCACACCCCGAGTTCATCGCAGAGGCCGCTGAGGTCGTCGGTAGCCAGAGCATCGCGGTTGTGATGGATGTGAAAAAGATCAAGTCGCAAGAAGAATACGAGCTGTTCATCCAAAACGGGAGGACGCCTACGGGCCTGACTCCTGTGGAGTTTGCGAAGACCGCAGAACGCCTGGGCGCGGGCGAGCTGGTGATCAATTCGATTGATTGTGACGGGGTGATGAAAGGGTATGATCTTGACCTCGTCAGACGGGTGCGCGAAGCCACACATCTTCCGATTACCGTTATTGGGGGTGCTGGTTCTCTAATGGATATTGCTGCATTGATCAAAGCGATGGGAGTCATCGGTGCAGCCGCCGGCAGCCTGTTCATATTCAAGGGCCGCTTTAGGGCGGTTCTGATCAATTACCCCAGCCGGTCGGAGAAGGATGTATTGGTGGCCCAGGCTCGGCAGGGTACGGATTGATGCAACAAGTACTTCAAAATCTAGGCACCGGCCAAACGCTAGTTGTGGACGCCCCAGTCCCTGGCCTTCAAAAAGGGCATGTCCTCATCCGAACGCGGCGCACGCTGATTTCCGCGGGCACCGAGCGCATGTTGATTGATTTCGGGCGCGCCTCGTTAATCGACAAAGCCCGGCAACAACCTGACAAGGTCAAGCTAGTACTCGACAAAGTGCGCACTGATGGCCTCTTAAGCGCGATCGATGCCGTGCGCAGCAAACTCGACCAGCCTCGGGCCTTGGGCTATTGTAATGTCGGCACGGTGATTGAAGCAGACGCGAACATTCCCCGATTCAAGCCCGGCGACCGGGTGGTCTCCAACGGTAGCCACGCCAGCATAGTGAGCGTGCCCAAGAACCTGTGCGTGTTGGTCCCTGAGAACGTAGGCGATGAATCTGCCGTATTCGCGATACTGGGCGCCATCGGCCTGCAGGGCCTGAGGTTGGCACAGCCCACGCTAGGCGAAACTGTCGTAGTGACAGGCTTGGGTCTGATTGGGCTAATGACCGTGCAGATGCTGCGCGCGCAGGGCTGTCGGGTGATTGGCGTTGACTACGATCCCACGCGACTGGAGATGGCACGCCAATTTGGCGCCTATGCCGTGAATCCGTCCCTCGGTGATGATCTCGTGGCGCGTGCCATGGATTTCTCCCGTGGCCGAGGCGTTGACGCTGTGATCATCACGGCGTCCACGGACAGTTCCGAGCCGGTTTCGCAGGCCGCCAAGATGTGCCGAAAACACGGCAGGATTGTGCTGGTTGGAGTTACGGGTCTGGAACTGAGTCGAGCGCAATTTTACGAGAAGGAACTTACTTTTCAGGTCTCCTGCTCTTATGGGCCCGGTCGTTACGATCCGGAGTACGAAGAAAAGGGCCACGACTACCCGGTCGGTGCTGTGCGCTGGACCGCGCAGCGCAATTTCGAGGCTGTGTTGGATCTCATGGCAGCCGGTGGGCTGAATGTCGCACCACTGATCACTCACAGGTTTCTTCTAGACCGGGCGGAGGAAGCCTATATGCTCCTAACAAGCACGGAGCCTTCGCTGGGCATCGTGTTGCAGTACCCGGAATCGACGGAGAATTTGCCAAATTCCGAAACAATTTCACTGTACAGCGCCAAGCCTCTCCTCACTGGAAAGCCGATTGTGGGTTGTATCGGGGCAGGAAACTATGGCGGGCGTATGCTGATTCCGGCGCTGGCGGCCGCACATGCACAACTTCATACCTTAGTGACCTCAAATGGCTTGAACGCTGTTCATTACGGTAGAAAGTTTGGTTTTGCTAAGGCGTCTACCAGCATTGCCGAGCTGTTTGCGCAAAAGGAGATCAATACGCTGGTCATCGCAACGCGGCACGACAGCCACGCGAAGTTGGCAGCGGAGGGTCTGCGCAGCGGGCGGCATGTGTTTGTCGAAAAGCCGCTGGCTTTGAGCCGAGATCAGTTGGCCGAAGTGGAGTCCGCCTATCGCGAGTCCTCAGCCAAGGGAAATAGCCCGATCATTCTGGTCGGATTCAACCGCCGATTTTCTCCCCATGTGCGGCACATGCGTAATTTGTTGCTGGAGAGTCATGGTCCCAAATCGCTGAACCTATTGATAAACGCGGGCGCCATACCTCCGGGCCATTGGACTCAGGATCCACTGGTTGGCGGAGGTCGGATACTCGGCGAAGCTTGCCATTTTATTGACTTGACTCGTTTTCTGGTGGGGGCACGGATCACTAGGGCGAGCGTGGTGGCGATGCATGGGAATAGTAGTGCTGCGGCAAGCCAGGATACCGCCCATATTTCTTTAGATTTTGCGGACGGATCGATCGCTTCGATTCAGTATTATGCCAATGGTCATCGGACCTTTGCCAAAGAGCGTATTGAGGTGTTTGTCGAGGGGCGAGTGTTGCAGCTGGACAATTTCCGTGTGTTGCGTGGATATGGCTGGCCGGGTTTTAGGAGTTTTCGCACCTGGCGGCAAGACAAAGGGCATGCGGTCTGCATCGAGGCTTTTCTGCAGGCAATCGAGACGGGTGGCGAGTCGCCGATACCGGCCGAAGAGATCTTCGAGGTGTCTCGCACAACCATAGAGTTGTCGGAAACTCTCAATGAGCGTGGCAGGTGACGTTCGGCTTAAGCCGTACTTGAAGTCACTGACGATCTACTTTGTAACGGCGCTGAGGATTGGCACCCGCAATGTGGTGCGGGTGGTGATTTATCGCGTTCTAAAACGCGTGGGCTATTACCGCTGGCGTCTCCCCGTGCACGATTCCGCCATGCTAGGTCTCGACCTAGCCTCTATTCCTATGCCGTCCCGCCCAACGATCGTCGATTTGTCCGCTGTGACCGAAGCGACACGACTACTGGCGGGAACGACAGATTATTTCTCTTGGCATCCTCGGACCGTCAGCAATCCACCCAATTGGTTCTTGAACCCGTTTTTGAACGTGAAACACCCGCAATCCTCGACCCACTGGAGCCGGATCCCGGACTTCGCCTCACATGTAGGAGACATCAAGGTCATCTGGGAGTTGTCTCGATTCATGTGGGCTCCCCTGTTTGTGCGCTCTTGGAGACTGAGTGGCGATCATCGCTTTTTGATGGCCTTTCAGCAGTGGATTGAGGACTGGTGGCAATCAAATCCTCCCAACACAGGGCCTAACTGGAAGTGTGGCCAGGAAACTTCCATTCGATTGATTAACACGCTGTTGGCTTTGCACTTGGCAGGGGCTGAACGCAACGCTGTAAGAGCCCTTGTTCCTTTCGTTGAAGCCCATTGCCGTCGCATCGCGTTGACGATGTTCTATGCAATCGGTCAAGACAACAATCACGGTACCAGCGAAGCTGCGGGCCTGTTTATAGGTGGGGGATGGCTCGCCAGAAATGCTGACGGAAACTCACAGCGACAAGGCAGGAAATGGCGCGAGGAGGGCAGGAAGCTACTGCAAGGCCTGGTCGACCATCTGGTGTTGGAGGATGGCACCTTCTCACAGCATTCCTTGACTTATCATCGCATGATGCTAGACACGTTGAGTCTTGCGGAAGCGTTTCGCCATCAATACAACGAGAGTCCATTCAGGTCAGCGTTCTACTCCAAAACCTGCGCCGCAGTACGGTGGTTCGGCGCGATGATCGAACTTTCCAGTGGCGATGGTCCTAATCTTGGCGGTAACGACGGCACATTGCCTTATCGTCTAGGTCCTGCCGACTACCGCGATTTCCGTCCCAGCCTCCAATTGTCTTCGGTGGTATTCCTTGGATCAAGAGCGCTAGCATGCGGTCCTTGGGACGAGCCCTTGCTGTGGCTGGGGCTCCGGGGAAAATTGCTGGAAAAACCATGGCTACTGGATCGAGCTAGCCACGTTTTTGAGAAGGGAGGTTATATCATTCTGTGCAGCGAATCTAACGCTGATGGCCGAGTATTGGTGCGGGCGCCTACCGCAAGATTCCGGCCGAACCAATCTGATTCGCTTCACATCGATCTGTGGTGGAAGGGGGAAAATATTCTCCGGGATGGGGGGACTTACTCTTATGCGCAGCGGGAAGGGATCGCTTTGACCCTTGCCAGCGTGGCCGGCCACAATACGGTGCAATTTGACGATCACGATCAGATGCCGCGGCTGGGCCGCTTTCTGTATGGCGCCTGGACAAAGGTCGCTGGGTCGCATGTGGTTATCAAGAATGCAGATGGCCAATCCTGGGCCGGAGGTTATTCCGATGAATGGGGGGGGTCTCACAAGCGGATCGTAACTCTTAAGGCAAACACTCTTTCAGTGACGGACCACGTTCATGGATTCAGGCGGAGGGCGGTTCTACGATGGCGCATGATTTCCGGGGATTGGTCCCTTAACGAAACAGGATGTACTTCATCCCATGCAACGATAAGGGTGGAAAGCGGCGCGTCGATTCTCCGCATGAGCCTCGAAAACGGCTGGGAATCGCGTCACTACCTGGAAAGCTCCGCCACGCCGGTTCTGGAGGTTGAAATAGGCGAAGCGCCGGCAGTGCTTACAACGATTATTACTTTGCCTTAGCAATGCGCATCTTATACTACCACCAGCATTTTTCGACTCCGAATGGATCTACTGGCACTCGTTCATACGAGATGGCCTGTGAACTGGTGGCGCGCGGGCATCAAGTTACCATTGTCTGCGGTGCATACGCAGGTGCGGATACGGGGATAACAGGACCCTACACAAAGGGCGCTCGTCGCGGCATAGTAGATAATATTGATGTAGTAGAGTTCGATCTTCCGTATTCAAACAGCCAAAGCTTTGCGCATCGTGGTCTCATATTCCTCAAATTTGCGAGGCGAAGTATCAGCCTTGCCTTAAGAGAGAAGTACGATGTTCTTTTTGCCACATCTACGCCGTTAACGGCCGGTATTCCTGGTATTGCGGCATCGTTATTACGGCGGAAGCCATTTGTATTTGAAGTGCGGGATTTGTGGCCCGACCTTCCTCGCGCGATGGGAGTAATCCGGAATCCAATGGTGCTTTGGATGATGCGTGCGTTGGAGTGGTGCACTTATCATTCGGCACGTGCGTGCATAGGCCTTTCGCCCGGGATGGTGGAGGGCATTATTAAACGCGGCATATCGCCAAACCAAGTATCGATGGTACCCAATGGCTGTGATCTCGCGATCTTTGGTCGCGAATGTAAAGCGACATGGCGCCCTGGCGAGGTGGCGCCCGATGATCTGATGGCCGTGTTCGCAGGCACGCATGGTGTAGCCAATGGGCTGTCAGCCATAGTTGATGTCGCAATCGAACTGAATCGGCGTGAACGCAGCGACATTAAGCTGCTCCTTGTCGGTGACGGGAAGTTGAAACCGGCACTAGTTGAGAGATCCAGAACTGAGGGGCTAAGCAACATAGTATTTCTGCCTCCCATTCCGAAGAATGCACTGGCGGACCTTATGAGTTCGACTGATGTTGGTCTAATGGTGCTGTCGAATGTGCCTGCCTTCTATTGCGGGACATCGCCCAATAAATTTTTCGACTACCTGGCAGCAGGTATTCCGGTCTTAAACAACTATCCAGGCTGGATTGCGGGAATCATTGAATCGAATGGGTGCGGCATTGTCGTTCCACCTGACAACGCTGTGGCCTTCGCTGACGCTTTGGAATGCCTTGCGGCCGATCGCGCTTCTGCCAAGGCGATGGGTGTTCGAGCGCGTGCGGTGGCAGAACGTGAGTTCGACAGGCGATTCCTTGCGGCAAAATTCGTTGAGATTCTTGAAGCGGTTTGGTTGGAAGAAGGATCGCGGGTTGTCTCGGCGCAGAGAGCTGCGAACATTAAGAATAGAAGGAAAAGACGTGCTGCGAAACGGGCGTTTGATTGTCTCATTGCTGGCTTGATTTTGGCGGTTACCTCGCCGCTACTCTTGGTATTGGCAACAGCCGTCGTGGTGAAACTCGGTCGCCCCGTGATCTTCGTGCAACGACGACCTGGGTTGAACGAGCGAATCTTCAGTTTCTATAAATTTCGTTCGATGACGGACAAGCGGGATGCGCGGGGGAATCTAATCCCCGATGATGAACGATTGACCACATTTGGAAAATGGCTCCGGGCAGCCAGCTTGGATGAGCTTCCTCAACTCTTCAATGTCTTGAAAGGGGATATGAGCATTGTGGGGCCCCGCCCATTGCTGGAGGAGTATCTTCCTTTGTACTCTCTGGACCAGTCGCGTCGTCACGAGATTAAGCCAGGCATAACCGGTTGGGCTCAGGTTAACGGTCGCAATAGTTTGTCCTGGGAGGAGAAGTTTGAACTGGATGCCTGGTATGTTGATCATCAGAGCTTCCTGCTGGATCTGAAGATAATCTGGATGACGTTGGTAAAGGTCTGGCGGTCTGAAGGCATCAATCAGCCCGGCCAAGCAACGATGGAAAGATTCGGCGGGAAGAATACGTCCCGTACTGGGCCGGAATAATCGAAGTGAGATCCTCTCGATGAGTAAGCTTGCAATTGATGGCGGAGCACCGGTCCGGTCAAACCCAGTGTACTCGTGGCCCTGCTTTGAGGACGACGAGATTGCGGCGGTGGAGCGCGTTCTCCGGAGCGGGAAAGTCAACTACTGGACCGGTGAGGAAGGGCGTCAATTCGAGAGCGAGTTTGCAGCTCACTGCCGGGTTTCGCATGCGGTCGCATTGTCAAATGGGACAGTCGCCCTCGAGTTTATTCTGCGAGCGCTCGGGATAGGTCCGGGCGACGAGGTTGTCGTAACCCCGCGTTCCTTTGTGGCCTCGGCCAGCGTAGTAGCTCTGGTGGGCGCGAAGCCAATCTTTGCCGAAGTCGATCCCGACTCACAAAATATTACGGCGCCTGCCATCGAAGCGATCCTTAGCCCGAGAACCCGGGCGATCATTCCGGTCCATCTGGCGGGTTGGCCATGTGATATGGACCCGATCATGGCTTTGGCGGACCGATACGGTTTGAAAGTCATCGAGGACTGTGCCCAGGCACATGGGGCCGTTTACAAAGGGCGCCCAGTCGGAAGCATCGGACATGCAGCGGCCTGGTCGTTCTGTCAGGACAAGATCATGACTACGGGAGGGGAAGGTGGGATGATCACCACCAACGACCCCGATATCTGGCGGCATGTGTGGGAATTCAAGGATCACGGAAAATCCTGGCATGCGGTCTATGAACGGGAACACCCGGTCGGCTTCAAGTGGCTACACGAGTCTATCGGCACGAACGGCCGCATGACGGAAATGCAGGCAGCAATCGGCAGGATTCAGTTAAGAAAGCTTTCGTACTGGCACCGCAAGCGTGAAGAGAATGCGCTGCGGCTTTGCAGTCGTTTAAGTGTTCTGCAGGGTTTGCGCGTGCCCATGCCCGGGAAAGAATTGGTGCATGCGTGGTACAAGTTTCTTGTTTTTCTGCGCCAGGAATATTTGAAACCCGGCTGGACCAGAGATCGGATCGTCGAGGCTGTTGCGGCGGAAGGGATTCCCGCATATAGCGGATTCTGCCCGGAAATTTACCTGGAGAAGGCGTTCGAGTCTGCGGGCACGGTGCCGCCGAACAGATTTCCGGTTGCGCAGCAGCTTGGCGAGACGAGCCTTATGTTCCTGATACATCCAACTCTAACTACAGCAGAAATTGACGATACTGCTCGGGCCGTAGAGAGGGTGTTGGCTGCGGCAACAAAATAAAATACATCCACGGAAGAACCCCACCACAAATTATCGACGGCGCATTCAGCCGGTTCTAACTAGTTCTTTTGCTGGATTACCTACAACGGTTACGCCAGCAGCTACGTCTTTTGTAACTACCGCGCCCATCCCTACGACTGCCCCTCGACCTATTCGCAGGGGCTTATCCTTTGTGCCTTGCTTGAGCAGGGCGCCAGTTCCAATGTATGCATGATCTTCGACAATAACGTTCCCGTTGCAATGTACGTTGGGTGCAAAGGTAACATAGTCTCCGATTACACAATCATGAGCGACATACGAGTAAATATTCGCATGAAAAAATTTTCCAATTTTTGCGTTTGCCGTAATCATTGAAAATGGACTTAGGATGGCGCCCGACTCAATCTCGTTGTGGGTAAGAGATAGGGCAGAAGGAGAGTAGATACTAAGCGGTATCAATCCTCTAGCGGTTCCTTCGATGGCAAATTGTTCTCGTATTTTGGAGTCGGCGATCGCTACATTGAAGTATTTCCTATCCGCATGGGATGCAATGAAGTCTTGCCAATTTAATACTTTTACATCGTTTACAAGAGTGGTGATCGGCTTCGATTCCAAGAAATAAATCTCGATCTGCATTCCTTGAAGACTTTTTGGCCTATGCTCCTCCAGAAATGCTTGTAAGACTGGCATTACTTCACGGGCGTATCCCCCAGTACCCAAGAGTCCAATCATGCAACGCATTATTTTCGAAGTTCCTTTTTAAATACATTCCGTGAATTTCAAATAGTCTACGTGACGCTTTTGCTGATTGAGAAGAATTCGCTGAGGCGGGCGGTAGGATTGCGTTCTACCAGGCCCCCAAGCCTACTTAGGTAAGTAATGATATTTGCTTGTATATAAAACATAATTGGTCGAAAATGGAACCGTGGATGGCGATACGGCGCCAAATCTACAAAATAACGGCTCAGGATAAAGGTGCCGCTGCAAGATCAAGATCGAGCATCACTGTTAAGGTCGTCTGCCGATGCCACCGGTAAGAGGGCCAAGGGGGGCTAATTGGGAGGCCTGTTTCAGGCGCTACTGCGCGGACCGCGGGGGAGGCGCGTCGGGCTATACATGTTGGTCGACGCGGCACTTGCCGCAGTCGCGGTATTTCTGGCATTCGATCTTCGGTTGGAATCCCGATGGAGTGAATTCCTGTCCGAGGTGCCGTGGCTCTACGGCGCTGTCATCCTCGCAACAATTACCGCCTTCTGGAGTTTCGGCCTTTACCGATCTCCTGTCCGCTTTGCCACCAGTGCGATCATCTACAGGGTTTTCCAGGCTGGGACTGTCGCCTCGGCGCTCATCATGACGAGCGTATATCTCATTCACGATGGCGTTGTGCCCCGTGGCGCCATGGTCATTTTATGGGGTCTGCTGATCGCGTTGCCCGGCGCTGCCCGGATGATGGCCCGCGACATGCTGCGCTGGTATGGGGTTTCCGGAAGCCGGGTACCGATTGCGATTTACGGGGCCGGGTCGGCGGGGCACCAACTTGCGACCGCGCTACGCCACGGTTCGGAGTTTCGAACGGTCGCCTTCATCGATGACGCCCGGCAGAAACATGGGCAGACCGTAGGAGGTATTCCCGTTCATACGTCGGAAGATCTGGGTGGGTTGATCGAACAAAAGGGCGTCAAGGAAGTCCTTCTGGCAGTGCCCGCAGCCTCGCGTGGACGCCGCCGCGAGATAGTCGACATGCTCACGCGTTACCCGGTAGTCGTTCGCGTAGTCCCGTCCGTCGAGGACATCGCATCCGGGCGCAAGAAAGTCGAAGAGCTTCGCCGAATCGAAATCGAAGACATCCTGGGCCGTGAATCCGTGGCCGCGATGCCCCGGTTGGTGGCGCGTGCGGTACATGGCCGGAATGTGCTGGTGACCGGAGCGGGTGGGTCAATCGGTTCGGAGCTATGCCGCGAGATCTTGAGGCAGCAGCCCAGGCGGCTGGTCCTGGTGGAAAATTCCGAGTTCGCGCTCTATTCCGTCTCGAACGAACTTGAAGAGCTGAGGGCGGCCTCCGGAAAGAACACGGAACTGATCGCGATCCTGGCCAACGTTTGCGACCAGGACCGAATCCTGCGGGCGATGAAGTCTTGGAAAATCGAGGACGTCTTCCACGCGGCGGCGTACAAGCATGTGCCGATCGTAGAGCAGAATGTTGTTGAAGGCATCCGTAACAACGTGTTCGGCACCCTGAGTTGCGCACTGGCGGCGCAGGAAGCAGACGTCGAGTCCTTCGTGCTGGTGTCTACGGACAAGGCTGTTCGCCCCACCAACGTGATGGGGGCGAGCAAGCGTCTTGCCGAGATGATCCTGCAGGCGCTGGCCGAGTACGAAGACAAGCCAAAGTATTGCATGGTCCGGTTCGGTAACGTGCTCGCCTCGAGCGGATCGGTGGTTCCCCGATTTAGCGAGCAGATTGCAAAGGGCGGGCCAGTCACCGTCACCCATCTCGATGTGACCCGCTACTTCATGACCATTCCTGAGGCCGCAAGCCTGGTCGTTCAAGCCAGCGCAATGGCAAGCCGCGGGGATGTTTTCGTGCTCGACATGGGCCAACCGGTCCGTATTGCCGAACTTGCCGAGCGCATGGTCCATCTTGCCGGATTACGCGTTCGGAGCAAGGAACAGCCGTACGGAGATATCGAGATCGTTTACACTGGTATGCGGCCGGGGGAAAAGATGCACGAGGAATTGCTGATCGGGGCTGACGTCGTGGGAACAGAGCATCCGATGATCATGCGTGCCAGGGAAGAAAAGCTGGAGTGGACGCAAATGCAGCCCTTGCTTGCCAAACTGGAAACGGCCTGCGACAGTCACGATACCGGTAGCGTCATTCGTATCCTCAGCGAAGTCGTCTCCGGCTATACCCCCAATACGAGGTCGTTGGACGGGGCCGCGCCCATCCCGGAACGTCTACGCGCCATTCAGGGCGGATTGGTCGAAGAAAGCAGGAGCGAAGTAGTTCTACAAGCCGCATCCTGAGAATCTGACTAAACTTTGCTGCATCAGTAGAATCGACGTTTTTTAGCGGTTCTTCCATGAAAGTCCTCGTTACTGGCGCTGCAGGTTTCATCGGTTCGCATGTTGCGTCGCGCTTGCTCGATCGTGGCTGGGAAGTCGTCGGCCTCGATAATCTCAATACCTACTACGACTTGCGTCTTAAGGAAGCCAGGCTCGCGCGCTTGCAGCGGTCGAACTGTTTTTCCTTCCAGAAAATCAGCATTGAAGACGCGGATGCGATATCCCTGCTGTTCAAGGAAGCAAAGCCCAAACGCGTAGTTCACCTCGCGGCCCAGGCGGGTGTTCGCTATTCGATCGAGCATCCCGAGGCCTACGTATCCAGCAATCTCGTCGGATTCGCCACTATTCTCGAAGGCTGCCGGCATGCAAATGTCGGGCATCTGGTCTTTGCTTCCACCAGCTCGGTCTATGGAGCCAGCCAGCAGATTCCCTTTTCGGAGCACGGCGTCACGGACCATCCGGTGTCGTTCTATGCGGCGACCAAGAAGGCCAACGAGGCGATGGCGCACAGCTATGCTCATCTGTATCGGTTGCCTTGCACGGGGCTGCGTTTTTTTACGGTGTACGGCCCATGGGGCCGCCCCGACATGGCCTTGTTCAAGTTCACCGAGGCGATTTTGGCGGGGAAGCCGATCCAGGTTTTCAATCATGGAAAAATGGTCCGGGATTTCACCTATGTCGATGATATTGTGGAGGGCATCTGCCGGGTCCTTGACCAGCCCGCCGAGCCTGGTCCGGACTGGAACGGCAAGAGTCCGGACCCTGCGACAAGCCTCGCGCCTTATCGCATCTACAATATCGGCAACAGTCAGCCGGTCGATCTGATGCGTTATGTCCGGGTGCTGGAAGAATGTCTCGGCAGGAAGGCGATAATCGATTTTCAGCCGATGCAGCCGGGCGACGTTCCTGAAACCTATGCCGACACCACGGAATTGCAGAAGGCTGTCGGCTATAAACCGGATACCTCAATCGAGGATGGTGTGAAGCGCTTCGTCGATTGGTATTTGGATTATTACAAGGAAATTCATCGCTGATGGGCAAGGGCATAGGCAAGGTTTGCGTAGTCGGATTGGGATATGTCGGGTTGCCGCTTGCCGTCGCGTTCGGCAGGAAGGTTCCCACCATTGGCTTCGACAACAACACGGAGAAGGTCGAAAGTATTCGCAGCGGCATCGATCCGACGGGAGAGGTCGGCGATGCGGGGCTTAGGGACTCGACCCAATTGTCCTGCACCTCCGATCCAGCCCGGTTAAGCGAGGCGGACGTCATTATCATTGCCGTTCCGACACCCATCGATACCGCGCATCAGCCCGATTTTTCACCTCTCATCTCCGCAAGCGAAATCGTCGGAAAGAACATGAGAAAAGGGGCGACGGTGGTTTATGAGTCCACTGTCTATCCAGGGGCGACGGAAGAAATTTGTGTTCCGGTTCTGGAGAAGTCGTCCGGCCTTAGATGGAAAGCCGATTTTCATGTTGGCTATTCACCGGAACGAATCAATCCCGGCGACGCGATCCACAGGCTGGAAAGCATCGTCAAGGTGGTTTCAGGTGACGACGAGGAAACAACGAATAGCGTGGCGGAGCTGTATGCATTGGTCGTCAAGGCCGGTGTGTACCGGGCTTCATCGATAAAAGTCGCGGAAGCGGCCAAAGTGATCGAGAACACCCAGCGCGATCTCAATATTGCGCTGATGAACGAACTGGCGATCATTTTCAATCGTCTTGGAATCGATACCCTCGAGGTGCTCGAGGCCGCGGGAACAAAATGGAATTTCCTGCCATTCCGCCCCGGCCTGGTCGGCGGGCATTGCATCGGTGTCGATCCGTACTATCTGACACATAAGGCCGAAAGACTGGGATACCACCCGCAAGTAATACTGGCGGGACGCCGGATCAACGACGGGATGGGGAGCTATGTGGCCCAGCAGGTCGTCAAGCATATGGTGGCGCAAGGCAAGCAGATCGGGGGCGCGAAGGTCAACGTTCTTGGCCTCGCCTTCAAGGAAGATTGCCGTGATGTCAGGAATTCGAAGGTCGCCGACCTGATTAGCGAACTGAAAAGTTATGGCATCGAGGTGTCGATACACGATCCGATTGTGGATCCCAAAGAGGTCAGGCATGAGTATGGATACGACCTCGTATCCTGGGATCAACTGCCGGTTGCCGATGCCGTCGTCCTGGCCGTCGCGCACCAGCAGTTTCTTGGACTTTCCGTCGATGACTTGCTGAAAAAGATGACCCAGCCCGCCTGCATCGTCGATGTGAAGTCGCGATTGAATCTGAGCGCGCTCAGGCAAGCCGGGATCGCAGTGTGGAGGTTGTAAAGCTACAACAGGCGGTTCCACAGTACAGGCAGACCAGGATGATCAACCATAGCTGGATCCGCGGCGCCTGCATCGCAGCCGCCTTTTTCATGGCCGCGATGATTTTCCTTCGCGCCGATACCGGGGCCGGAATTCCCCTGCCGGCACCCTGGGACAAGGCCGCGCATTTCCTCTACTACGGCTTCATGGCGTTGCTGCTGGCCCTTGGGCATGGTTTCGGTCGGCGTGTGTATAATAC
>Ga0163151_10000646_pt1 | contig 61053 bp, 69 predicted proteins | sample OliLakLV19MP5IB2_FD_145596 | JGI IMG/M metagenome (GOLD analysis project Ga0163151, IMG submission 145596) | Freshwater microbial mat bacterial communities from Lake Vanda, McMurdo Dry Valleys, Antarctica - Oligotrophic Lake LV.19.MP5.IB-2 | ecosystem: Environmental > Aquatic > Freshwater >... | reverse complement strand
GTATTGCTGAAACTGAAATGCCGGGTTTGATGTCGCTCCGTAAAGAGTTTGGTAAGTCTCAACCATTCAAAGGCGCCAAAATTGCCGGTTGCTTACATATGACAATTCAAACGGCAGTCTTGATTGAAACTCTCACTCATTTAGGTGCACAAATTCGCTGGTCCTCTTGCAATATTTTTTCAACACAAGATCATGCAGCCGTGGCTATGGCCGCAGCAGGAATTCCTGTATTTGCCTGGAAGGGCGAAACTGATGACGAATTTAAGTGGTGTATAGAGCAGACAATAGATGGTTGGGGCGGCAAAGGGTTTGATCTCATATTAGACGACGGGGGCGATCTCACTAATATGATGCATGAATCTCGCTATGCCACACTGATGAAAAATATTATTGGTATTTCTGAAGAAACTACCACCGGAGTTCATAATCTTGAGAAACTTCATAAAGAAGGTAAATTAAAAGCTCCCGCAATTAATATTAACGATTCAGTGACTAAGTCAAAATTTGATAATCTCTATGGCTGCCGAGAGTCGCTGGCTGACGGAATTAAACGCGCGACTGATGTTATGCTCGCTGGAAAAGTAGTAGTCATCGCTGGCTACGGTGACGTGGGTAAGGGTTGTGCCCGCTCGATGATGTCCTATGGTTCACGCGTGCTCGTGACTGAGATTGATCCCATTTGTGCGCTTCAGGCCGCCATGGAAGGCTTTCAAGTGGTCACGATGGATGAAGCTTGCACCCAAGGTGATATTTTTGTAACAGCGACCGGCTGTTGTGACATTATTGCTGAAAGACATTTTAAAAAAATGAAATCAGGAGCGATTGTTTGTAATATAGGTCACTTTGATATCGAAATCGATATGGCGTGGCTTAATGACAATACCAAAATGCGCGAAATAAAACCGCAGGTGGATATTCACACTTTCGACGATGGCCGTGAAATTATTGTCTTGGCTAAAGGTCGTTTAGTTAATTTGGGATGTGCTACGGGACATCCCTCTTTTGTAATGAGTAATTCATTTTCGAATCAAGTGTTGGCTCAGTTAGAACTTTGGCAGAATATCAAGGCTTACAAAGAGACAAAAGTTTACCGCTTGCCCAAAGAGCTCGATGAAAAAGTGGCTGCTCTTCATTTAGAAAAAATTGGAGTGAAGTTAACAAAGCTTTCAGACAAGCAATCGAAATATTTAGGTCTTGGTAAAATGGGGCCGTTTAAACCGGATCATTACCGGTATTAATCTGTATCAGTTTAATCTTTTATAATGTTCAAAACATTTTGCTCGACGGCCATCGTGTCTTTGTAACCCATCGCAATTAGTTTTCGACAAAAGCCGGTCTCGAATAATAGATAACTGATGAGTTCAGCAGCCTCTTGGCGCGAACCTAAACCATCAATCAAGAATTTAAGCGTGCTCGGAAGATTTTCAGCTTCGTCAAAAGCAATTTTGCCAATGTCTTCAGAGGGCCTGATATGAAGTATTTCCAACGGCTTAAAATTTCCAGAGGCCGAATTTTGATCCTTGATCAAACTGACAGTTTCATTGATACGTTCGAGACGTTCAATATCTAAAAACACGTTATCCATGAGTAGAGCATTGGTGATGACAGAAATAACTCGCGCTAACGTGGGCATGATCGGCATTTTAACCGAGCCAGGATCTTCGAGTTTTATTTCTTTTTGAACGCCAATCACGATGAGTTTGCTGGCACCCAATTTGATGGCGGGACTAAGTGGCGTAAAATTACGTAGGCAGCCATCGCCGTAGTAGCCGTTACCGACCTGAATTGGTGGAAAAAACACCGGTATAGCCGACGAGGCCATAATGTGTTCCGTGTTGAGTTCACAGAAATCCGAAAAGCGCCGCACCTTTTGCCATCCCTGTAAATGTGGAACCCCCTGTATAAAAGTAACTCGATTAGAATTGGCATAGTTAGTTGCAGTCACCGCGACAGCTCTCAGATTTTTATTTTGAATGTTATTTTGGATGTTAGTGTAGTTAATATTTTGATTGAGCAGGTCTCTTAAAGGTGCCGTGTCGAGTAGTGACATGGCCTTCTTTTTTTTTATCAAGGAGCCCATGGTGAATTCCTTTAAAAGTCTAAAGCCTAATCGGCCCAAAGAAAGCGTGTCAGTGCGAATGACCATATTCGTTTTTAGTTTTGACCACACTTCGGGTATAGCCTGACTGCCATTTTTTAAATCGTGAATCATTGAGGCCATAAAGGCCGCGTTAATGGCGCCAGCGCTTGTGCCAGTGATTATGGGGTAAGGTTTCTGGATTCCATTTTTATAGGCAATTTCAAACAACGCTTTGATGGCCCCGGCTTGATAAGAACCGCGAGCCCCACCGCCTGATAACACTACGCCTGTTTGCTCGCTTAATTCTGAATCCATCTGGTTGTTATTCCTAGTTTTTTTCTAGATTAATTTTAGTCTACTATGGCGCAGTTTGAAATACCGATCAAATCAGACTGGATCAATGTCGGTTCGAATCCAGCCATTTTATTTGTTTTTCCCGGTCCTTTTGGGGGCTGAGGCCTCGAGCGGTGAGGTTACGATCCAGGTTTGGGATTTTCTAGTGAATGAGATGAAAAAGTAAGATTTCGTAGCCTAGTCTTCTCTATATCCTCGATTTCGCCACAAGAAAAAAGTAAAACTACATACCGCAAATAAGATGGCGGCAAAAAAACCGTAGCCATAACCTTGGCCAGGGTAGTTGCCCCAGTTAATTCCAAAGTACAAAATTGCGGTTTTGGTAAAAATGATCGGAATTAAAAATGCCGGAATAAAGCTGGTAAGGGACAGATCTTTCTTAACATCGCTTCGAGTTGTCTGATCAAGATTGCTTTCGGTATTTTTTTTAAATCCCCAGTAATTGTTAGTATGAAAATCGACAACAACTTGGTGCCAAATTTTTTGCAAGCCATCTTCATCACTTGGATTGTGTGTTTTAATTAATACGTCAAATTTATTTTTGGCTAAATCTAAAATGTTTTCTAAACTGCTATTTGAAAACTGGCCATGAATGTTGGTGGTGAGATCCGTTTTCCTATTGGCTAGTATCTCGTCGTAAGTGGATTTCAAGCTAGTCCTTTTTAAAGGACTTTATCTAAGCAAAGCATTAATGGATTTCCATCAGAGACACAAGCCACATACTTTTCACGATCTAATATATAATGCTGTGGTACGCACTGAGTTTTTCGACGAGCTGCTAAAATACAAAATTGCAGAGCCTGCTCGATAGGTTCGACTTCTAAATAAATAAGATCTCCAACGCAATTGGGATACGAGCGTTGGATTACAAAACTTTGTAAAAGAGTGCATTCCGGGCCAGCGCTAATTGAGCACGCTCTATCTGCGGAGAGCTTGTTAAACCCCATTCTCTGCATGCTTACCGTACAATCCAAAAGAACTTCGTGGGGATGCGAATCAAGTGCCTGGGCGCCAAAAGTTAATAAGGAGAAAAATAACGATAAAATAAGTAGATGTGTTTTCATAGCAGGTATACTCTCACTAAATCTTGTTCTAGGCAAGGGTCTCTTTTTTAAACGCTTTTGATTTCCACATATAAAAAACAACGGGATAGATTAATAGCTCTAGAATGAAAGATGTTATTAAACCTCCAATCATGGGAGCGGCAATACGCTTCATGACATCGGCGCCAGCGCCAACTGACCACATGATTGGAATTAAACCCATAAAAAGTGCGGCTACAGTCATAAGTTTGGGCCGCACTCGGTGAACGGCTCCTTCAATGACCGAGCTTTTCAAATCTGACAGAGAATTCATTTGTCCCTTTTTTACTCGGTCATCATATGCAAAATCAAGATACATAAGCATGAATACCCCGGTTTCAGCGTCAAGACCCAAAAGTGCAATCATCCCCACCCACGCAGCAATTGAAAGGTTGTAACCGAGAAAGACCAGTAACCAAACTGCGCCGATTAAAGAAAAGGGGACTGCTAATAGTACAATGGCCGTCTTTACCACTGACTTCGTATTAAAATATAAAAGAAAGACAATTAACAAAAGCGTCAGAGGTATAACAATTTTTAAGCGCTCCTTTACTCTCGCCATATTTTCAAATTGTCCACTCCAAGAAATAAGATATCCTTCGGGAATGACTATTTTTTGATTTAAAAGAGTCTTCGCTTTTTCAACGTAAGTTCCGATGTCGGTTTTATTGGAATCAATATCAATATACACGTAGCCAACGAGCGAAGCGTTTTCATCTCGAATCATGCTGGGTCCATCTTTAAAGTGCACTTTTGCTATAGAACTTAACGGTATCTGAGCTCCTATCGGCCCCGTAATAAGTACGCGTTTGATACTTTCAATATCTTGTCGAAAGGCTGGTGCTTGCCTAACTTGAATGGGATAGCGTTCCCGTGTCGCAATAATTTGCGAAACGTTTTCTCCACCTATCGCCACCATAGCCTGATCTTGGGCGTCTTTCAAAGAGAGGCCATAGGACTTAAGTTTTTCGCGGTCAAAATCTATATCTAAAAAATAGCCGCTAGCAATGCGCTCGGCGATCACTGTACGAGTTCCATCTAGTGTTTGGAGTTCCTTTTCAATATTCTGACCTATCGACTGGATAGTTTTAAGGTCAGGACCAAAAATTTTAACGCCGATAGGACTTCTGATGCCTGTTGAAAGCATGTCAATGCGGTTTTTTATGGGCATGGTCCAGATGTTGGGCATTCCTAAAAAGTTTAACTTATCATTTAATTCTTCAATGAGTTCTTCTTCACTAATTGTTTCGGGCCAAACGCGGCTTAAAGGGGCCTTTAGAAAATTTGGAAAGGCCGAGTGCCAGCGTTCGTTTTTCCGCCATTTCGACTTTGGTTTTAGGGTGATCGTAGTCTCAACCATACTGAGCGGGGCCGTATCAGTTGAAGTTTCCGCTCGCCCCGCTTTGCCAAAAACAGTATCTACTTCAGGAAAAGTTTTTAAAATCCTATCTTGGATAGTTAATATTTTTTGCACTTCAGAAACCGAGATTCCAGGCAGTGCTGTGGGCATATACAAGAGGCTGCCTTCATGAAGAGTTGGCATAAATTCGGAGCCTAACATCATAAAGCCCGGAATAACTGTAGCCATGCCCATTAAAGCAATGCTCAAAGTGGTTTTTTTGTATTTCAAAACCCATTGAATCACTGGCTCATAAATTGCAAAAAGTCTTCTACTGATGGGATGCTTGTGTTCGGAATAATAAGTTCCCACAAAAAACGCATTGCCCAGTTTATTAAGCCATTTGTTGGGAGTCTTGAAAGGATCCGGCCTCGCAAACATCATCCGCACAGCAGGATCAAGGGTAATGGCAAGAAGTGCCGCAATGGCCATGGCAAATGTTTTAGAAAGCGCTAAAGGCCTAAACAATCGCCCTTCTTGGTCTACAAGAGTAAATATAGGAATAAATGCGACTGCAATGACAAGAAGAGAAAAGAAAACAGACGGCCCAACTTCTTGGAGAGCTTCTAACCGCACCTTAAAAAAATCTTCACGCCGACCGCTCTCATTCCACTGTTGAATTTTGCGGTAAGCGTTTTCTACCTCTACAATGGCACCGTCAACGAGGACTCCAATAGAAATCGCAATACCGGCCAATGACATAATATTAGAACTTTGCCCAATTAAGTAAAGTGGAATAAAAGAAAGAAGTACCGCAATTGGGATTGTGATAATAGGAACCACCGCAGACGGAATATGCCAGAGAAAAAGCAAAATTATAAGGCTGACGATAATAAGCTCTTCTATGAGAGTGGTTTTCAGTGTATTAATAGCGCGCTTAATTAAATCTGAGCGATCGTAGACAGAGATTATTTTTACCCCTTCAGGAAGCGTTTTTTGAATTTCTTTTAAACGATTTTTTACGCGATTGATGACTTGAGGCGCGTCTTCCCCCTGCCTCATCACAATAATTCCGCCAACGGTGTCGCCAAAACCATTAAAATCGGTAATTCCACGGCGCATCTCAGGGCCCACCGAAACAGTTGCGACTTGTTTCACTAAAACCGGGGCGCGGCTTCTCGAATTATAATCGACCACAGCTTCTTCGATATCTGTTACCTTTTCAACAAGAGCCCGACTTCGTACCATGGCTTCAGCGCCTGAGAATTCAATCGTGCGGCCACCGCTTTCTTGATTTGAATTTCTCACAGCCGCCATCACCTGCTCCATTGTCACTTGAAAGAGCTGCAATTTAGTCGGATCCACTTTGACTTGATACTGTTTTACAAATCCACCGACAGCAGCCACTTCGGCCACGCCGGGTACTGATTGAAGTTGAAACCGTAGTAACCAATCTTGCATAGATCTTAAATCGGCCGAATTGAAACGACCTGACTCATCTTTAAGAGCGTATTGATAGACCCAGCCCACACTTGTGGCGTCAGGACCTATTTCTGTTTTAACACCTGTGGGAAGTTGCGAAACAATTCGATTAAGACTTTCTAAGACCCGGCTTCGGGCCCAATATAAATCAGTTCCATCTTCAAAAATAATATAAACATAAGAAAATCCATAATCAGAAAATCCGCGAACAGATTTTACTTTGGGTGCACCCAACATCGCTGAAACAATGGGGTAGGTCACTTGGTTTTCCAAAATATCAGGAGATCGATCCCATCGAGAATATATAATCACTTGTGTATCAGAAAGGTCTGGAATCGCATCGAGCGGTATTTTTTGAAGGGAAAAAATACCGAGTATGACTAGTACAAGTGTTCCTATTAACACAAAAAAGCGATTGTGAGCCGAGAATTCAATGATTCTCTTAATCATGGGCTCCTCGAATTTTGGCTTCGGAATCAATTAAAAAATTAGGACCAGAACTAATGAACTCGCCAACATTTAACCCCGATAGAACTTCATAAAAGCTATTAGTTTTTAAGCCTACTTTTATGTATCGCGGCTCAAGCTTATTTAACTCAGTTACCACATAGACAAGGTCACCCTGGCCCGTATGTAAAACCGAACTTTCTGAAATAGCAATTCTATTGGTAAGTTTAATCTCAACTTCTCCGCGAAAACTGGTCTCCGGAATCAAGTGTGGTGCCCCTTGCGTAATAGACCCGATCACGCGAATTGTGCGGCTGCTGGGATCGACAATCGAGTCTACCGAAATAATTTTTCCACTAAACTCCTCTTCAGGATAAATACTGCTCGCTCCTTTAAAGGTGAGGCCGGGCCGAAGGTACCTTACGTCACTTTCATAGGCTTGAAACGCCATTGAAGTAGGTGACAGCACTCGACCCGATACGGGGATTGTAGATACAAGAGCCATTTTTTCGACCTCTTGTTTTTGGATACCTATTAGTTCTAGTTGTGATGTTACAGCTTGCACTGCGCTTCTTTTTTCTCCCGCTTTAACATTCTGCTCTGGCGCTGGCTCCTTAACTTTGACAAGTTTCATATGACAAATGGGGCACTCACCAGGAGTATCTGAATGAATTTGAGGATGCATCGGACAGGTCCAATAAATTTTTTGTTCAACATTCGCTACAGAAGTTTTCTTTTTTGATTTTGTCTTTTTATTGACAGTTTGTATTGTTACGAGTCCCACCACTCCCAATATTAGGATAATTAGAATCCATTTTTTAATCATAAAATAGCCTCTTCGCTAGGGTAAATACTTTTCTAAATTTGAAACTGCTTGCTCATACTCTAAACGCAGTTCAAGCGCCTTTAATTTTAAGTTCGGGAATGCCTCCATGGCCTCGCGATGATCTTGCAGAGTCTCCAAATCTCTAGGGGCGAGGTTGTGTGCCAGCTTCATGCGTTTTTCGGCCTTGGGAATTAATTTTTGCTTTAAAGTATCAAGTTGTTTCTTCAGTGACTCAACTTTGCTAATTAGTATTAATTTTTTCGCGTCAAAAATTCGTCTATGTTCTTCATACTCTAATTCTGCCTGCATTCGTTCGGAGGCTGCAGCTTGAGAGGTTGAATAGGGCTGCCAAAAGAATACAAAAGGTAAAGTTATGCTGACCATGACTTCGTTGGAGCGAGGCGCCATGTTCGTCTCAGCCATTTCTTTATAACGTAAATTTAAATCGGGGAACCAAGTGGATTTAGCCTCGCGCTCTTTAGCCCGATAACTCTCCAAACTGTATTTTATCATTTGAATTTGGTGGCTGTTACCTATTGATTCAAGCTTAGGTATAGCCGAGAGCGGCGGCTCTAGAGCAGTTATTTTAAATTGAGTGGGATCTGCATTTACAAATAGAGCCAGCTCAATCTGGTCTTCTCTTATTTTCTGAACTGCAGCGAGAGTCTCACTTTCTAAAAAATCAAAATCGTATTCCGCCTTTAACAAATGTACGCCGGCAAAACTGTCAGAGCGTGCCGATGAGCGGGAAAGCTTAATATGGTTTTTTATGATATTCTGTTTTTCTGAAAGCAGCGCCAATTTTTCTTGGTCCTGCCAAAGTGAAAAATAAAGCGTTTTTGCCTGTGATAAAATCTCATTTATTTGAGCCAGGCGTGACTCATTTTGAGAAAGTGCCGCATACTTTCTCGCTGAAGACTCTGCCGCTAATTTTACAGGAAATGGAAGCGATTGATTGACTTCAAACCCTTGCCCGCTATTGCCGGACTGGTCGCTCATTTGAATGATGCCTACCATGGGAGCAGGAATAGCTAGGCCAGTCGATCGCGACTGAGCTGCTTGAGATTTGGCAGTTTCTATCTTGTAGTGGAGATTCTGCGCTCGTACCTTAGCTAAAAATTCGCTGAGAGTCAGGCGCTCTTGGGATTGAGCCGGGTGGGTAAGCGATAAAAGATAAACCAAAAGCAGCAAGTGAGTAGTTGGCTTCATACTAGTGATACGATACCTCCGGGCCGTTTGTGACAGGTCATTGAGATTTTGACTTAATTTTCGTTAAATGTCACAATTTCAGAATAATATTCGTATATAAGGGTATGAATGCCGATAAAAAAACTCGAAAAGGAACTCACAGACGAGGTGCTTATGACTCTCTATTGTAAGGGGGATAATAACGCTTTTGACACCCTTTATTCTCGGCATTCGCAGAGGGTTTTTGGTTATTTGCAAAAGAAAGCCCCCTTACTTTCTACCTCAGATCTTTTACAAGATACCTTTTTTAAACTTCATCGCTCCCGTGATCAATACAATTCGCAATATCCTTTTTTGCCATGGCTTTTTACGATTGCTAAAAACACGCTGCTCGATTCGGCTAGAAAAACCTCACTTGAAAATAAACGATTTCTGAGCCGCGAAGACTTTGAAAACATAAGTGCACCGATTGCTATTGAAGGTCCAAGTATTACGCTTGTTGCAGCCACAAGTTCCCTGCCTGAAATGCAAAAGTCTGCCGTCGTTCTTCGTTATTTGGAAGAGTGGTCCTTTGAAGATATTGCGACCAAACTAAAAACGTCTCCTGAGAATGCCCGGCAATTGGCCAGCCGAGGTGTTAAGGCTTTAAGAAACCTCTTTCGTAACAAGGAGGAAAGTAGTGAATTCTAAAGAACAAGAATGGTTGAAAGACTTTCAGGAGTTTGTAAATGCAGAAGGCGTGCCGGTGCCTCCGGCTGTGTCAGAGAGTATTTTACAGTATGTGCATAAAGCTCTCAGTCCGGCATGGTATATTATATTTATTAAAATCCTTACCGTTCATCTTGTTACAGGCACGCTCTCTCTTGCGGTCTGTAGTCAGTTCGGTATGAATCCATTTAATTCAGGTTTTTCGTTAGTTGAGTACTTTATGAAGTTTGGACATTCAACATGTATGGTTTTCTGCGGAGTACTTTTCGTTGGAATGAGTTTCTTTGTTTCTGGATTTTTAATGCGTCCTGAAGAACTACGCGTATTAAGGAAGAGTGCTCTTATTCAATCTTTGGGGCTCGGTTTTCTTTCTCTATTGGGATTTTGGCTATTTGGCGCTGAGATCGCAGCTGGTATTGCGCTTCTCTGGCTCATTGGCGCCTTAATTGGTGGAGTGTCTACCAGCGAAATAATATTTCGCTGGCGTTTACAGACCAGATAAATGATTTCAGCGACGGGTGTACCTTTTACAGTCTGAATCTACCCAATATTTTTTTCAAATTTAGACAAACATATTGAATTCTCTTGATGATTTGCGATAGTGCGCGCTGGTGAAGGAAATCCAAAATACAGATGATTTTGACTCGGGCGGAAATGCTGATGTACAGGTCACTCAGTATACTGACTATCGTTCGTACTTAAGTGCCTACTTTTTTGAGGCTCAAAGTAAAAATCCGCGTTTTAGTTACGGGGCATGGTCTAGAAAATTAAACACCAAGGACACTTCGACGATAACCAAGATTGTAAAGGGTCATAGACACCCGGGACCAAAACTCATTGAGCGAATGATTTCCTACTTTAAGTTTGATAGTGGAGATGCCAGGTATTTCCGAAGCATGATTCAGTTAGAAAAGATTAAAGAAGAGTCGTCAATGCGCTTAAGCATTTTAGAGAGTCTAGGTAAATCCGAGCCACAGACATCAAGGCAAGCAATTCCTTCAGGGGAATTCGCGCTCATTTCGCATTGGTATGGTTTAGCTATTCGTCAGCTGAGCAAAATTCCAGGCTTCAAAGTAAATCCAAAATGGATTTCCGGAAAACTGCAATTTCCCGTTGGACAGAGGGAAATTTCAGATATGCTCAAAAACTTAATTCAATTAGGCCTATTAAAAATAAATGACGATGGAACAGCTTCTGCAACGCCACAATCCATTCATACAACCGACGATCAACCAAATCTGCATTTACAGATGCACCACACTGAAATGCTTGAAAACGCGAAACTGGCACTGGCTGAGGTCGATCTCAATCTGCGCGAATTCACGTCTTTAACATTTCCGATTAAAATCTCCCGAGTGGGAGACGCCAAGAAATTACTAAGAAAATTTAAGGCTGACTTTGACCGCCTTTTATCGGAGACCCCTAATCAGGAGTGTAACAGCGTTTATCAATTCCAAATGCAACTTTTTCCTTTAACAAGATGGGATAATGCATGAGACCGATTTTTACTTGTTTATTTTTTATTTTTGTAAGTTTGTTTGCCATAGCTAATGACCTTGGTGGAGATGGCGTAGGAAATGGCGGCGACGGATTAACCCAAATTTTTGTGACTGCTAGGGCTCGAGCCATTAACCTTATTAGAGGGATCAATCGATGTTCATTTCAAGTAGGTACGTCGCCGACGATTAAAGAGTGGGTTATAAATAACAAGGCAAAGCTACTTGATGATCTTCACCAGACTACCTATGTGTGGGTTGAAAAGTCTCCACGAGTCAAATGCGCATGGACTCTCCCCATCCCCAATGCCACTATCGAATTTTCTATTCAGGACTGTAGAATTGGACGTATTTACAACACCGACAGTGCTGCAGCGTTGATTCTCCACGAAACTATTCATCACTTAGGGTACGATGATAGTGCCGGCTTCCCAGACCGTGTATCCGAGGCAGTTATGTTAGCTAATCTCCCATCTACCTATTGTCCTGTCATAGATCCCTTTAGCCCAGATAGCTGTCCTTCTCCTTCTCCTTCTCCTTCTCCTTCTCCTCCTTTTTCTTTTTCCAAGAGATCTGAAGTTAAGAACACCAAAGCCTACTCGCCGCTAATAAACCCACCACAGTCGTCCTTGCGATTAGCCGGAGAATACCGTCTATCTAGTCGAACACGTCATTGCACAATGATAAGCGGTTGCAACGAATGGGTGTTATCAGCTCAAAATGATATTTCTAGTCACGCATTCTTATTAGCGAGCGGTGATTATGTCCTTGTACCTAATACAGGTAGTGTGTTTTTTTCGATCGAACAGCCATCCTATAGTATTTATCTTCAGACCATTGGATGGAGGAAATGCTGGTTAAGTCCTTTTAGCTCTGACTGTATACCAGGTTTTGGACCCGGCTCTGAGAATGACCTTTATGTAGAAAACAACGGGATCCGTCAGAAGTTGCAGTTTCAAACGGTATTTTTGCCGAATAACTGCCTCAGGCAGTACTCTAAGTTAGTTTTTAGGGAGAACAACTCCAACGCTTGGGTTGAAGAGGAAAATGTGGTTTTTTACCCGTCATACTGAGGGCGAACCAGTGGGCGACTTTTGCAGGGCCTCATTGACTTTGTCTCTAAAGGATTCCGTGTTTATTGGTTTTAATACAAACGAAATCTCATTTAATTCTCTGGGACCATTTGAGACCCACTTGGGAGAGGAATTTCCCATTAGTACAAATGGGATATTTTGAAATTCAGGAAATGATTTAATAAGTCTCAAAAATTCAATGCCGTCGATATTGGGCATATGTAAATCCGAAACTATTAGGCCTACAAATAATCCCTTTTCAGCGGCAACACTAAGTATCTCAATTGCATTATCACCATCGCGTGCTTCAATGACATTGCAAAAGCCCATTTCCTTAAGCCGGCGCGAAATGATCCATCTTATGCTTGGCAAATCGTCTACCACTAAAGCAACCAAAGAGGGGCATTGAATATTTACGTCATTTACATTCATAGTTAAGACTTAACGGTCAAACTAACTAAGGACTTGATATTATCGGAGATTATGTACAATTTTCTCTGGGCGCTTTTGCCCAGTGATAAAATAGATCTGAGTTAGTATCTGCTGGCTCTGACCTGTGTGTTTAGTTTATGAAATTCTTTATCACTAACGATACCTGTTGGGGATTTCGGATAACCATGTGATGGTCCCCCGACATAATTTCAAGCGAAATCTTACCTCGTCGTGAAAGTTTCTTAAGTTGGACAATATCGGTATACATGTCGTCTTCTGAAGTAATAATGAGAATCGGGGCATCTACTTTTTTAATGAGCTCCAACAAATTCTGATTTAGTAAAACATTTTTCATGCTACCCGAGTATGATTTCCAGGTGTGTTTCAACATGTCTGCGCCAATTTCAGAGGGGAGGCTGCGCGTAAATGGCTTGGCTAAAACTTTTAATATACTAGGAAACATTTCGTGAATTTTGCAAATTACTTCGCCAATCCATCCGTTCACAAGCAGCGACATTAATAGCGGAGCGCTAGATTTTTTCAGATGCTCCTTTAAATCATTTTCATCGCTAAAGACCGGGGGATTAATTAAAACGATTCCTCGTATTGAAGTGGGGCGCTCAATAGCGTAATTTAACGCAAGAGTTGCTCCCATAGAGTGGCCCACCAAATAGATCTGTTGCCCATTAGAAATGTATTTACTTATTGTTTTTTCGATGGACTGTAAGTGATCTTGAACTGAGTAATCAGTTTGGGGTTTTGGAGATTTCCCAAAGCCAAGAAGATCAGGAGCGATCGACATATGATTGGGGCCTATCGACGAAATTATATTTTCCCAGTAGCGATGTGACCCCATTAATCCGTGAAGAAAAACGATCGCAGGACCCTGTCCAGAAACTTTAACATTCAGGTCGTAAGCATTTGCAACAGTTGCGAAGTTAAGGACCATAAGAGAAATTCCACCTATATATCCCATTTGCGTTAAGGGCCGCCGCGAGTAATCTCTACATCGGTTTTGTTAAAGCCATAAATATTAAGGGTACTGTCATCATAACGAACGCGTAATTCGTAAGACAGAGCCTGTTCAGATATCGGGGTTTCAGCAAGTAGAGTACAGGACATGACCTGATGCCTGAGGGTTTTACTTATAGAACAGCTCTGTGAAATACGTTTATTTTCACCTTTTTGGAGAATGTGAGTAATTATGTCACTCACAATTTCATTGTCACGCACATCGCCAATCGGCGTTAACTCAGAACTATGTTCAATAACATATGAAAGTGCCTTGGCCTTTGCTTTCGCATCAGATTGAATAGATGTCTCCGCATATGCCGCTACTGTACTAAATAAAAGTAACATTACTAATTTTGGTATTTTCATTTTATAAACCCTCCTCAAGTATCAAATTGCTTGCTTTTGACTCTGTCCAACCTATAGAAAAAACCACAAATATGCAATTTTTAACTAAAAATTAATTAAGTGAAAGTTAAAAAGGCTAAACATTTTTCAATGCAGCAATCTGATTTTGCTCTATAAGTGAATCGTGGTAGCTCTTCAGCAAGATAAAAAGGGGTTTTATGAAAGCGGTAGGATTATTTATATCGGTCATTTTTACTGCTAGCACGGTATTTGCTAATGATTTGGAGAGTAAGTACCCGAACGACAAAGGAGTTTATGTCGTCAAGGGCGAAACCCAAAAGCGTGTCATAAATAGTATTCTTGAGGAAGTCGATGTGGCCTTCGAAATGGGTGACGGGTATTTTGATGTTGAGTCGATCAAACTATTTATTGTTCGGAATAAAACAAAAGTACTTGGTTACTTGAATGAGGTTAAACTTAGGTACACAGAAGACCCCGAGTATGTTTTTGTTCTTGTCCGCTATGATGAGAATGGTAGTCGTGTTGGTGAAATAGAAGAGCTAAGAAGAGAGCCTTTACAGTAACCCCACTAAATGATTAACGTTTTTTCTGCCAAAGTTATCCCCCCGATATTTTGGTGGGGCACTCTCTGACTACCGTTTGAACCTGTTTTGTAAGGTTCAAAAGTTTTGTTTCTCGATTTTTGTTAATGTCTCGAGATGTCTTTTGTATAAGTAATCAACAATGACAGAGTCGTTGGCTTCGGCGTTACCCATTGGTTTTTTGTGCATTGTTGAATTGAAGGTCAATTTATATTCTTTGGCCAATTTCAATAAATTGGGATCGAGGTGAATTCGACCCTGCGTGAGTATTTCGTCGAATTGTTCACTGGCAGTTTTATTTTTAAGAAAGCTCACTCTAAGAAAATTGATGAAACGAGCCGCCTTTGCTTTATCACCATTTCTCATTGCTTCTATTAAAAGAGTCCAATTACCGGTGGAACCATCAATCTCACTATCAATATACTTGTAGACTCTTTCAAATCTCCTATCACTGGTTATCTTACTCCAAAGAGTTGGATTCTCAGCTTTAATGAAATCTTCGAACTTGAGAATTGCTGAATAAGATTTTTGAGCGGTAGTTGTGAATTCACGTGGAATAGTGATAGCAGTACCATGAGCTGTAATATCATGTAAGGCCAAATGGTCTGTATTCAATAATGATGATTTTCTAATTCGTCCAATGGGCAACGCTCCTTCATTGACGAATTTTTTTACATAATATTTGCCATCCGTAGGGTTTACGTTGGTTTCATAATACGAAGTCGATAGGCGATCCTTATTGCTTACTTTTGAATTATAGGATTTAATCCTAGCGTTATAGTAATCTGTGTAGGGCATCGTAACCTCTTCGGAGTTCTTCGAAAATCCCATTTTATTTGCTGCAGGTCCAAGATTGTCGACCGTAATATTTGGATTAAACACAGGATCAGGACCTCTTATCTTGCTATCCGCCCATTCAGAAACATTTGGCTTGCGCTTAACAGTTATTAGTTTTCCAATGGGCGTACTTTCTATTTTAGCTACCTGGATAAAATCCCTAAAACCGTATTTTGAGATCAATTGTGCCGTCAATCCATTAGCGCTTCCAATTTCTTGAGCTAAACTTCCTGAAAAGATTTTATTAATGCCGCTTAATCCTACTGCTGCGGCTGCCCCATTGAATAAAGCTAATCCAGTCTGAAGTGCACAACTGCTTTCTTCGTTCCTCTGATACATCAAAGAAATCTTTTGGTTTTGAGAAAGCTGATCGCACGAGCTTGTAGCTGTGGCTTTCGGCTTGTCCTTGTAGCAGGCGTTTTCGATCGCTTCGGTAAAATAACCAGCAGTTTGCATAGCATTTAGAGAAAATACCCCTACAGTTAGAGTGCGGGCGACTAAGTTAGCTCGACTAGCGTAAAGCGCAGCAGCCACTCGCCCAGGCCCAATAAAACTTAAGCCAGAACCCACACTAAACACTGTTACTAGTTTATTCTTAAGTATAAGTCCTCTATCGTATCTGGCTTCCATTTGGCAGGAAGTTTTTTTCGCGAGGGCTTCGTCTTTTTGGGCAAGTAGGGTTAAGAAATCATCTCTACTTGCTGAATTCCATAGTAGAGATTTCACCTCATCAGTTGGCCCATCCTTTTCCATTTTCAATAAGTCTTCTTGTGACTTTTTTAATTCTACAAGGGATTCTTTCAGCAAGCTGGTGGTCTCACTTTTTAACTTCGTACATATTTCTTTCTCGGAAATATTTTTAGCTATCAAGCTGTTAACAAACTGTTTAATGACCGGATTTGTTAACAGCTGCGTGTTTTCCTGAATTGTTAATCCCAATGCGCCATAATAGTTTTGTCTATTCTCTAAATAATTAATCGCTTCCTTGTTCTTTTCACTTTCACTTTGAGAAATTGGCCTTAGAGTGTGGTCGTTGACGTTACGATAGACTTTTAGTAACTCTTCATTCCTCTTGAAGTTTTTTTGCGAATCAATGAACTGTGGTAGGACGCTACACATTTGATCGACTTGCTGACTTCTTAGCGGTTCCATTTCAATTAGGAGTTCAATTTCATTTGCGAGACAATGTAATTTTGAGCTTTCGAGTTTGGCCACCATCGAGAAAAAGGCCTGGTCAAAGATAGCATCCGCATTTTTTTGTGGGTCAATTTGGGGCGGTGGACAGCCTTTATTTTTTTATTGAATATAACTCGCGGATTTCGTCCCAAGAACTTTCGCCACAGTCGAATTCTTTAATATCTTCATAGATTTTCTGAGCCAGATTCAATTGAGCAAAAGCGGCATCAGCCCAGACAATACCTAAGACTAGTAGATAAGAATAAAGTTTCACAGTTATCTATCGGCTAAAAGTCCATAGATCCGACAGGATAGAATTGGTCGGGGTGACGGCCCCGACCGTAAGTAGTTGTTATAACTACTAATCGAATACTGCGAGTAGCAAGAAGTAGCAATACGTTTTTTGGTCATTTTACTCATTGGGCCTCTCTTGTAAAAGAGAGCACCTGTGTTTCTATAACCTCATCAGGGAGTTTGTAGCCGAGGTTGTCTGTCACTCCTCGAACCTCTACCCCTGCCTTCCTGAGATAGCTGTTAGTGGTCTTTAGCTGGCTATGTCCTACGACGGACATGACTTGAGCTAGCGACACACCACGCGACAACAGGTTGGTTATGAAGGTTGCACGTAGGTCGTGGAACTTAACGGAGGTGATCCCGATAGCCACACAGAACTCCCTTGTGATGCGTGCCTGCTCGCCGTTCTCCCATTCGAGGAGGTGCGGCAAGATAAACTCGCTCTCCGATCCACGCTTGAGCTTCAGTTCTTTTAGAAACCGAGACAAGTCTTCTGAAATCGGAACCACACGGCTTCTCTGCGTCTTGGTAGGAGCAAATCCCGTTTTGTTCGTCCACTGTTTAGAAACAGAGAGAATACGAGTTTCAAAGTCGATGTCACTCCAGCGAAGAGCCATCAGCTCTCCCGAGCGGCACCCTGTCGCCAGGGCCAAAAACCACATCGGAAAAAATCTGTGACCAGTTCGTCGTGCTTCTCGAAGGAAGGTCTCGGCTTCTGCATTGGTTAGCACCTTTGCATCTACCTCGGGCACATTGACTTGAATCCCCACACAGGGGTTGCGGTCAAGAATGCCTTCTTCCACTGCCATTTGAAACACCCGACGAGCCATCTTGAGTATTGTTCTCCTTGTGTTGGGAGATAGACTTGCATCTATTTCCTCATACACAAGTTTGTGAACCTGCATCTTGGTGATCTTTTTTAGTTCGAAATGTCCCCATCTTGAACTGACCCACTTTCTTAACTGCTTGTCGTAACCCTCTACTGTAGAGGGCCGTTGGGTCAGTTTCATTCGCTTGAGACATTCTTCAAACCATTCAGACCACCTGTATGAAGTTGCTTCTTCTTTGAGTTTTGCAAGTTCACGCTTGAGTTCAAACTCTATGGTCTCTGCTTTTCTAAGAGTGTCGATACCTCGTTTGCGACGCTGGATGCGTTGCCCACGAGAGTCGAATCCATTTACATACACTGCGAAGTACTTGTTTCCATTTACGAGATAAGGGTTGATTGCCATATCAGGCTCCTTTCAAAAGGAAAAGCGCCTGACAGTCACTCAACTTGAAACGAAGTCGTCTTCCGAATTTGTACACATGAATCTGGTTACGATGAACCATGATTCTGAGAGCATTTTCGGTGATTGAAAAAAATTGAGCTGCTTCTCTTGTAGAAAGCCACTCGCGGTCTATTCGATTGTCAAAGAACGAAGAGTTGTTAAGCTCTAGAACATTATTTCTAGGACTCATATTACTCCCAAAAGCTGCGCCATTCAAGGCTTGTGTGGAAGTTAAATGTCTCTGCTATTTATAAATATATCATCGATCAATTCACTTTTTAGGCAGCTGTAGAGTTATCCCCAATTTTTTCTGTGGATAACTCAATGTGATTTTTGGAGCTGCGCTTTTTTTCTTTTTCAGTAATGCCATAGTGTTCACGAAGTGCCTTCTTAATCTCCTCCGGAAGCTCTCCCTTGGCTCCAGAATTGCGTAAGAGCGCATGTAGCATCTTTCTCTCGTTAAAATTCAAATTTCGGAGCGATTTGATATCAGAGTCAGAGAATGATTTACTGTTGGCGATTACAACATGTGTAGCAACGTCGTGACGGGTGATCTCGCCGCCATCGAATCCCTCATTAGCACGCTTAGCCATTGTTTCTAGAACCGCACATGCCTCTTGATTCACATACACCCGGAACTGATCTTCATTACGAACCCGCTTTTTTCTGATCCTAATTTCGTCTGTCTTTTCTTCGTTTTCTTTTTTTTTATTTAAAATTTTACTATCCATAATATCTCCTTATTTACCACCACCACCCTTGTCTATCCCTCTGCTGCTGACCCCTTTCAACCAACTCGTTGGGTGGGAGGGGTCAGCAGCAGATACAGGGCGGACTTAGGGTGGTGGTGGCCGTTTTTACTGTTTGTCTTTCAGTAGTTACGACTTACTTATACTTCACTCAAAGGTAGCCCTGCTTAGGGCCACCCCGAGGGCCACCTTTTCTTTATACGGCTTTTTTATTTCTACAAATTTCTTTCAGAGTAAAAACCTTGTTTCCCAGTTCAAGTGGCGCGTTCGCAGGGTCAATCTGCCACTTGGCACTTTGAACAAACGCCACTCGTTTAAGTAAATCTGGCAACTGCATGTATTTCAACTTTTCTCTAATTGCGGTTTCAATGGATTTGTTCTCACAAATAAAAACCACCATGCCGAAATCCATCGACCTAGAATATAGCCACAGGATTTTCTTGTAGCGCCCAGCAGACTTCCTGGTCCTCTCGTATTCGATGGCAATCGTTCTTTCGATTCCATGCGTATTTATCTTAAGAACAGCGTCGGGATATTTCTTGTTTCTGGCATCCCGATTTAATTGAAATACTTTACCCTGAGTGCTCTTGAGTTCATTTTCTGTTTTCCAGCCCACAAGCAGTCCAGACTTATCTAAGTTGATGAGTGAGCGGGCGACATTTTCGTCATGTAGAAGTTGGCTTAATGGTGATGGCTTCACGACGTTTCTATTTTCGTCTTCCAGAAGTCGACGTCCCTTAATGCTCAATACGAAGTAGCAGTTGTTTAAAGTTTTTGCGTAATCTCGCAGGATTTTCTCTTTTACTAAATTTCTAAGTTGCCTTCTTTGCCAACGGAGATTGTACTTCTCGGCAAAACAATCTCGCCACAAGGCGTGGCTTAGAAAGCCAACTTTTCCAGTTAACCTTAGGGCATCAGCTACATGATCGGGTATGTTTTGGCCGCTTTCGTATTTCATTCGGCACCGTTCCAGCGTGCGGGTTCGATAATTATGTATTCCCAATGTCCCTCGATATAACGATTTCCAGCACTCTTGGCATCTACCCAGCGAGCCTCAACTTTCGGATTCTTTAGGCTCGGCATTTCGCCTTGGCTTTTTTTAGGAGCCGAAGCCTGGCCTTTCGCAAAGGCTTCCTGTTTTTGCTTTTCAGTATTTTCATGGATAACGGAGCCAGCGACCATACCCGCCATGCCACCCAGGGCTGCTCCAACTATGACATTACGAGTTCTGTATTCGCCGTTTTTTCCAGGATCAGCTATGCCTCCAAGCATCGCGCCGCCTCCTGCTCCAATGGCACCCCCAAAGCCGATGCTTTTGCTCTGTGTCGCGCACCCCACAATAGCGAGTGAAAACGCGATCAAGTAAATGAGTGCAAAATAATAAAAGTTACATTTCTTATTATTCATGCAACCTCCTTTTTGTTTTGGTTAATTACGTCCAACATTGCGGGCTCTGCCTTTTTCATTTTGTCTTTCTTAAAATTCTCAGAGGCCTCTAAAACAACTGGCGTCGGGTGTTTAGTTTTTGGAATTGCCTTAGCTTCCAAATCTGGAAATCGATCAAACTTTAATCGAATCGTCCTTGCCCCATCATCATGCGGCACAACCATGATGGCCTGCCCTACGCCCAGCTCTCTCTTGAAGTGATTCGGATGCACGATAAACTCTTCCGCTTCACGCGCAGACACATCACCAGTTTTTTCATTTCTAAAAATTCCAACTTTTTGTTTTTCGGTGAATTTCATAGTGGCGTTTGTGCCGATTACTTTTGAAAAATACTCAGCTGAGTTCGGATCATTACCGCGCATGAATACCTTTATGTTGGAGTTCGTTAGGATTGCATTCGCGACTGAGTCGCCCATTGCTTCAATATCGCCAAGAGCCTGATGCGCAAATACGATGCCCACATTTGCACTTCTGGATTTGTTAAGAACAGTCACAAATCCTGGGTATAGGTATTCTGAAAAATCATCTAAAAAGACGGAGAAGAATTTTTGATTTTTATCTTTTGAACGATGCCGATTAGCTACCGCTGCTTGAAGTGACTGCAATACAAGCTTTCCTGTCGCCTTGCCAAGGAACGGGGATAAGAGTGCCGGTAGCTGAAAGTAAACGATCTTGTTATTCTTTAGAGCCTCATCAATCGTCATGTGCGGTTTGTCCTGATTGAAAAGCAGCGAAGCTTTTCCAAACGCAAAATGGCTCAACTGCGAGGTAAGGCCAGAAGTTCGCTGATCCCGCTCACTGCCAGCAAGATTGGTAAAGTACAAAACCCAATCCTGGAGAGCGACATCGTTACAGTTTTCAACCAACTTATCTAATTTAGCTGGATTAGATATCGCCTGATGGAGTTTTAAAAACGTGGGCGTTACTTTTGCAGCTTCAAAAATACGAAGCACTTGAGCAAGAACTTCGTACTGAACACTCCTGTAAAACGGATTCTCAAATTCAAAAGCGTTGAAAACACGTTCGGTAATTTCTTCTGCCGTTCCTCCCAAAAGTGGATTAAATGAAAGTGATTCATTGGTATTACTAAGCGAAAATAGACGAAAATCCTTTTTTCGACCAGCTTTTACAGTATAAGCCCAGAGCTTATCGAGCAGGCTCCTGTCTGCCTTTCCATCAATCAAAAGAAGACCACGACCTTGCTCAATATCTTGGATTGCCCAAGGCAGTATGACGGACTCTGTTTTACCAGCGTTCGTTGTGCCGACAACTTGTGTGTGCATTCCACGCTGACGAGGCTTGATGTAAACACCTTCGTTTTTCTCTGTTTTACCGCAATAGACAGAGCCGTCGTCTTTCTCTTTTCCGATGACAGCACGCTCGCGCTTTCGCCGATCTGTCACTGCCTGATGTTTTTTTGTCACCCAATAACAAAAAACAGCAATGAAAGAGCCAAATGTTCCGGCAAGAACTATTTGGTGATTTTCAGTTGTGATCCACATTCGAAACCATTTTTCAAATTTATCGAGGAGAATTAGAAGTAGCACTATTCCGACTGCACAGAAAACGAAGTGATCGCTGCCTTGGTTGTCTTGTTTTTTATCGGCCATTGGTTGCTCCTGGGTCGCGAAATACAAACGTCTGAGTAATCACGGCATAGAATTCCGAGCCCGCTTTAAGTTCGATCCATTTTTTTTCCTTTTTCATGTCCTCACCCCATGCCTCGGCTCGATCCTTAGCTGTATCAGCAACGGCTTTTTTCATTCCATTTTCGCTGCCACCTTGGTTTGCACCGAAGGCTCCTGTTTGCATCGAACCTTCTGCATAGGCTCCAATGAAACGAGTGAGTGTTTGGCCTACGATATTTTTCAGTGCTTCGGAGTGAACTTTTCCTTCAACACCGACTTGACCGTCTGGGCTTACGCCAATTGCAGCAATCTGCCTTTCTTTGCCGTCAGGAAACTGAATAGATTTCCAACTGATTTGTGCACGCTCTGTGCTTTCATCAAAAGACACATCACCTAAGAGTTTTGATCCTTGAGGAATGGCAACGCTGTCTTCTTGAATTACATCATTTGCGACCAGGCCAATGACAGGCATCGCTTGATTAGCAACGATGGCTGTCTGAAGTAGCCGAACGTTGATTCGGCAACCTGAAGAAAGCTGCGTCTTCGAGTCGAGTCCTCCACGGGTTAGAATCATCGAGCTATTTCGATCTTGGCTTTTACCTGCACCAGATCCGCTACTCCCTTGATACAGATAATCAAGGGAGTTAGGCACCGCTCCAACATTGGTTCTCGCGGCCTGAAGCTGCGCAAGGGCGTCTTGGGTTGGATTATTTTCTTGAGCAAATGATTGCGCTGTAGTTCCGCCTTCTGTTTTCTCATGAAATGTTTTCTGCTCTTCTTTTGGTGTCGGCATTACCAGCAAGACAAGCACCGCAGATCCGATACCTATTCCTGCAAATTTCTTAACCGCAGACCAGTTCACATCGCGCTTTTTTGTAAGAGGGAGCGCCTCTTTCAAAAGAATCTTTGAAAGACGCTCTTTGATTGCTACTACTTCCATGAAACCACCTTTGGAATACTGAGAAAGGACATCTTTTTTCTTCTCATCTCAATGCGAATAGGTGCCTCTTCATCAATGTCGGATTTTGAAATCTGCATTAGACCTTGCACGCTTTCTCCTGGGCGCACCTCAAGACCAGAGAGAAATAGATTTTGAATCGGCTTTGTCGCACCACTTTGGGTAAGCCAAATCCATTCTGGTTTGATGCTTTCTTTTTTCAAGCCACGCAGAAAAAACTCAACAATCAAAACGCCGTCTTTTGCTCTACCAAGTCGCTTTACTTCTAGAGTGATCGCTTCGTTTTTTAAAATATTTTTAAACCTCATCCAAACTAGTGTTGGCTTTGGTTCCTTAACTTTCTCTTTTAGATTTTCGAGGTACACGACATAGTCAGCAATCGATTGTGCCCCCGTCGCCAGTGCCACGTTGAAGCGCTGATAGTCGGTGTAAACATAAAGATTACTATTTGCACCGCCGTGAAGCGGCTTAATCGTAATTGCTTGGTCTAAGTATTCGACTTTGAACGCTTCTTGATCGCCCACAACAACGCTGTTGGGGCGATCCGGTACTTGGATGATCGTTGCAATTCCCAAAGCCGTTCTTACAGTTACGATTTGATCCGTTTGCACAGCAATACGCCTTACTCGTGTTTCTGCCCAAAGGTCACTTGGGCACGAAAATAAAAGAATCACTGATATGACAAATCTCATTACAGCTCCTCTCTTTCTTTGGTGATATAAAGACCCCAGGGATTATTTCTAGTGCGTGGGCCACTTTCAAAACTGAGTTCAAGTCGCAAGTTTCCAGCAGCGTTTAGACCTTGGATCGAAGTCACCCTGTCTCCGGTAATAAATACTGTTTTCTTCTCAAGGCTTACTTCTATTTTGTCTGGGTACACTCGCTGCGAGACGAGCTTTTCTATAGAGAACCTGGCAACATTAGCGGCTGCCCCAAGGTATGCTTTCATGCTTGATGGGAGTACAAAGGCTTGCGCATCAAAAAGCTTTTGCTTTACGCTTTCTGGTTCCCACTTATAGCGTTTTTCAAGGTAGCGATTTACTGCTGCCTTGATTTGATCTTCTGGTTTTGGGAGTTCCACTTTTTCAAGATTTTCTCCTGTTGGCGCAAGTGTTAATACCACTGGAGCTTTGCTTGCTAAAACAAACACCAAAATGAGAGTGAGTACCGCGACACCAAGAGCTGACGCGGAAAATACTTTCAAGAACTGGTTTGAGTGCGAAAGATCGCTTAGCATTTTTGGCAGTCTCGCTGCCTGTAGTTTTATTGATTGATTCATAATTTAGTTTCCCTTCGTTGAATTAAATGAGTTTGAGTTTCTGAATTTACTTCGCACATAGGACGCCGTATGTGGCCCGATGTCCTTTGCTGTTTTCATTACAAAAGCAGCTCTTGTAGGAGCCGCCACCATTGTCGCAACTGCCGCTGGTCCGATTGTTGAAGACATGGACTGAAAGCCAGAACTTACAAGTGACCGCACAACCATCGGAGTTGCGAGCATTGCTATCGCAATGATGAAATTCATGACGATGAGTGCAACGTAGCTTCCCTCGCTTCGGTACAACTCTCCAAAACTGAGGGAGGCAAGCATTGCTCCCAAAATCGCCCAGACTATTTTCCAACAAGCAACTTCGATCATGCCTTTGAAAAGATTCGTTGTGATTTGGCTAGTACCGGGGAATAGATTGAAGAGCAGTAGGAGCGGGGCCGACACCATGTAGAACACCCAAAAGAAGTGATACATGGCTATCGTTAGATATCTTGCAATATAGAGAACAAGATAACTTGCAAATGACAGTACCGCGATAATGAGATCATCAAATTGCAGCAAAATACTTGTTAGCGAAAGCGAATACCCTTGGGATTTCTCCTGAGCCATTCGGATAATCGTGTCGATACTGTTGAGACTATCAATTCTTTCTGCAATTCCGTCTGCAATAAAAATAATGGCTCGGCTAATATCAGGAAACGCAACCAGAAGAATCGTTGCGATCAAGGCACGTTTTAACGTATCAATGAACTCAACGCCCCCTTGTGGGGTGCGGAACCACGCAACGGCGACTGACAGTGCGAAAAACACCGGAAGCATGAGGTAGTAAATCCTCACAAACTCCTGATGGAGGTCGCGCATGAGAGTGCCGAGAAGATCAAATTGCGGCATATTAATTCCCTCCGTCTAAAGGTTTAAGGTTCGTTGTTTTTGGCAGGCCACCCAAAGCGCTAGTCAATCCGTCGTATTGGGAGCGAAACTGTGCTGACTGAACTTTTTCTTTTCGATTTTGTAGAGCCATGTTCTCGCCCATCATTTTGAGCATCATGGAATTGGTACGAAGAACTTGGGTTGTCACTCCAATTAAAACTGCTAGTGATTGCGCAGTAAGTTTTGCCGCCCCCTGTGGGCTAACCACTTGAGCGTGCGCAATAATTCTTTTACTTTCGCCATCTGCTTCGTCCGCAAAACGAAAGAGCGTGCCATTCATGGCAATGCTCTCAGAAACCGAGCGGTCTTGTGCTTGCTGAAGCCTAGCCTCTCCGGTTTGCGGGATTCGACCATAGAGGTCTTGAATGGCAGAAAGCACTCGGTCAGCGGTATCTAAATCTCCGTAAAGCCCAGGATTGAACTTTGGATTTAAGATTTGAATAACCGCAAGGCCGTCTCTGATTCCTCGATTAATGTCTCGCATGAGATTGAGCGAATCCGCACCAGTGCCAAGAATTTGCCTTAGTTGCGCAAGCTGCTGGAGTGCATTGGCTAGAATCTGCACAAGAACGGCAATGTCACCACCGAATATATCAGCACGGCTCGGCTGTGGAACAAGGAGCAGAATGCTCATGATCCCTGCCATGAGAGTATTCTTAATGTTCTTCTTAAGAGTCTTCACAGAGCCTCCCTTTGTCCTTGAGATATCCCTTTTGGAAAAGTCAGTGCTGCTTTTTCAATTGCTTGCACCAGAGTGAGTCCCTGATCTTTCAAATCTGAAAGGTATTTATTGTCACCGGCATCCGAAGTGGATAGCCAATACTCAAATGGGCTTGGGAAAATACGAACGACCTGGCGGTGATCGCCTTCGATCATGAAGCCCTCAGAGAATTCGCCTTTTCTCTGCTGAAGCGAATGAATGAGATTTATCTCTCGGCTGTTGAGCTTGAGCGCATTTGCCAAAATTTCTGAGTCACCACGTTGAAGCATCACAAATTTCGTTGCGGTATTATTAAGAATCGCTGGCCCAATGGGGCTTGCGACAATTTCTTCCACACCTTGGGTGATAAAGGTGATTCCACTTCCGCTTTTTCTCAAAGTTCGAGCGCAATACTCCATAAAGTTTGCAGCGGCATTGGATTTAAGTAACTCCCATGCTTCATCGAGAATAATTCTTTTTTTATTCGTCTTATCCTGCTCGACTTGGGTGAGAATAAAATCCGTCAAGATCAGGATCATCACGCTCTGAAGATCGGGATAACTTGAAAGACCTTTAAGATCAAAAGTACAAATCGGGGCGTCTGTTCTTAAACCTCCTGGCCCATCAAGAAGTCGCCCATAGGGACGCTCACCAGTCCAAAGATAAAGCATCTTTGAAATGGCTCGCATGGAGTCTTCTTCAAAAACTGAAAGATATTTTGCAAGATCAGTGAGCGTTGGGACTTCGCCTTTGGCTCTTCGTGATTTGTAGAGTTCAATCACTGCGCGTTCTAAAAGTGCGCGATCAAGTTTGGCAAGCTTTGCCTTGTCATCTTCTGCGACCATACTTTCGATAATTGCTAGGAGTGATTTTAATTTTTGGTTACTCGGGGCTTCTTTTGGGTTTGGAATATCAAAGGGATTGATTCGATAGTTATCCGATAAATTCATTTCAAGATATTGGCCGCCTAAACTCTCAGTGAGTTTTTTATACGACCCGCCAATGTCGATTATGAATACGCGAAGACCACGAGCAAGCTCCTGAAGCAAGATGCAATTGTTCAAGAAACTTTTTCCTGCTCCTGATGAGCCGGTAACCAAGCAATTGTAATTCGGAAGCCCTGGGTCAAACCCATTGTAGCTAACAAGACCGTTCAAGCGATTTCTAAAAATAACGGCAGGGTCTTTGTCTCCTTCACGCGGTCCAAACACAGGAAGAAAATCTGCTAGGTTATTGGTTTTCATTTTCCTAGCTCGCTCCAAGCTAATTGGAGCGGCTGGGAAATTCCCCTTGATAATCTTCCAGGAGCCAACGGTTTCTTCTAGGCCCTCTGCTCCCTGTAAAGATCGAAAGCGCGAAAGAACTTCTCGCACTTCACGGTTGAGCCTTTTTGTGCCATCAGGTGTAGCGGGCGCTCGAAGCACAATACTCATCTGGGCTGCGTAGATTCGCTGCCCAGTATTCAGAAGCTCACGTATTAATTCTTCTGTAGATGTAAGCTTTGACTCGCTCTCAAGATCGCTGGCTTTATTCCCTTGGGTTAAGGCCATAGAGTGAGCCATCTTGCGTTTCTGTTGAAGCTTTGCCATCTCGCTCGCCTGCGGAGGCACCTCAAGCGATAGAATCAAGTCGTAGTGAAACGGCAGTCTCAGAAATTTTGCAAACTGACCCGCAAAGGTCATCTCTGGCAATGTTTTAAGAGTAACTACGCGATGATAGTAAGAATCCAAGGTGAACTGGCCAAAACCCAGAAGTAGATCACCAAATACAAGTTGCTCTCGTGGAGACTGCGCCGCCAACCATTCAATCTCTTCAACCACTTCTTTTTCAAGATCGTGTTCTTTGAAAGTGATAACTTTTGGAGTTGGCTCCTCATCTGATCGCTTCGGGTTTAGAAATTTATAAATATTCGAAATAATTTCTAGTTTTGTAAGTGATTTAGATTCCAGTCCAATCGACTCAAGTGATGAAACTAACGTGTCAATATTTTGGCCTAATACTTCAAGTGTATCCTGATATGCCTTGGACGCGTTTTCTGAAAACTGTTCTTTTCTTTTCAGAAAACCAGATTTCTTTTGCTCGATCATAGGAGTGCGCAAATAAATAAAAAGTTCTGGTTTATAGAGTTCTTTGGAATCCACGGCATCTTTGATTTTTTGCTCACGATAATCGGCAATTGTCTTCACCAAAGGGTGAATTTTTTCTGCAAATCCCGCCTTATGATTTTTAATCATTTCAGAAAAATCCGACCCAACACTTAAAACAAACTGAAGAGTCGTGCCTTCAGCTATCGAATTGAGTGCTGATCGTAGTCCCGTTGTAAAACTATTCACCTCGTCATCGTTCAAGCACTCAATGTCCATAAGAGATACTTTAAGGCCGCCTACTAAGGAGCCATCAAAGAGAATCGCGTGTGCTTGCGGGGCATCGACGAAATCCCAATACGGAAGTTCGTGTGCTAAAGATTCATCTTTTTGTTTTGATTCAAGCATTTTTCTTTTCCTTTCTAAATTTTCTATATTTGCGATCAGGAGCACCCGCCGCCTTGTATGCGGGTAGCGCAATGAACTCGCCCAAGTGTTGAAGGTAGTTGTCGGGTCGTCCACGCTTCGCAAAGAAAAGAAACAACGCCAGCCCTAGCGTTGTTCCCCATACCAGCGGATAGCGAAAGGACGTCGTCCCAAAAATAAGATTCGTCAGAGCTAAATTCATGAAGATCAAAAGCAAATCGGGCAGTTCAAAGCCGAGCAGCTTTGTCTTCATTTCTAAAGCCCGTGGAACCTTTGTTGTAGATAGTCCTTGCTCATCCATATTCGCCTCTCTTTCCTAGCGAACTGTTTGAGCAATGAAGTCCACGATGGCCTGCGCCCCGAATCCAAAAATACAACCCAACACCGCGTAGCCGATGTGCTGTTTTGCATTTGGATTTCCGGTGAAAAACGAAATTGCCGCAAACGCAATTCCGATCACCGACAAGAGCGGAAGAATCACACCTGTGAGTTTCATCTTGAGTCCCAAGAGGCTCGATTCGAGTCCCGCGTGTGCAAGATCAGGAGTGAGAAGACCAATCATCAGTACTAGGCCAAGCGTAATAATAATTTTATGACGTTTCATAAGTTCTCCTTTGTTTGTGTTTTTTATTTTTGAATCGTTAGGCGGCTTCATCGAGCACCTCCGGTACTGGAAGGCGTGTCGACTGCGCAAACGATTCTGGATGGATGCTCATGTAGATGGGCTTATCCAGAAGATCGAATTCGATCTTGACGACTCCAAGAGCAGCATCAGCTTTTCCATTTCCGACGATGTTCGAAAATGTTTTATTTTTTGCGGATGGATTTTTATTCCAGTCGCGCGTCACTAACAAGAATAGGGCTTGATCGTTCTTTCTTGGGACAAGATAGAACTTATCTTTGAGAAGAGTCCATAGCCGCAATGAGTAGGTGTGCTTCCCGTCGACGAGATATGCCATACCCACGGTTTTGGTTCGCTGAAATGTGCCGTCCTCAGCAGTCTGGCCTTGCATTAGTTTAAAACGGTAATACTCATTTTTTTTCGATTGCAATAATGGTTCTTTTTGTTCTGTGTTCATGAAAAACTCCCTGGTTAAAAAAATAATGATTTTGTTTTTGCTCGTAAATCCAATCGCTCGCGCTAATCCACTTTGTTTGGTTTCTCTCTCGAACCTGATAAAATGTTTCAACACGACAATATTCAAAAACTACAAATTTAATTTTTCTGAAAAATTCTAGGCAGCGCATTTGACTGGCTCTGGAAAAAAACCTTCATCTTCATTCCAACCGCAGTGAGTACAAGTTGGATTACGGCGATCGATCTGTGTGTACTCACAACATTCTGGACAAATCAGCCAGCCGACATGAATTCGCTTACTAGGATCTATAAGCTCTGGGAGTTCCAGTCTTGAGAACTCAATTATGTCTCCAAGACCGTAGCCCTCCTTGAGCAATTCGCTGTCAACCCAGTAGTCTCCTAAGCGTGTCAGCTTTTTCTTTATTTTACGTTCTTTCATCGTTCCTCCTTTTTTGAGACGTCAACGTCTCGGGAGAATCTAAGAGCAATGGCGTGCCAACGCTTTTTTACGACTGGCCCGTTGACATGATTTTCATTAACTATTTGGAACTTCTGTTTTATCTGACGTTTTTAGGTATGGCGCGCTGCCACTGACATTCTGACATAGATGTCAGTACCTACTGACACAAAACCTGACATGCGTGTCAGGTTGTTGAGTGACTGGGGCCACAAGATAAAATTAAGTTATTAGGATTTCTGCGAAAGCAGCCCACAAACCAAATAAGCGAGCATCGCTCCAGCAAACTGAGCCACGATAAATCCGGGTATACCCGTCCATAGAATCCCTGAAAATGTATCGGTCATGCCTCTTGCGATTGTTACTGCTGGATTAGCAAATGAAGTAGACGACGTACACCAATAGGCAGACGTAATATAAAGAGCGACTGCGAGTGGAGTCGACTCAACACTTCTTTTTCCTGAAAGCGAAATGACTGAGATAAGTCCAAAAGTGGCGATCACTTCTGAAAGTAAAAATCGAAAATCGCCTCTGTCATGACTCGATAATTGGAAAATTTTTTTGCCAAACATTATATGAGTAATCAAGACTCCAAGAATTGCACCTGAAATTTGAGCAAGAGAATATCTAACAAAGTCACTTATGGAGAGTTTTTTCCAAAGTAATTCAACGAAACTTACTGTCGGATTAAAGTGAGCCCCTGAAATTGGCCCGAAGATTTGAATGAGTGCATAAAGTCCTGCTCCCGTCGCAAGAGAGTTCGCTAAAAGTGTCATTGCTAAGTTTCCTTGTGAAAGCGTTTCCCCCATAATTCCTGAACCAACGATCACAATGAGTAAGCCGCACGTTCCTAAAAATTCAGAAAAAACTCTTTTAGACAAACTCATCGCCCTATTTCCTTTTTAAATTCATTCAATCGTGAATGGATTGTATCTCTGGCGGTACGAAAACGTTTTAATGATTCCTCTTCTGATGTTGGTTCGTTCGTCGCAGGATCGGGAAGTGGCCAATGGATTTTTTTAGCTTTGGATATAAGGATTGGACACGCTTCTTCAGCACAAAGCGTGATTACATAATCAAGGCCCGCGAGAAAGCTTGGACTGAGGTCGTTAATGGATTTTGAGAAATGTTTTGAAATGTCGAGTCCGACTTCCTTCATTACCCGAATAGCAAATGAATTGAGTTTTCCAGGATGCGAGCCTGCGCTCTGGATTTCGTCACCGGGGAAAATTTGGCGTGCTAATCCCTCAGCTAGTTGGCTACGAGCAGAGTTCGCCACACACATGAAAAGTATGTTCACTGGTGGCCCCATATTGTTTTACCGAGGACAGCGCCAAAAATCGCAATTAAAAATACATTCATTTAAGACCCTTGTCTTTAATCGTGTGATTACGATATATAATGAATTTATGGCGTTGCCAAGAATACATGCATTTCATGCCCGAGATCTAAAAATCGCGGACTTCGCAAAGACGTTGTCCCATCTAGCGCGCATTGCAATATTGAAGGTGCTGGCTGAGAGGCGCGAGTGTCTCTGCGGAAATTTAGTTCTGGCTCTACCTCTTGCACAAACGACTGTGAGCCATCAAATAACTAAACTAAGGTTTTTGTCTTTTAGGTTGTCTGCGGTTACTTCTTTGGAAATTGGCAGATAAACATCGAACCCTTGGTCGGGTTGTTTTCTACGCTTATCGATCCCTCATGGCATTGCATAATGTGTTTTACAATAGCTAGACCTAGGCCTGTTCCGCCCACCTCTCTTGAGCGAGCCTTATCGACGCGATAGAACCTCTCAAACAGCCGGGACTGGTGTTCGGTCGGGATGCCGGGACCGTTGTCTTTTATTTTTAAATAATAGTTTGATTCATCTTGATCCCAAATGACTTCAATTTGGCCATTCACGGGCGTGTATTTATTAGCGTTATCAAGTAGGTTTATCAGAACTTGTTCAAGCCGTCTGACATCGGCACTAATAGTGTCAACACCGAATTTAATTTCGATCGTTTGTTTTTTGGCATCAAAGTTTGTCTGCAGGCTTTTTATCGCCCGGCTGGATATTTCTGGCGTAGCAACAATTGTTTTTTGCAATACCTCTGTCGATTCGAGCGAAGACAAATCAAGTAGATCAGAAATAAGACTCATCAGGCGATTGGCATTTCTAGAAATTGCATCCAAGTATTCGATTTCTACGGGGCGACCGAGTCTTAGATCTTCCATAAGCGTATCAGTGTAACCCTTTATAGAGGTCAGTGGAGTGCGAAGTTCGTGCGAAACATTGGCCACGAAATCAATGCGAAGCTGTTCGGCTCGTTTAAAAAGGTCTTCTCGTTCTCTCAGAAGACTTTCTGATTTATTCTGAATATCGCGCTTTAAATCTTCGATCGAAGCGTCAGTCTCTTTTGGAAAAAACAATTGGCGAAAGCGAAAAATGAAGCTTAGCATTTAGGTTCCGATGCGATAGCCAATTCCACGAATTGTTTCTATGATTTCGGAGCAGGCACCTAATTTTTTTCGCAAGCCAAACACGTGGGTATCAACAGTGCGATCAGTCACGGCAACGCCGTAACCCTGTATTAGCGCAATCAGTCGTTCTCGTGACAACACGCGTCCGCGATTCTCTAAAAGAGAAGATAATAATTTAAATTCTGAAAGTGTGAGTTCGATTTTATCTTGGCCACAGGTGACAGCATGGGCGCCAATATCCAATCGTAGCGCTCCCAATTCCATGACCTGTCCTGCTTTTGTTTTAATAGTCCTAACTCGCCGAAGGAGTGCGCGAACCCGAGCGATGAAAATGGGAATCTCAAATGGCTTAGTAATGTAGTCGTCGGCCCCCATTTCAATTCCCAATACAATGTCTGCAGTATCAGCCCTTGCGGTCACCATAAGAATCGGGATTTCGTGATTGGGATTCGCGTTATGCGCGCGAACTGTTTTACAAATTTCGAGACCAGAAATTCCGGGCAACATCCAGTCCAGGATAATTAAATCAAATTTGTTTGTACTTAATTTTATTAGGGCCGCATCGCCGTTCTCTGCGCCATCAACGTTTAATCCCTCGCGCTTCAAATGAAGTGTGATTAGATTTTTCACGTCCTTTTCATCTTCTACAACAAAAATATTTTTTTCGGCCGGGTTAGGCATACTCATTATGTTAATTGTACGGCCATTTTGCGAGAAGAAAGTTAGGTTCTTGTTAGGATTTTGTTAGCTGTTTGCGAGAACTAAGATACTGATTTCACATTAGTCTAATAGGCGGTTAAGGTAGAGCACATGGGTAATATAGAAATGGCTTTTCCAGCCGATTTTCTTTGGGGAACGTCTCTTTCTGCTCACCAAGCAGAAGGTAATAACCTAAATTCTTGGACCGAGTGGGAGCGCCAGCCTGGCAGAATCAAAGAAAATCATCACTCTGGATCGGCAATTAATCATTGGGAACTTTTTGATCAAGACTATGAGTTGCTTTCGTGGCTTAACGTGAACACCCACAGGTTGAGTGTCGAGTGGTCACGATTAGAACCAGATCAAAATTGTTGGAACAAAAAATCCATTCAACATTATCGAAAAATGATTCAGTCCCTGAGGGATCGAAACATTAAACCCATTGTCTGCCTGTTTCACTTTACCTTACCTCTATGGCTCGAGAAAATGGGTGGCTTTGAGAACCCAAAAAGTATATTGGCGTTTGATGACTTCACTAAAATGGTGGTCGACAACCTTGGAGATCTCGTCGAAAATTGGCTGACTATGAATGAGCCTGCGGTGTACGCTTTGGGAGGTTATGGCGCTGGACTAATGCCGCCGGGATTAAAGGATCTTAAAAAATTTTTGCACGTGTTAATAAATTTGATGAAGGCCCATGGCTCGGCCTATCACACGATAAAAGCCTTGCAACCGAATTCTCAAGTTTCATTTGCCCATCATTTGAGAGTGTTTTCTCCAAAAAATAAAATGAATCCGTTGGATTTATTTGGTACTAAAATTGCCGATGAGATATTTAACTGGTCATGGTATCAAACCATACAATCCGGTAAAATTCAGATCCACGTGCCGACTGTACTTAAATTCTATGAAGAGTGTCCGGCAGCTTTGGGAGCGATGGATTATCTCGGGTTTAATTATTACGGCCGAGACCATATTTCTCTAAGACCGTTTACAGTGCAAAAAATATTTGCCTCCACTCCACCTTCGGCGCCAAAAACCGATATGGGGTGGGAGATTTATCCTGAGGGAATTAAAGTAATTCTCAAAAAAATCAAGGGGCACGGCTTGCAGCGCTACCCACTACTTATAACCGAAAACGGCATCGCCGATGCAGGCGATCAGCTGCGTTCTCAATTCATCTTTTCTCATATGAAGTACTTTTTAGAGGGCGTGAAGGAATATGGTCTTAAGCCCATGGGCTATCTTCATTGGGCGCCCTTTGATAATTTCGAGTGGATCGATGGTTTTGGGCCGAAGTTCGGTCTTTTTGAGGTCGACTACAACACACTCGAGCGACGGCCCCGCCCAAGTGCCTTTTATTTTAAAGGGCTCGGTGAGCGGCGAACCCTAACGGCACCCTAACCTTGTGCTAACACAGATCTGATGTGATCAAAAAATACTTTTAACAATTATCACCGATAATGTAAGCATGATTACAGTAGATTTACATCTTCACACAAATTATAGCGACGGAAGCCTACCACTTTCCAAACTCATTGATCTCTGTGGAGAGTCAGGGTTAGACGCCATTGCTATTACAGATCATCTCTGCGCCACAGATGGTCTTCCCGGTAAGGTAGCCAAGTATCTTAATCTTACCCTAAGCGAAAAAAACTGGAACGATTACATCGGCGCCATTGAGAAAGAGCGAAATAGGGCGTGGCGAGAATATAAAATGCTCGTGTATACAGGAGTAGAATTTACGCGAAATACATTTTTTCACGGGCGAAATGCGCATCTGCTGGCAATTGATCTTAAAGAGTTTGTTTCTCCAAACCAGTCTGAAGAAAAGTGGCTAATTGAGGCCCGGCAACAAGGCGCCGTCACAGTGGCCGCGCATCCTATGAAAGTTCTCGATTGCTCTACGCAAACATATTATTTATTAAAAAATCAGGCTCAGTTTGCGCCACTAATAGACGTCTGGGAAGTTGCCAATGGGCGGACTTTTTGGCCAGAAATGTTAAATACGCCCTACGCTCTTTCGGCAGCGAGTGATTTCCATCACAAGATTAAGTGGGAAGGGTGGCGCACTCAAATTGAATGTGAAAAGGACCCCCAAGCAATTTTAGAATCAATTAAAAATCCACAGCAAAACAGATCTTTTGTATATATTAACGGACACTGTTCACAGGTTTCGCAAGAAATTTTTCACATGGTGTCCAACAAAGGAGGTCCGAATGATCCTCGTTGTGTTGACGATTCTCTCCACAACAATCGGCGTTTTGGCTACGTTACGCCTTTTTCAGTGGCGGGCAATTACTCCTAATAAGAGCGGATGCAAGATTGGCGTCAGTATAATTAAACCTATTCGCGGTTTGGAGCCAGATTTAGAGACCAATCTACATTCCTTCTTTAATCTGCAAACTAAAATTCCCTTTGAACTGTTACTTTGTATTCAGGACCCAAATGATCCTGCAATAGAGGTCATTAATAAACTCCTTGAGATGCACTCAAATGTAAACGCACGCCTTTTTACAAATGCGAAGCCTTTCGGTAAGAATCCCAAAGTCAGTAATATGCATGTTGCCTGGCGCGAGGCCATTTATGACCTCGCCTTAATTTCGGACTCCAATGTAAGAGTGCCACCTGACTATCTTGATCTACTTTTAGCCGAGAGAATTAGGGGCGCCGATCTAGTTACTCAAGCTGTTTATGGCGCTGACGGAAGGGGATTCGGGGGGCATCTAGACGTCATTCATCTCAACACTTTTTATCTTAAGGCGACAGGGTTTCTTGAAATTTTTGGTTACCACAACGTTTTAGGTAAATGTATGCTTCTTTCTCGTGGGCATTTCGAAGAGTTGGGCGGCTTGCGTAGTGTTCGAAATTATTTGGCCGAGGACCTGGTTAGTGGAGATCGTATGCGCGAGGCGGGTTATGAAATAAAAATTGCGCCCCAATTGCTTCGACAAACTTCAGTGATCACTAGTTTTAGCGGCTACTGGAAGCGTCATGTGCGTTGGGCGCGCCTAAGAAAATGCCATGTGCCATTAGCTTATGCGTCTGAGCCATTGTTATTTGAAACTTTTTGGCCACCATTGTTAATTTTGTTAAATCCGACTTCAAACTCCATTTTGGTTGCAGAGGCTTGTTTAATTTTTCAAATTGCATCGAATGCAGCCCTACATCAATTTAAACTAAGAGATAGCGGCGCTTGGAAGTCATTTTCATGGTTTATTATTAAAGATGTTTTAGCACCAATTATCTGGATTGGTGGATTGGTCAGCAATAAGGTGCATTGGCGCGGACATACGCTTTACTTGCGTTACGGTGGTAGACTTGTCTCTAAATACCGCCGTAATTCAAGCCTAGAATGGCTGCGTCGTATCGCTTCTTAAAAAAAATTTCTAATACGATCCTAACTTGTAACCTTTCTTTTCCCAAGTTACTACTTAGGCGCAGTGGTTCTTAACATTTTAAGTGAGGTCATATATGAGATTTTTATTGTCAGCGTTACTATTATTATCACAGGCGGCGTCAGCTTCGATTATTTATGATGAGACTAGTTTGCCGAAGCAAGTTCAAGGCGAGATTAATAAAACGGTTAGTCAAAAATGCCCCGTGCTCTATGGCACCGAAACTCTGTCTGTAACTAAGCATTTTTATCGTTACCTCGGTAACGAAAAATTTGAATATCATGTTAAAATTTCGGGTCGTGGATACGGCGCAGGCGATCCAGACTACGATATGGAATTAGTAGTACTTCATGACCAATATGACGAGACTGTTTTATTAGATAACTTTCAACTTTTATTGCCTTGTCGATAGCACGAGGAAGATAAATACTGCGGGCCATCGCCCGAGTCTTTACTATTTTTTAAGGTGCCATTTAGCAACCAGAGGCACATAAGTTAAAAACAAAAATAGCGAGTTACTGCAGCTCACAAGCTACAGATTCAATGGCGTAAATACCCCAGTCTTTTGCCTCATGGTCATAGGCAGAAAACCTTGCGGATTGAATCTTAACACTATAGGTATCAAATACTCCCTGATCCACTTTAACCGTTAATTCAAGTTCAGTCGTGAAGTATAAATCAATCACTCCTTGATCAACATTGCGTTCAGTTTCAACACTGGAAAGCTGGGTCATTCGGCCAAGCCCAACAGCACAGGAATCGAAAACGGCCTTTTCAATTAAAGCCTGGTGTCTTGAGGCATAATTTGAGTTGGAAATTTCAGCGTGTGCAATTGTTGATAAAAAAAATCCGGTCAAAGTGATAAGTGCAGATTTCATATTCAAGCTCCTTAAAAGTTGTTTAGTTATTCTCAGCGGAGCATACAGTAAAAATAATGCGCACAAAAGTTTTGATTTGGTTAGGTCTTGCGTTTGTGAATAAATTTTACTAGTTAGTGTCCTGGCTACAGTCCCCATGCCATGCATCGCGATTATAGTGTTAGAATTGTATTAGAAAATCGCTATTTTTCCCCACGTTTCCACTAGTTTTCCACATAAAAGAGGTACTCCACAGGGGGAAGCAATCAAGGGGGATAAATAGCGATTTTTGACGAAGTTGGCGAAGAACTGGGACTATGTATTCGGCAGATCCAGCACCTGAAAACAAGGCGACTACGACCATAAGATTTACAAGTAAGGTGTACAAGAATAATCGTCCTGGGATTAAGGGCCAAAATGTTGGCCTGGTTTAAAAAGGTGTTTAAATCATAATTCCAAAATGTTTTTACTGTCCGTTTTGAGCAGACTCCGAACAAAGTAAGTTCTTTATACTTACTAATAAGACCTAAATTCGGCACTGCTAGATCAAAACGGCAAGAAAATTTAAATATCTCAGTTTCGACAGACGGCCCTCGTTCTCGCTACTGTATTGATTGGAAAGTCTTTACCAGGTACCAACGGGATATTTTAGGTTGGTCAGAAAAAATGATGAAATTACGTTTAGAGAACTGCTGTTGAAAGAGGATTTTATTTCGTCTCAGGTTTTCATCGACCTGACATCCGTGTCAGTACCTACCATGTAAAAATGTAATGCTTTTGTGACCCCATGAGAGACTGATCTAAGAGTTTTTCTGCAATAAATACACCTCTATATGTAGCCTAAATTTATATAAACATTGATTATTTACTATTTCTTTGTCGTCCGCAAATAGTTGCGCTAAAAATAGGCACCATTGGGCTCGATTCTCGCATTTGGCAGGACTGAGGAGAACATGAAGCAGTTTGAAGTATCGCCATTTTATTTATTTTTTGCCTTAATCCTCGGATTTCATATCTCTGTACTAGGAGCACTACGAAGCGATGATCACGCTTACGTGAAAGCCGTCTATTCGTTGCCGTTAACACTTGATCCTGTGAAAATGAATGACACGGCTTCTATCGTTGCCGGTAACATGATTTACTCTGGCTTACTTAAGTTCTCACCAACTTTGAAACTTTTAGGCGATCTAGCCGAAAAGTGGGAAACTTCCGCTGATGGAAAAACTCTTCGCTTTTATCTGCGTAAAAATGCTGTTTTTCATGACGGTACCTTGGTTACAGCTAACGATGTTGTCGGCTCATTAACTAGAGCGATCGCAACCGGTAGCCGTGTAGAAAAATACTATGACTGCATTGAGGGCGCGGAACAATTTATTAGTGGAAAATCTAAAACAGTCACTGGTTTAAAAGACTCAAGCCGACATATGCTTGAAGTTCATTTGAAATATCCTTTTCCGCCATTTCTGTCAGTGTTAGCTGGAGCTACGGCAAAAATTTTGCCGATGAAACTTCTTTCTAAAGACACTTTTTTTGCAAACCCAATAGGCTCTGGACCCTTTAGGTTTGTTGCTCGCGACGATGCTAAAAAAGAATTGTCATTAGTGCGATTCGAAAAACATCATTTAGGCCTACCGAAGCTTAACAAGATAATTCTCAAAGAGGTGCCAGAAACTGAAGCGATAAATATGGCAAAAGCTGGCCTCATTGATGATTTAGCCAATTGGCCACTCACAAATGAAAACGAAGTCTTTGAATCTGGAAAGAAAATCACCAGTCCTGTCGCCGCGACTTGGATTGTTGGAATTAATACGACAAAGGGGCCCTTTAAATCTTTAGCTACTCGCAAACTGTTTCGTGATTCAATTAACACTGAGACTTTTCGGAAGCAATTTTATCCGGACGCGTTCCCAGCCAAGGGCTATATACCACCTGGGATTCCTGGGTATGACCTTGCTTTGAGCGAGAAAGTTCAAAAATCAGCTACTAGTCCGAGTAATGAAAAAATAAAAATGGCAATTCCTATTGAATTATCTCGCCATCAAGAGATGAAAACTTTTTTTGAAAAGGCTTTGCAAGACAAGGGATGGAACATTGAGGTGGTACCTATGGCCTGGGATGAACTGATGGCAGGCTATACTAACAAAACACATCAGGCTTTTTTGGTGTCAATGAACTTGGATTACCCAGACACCGAATTTTTATTGCGCAATTTTGAATCGTCTAACCCTGATAACTTTAGTGGGCTAAAGAATCCTGAGCTTGATGCCATTCTTAAACAGGCGCGCTCCGCCCGAGATCGTAAAGTTAGAGAAGGCTTTTATCATAGGGGCCTCAAGATCATCGAGGATTCTGCGGTAGTCATAAATCTGTTTCATCCGCGCGCGAATTATTGGATCTCAAATTGTGTGACTAATTTTACGCCAAACATACTGACCGATGCATATATAGATTATTCGATGGTTACGTTCGACGAAGGTTGCTCAAGCAAACTGGCGAAGGCAAAACAATGAAAGCCAAAACTGTAAGTCTTGCGATGCATGTTCACAACCAATTGAGTAACTATCGCACGGCCATGTCGTTTCTGATTACGATTTTGGTGTCGGTAGGGTTTGCCACAATGGCACTTTTCTATCAGTCGAAATCAGGAGCACAGCTTTTGGGCGCCCTTTCACCCTATCTTTCAACATTGGTGGAGTCACAGGATCGGCCAGAGATTTTGAGAGTCATTGAGAGCGTAACTGAAACAAAAGAAATTGATTTAGTGGTTGTTCATGACGGCTTGGTTATTGGCTCCACCAAAAATATTTCAGAAATGGATCAGCCGTATAATCCTGAGCCTGTGGTAACAAACATTTTTGGTATTACTTTTGGCGAACATAGCTTAATTTTTGAAGCACCCATTCAAAGAGCAGGCGCCCAGGGGACCAAAGCATTCGTGGTTGCGTATTCACCCATTCGTCCAATCATGACGCAAACGATTTTTGTGGCTTTGTTCACGTTCTTCATTGGGCTTATCATATCCGGCCTTTCAGCCTACCGAATGAAGGCCTCGCTGGCGCAAGCGCTGACGCCTCTTCGAGATCTTGATAATGCGATAAGGTCCATCGCAGAGAATAAGGAATTGCGGTTGACCCCGATTCTTATTGAGGAACTTGAGTCAATTCGAAAAACCATTATGAATACTCATACAGAACTCGAAAACACCAAAGAGAATCTGGCCAACGAAAGGGCAAAACAACTAAGCGCTGAGTCCTACAAGCGGCTCATTCATGATCTCCATAACCCGGTCGCGGCCCTTCGCCAAATGCTTAGGCTTGTGACAGATCAATCAACAGATGAAGCCTCAAGACAAGAAGCCATTCGTGCCGTACCCAGAATTGCCGATCAGATGTTGAATCAAGTAACGGCTGCTAAATATAATTTAGAAAACGATCCCGTAAGCTTAAGAGAAATGGATATTCGAATATGCTTAGAAAATTCTGTTCAGCAAATTAAGAGCGCGATGCCTCTGGAAACTGATAGGATTCGAGTAACCCTTCCGGATCTACCCGTTCTTGTTGCTCATGATCCTGATTTTCTTGAAAGAGCGGTTAAGAATCTTTTAGAAAATGGCCTTCGCGCTTGTAATGAGAGAGTCGAGTTAGCACTGAACGTGAAAGATGGTGCCGCATCAATAACGGTGTCTGACGATGGTCAGGGATTAAAAAATTCTGAAGTCACTCTCTTTTTACAGGGGCGCGGAAAATCAAGCAAGGCAGACCGACAGGCCTTCGGGTTGGCGTCAGCCAATCACATTGTCCGCTCACACGGTGGGAAATTAATTTATCGCCAAAGTGCCTTGGGCGGAGCCTGCTTTGAAATCAGGTTAGGCCATATATGAATATAAAGCCTTCAATTCTTATTTGCGATGATGATCCAGAAATGCTTCAAAGTTTAGAATTAAGCTTTAAGCACCAGTACAATGTATTTACTGCTGACACGGTTAAACGCGGGCAATCGTTAGTAGGGCAATTCAGAACTGACGTGGCAATAATTGATTTGAATTTTGAAGGCCAAGAAAAAGACGGAATCGCGCTTATAGATTACCTAAGCTGCAATTTCCCCCAAATATATTTGATAGTGCTTAGTGGAGATAAATCCGTCAGAAGAGTTATCGAGGCAACAAGACGGCGCCTCTTCGATCTGATTCTTAAAGAAGAAGACTTTTTCGAGAAGTTAAGTATTGCGATCAAACGTGTTTGTCAAATTAAGGCAGCAAACGACGAAAACGCTGTTCGCAAATATTTAACCGATTCTAAACAAGTGAAGTTGGTACTACAGCAAGCTGATCGAATCCTAAAAAGTAAATCAGACGCCTCTATTCTCATTCTTGGTGACACGGGCACAGGTAAAGAATTTTTGGCTCAACATATTGCTATGAAGCTTAAAAAGAAAATAGTTGCAGCCAACATGGCAAGTATTCCAAAGGAAACGGCTGAGTCGGAGCTTTTCGGTCATGAAAAGGGAGCGTTTACGGGAGCTGTATCAAACAAAATAGGACTTTTTGAGCAGGCCAACGATGGAATCTTTTTTCTTGATGAGCTTGGCGAGTGTTCACTGCCACTACAGGCAAAACTATTACGTGTATTGCAAGAAAAAGAAGTGCAGCCGCTAGGCTCGACTCGTCCCAGAAAAATAAAGGTGCGATTTATCGCAGCCACAAATTGTGATTTGGGCCGAATGGTTTCCGAAGGGTCCTTCAGGCTTGATTTATTACAACGCCTCAATACATTTGTATTTACCTTGCCTTCACTTCGTGAGCGTCCCGAGGATATTGTTTTTTATGCTAATTTATTTCTTGAAGAGTTTAGTTGTATGGTGGAACGGTTTACGCTCGCAGCTGATGGCGTGAAGGCCCTGCTTTCTCATAGTTGGCCCGGAAATATTCGCGAATTACGAAATGTCATCCAAAGAATTGTTATACTTTCAGACAGACGAGTAATTGACGGTCAAAGCGTTATCGCAGCGGTTAATTTGGGCGCAAATTCTTCTCTTGGTGCACCTCAGGCACCAGTTGTGTTTTCTCGCATGCATGTATTAAATGAGACCATCAAAAAAGAAGAACTTGAAAAGGCGTTAGCTGAATTTGCGGGGAATCGCAGATTAGTAGCTCAGTCGCTAGGCGTAAGTGACAGAACTATCTATAGGTGGATTAGAGATTTCGACATTGTGTTGGAAAACCAAAGTGTAGTCAGAGGCATTTTATGACTACTCGACAAATTGATTCGAAACCAAACCTAGTGTTGATCCCAGGCGGTCCCGGCTTGAGTGGCGAGACCATGAGAAGCTTAAATATTCTCGAAAAAGACTTCGAGGTTACCTATTTTGATCCACCTGGCACTGGCGGCCGCAAAGAACCCCGACTAAATGATTATAAAGGTATTCTCGAAGACTTAACTCAAATGCTAAACGGTCTAAAAGGCGATATTATTCTTTGTGGTCACTCTTTTGGAGGAATTGTCGGGGCAGAACTTTTTTTAAAAGAAAAATTTCGCGTCACTGCGTTGATTTGTCTAAGCACGCCATTTTCAAGCGATGCCTTTAAGAGTGTAAGCACTCAGTATACTAAATTTCAGACTCCCGAGTTGGCTGAGACTTCGCAAGTGTTCGACGCTCAACCAGACAACGAGACTTTTCGCAAGTGGTTGGCCTCGTATGGCGATCTCTACTTTAGCATTGCCAATCATGCTCGTGGACGGACATTGATTCTAAATGATAACGTATCGGCCGCAGCGTTTCTTAACACCAAGGTAGATGCCACTGCGGCAGAACCCTTATTGGCGTCACTAAAAGTCGACAAGAGACCTAAACTTTTTATAAATGGTGCTGACGATAAATTAATTTTGCCTAAAATCGCCAAGCACGAGTCGATGTTGGGAGGATTTTCGTATTTTGAAGTTCCAAACGCTTCACACTTTGTACAATTCGAACAGCCAAATGAAATAACAAGTAAAATTATTAATTTTTTAAAGGGAGAGGGAGAAAAAACATGAAATCAATACTAAAGGTGATAGCAATTTCAATTGCACTCGGGGCAAGTTTTCAAACTGTTGTCAGAGCTACTGATAGCGGGGGTCAATATTTAGAGGCTTCAATGACGGAGGACGAAGTTATTTTGATTGACCTTCTAAGTCAAAGGCTCCAGTCAAGACAGTCAAACGGGGCGATTCTTTTTACCGATGAAGATGAAAGTCAGTTGGCACAAACACTTACAAAATACATTCGTCAAACTAGGGAGCAAATGCGGTTTTCAAATGAGCTATTGAGAGGAAAGGAAGTAATGGGTGTTAAGGAATCTGCGGAACCAGGAATTTAATAACACGCCTTCGCCAATGGTACCAAAGGACTGGAGCGGAAGAATAGCATCGCTGATGATGCTGTTGTTTGCTGCCATTGCTTTCCAGCGCTGGCTAGAAAGCAAAGAAATGTTTTTTATCTTATTGGTATTCAGAGATGTTCTTGCGGCCGTTTATTTTTGGGTTCGTTTGCCAGCTCGTGAGGTATCACACTTAACGCTCAAAGTGGTCGCCTACGGTTCGGCTATGCTTCCGTTGTGTTACTTGGGTGGCTCTGACTCAAGCATAGAGCTAATGCTAATTACTCGTGGTTTAGCTATTCTTGGATTTTTAATTTCTACCATTGCGACAATCGATTTAGGCAATAGTCTTGGCATCGCGCCCGCAGTTCGTGGGGGTGTTTGTAAAACAGGAATTTACAAATATCTGAAACACCCAATGTATACAGGGTACATGGTTGCCGAAATTGGGATGGTGTTGTTGAATCCCTGGAATTTTCTCTTATTTGCACTTTCTGCATGTCTATACATGATGCGCATGCGATGGGAAAACAGGTTCTTATCCGAACGAACGTTACATTAGACCCGCTAGCATCAACCATTGGATTTTTCACATTATTATTAAGCGATATCCGGAAGTTGTGCGTAGACGAAAAACTCGGCTGCCGTCAAAAATATGTCTTAAACTTGCTAATATCGCACCTTTGAGGTAGGATTGGTTTAGGTTGTTAGCGCAGTAACTCAAGAATTTGGGGCTTAATTCCGAGAAGTGAAATATATGCGTAACTTAGTTTTATTTTCGTTAGTACTTATAGGGTTTCTAAACGTCAGTACTGTTAGTCATGGTACCGAGCCTTTAACTACTTTACATGAACAAGTTTTGTTGCAAATTGATACTGATTGTAATTCGCGCTCATCTCATCAAGTGCCGGCTGAAAACAGCACATCCCATACCCACCAATGCCATTTTGGTCATTGTGCTTTTCTGTTAGCGGTAGAATCAGATATGGTGAATGTTTTTGCTCCTACAAAACACAACCTCGCTGAATGCACATTTATCTTGACTGCATTCTCTGCCGATTTGTTTCGGCCACCAATCATTTAGTTCTTATACCTATATACATTTTTGCAAGAAACGTATTCACGTTTTGACTCAATCTCTATAAGTTTGAGTCGGAACACTTTAAGAAGGAGAATTAAATGAAACACTTTAGCTTAATATTTTTAAGTGTTGCACTTTGTAGCCCCCTCTTGGCGGCGGCCAGAATTGATTTTGATCGTGAGTCTTTACTCTTTAGAGGTAAAGCAGTGACCGAAAGCCCCACCGAAGACAATGAAATGGTTGTCTGGGTTGGCAGAATCGATGACAAAAACGCAAGGCATAACCAACATCAGCATGATCTGAAGTTCTCAAAGAAAGATGATGGAAGGTCTTTTGATCTAGATAGTGAAGGTCTTACTAACTTACATCATGATACTGAAAAAAATTACCTTGTGGAAATTGTAGCTGTTAAAACCCCAAGATTTCTATTTTGGGGAAATGATCTTAAGGTAAGGAGCTTTAGGGTATTGGAGGAGTTAGAGGCAGTTCCTCATGTAAATTCGAACGAATCTCCGCTACGTGAGGGAATTCGATTGATGGATAGAATTTAGGTCCTTTTTCAAACCAGGCATAGCTTTAGCGAGCTTTGCCTGGTTTGCTTACATGATATTTGTTGAAAAAACTCCCCGGTTGATTTTGAGGGATTGAAAGTTGTCCAAAGAAGGGTTACAGATTTAGGTTAGGCTTAAGCAAATAAGGATATTGTTTTATGATCGTATTAGAAATCAAATTAACAAAAATAGTAACAACATTCCTGTTGCTTTTGTTTGGGTTAAATCTTGCTTTCGACATGGGAATAGTAAAACCCGCTTTTAAGGATTCCCACACAACTACGTTTGTAGAAGATCATGAAAGCAACACAGTTTCAGACGCTCTAACAAAATCGTCTCAAGAAAATGAAACACAACAACATTGTAGTGACCCTTGCCATGTCGGAAACTGCCACTTTGGCCATTGTGCTTATCCTCCCGCCCCAGTTTTTTCCTTAAATTTCAATGCTTTTTTTCTAGAGTATGACATGGGTAGCTTGTCGATTCCCCCGACGCCCGTGATTTCAGGACTCAAACGCCCGCCTCGCTTTTCCTAAAAACTATATTTCTGTATCATTTTTTGAACTTACAGGTCAAACCTGCGTTCACAAGAATTAAGGTTTAATTTTAAGGAGAGTGTATGAAATCGTTATTTTATTTGTTGATAGTGTCAGCCGTTATTGTTGGCTGTAGTCAAAATCCAGACAAACTGAAAGAAAAAGCTGATCTCGAGGGCGAAGGCCAAACCAAAGGGCAGCAGCGCGCCGAAGGCGAGCGTGCGGCAGCAATGGAAAAAGATTTAGCTATTAGGCAAAGTTTTTATCAGGCGTTGTCAGGTATTTATGAAGGCGATTTAAGTGGCGTCGATTCATCTGGTCGGCCAATTAAACTTAATGTTCGTTTAACCTTTGTACCGAGTCTTCCCCCTTACAAGTCCGATAGAGTTCGTGCGATGGATGAAGTCATCGCTGACATAAATAACCTATTCTTAACCGTTCAGGTTCTTCAGTGGGACCCAGTTGACACAGAATCAATTGTCTTTGGATGCACGTATGAGAAGGTTCGGCCCGACCTTACTAAAGGTGTCATCAACCTTGCCCAAGCTGATTGCCAGAGTTTATTTAATTTGCGGGTTTTTGAGACTGATCCTGCTAAGCCGGCGCCTAGTGAGCTAGAAATAGATGCCATCAGTGGCAAGATTTCGCAAGAAGTTTTGACGGCACAACGAGGCAGTATTCCTGAGCTCATAGGTGTAAGGCAGTCGGTCAAAACAGTTTCTACTTTAAATCTTAAAGTAAAGAAAAAATAAAATAGGAGATAAAATGTCTAATCTTAAACTATTAGTCACAGGCTTACTTTTCTTAAACATTGTTTCTTGCAAAAGTATCGAAGACATAAAAGGCAGATATCACGGAATACTAAAAATAGATTCTAAAGTTCAACAGGTTGTGACTGAGATCCCAGATTTAAAAGACAGCGGCGAATACGAGACTTTGGAATTCACTCTTTACGAAACTATCGCATCGGCTAAACCACAAAGAATAATCGTGCAATTAAACGATGATATTTTAGTTCTAAAAAGCACTTTTTTGGGGAGCGAGGACTATCGACTAAAAGTCGAAAGTGGTAGATGTGGTACGGGTGAGAATAGTCAAACGACAGCCACACTATGTATAGAGCCCGGACTAATTGACTTTCGTCTAAAAGATAAATCCTCTGGGGCGCTACTAATTAATTTAAACCTTGTCAGAAATAATGACTTACCGATTCCACCTACTGCCAACGCTAGTAGTGGTTTATACACCCTTGACGAATTGGTGGGACGAGCAAAGTTTAGCAGTTACCCTGTTGCCCAAGAAGCCGAGAAAGTATTTCAGTCGAGACAGAGAGTTAAAGTTGCTCTCGGAAATCTCTTACCTCATTTTAACATGCGCGATTTACTTTCTTTTGCTGGCGGACCATTGGGAGGCATCGAGGCTATCGGGAATCTTATTCCATTTATTTTTCCGAGTAACTGGTACAAATGGGATGAGGCTGAGGAGTTGGAGCAGGCTCAAAGAAAATCTTTCGCCTCTTTACGTGGAAACGAAATGCAGTTTGTGGAAAACTTCTTTTACTTAGTAGGGCGGGATATCGGAATATTTGATCTCATGGAAAAGGAACTTACAAAACAGAGAGAAATACACCGAATCATCGTGCAAAAAGAACGTCACGGATTGCTTCCTCCCAAGAGTGCCGATAAGTACTACACAAATATTCTGCTAGTAGAGCAAGACCTTACCCAGTTACGCTCTCTAATTAATTTTGAATTAGGCTCTCTTGCACACGCCGTGGCTGTTCCCCCAGCAAGCGGAATCTCGAAACTAGAGACGGTTGTCTATCCTGATCTTTCAAAAATTTCACCGATTGACCATAAAAAGTTAATTGAGACCGCGCAGAAGAAATCTTATGAGGTTGCAACCCTCAACTACTTAATTGAGGCTAGCCGTCTTAATAAAAAGACCCACGCATGGGGATTTCTAGATCCGAACTCAGATGACTCCATCGGCTTCGGATACGCAAGCACCCTGCGAATTGGTGATTCAAATACAAGAGAGCTGTCATCAAAACGTGATGAAACACTTTCTATGATCGAGCAAAGGGTCTTTGTTAGCGCCTCGGAGTATAATGCTAGTCTTGCTTCTTTTGGACTCTCAGAATCTGGCATTAAAACCGCGCAGGCACGACTGGAAAGATTAGCGAGACGTCTCCACTCAGGCGATGAAAAAGTCGACGATGACTACTTTGTACAAGAAATGGTAGAGGCATCTCAGTCATTATTAAAATTTTCAGCTAATAGAGTAACTGCAATTCATACTTATTTAATTTCACTTTCGAAAATTAATAGACTCATTCAAGAGGGTTACTATAATGACTTGGAACTTTTTAACGAAGAAGGAAAGTAAGGAAAAGGCGATATGTTGAAAATCATCTTTTTAGGAATATCGACTACCTTGGTTTTATATTCATTTAATTACGCGAAAGCTAATAGCTGTGCGGAGTTGAACAGTCCCCAAGCTGTATTAGACTGTGCGCTAGAAAAGCATCCCGACGCCGTTCGGGGAAAAGGCCTCAATGATCAAGGTGATACTATTGAATCGGTTGCTCGACAATTACCAAATCCAGAGCTAAATTCAAAGGCCGTTTATGGCGATAACTTTGGCACCAGAGTTGGTAGCACCGAGATTAGTTTAATGCAAAATTTTGAACTTGGAGGAAAAAGAAGTGCTCGAATTGAGCGTGCCATCGCCGAGAAAACTCAAATTTCTTCACAATTTCAGAAATCCAAAGAGGAGGTTTACGTTTCTACGGCGCGCACTCTATACCGAGTTAGGCAGCTCTATTCTGAAATTAAAATTCTTGATGAAGCTCTGTATACCTTTTCAAAAATTCACAGGCAGTATCAATCAAGACCTAGGTTAAATCCTGAGCAACAAGTCACAACCAGTATTTTTCAACTTGCCGAAGGAGACTATAGATTGCGAAAGGCTTTAATTGAGTCAGAAGTAAACGATCTTGAAAGACATTTGGAGATGGCTATAGGAGAAACCTTAAAGATTACAGAAAAAATTCTGCCACCAAAAAAACAGACCTGGCCAAAACTTTCAGACGAAAGTTCTGATCTTTCTTTTTCGTCGGATTGGAAATTAAGCGAAACTAGCTTGAAACTTGCGCAGGCTGAAGCGTTAGCCGCAAAGGGAACGTCGTGGCCCGACCTAAAAATCGGACCTACCGTACAAATTGAAACCGAGGGAACTACTTCCTTTCAAACTTATGGGTTAAGTCTAACGATGACTCTGCCCCTATTTCATCTGAATGGAGCGGGCAGGACATTTGCATCCCAATCTATCAGTATCGCCGAAAAGAGCCACGAGGCAAAAAAAATTGAACTGAAAAAAGAAAAACAAGTCTTATTTGATCGCTACAAAAGGTCTCTCAAAGCGTTAAACGAATCCGTTTCGCATTCAGAGTTAGAAAAGAAGCACAAAAATATTGAATCGTTATTTCAGCGAGGAATTATCGCGAGTTCTTTAGTTATCGAAGCTCACCGTCAGTTAGTGGATTTCACGCGAAGCCAAAACGAGCAAGAACTAGACGCTTTAGAAACTTTTTGGAAAGTCAAAGCACTCGAAGGAAGACTTTTGGAGACACCATTATGATCACTATTGGCATAAGACTTTTATTGTTAATTTCGTGCTCAATCTTTTCGATTTATGGTTTTGCTGAAGAAAAAAAATCCTCTGCTCATGATCACGAGGAGGCTGAGCAAGACCACCATGAAGGTGAAGACGATGCTAGTGCCGGTGATGAGCATGGCGAGGAAGAAACTCCTGAAAGTGTGGGCCCCAATAAGGGGGTTACGTCTTACAGTGAGAAAGAAGGATTTACGCTCTCAGCTGAAGCCACAAAAACATTTGGAATTACCACGGTTGAACTTTCTGGCTCAGCGCCATGGGACTTGCCTATTAGCGCAATACTACAAACTGGTAGTGAGAAAAGTGTTTATCGCTTGAACAAAGGGGCATTGAAACGAATTGATATTTCAATAAGTAAAAAAAGTAAAACTCAAGCTACGATTAATTCTAATAAACTCGCAAGTGGGGATCAGATTGTCGTTACAGGCATAAGTTATATTAGAACTGCAGAAATAGATTTAACCAGCGGCGACTCCGGTCATCATCATTAGAGGCAGCAAATGATCAATCAAATAATTCACTTTTCGGTATACAATCGCGGAACGGTACTCTTAGTAACTTTTTTTTTAGCAGCTTGCGGGTTTTATGCTTTTTTAAACCTGCCAATTGATGCTGTGCCTGACATTACAAACAATCAAGTTCAGATTAATACTACTGTCGAAGGCCTAGCTCCCGAAGAAATTGAGCGCACAATTACCTTTCCGGTTGAAGCCTCTATGCGGGGAATGGCGGGAGTAACTCAAGTTCGTTCGATCACTCGCTTTGGCCTTTCTCAGGTCACTGTGGTCTTTAAAGATGATGTTGATATTTACCGAGCCAGACAAATGGTGGCCGAGCGTCTACAAGGCGTTTCCTCACGTCTTCCCAAGAAAGCCAGTCCTGAACTGGGCCCAATTTCAACTGGTCTTGGTGAAATTTTTCAATACGTAATCGATTATAAAAAAATAGCCGAGAACGATGGCGAAAGACTAAAGCAGCTTATGGAACTAAGAGCTATCCAGGATTGGTTCATTAAGCCGCGTCTTTTGACCGTCGAAGGCGTTGCAGAAATTAATTCTTCGGGTGGCTTCGAAAAACAGTATCATGTTAAACCAGATCCAGAGAAAATGGCGCAGTTTGGCCTACATTTTGGTGACATCATCGAGGCCCTCGAAAAAGCTAACCAGAATGTCGGTGGTGGATACGTTGAACAAACAGCCGAACAATTTTTAGTTCAAGGTGTTGGAATTTTTCAAAACACTGAAGATATTGCAAGAGTCCCAGTAAAATCACTTGAAACATTTAAAACCGTGACAATTGGCGATATTGCGCAAGTTGGCCTGGGTCGTGAACTACGAACTGGAGCCGCAACTTATAATGGAAATGAAGCCGTGTTGGGAACGGTGATGATGTTACTTGGAGAAAACAGTAGGACGGTCGCGCAAAGGGTAGCTGACAAAATTAAAGAGATCTCAAAAAATCTACCTGAAGGCGTCAAACTATCAACCGTTTACAATCGCTCGGACCTTGTCAATGCTACACTTGGAACAGTTGAACACAACTTATTGATGGGGGCAATCCTCGTATTAGTTGTGCTGTTAGTTTTGGTAGGAAATGTGCGTGCGGCATTAATCACCGCTGTCACCATTCCTTTAACTTTGTTATTTACTTTTTTAATTATGAAGCCTCTAGGTATTTCAGGAAATCTCATGAGCCTCGGCGCCCTTGACTTCGGAATCATCGTAGATGGTGTGGTGATCGTCATCGACAATTGTGTCAGACGTCTTGAAGAGAAGGTTCATGAAATAAAAAGGTCGTTAACTCCTTCAGAAACCAAGGAGCTAATCAAAGATGCCACTGTTGAAATTAGGCAAGCGGCTGGCTTTGGTCAGCTTATAATCGTTATTGTATTCCTTCCAATATTTGGCCTTGTTGGCATAGAAGGCAAAATGTTTAAGCCCATGGCTGCGACTTTTGCCATCGCAGTTTTTGGCGCACTAATAATTTCATTTACCGTAGCACCAGCTCTAGCGAGCTTATTACTTTCCGGAAATATTAAGGATAAAGAACCGAAGCTCATGCAATGGATTAGAGAGCTATACAAACCTATATTACGTGGCGCCTTAGCAAGAAAATCTCTCACCGCAGGAATCGCAGCCGGTTCAGTCGTTTTAGGAATAATATTATTTGCCATGCTTGGCGGGGAGTTTTTACCGCAGCTTAGTGAGGGGTCATACGCCTTTCACATGATTCGGCCCGTGAATGTCGGTATTACTAATTCTGTCGAATTTCAGAAAAAAGCCGACAAAATTGTGACTTCTTTTCCGGAAGTCAGCCATACTTTTTCGCGAATCGGCACCAGTGAAGTTGCGACCGACCCAATGGGCGTCAACGTCGCCGATAGTTACATCATGCTTAGAGACCGCGCGAAATGGCCCAGGATTAAAGGGCATCGACGCTCCAGCGAGGAACTGGTTTCAAGTATCATAGAAAAATTAGAGAAAGAACTGCCAGGCATGCGCTATTTGGCTTCTCAGCCAATTCAAATGCGCTTTAACGAGTTACTTGAAGGTACCCGCGCTGACGTGACCGTTAAAATTTTTGGCCCTGATTTAAAAACGCTCGTTGATTTAGGACAGAAATTACAGACAATTATTTCTAAAGTTCCGGGAGCTGGGGATGTTGAGGTCGATATCGCAGGAACTTCTCCTGTTTTAAAGATTGAAGCAAAGGATGAAGTACTAAATCGATATGGAGTAAGAAAAAGCGAAGTTTTAGAAACCATCTCAGTTGCCTTAGGAGGAGAGGAGGTTGGAAACCTCTACGAAGGTGACAAACGCTATCCAATCTTAGTTAGACTTGATGAAGATGAGAGAACTGATCTGGATGCGATTAAAAATTTACCAGTAGGCGTTGGCGGAAATGCTACAGTTGCGCTCCACGAGCTAGCAGAATTAACTTTTGCAGAAACTTTTAGTGTAATTAACCGTGAAGACTCAAATCGCCGATCTGCCGTTCTCATAAACCTCCGGGGCCGCGATACCGAGAGTTTTGTAAACGAAGCCAAATCTACCGTCGAGAAGGCGATAAAACTTCCTGAAGGCTATTATATACATTGGGGTGGAAATTTCAAAAACTTACAAGAAGCTCGGAGCAGACTTTTAGTTCTAACACCTGCGGCTCTCATACTAGTGCTAATGATGATTTATGCAGCCTTTGGAAGTATCGCGCAAACCGTCTTGATCTTTTCATGCGTGCCATTGGCACTTGTTGGTGGTGTCCTTGGATTAATGGCTTATCGAATGCCATTTAGTATTTCAGCTGGAGTCGGGTTTATTGCGTTGTCAGGGATCGCGGTCCTAAATGGCATCGTATTAGTTAATTATTTCAATCAACTTCGAAAAGAAGGCTTAAGTGGGAATGATTTAGTAACAAAGGGAACACTAATTCGTCTGCGACCAGTATTAATGACTGCACTTGTAGACGTGTTTGGTTTTTTACCTATGGTAATGTCAACTGGCGTTGGAGCCGAAGTACAAAGACCATTGGCAGCCGTAGTCATCGGCGGAGTTATTTCTTCGACGCTGCTAACTATGATTGTGCTCCCGACTCTTTATATTATGTTTGAAAAAAATATGCGTGCTCCTAATCCAGGGGCTAAAATTGTCTGAGGCGTGTTGTGAAGTTCCTATAGCGAATCCAAACTTAAAAAAAGTCTTATGGATTGCCTTGTTCTTAAACGCTCTTATGTTTTTTGTGGAGTTAGCTTATGGTTGGTACGCGGAGTCCGCATCCCTTAAAGCCGACGCAGTTGATTTTTTAGGTGATAGCATTAACTATGGACTAAGTTTATTTGTGCTTGGTTCGGCTCTTAAAATCAGGGCCAGAGCTTCCATTTTTAAAGCATTAACTATGGCGATCTTTGGAGTTGGGATTATCGTTAATTCGACAATTAACTTTTTTGTAGGCTCCTCACCTCACGCCACCACAATTTCAACAATTGGATTGATAGCTCTAATTGTCAACGTCGGTGTCGCGCTACTTTTGTATCGCTTTCGCAAAGGCGACAGTAACATTAAGTCCGTTTGGCTTTGTTCACGAAACGACGCCATTGGAAATATCGCAGTTATTGCCGCAGGCTTCGGAGTTCTTTATTTCAATTCAAATCTACCGGACCTAATTGTGGCGGTATTGATGAGTACTCTTAATTTAACTGCAGCAACTAGGATTTTACATCTAGCGTATGCTGAGATTCATTTGCATAAAAATTAACTTTTTTGCAAAAATGAAAACTCGGAGAGGCACATATTATCTGCTTCGCTTTGCTCGCCCTCGATTGTAAGGCTGCTAGAAAAAATGCATTGGCCTCGATCTATTTGGAGGGTGGCAACAGCATAGCTCGGCCCCAATTTGATGCTTTCGAAGTAATACGCCGAGCCTCCGTCAAATTAGATGAAGTGCCTTTTCAATGACATTGCCGGTCTTGTGCCAAAAATCTAATAAAACACTTGAGTCTGTAGTACACTACAGACTGTATAATGGAGGAAATATGGGAAAGGCTGAAAATACTATGTCGATCGGCGTTCTTTCAAGGCAATCAGGGATTGGTATCGAAACGATTCGATATTACGAACGTCTTGGACTGCTGACTCCGGTTGGACGTAAGACTTCGGGTTATCGGGTTTTCAATAACGATTCATTTAAAACCCTCCGATTCCTAAAGCATGCTCAGGAGCTGGGTTTTTCTCTTGCAGAAATCAAGGACCTCTTAAAGCTGAGAGCAAATAAAGAATCACGATGTGAAGATGTGCGGGTGAAAGCTTCAAAACACCTTCAAGGTGTCGAAAGTAAAATTGAAAAACTGGAAAGCATTCGGACTGTGCTTTCAAAATTGATTCGGCAATGTCGATCTAAGAAAACTAGCGATAGTTGCCCCATACTAGATTGCTTTGAAGAGAGGATGTAAGAACATGGGAGCAAATAAAATCGAGAATAAATCAGGCTGGCTCGTTGGTGGCGGAATATTTGCTTCTATCATCGCTTCTCTTTGTTGTGTAGGGCCGCTTGTTCTAACCGTTCTCGGCGTATCGGGCGCGGCGGCGCTTTCCAAATTTGAAACAGTGCGCGGCCCCATGATTCTATTGGTATTCATTTTTTTCGGTGTCGCCGGATTTACACTGTATCGAAAGAGGAATAGTTGCGAGCCAGGATCAATTTGTGCTGATCCAAAAAAATTTAAAAAAATGGTTATTTTTTATTGGGCAGGACTTGTGATCGCGCTTCTTGGCATTACGTCGCCCCAGTGGGTTGCTTGGCTTTTTTCATAAAAGGAGAAAGATAGAATGAAGAAAATAATTTTTGTGTCACTAATATTCATCGGCTTTGGATATTTCAACTTGGCTTGGGCCGAGAAGGCTTGTTTTGAAGTTCAAGGAATGACTTGCGCCACCTGTCCCATTACGGTCAGGGCCGCAGTTAAGAAATTAAAGGGTATAAATGACATAAAAGCCTCCCTTGAAGAAAAAAATGCTGTGGTTGAATTTGATTCACAGAAAACCAATACAGCTCAAATCAAAAAAGCTATTGATGACGTCGGCTATAAGGCCATTCCTCAAGAGTGCAAAAAAATAAAAGATAAGGGGTAAATTATGGACTATAAAAAAATCGATCCAGCCTTAGAGCTCATGAAAGAATTTGGCAAAATCACAAACGGAATGCCGGCGCTCATCGAGCAGATGAGACAAAAGGCGATTTTTTCCGAAGGTACAGTGCCCAAAAAATTCAAGGTACTGACGGCCATGATATGGGCGATCTCTGCACGCTGTGAACCTTGCTTCAAATACTATATTCATCAAGCTATTAAGTATGGTGCAAATGAAGCAGAGCTTGGAGAATTCCTCGCTATTGCTTCGACAATGGGTGGCTGTGTTGGTGAAATGTGGGCTTTGAAAGCTTATAAAGCCTTCAAAGACATGGGAGAACCCTCAGACTCGGAAAGCCCAGCGCATTGCTGCACTTGAAGCCCTCTTTGTTATTTGGAGTAATCAGGGAAATTGGGGAAGCATAGAACTTCGGCTTCGATCTATTTCGATGGTGGTAACAACATAGCTTGGCCCCAATTCGATGCCTGTGATTCTTTGATAAGATGAAGCTGCGCCATGTGAACGGCATAGATTATCTTTGGAAGCTGACCAGTTGATGCCGCCAAAATGGCAAGAGCCGCTGCTAATGAGATGAGTTTTTCGAGTCCCATAAATACCTCCTTAAGGTTTGTAGATCGTTATTGTTATTTTTTTAGAAACAGGGTGTCGGGCTAGAACCCGATAGCCACGCTCTACAAGCACAGCCCTGTTTCTAAAAAAATAACAATAACGATCTACACCCCTGAGGAGAAGTCCCCGGGCACTTTGCCTCATTCAAATTCAAAGGTGGGACTTAAGATTGCGGCAGCGTACAACCTAATCGCTAGAGGCGATAAAAATGCAGAGAAGGGTGATTCAAGCGTTAAAAAGGTAAATCAGTAGTTCAATATCTCCAAGCTATTTGCAGGTAGTAGTGGCACAGACGTTGCAATAACCATTACTGGAATTAATGTTCCAAGATTGGAGTGGAGTTATGAAACAATTAAGCAAAGTATTAACGTTTACCTTGGTTTTTGGCACCTGTATTATTTCTTATGCTAGTATCCCAGAGGTTTCTGGTGAAATCATAACGAGAATAAATAAGAACGAGGCTGTCGTGAATCTGGGTAAGGACAAAATTCAGGTTGGAGACCGAATAGCAGTGGTTCAAAGAGTGTGTGAATCAAAACCTCGCTTAAAGGGAACTCTCCCTGAGTGCAAAGATAACCAACTGGGTCAAGGGGAAGTCATTTCAGTTCACCGAAAATCCTCGATCGTGAGATTCGCAGATGACGTTAATTTTGAAGAAGGGGATATTTTAGTAAAATAGTTTTGGTGGGTTTTCTGGGTGGTAATGTTCCTTGAGGGGTGCTCATCAATCCAGTCACATTTTATATTTCAAAAAAAACGGAGGCTGTATGAAAAAGATCCATTGTTTTACCAACTCAGGTGGCGTCGACATGAGGCACCTGGTGCTAACGTCAACTGCAAGTTTCCTTTATGAATTGCTTATTGGAGTAAGTGTTTCTTTTTTTTCAAATATTTCTCAAGCTCAGAACATGGGTAACAATATGATGGGGCAATCTAGCGCAATGTCCTTATTTGGAATGGGACCGGGAATTATGATTCTATCTGGGATCGTCGTTCTGACCATTGTTTCCGTCCTGGCTGTTTTTCTCATAAGGCGAAGCTGAACGTAAAAAGAGTGACTGCTAACTGTCAGATCAAGTCCAAACTTCTACATTTAGTGACGGTGCTTTTCAATGGTATCACCTTCAGAAAACTTGGTCCCTTTTGGAAATTTCACTACCGAATAATCTGCGTCATAAAGTTCAATGACATCGCCATGTCCCGTGCTTACCTTTTTGCAATGCCGAAGCTCACCATCTGATTTTATTCCGCCCCCGCCCGCACACTCGTTGTGATAAAGTTCGACGTGATCTCCTACTTTAACTGCACCCGAACCCAGCGCGACGTGAGCAGTGTCGTCTGATGTTTTCATGACTATATGTCCTCTATCTGGGCCACCCGTCACACACCCAGCAAGAGCGAATACCGCTAAAAATAAGATCGTTATATTTAATTTCATTGTTTTTCTCCTCATAGCTATTACTGCTTCGTACAATTAATTTTTTCGCTACCGCCCTGATGATCCATCATACACATGTAGTTGACAGATGATTCAGTTCCACTAGTAGTGACATAAACTTTTACCATGATCATGTCTCCGTTCGGCCATGCCTTTAACCCTGTAAAATTGGTTTTAGTTTGATCACTTTCAGTTTCTTTAAATACTTTTAGCGCTTGCACAACACTGTCATTTGTTGCGTCAATAGTGTTGCCGTGTCCAAAAGCTACTACTGGAAAAACAATCGCCAGAAAACTTAGTGTTCGTATCATATAGAACCCCCTTAAGGTTGTTTAAATTTCTTATCCTAACTCTTTACTGCAAACTTTAAGCCATAGCTTCAGAAACATTTCGACCCCAACTATTGCCTTGGTTTCCCACATCCTGGCTCCCCTTTGCATGTCCCGCCTCCTGCTCCAGGCTCATTACCGCCTGGTTCTGTACCTCCAGGTTCACCTGGGTTTGTGGGAGGAATATCCTCGTCTTCTTTTTTGCCCCCACCCTTAATCCATTCGTAGATAACCCTTAGCTCTTTTCTCGTAAGGCCGGGTCCGCCTTTAGGCATACGCCCAGTTGCAACGCTTTGATAAAGACTGCTTTTCTCTGGATTTCCAGGAATTACCAGAGGTGGAAAAATGTCCCGAGAAAAAATCTTTTCATAAGAAGTGAGATCTATATTCTTTTCCTTCTTTTTTCCACCATGGCAGAGTACGCATTTAGCTGCGAATATGGTGCCTGATATTGATTTATACTTGGGCGTTACCTGTATCCAATCACCATTATCAACATCGTGATAAGCAGGACCACAACTGACACTACAAACCATCAATGAAATAATTATGATTTTAATCACTGACCGCCTATCTAAAAAAAATTAATGGTGACGACCACACATTTCGCTTTTATAGGCCTCTGGATCTTGCGCCACGCGCGCCATACGAAATCCTTCGCCTCGAATTTTATCGCTTGCAACTTTATCAGAAACCAAAATGTCAGAAACTATATCATGCAGCATGTGGTTGTTATCAAAAGCTCCCGGTATATTTGGAAAAGCTATTGCAAACATTGGCGCTTCCATTGCCGTCATCGGCATCATTTCAAAAGGAGCTGATTTAGGAAGATCAGAAAGGAGTTTCCAAAACTGAGCAACAACTTTTTTAACTTCATCATCTCGATCTTCTTCGGTCTGCTCCATTAGTGCCTCATAGAGCTTGATTTGAAACCAATGATAACTCCAGATTAGCAGATTAAAACTGGGAAATGTTTGTCTAAATGTTTTAGAAAAATAGTGACCATCCATAAAATCCATGGTCTTGCAGGCCCCCGTAATAGCGACCCGGGTGTTGCTATGATATTTTTCAAGAAGTTCTTCAATTCTTTTAGGAACCGTCCTTCTATCTTTAGTCGTCGCCATTACATCTAAGACAAACTGATGCAACATGTGTGACCAATCAAAAAGACTAACAGTTAACGGAAAAGTAAAGACGTAGTTTGGCGCAATATCAGACTCATCTACTTTTATATTTGGCGGATTTTTTAGGATGACCATAATTTGCGATAGGATTTCTTTTTCTAACTTAGCAGGGTCTTTAATATTGCCACGATCAGCAAGAAGCCGTTCGTAGACAAGCGCATGACCATAGTCAAAAGCAAAAAGAAGCCGCTGTGCATCAGGATATTTTTTTCCAAAACTATAAGCCTCAGGTGGCAACGGATACCACACTATTTCTGCGTGCAAGGCCTGGCTGTGAGCTAACATCCCAACAAGTGAAAAGATAGCAAAAATATTTTTCATTGTTCCCTCGATAACTCTAATGTCGCCGAAAACTCTACCCAACGATGACGGATTTTTATTTCCATCGGTAGCATGATCGTCGGATCTCGAATTTCATAGTAGATATACGTATCCCAAATTTCTTTTTTACCGCCGTTGGCAGGCCACCCCGGGTTAACTGGACCAGTACACGGAAAGTCGTTAGCCACCAGGTATATTTTTAACACAAAATCAGGTGTTAGTGGAGTGTCTTTGCTACTACGATTGTCTTGCCCCTCTAGGTACAAACATGTCAAAGGAACATTTTCGTTACCAATCTTTATAGCTGAACCATCCTCAAGAAATATTTTATCCCAAAAGTGTCGATAGAATTTTTTATTTTCAAAATCGAGTGGGAAGGTATAACTAATTGGATCCAACCACATGGCTTTACCTATCTGCATGGCATACGAAAACATGAGATTCTGACCGTTCGGTAGCGGAACTTTAAAATTGGCTTCTTTGCGAACATTGAGTGCTAACTGGCGATAAACAGTTTCGTCAGGAGTGCTCGCCCATGCGCCATTAAAGACCATCAACAGAAAAAACACCTTTGTCATCATCAATTCACCTATAATCTTTGACTGATTAGTTGCATCAGCTCATTTATTTTTTTATTGGAATTAGCAGCGTTTTTCGAGCTAAGAGCGCCACGAACACAATGCTCTAAGTGACGTTTCAAAATTTCTAATTCTGCGGCAACAATGGCAGAAGAAACCGCCCGAAACTGAACTAAAATATCCACACAATAGCGCTCATCTCGAATCATTTTTTCAATGCCAGTGATCTGACCCTTAATTCTATTTAATCGAGTAATCGTCTCGATATGAGTGGCGTGAGGCTTAGGGCTTTCCTCAGAAGATTTGGCTTTACGGCTTTTAATTGTTTTTTTTTCGTTAGAAGCTCTACCAGGTTCCTCAATTTGTCGATGTAACATTTTTACCTCAAAATAATTAAGATTAAGCTCTCAAGTTGACTAATACCCGGTATGGGTATATTGGTCAACACAGAAATATAGTTTCTGGTCTGAGGGGGCGAAAGTGAAAAAGAATATCTGTTTAAAATCATTCTTATATCTAGGTAGTGTCATAAGTGTAATATTTTCGGTAACCGGCTGCCGAGAAAGCGACTTGCCCCAATTAAAGGGTCGCTATCAAGGCTTTGAAGACTATCGAGGCAATAAATACCAAGTCATCGCCGAGGTTCCAGATTATGTGAGTGTCGGAGAATCTAAAACAGTTAACTTTAAAGTTTATCCTACGCTAGGGAGCTCCAGAGGGATTTCCTACAAAATTAGTATTTTTGATGAAACCAAAATTGAATTACAAAGCGGCTATGTGCTTCAACCAGTAATTTTGAAAAGAAATGAAAACTGCGCTTTTGGTGACAGCAATCTACAAAAAATAAAAGCATGTTGGGACAGGGACCAAATTGAAGTTGAGATTGCCGAGCAAGGCTCAGTGGTAATCTCGTTAAAATTAAAACGAGATGATAATTTACCCCCTGCCAAAGATATTTTAAGCCGAGAATACACTCTTGATGAACTAATGGGACGAGCAAAGTTTTTAAATTATAAAGTATCTCAGGATGCCGAAAAAGTATTTCAAGCAAGACAAGGTATTGCAGTTGCCCGTGGAAATCTTTTACCAAAGCTTAACGTCAGAGCCGTGGTTGGCGTTTTTACTGGTGATTTTATGTCCGCAGTCGGCAGCGCTTTGCCGTTTTTATTTCCTAGTAATTGGTTTAAGTGGCTTGAATCTAAAGAAATGTTTCAGGCTGAAAGACTGTCATTTGCTTCTTTACGTGGAAACGAAATGAATTTTGTCGAAGGTCTTTATTTTGTAATTTTACGCGACCAAGTTGTCTTAGATAAACTTTCTAAACAGATTGATTGGCTGAAAACTCTTCAGAAAGGAATGGCTGTTAAAGAAACTACGGGCTCGCTTCCTACCGGAACATCAGATTATTTTGCTAGCAGCATTGCTCCATTTGAAAAAGATAAATTAAGTCTCCAGACTTTGATTAAAATGGAGTATAGCTTCCTGTCTCAGGCGGTTGCCCTCCCAGCCTCTAATGCCATTAACTCTTTGGCGCCTATTCCGATGCCTGATTTAAGTAAGAT